>Ga0209062_1000571_pt1 | contig 102717 bp, 96 predicted proteins | sample Coa_R2_2_FD_187158 | JGI IMG/M metagenome (GOLD analysis project Ga0209062, IMG submission 187158) | Surface soil microbial communities from Centralia Pennsylvania, which are recovering from an underground coalmine fire - Coalmine... | ecosystem: Environmental > Terrestrial > Soil >...
CGCTTTTCTCGGCTATCCGCACACGCCCCAAACGTACCTTTGGGGGCCGCTGCTGGCGATCGCGTCCCTGGCCGCCTTCGAAGCTGCGCGTCCCATGCGCAACCTCTTCTTCGCTTTCGTCGCCGCGTTCGTCGCGTACGAAGCGTTCATCCTCGTCTTTTCGGCGGCGACGAACACGCTCGCCGACTTCACGCTGAGACCCTTCGTCCAGGCGCTCGAAGCGAATCTCACGGGCTTCGTCCTCTTGGCGTTCCTGCGTGCAGGCTTTCTCGCCGTCGACCGGTACGCGCGCGGCCGGGTCAGACATGCGCATCGTTAGCCTCCTCCCGTCGGCGACCGAGATCGTCTGCGCCCTCGGGCTGCGCGATGCTCTCGTCGGGATCACGCACGAATGCGACTATCCTCCGGAGGTGACGACGCTACCCCGTGTCACCCGAAGCCTCGTGAGCGAACAGCGCAATCCCGGCGAGAGCCGGGCCGCGGCGATCCATCGCCACGTCATGGCGAGTCTCCACGAAGGCTCGAGCCTCTACGAGATCGATGTCGCCGCGCTCGAACGCCTGGCCCCCGATCTCATCGTTACGCAGCAGCTCTGCGAAGTCTGCGCAGTCTCCTCGGAGCTCGTCGCCCATGCGACCCGCCGGATGCGCGACGATCCGCGCGTCGTCTCGCTCGAGCCGACCTCCCTCGAGGATCTCTTTGAGAACATCCATGCGATCGCGGCCCTCACCGGGCGCACCGATACGGCGCACGCCGTGATCGGCAACCTGCGCAGCCGCGTCGACGCGTTGCGCGAAAAGACGCAGCCTCTCCCCAAACGGCGCACCGCGGTCCTCGAGTGGACCGACCCCTTGATGGGGAGCGGCCACTGGACCCCGTCGCTGGTCGAGCTCGCAGGCGGGACGCCGGTCGCGAGTTTTCCGAACGCCTACTCGCAGGTCATCACCTTCGAAGCGCTCGAGCGAGCCGATCCGGAGATCATTATCGTCGTCCCATGTGGGATGAACGTCGAGCAAGCGACGGCGGCACTCGACGAACTCGACCGCTCGGAACCTCGTTGGAATCCGTTCGTCCGCTCGCGCCGAGTCGTCGTCATGGACGGCCATCAGTACGCGAATCGTCCGGGCCCACGCCTCGTCGACACGGCCGAGCTGTTCGCCGCGGCGATCCATCCCGAACTCTTCGCCGATCGGTCGGCTAGCGGTAGGTAACGACCGGCGTACCCGGCGCGCGAAGATCGACGGCGACGACGTGCCGGAGACGGTCTTTCGTCGCGGCCAGGATCGGCCCGATCAGCGCGACCTTCTTCTCGAGATCACCGTCGTCGCCGCAGCGAATCAACAGACCATCTCTGGTCGTCGCGTCGAGCGAACCAAACCGATCGAAACTGAGCGTTCCGACCGAAAGTCCGGCACGTTCGAAGATCGCCAGGTCGCGCTGCATCCGTCCCAGGTCGGGATCGACGATGAAGTCGCCCGGTTTCGGCGACGTTTTCAGCGGAAGGAAGAACCGTGGAACATCCTGCCGGAGGCACGTGGTCGCAAGGACGCGCCGACCCGCATCGATCGTGAACGTGCCGCCGTCGGCGCGTAGACATGCCGTGACGGTCCGTTCCGAGACGGCCAGCTCGACGTCGGCGGGAAAATGGCGGTGGACGGTTGCGGTCGCGACGAAGGGGATCGCCTCGATCCGACGCGTGATCGCCCTCGTGTCGAGGGTCCACACGTCGGCGTCCAGCGGGATCGCGGCGGCGGCGATGATCGCGCGGCGGCTCACGACGTGGTTCCCGGTAACGGTGAGCTCCCGCAGACGAAACGCGGGTGAGGTGACGAGCGCGTAACCGGCCGCCGCGGCGATGATGAACGTCGCGACGATGACGACCCAAAAGATGCGCAGTCGCGTCCAGAGCGAGATCCTCGCCCGCCGACGCAAAGGACGGCTGCTCATTCGAGGACGAACCGTTCGATCGCCTCGGCGACGCCGTAATGGGCCGCGTCGCCGACGACCGCATCGGCTTCGACCGTTACTTCCGGCGGTGCCGAGCCCATCGCCACTCCGAAACCGGCGAGCGCCAACATCGGCACGTCGTTCCAGGCGTCCCCGATCGCCATCGTCTCCTCGAGCGGTATACCCAGGTACGCCGCCACGAAGCGCAGCGCCGTTCCTTTGCTGACGCTAGGATCGACCGCTTCGACGAATTCGGGATTGCTTCGCGTCACGTAGGCACGATCGCCGATGAAGGCCTTTACCTCCGCAGTATAGGCGTCGGCGTCTTCGCGCTCGAGGACGGCGACGAACTTCGTCGACTGGCGTCCTCTCTGCAGCTCGCCGATCAGCGACGGGACGACGATCGCCTCGACCTGGGCGACGTCCGTATAGATCTTCGTATATTTGTTGATCGCTTCGACGTAGAGCTCGTCGTCGAAGTAGAGCTGCGGGTGGATCCCGTCGCGTTTCGCCTTTTCGACGAGCGCGGTCGCGACCGGTTGCGCCAGGGGCGTATGTCCGATCCGCTTATCGCCGTCCAACAGGTAGATCGCCGCGCCCTGATAGCACACGATCGGCCCGTGCAAGTCCAGCTCGCGCGCGAAAGGCTTCGCCGCCCGGTACATCCGTCCGGTGACGATCACGACCTCGACCCCGATACGCCGGGCTGCGGCGATCGCGCCTTTTACCGGCTCCTCGATCACGAGGCTGCGATCGATCAACGTCCCGTCGAGGTCGATCGCAAGGAGACGCGGTCGCGTCTTGGGCTTGCCTGTAATCACTCGCGCATCAACGCGGTACGGGCGTGCGCGGGAAGCCCTTCGAACTCGGCGAGCGCGGCGAGGATCTCCCGGTCGGCGTGCATACGGGTACGGCTGTTTTCGACCAGCGACATCGTCCGATAGAAATCGGCGGTTCGCAGACCCGAAGCGTAGCGTGCGGCACCGGCGGTCGGCAACACATGATTGCTCCCGGCGATGTAGTCGCCCGCGGCGACCGGCGTGTCGGGTCCGACGAAGATCGCGCCGGCGTTGCGAATCGAGGGGATCAGCTCCCAAGGATCGCTCACCTGGAGGGAGAGATGCTCAGGTGCGAAGTCGCGGATCACCTCGATGATCTCCGATCGCGAACGTGCGTGGATGAGATACGCGTTTCGGCTCAAGACACTTTCGACGATCTCGCTCCGTCCCGTTTCGCGGACGAACTCGCCCTCGAGCAGGTCGGCGACCGCCTCGAGCAGCGCGTGCTCCGTGCTGACCGTCGCGACGCGCGCCAGGGGATCGTGCTCCGCCTGCGCCAGCATCTCTCCGGCGACGAGCTTCGGCTGCGCGGTCGCATCCGCCACGACGAGCACCTCCGACGGTCCGGCCAATCCGTCGATTCCGCAACGACCGAAGACCTGGCGCTTCGCCTCGGTCACCCAGACGTTCCCGGGCCCGACGATCTTGTCGACCGAGGCGATCGTCGCCGTCCCATAGGCGAGGGCGGCGATCGCCTGTGCGCCGCCGATCGCATAAAGCTCGTCCACGCCGCAGATCCTGCAAGCGTAAAGGATTGCCGGATCGACCGTCCCGTCCCGGCGAGGAGGCGTCGCCACCACGATGCGTTGCACCCCGGCGAGCTTCGCCGGCGTTACGGTCATGATCACCGACGAAGGTAAGACCGCCGTCCCGCCCGGCACGTACGCCCCGACCGATCCCAGCGGCTGATACAGCAAGGCGTTGATCGTCCCGTCCGGGTCGGTCGAGATGAGGTCTGTCGGCCGCTGACGCTCATGAAACTCCCGTACGCGTCGATGGGCCAATCGTAAGCCCTCGGCGATCGGCCGCGGGACGAGGCTCTCGGCTTCGGCCTCGGCAGGAACCTCGACCCGTAGCCTTTCGAGCGTCGCGTTCGGATCGTCGAACCGGCGCGAGTAGGCCAAGAGCGCCTCGTCGCCGCGCGTACGGACATCGGCGATGATCGCGGCGACCGCGTCCCGCACCGCTTGCGGCGGATCCCAGCCCCCTGCATACAGGCCTGCAAGCGCGCCTCGATCGCGCGCCTCGACGATCTTCAAACCCACTTCAAACTCACTTCGCCGCCGCGGCAGATCCCTGGAGATTTGCGAGCAGCGTCTTCAACGCGTCGTACTTCGTACGAAAACGGATCGGATTGACGACGAAGCGAGCCGTCGACGGTGCGATCTCGTCGACGACGACCAGGTCGTGCTCGCGCAGCGTCTTCCCGGTCGCGACGAGGTCGACGATGAGATCGGCCAGACCGACGAGGGGGCTCAGCTCGACCGAGCCGTGCAGCGAGATGATCTCGGCCGGGAGATCGCGTTCGGAGAAATAGGCTTCGGCCGAACGCGTGAATTTCGTCGCGACGCGCAAAAACGTCGGGAGCGGAGCGCCCTCGTGATAGCCGTCCGCGCGCCGCCCTGCGACGACGAGCCGGCACAAGCCGAACCCCAGATCGGCGAGCTCGCTGACGTACCGATCGACTTCCCACAGCACATCCGCACCGACGATCCCGCAGTCCGCTGCACCGAACTCGACATAGGCCGGGACGTCGGTCGGGCGCAGGAAGAGAAACCGGTTCTTTTGGTCGGCCGTCTCGATAACGAGCCGGCGTCCGGGATCGTCCGGGACGTCGAGCCCGGCGGCGCGCAAGCGCCGCACCGACTCCTCGTAGAGGAGCCCCTTCGGAATCGCGATCGTCAAGCCGTCGAAGGTGAATTGGTGGGCCGCCGGCGCATTGCGTCGCTCGAGCGCGATTAGGAGTCGCTCGACGCCGACGGCCCAACCGACCGCCGGCGCATCGAACCCCATCCTCGGCAGCAGCGTATCGTAGCGCCCACCGCCACAGACCGCATAGCCCAGCTCGCGGACGTAGCCTTCGAAGACGAATCCCGTGTAGTATTCCAGGTCGCGCAAGAGCGCGAAGTCGATCGCGACGCGCTCGCCGTAGCCGCGTTCGATCGCGCGGCCGCGGATTGCATGCAGGCGGTCCAACGCCTCGAGCGAGCGCGGGGTACGGCACAAGCGGCGTACGGTCGCGAAGACGTGCTCGTCTCCCCGCAGCATCGCAAGCTCGGCGACCTCGGCCGGAAACTGTGCACGCAGCGCCGCGATGTTCCGCTCGGCGATCAGGATCTTGCAGCGGTGGGCTGCATCGCCGTGGATCCCCAGGCCGTCGAGGACTCCGTCGACGATCGCCGCGTCGTTGATGTCGAACCTGGCATCGTTCAGCCCGATCGCATCGAGCGTCTCGAGCGCCATCAACAACATCTCGCTGTCCGCCTCGACGCCGCGTGCCCCGATGAGCTCGACCCCTGCTTGCGTAAACTCTTGCATCCGGCCCTGTTGGGGTTGTTCGAACCGGTACGCCGGCGCGACGTACGACAATCGCAAGGGGAGCTTCTCGCCGCGCATCCTCGTCGATACCAGACGCGCGATCGGAGTCGTCATCTCGGGGCGTAGGGCAAGGGTGTTCGCGCGCCGATCGGAAAAACGGAAGGTTTTTTCGGTCAATTCTTCGCCGAGGCCCGCTTCGATCACGTCGAACCGCTCGAAGCCCGGAGTCATCACCTCGGCATAGCGCCAACGCTCGAAAACGCCCCGAATCGTCGCCTCGAGCGCACGTTTACGAGCGAGTTCGTGCGGCAACCAATCGCGCACGCCGGCCGGAAGTCGCATGACAGCCTCTTACCCGGCGACTAGGGCATGCCCTCGCGCACGTTCACCGCGCCGAAAATCCGCTCGAGCGCCGTCCGCACATGCTTACTCGATGCAACCCCCTTGGGCAACCGTTTCGAGTCTCCGCCCACATGGAGGACGATCGGGACGGTCCCCGGCGATTCGCGTATGAGCTCGGCGAGCGCGTCGATCTGGTCGCGCCGGCCGACGGTGACGTGCCAGCCGGCGATCGGCTTTTGCTCGACGGGTCGCTCGACCGGAGCGACCTCGTTGACCTGAACGGCGACCTCCATCGGGAGCTCCTCGCCGACGCTCCCACGGCGCTCGCGCCGGCGCACCCGTCCTTTCACCACGACGATCGCTTCGGGCTGGAAGTTCGCCTGTAGGTCGGGATACTGCTTAGGGAAGACGATCAGCTCGACGCTCCCGCTCATATCCTCGAGCTGCGCGATCAGCATCTGCGCCTGCGCTTTGGTCAGCGTCCGTCGTACGCTCGTGAGCATCCCGGCCAGCGTGACCGGCGCATCGTCCTCGAGCTCCCGCAGCTCGCGGATCGGCGTCGCCCCGGTCCGCGCCAGCGCTTCTGCGACGTCGCTGAGCGGATGCCCCGAGATGAAGATGCCCAGCGTCTCCTTCTCCCAGCCGAGTTTCTCTTGGGTCGTCGGCGGCGGGAGCGTGGGCAGCTGCGGGACGAGGACCTTCTCTTCCTCCAATGCACCGAACAGCGAGACGACGCCGAGCTCGCGATCCCGCGAGAGGCGAGATCCGTACTCGAGGGCGGCATCGAGCGCCCCCAACTGTTCGGCGCGATTCCCCGGGAGGGCGTCGAGCGCGCCGCTCTTGATCAACGCCTCGAAGACCCGCCGATTGACGAGCCGCAGATCGACCCGCCGGACGAGATCGAAGAGATCGGCGAATTTCCCCTCGGCTTCCCGCGCCTCGAGGATGGAGCGGACCGCGCTTTCACCGATCCCTTTGATCGCTGCGAGTCCGAAGCGAATCTGGTCGCCGACGACCGCGAAATCGACGAACGACTCGTTGATGTCGGGCGGCAAGACCGAGATGCCGAGATTACGGGCCTCGTCGATGTACTCGACGAGCTTGTCGGTCTTGTCCTTGACCGAGGTCATCAGCGCGGCGAAATACGCGAGCGGATAATTCGCCTTGAGATATGCGGTCTGATAGGCGATCCAACCGTAAGCGGCGGCGTGGGCCTTGTTGAAGCCGTAGCCGGCGAACGGCTCGATGAATTCGAAGATCTTCTCCGCGAGCGCCCGGTCGATGCCGTTGGCGACGGCACCGTCGATGAATTTTTGCCGGTAGATCGGGACCTGATCCTTGAGCTTCTTCCCCATGACCTTGCGCAGCTCGTCGGCCTCTCCCATCGTGAAGCCCGCGATGTCGCGCGCGATCTGCATCACCTGCTCTTGATAGCAGGCGACCCCGTAGGTCTCTTTGAGGATCGGCTCGAGCTTGGGGTGCAGATAGGTGACCTTGGTCCGCCCGTGCTTGTTGTTGATGTACTGGGGGATCCATTCCATCGGGCCCGGCCGATAGAGTGCACCGATCGCGATGATGTCGTCCAAGCAGGTCGGTTTCACCTCGGTGACGACTCGCCGCATCCCTTCGGACTCGAGCTGGAAAACGCCGGTCGTCTCGCCGCGGCCGAGCATCTCGAAGGTGCGCTGATCGTCGTCGGGGATCGTGTTGATGTCGAAGGACGGGTCGATCGTGCGGCGGATCTCGTCGACGGCGTTCTTTATCACCGTCAAGTTGCGCAGGCCCAAGAAATCCATCTTGAGCAGGCCGATCTTCTCGACCATCGTCATCTCGTATTGCGTGTTGACGTCGTTTTCGCCGAGCTTCACGAGCGGGACGTAGTCGACCAGCGGACCCTTCGATATCACGACCCCCGCGGCGTGGGTCGAGGCATGCCGCGCCAGTCCCTCGATCGAGCTCGCCGTATCGATCAACTGCTTGATGACCGGCGAGGCGTCGTACATGCTCTTGAGCTCGGGGATCTGCGCGAGTGCTTGTTCGATCGACAGACCGCCCGGACCCGAGGGGATCAGCTTGGCGACGCGGTCGACGTCGGGCAGGGGGACGCCGAGCGCACGACCGGCGTCACGGATGGCGGCGCGCGCCGCCATCGTCCCGAAGGTCACGATCTGCGCGACCCGCTCCTTCCCGTACTTTTCGGTGACGTATCGGATGACCTCGTCACGCCGTTCGACGCAGAAGTCCGTGTCGATGTCGGGCATCGAGATCCGCTCGGGATTGAGAAAACGCTCAAAGATCAGATTGAACTTGAGCGGGTCCAGATCGGTGATCTTCAGACAGTACGAGACGACCGAACCGACGGCGGAGCCGCGCCCCGGGCCGACCGGGATGCCGTGGTCGCGCGCATATTTGATGAAATCCCAGACGATCAAAAAGTACGAGGCGAAGCCCATCGAGGTGATGACGCCCAGCTCGTACTCGAGGCGCTCGCGCAGCGCGGCGTCGTTCTTCGCGCGTTCCTCGCCGTAACGCTCGACCAGCCCTTGCTCGCAGAGTTCGCGCAGGTACTCTTCCGCCGATTTCTTCGGTTCGGGGACGGGATAATCCGGTAAGTGGAAGACTTTTTCCGGGATCTTGATGTCGATCCGGTTCGCGATCGCAACCGTGTTGTCGCAAGCGTCCGGGACGTCGGCGAAGAGCGCGCGCATCTCTTCGCTCGTCTTGACGTAGAACTCGTCCGAATAGAACTTCATGCGCGCCGTGTCTTGAACCGTCTTCCCGGTCCCGATGCAGAGCAGGACGTCGTGGGCCGGCGCATCGCTGCGGGAGAGATAGTGCGAGTCGTTGGTCGCGACCAGCGGGATGTTCATCTCACGGGCCAGCCTGATGAGGCCGTTGTTCACGACTTCCTCTTCCGGCATTCCGTGGCGCATGATCTCGATATAGAAGCGATCGCCGAAGATGTCGCGATAGGTCTGCGCGGCTTTCTTCGCGGCGGCGTAGTCGTTCTTCAGCAGCGGGGCCGCGCACAGCCCGGACATGCAACCCGAGAGAACGATCAGTCCGTCGTTGTGCTGCGCAAGCAGATCCATGTCGATCCGCGGCTTGTAGTAGTAGCCCTCGAGGAAGCCTTTCGAAATGAGCGCAACCAGGTTGCGATAGCCGACGAGGTCGGCGGCCAGCAGCGTGACGTGCGCTTCTTCGCGAACCGTGCGATCGAAGCGCCCGCGCGGCGCGATATACGCCTCGCATCCGATGATCGGGATGAGGCGGTGCTCGCGCGCCGCATAGTAGAAGTCCATTGCGCCGAACATCACACCGTGGTCGGTCAGCGCCACCGCCGGCGCGCCGTCTTCTGCGGTACGGCGGCACAGCGAGTCGACGCGACACGCACCGTCCAGCAGTGAATATTCGCTGTGGACGTGCAGATGGACGAAGGAACTCACCGCTTGCGTGCTCTTCTACGGAGCACCAAGCTCAAACCTTTAGCTCAACCTTCTCGAGCACGCCCTTCGTCGGTACGACATGGTGATCGAGGCGCAGCTCCTCGGGACGCATCCCGAACGCGAGCCCCAAGAGTTGCGGCAAATGCAGGACGGGGACGTCGATCTTCTTCTTCAAGACCCGAGCCGCGTCGGGTTGTTGCGCATCGAGATTGAGGTGGCACAGTGGGCACGGCGTCACCAGGAGATCGGCACCTCTTTCCTTGGCCTCCAGGAGATGATTCCCCGCCATCCCGAGCGAGACGTCGCGATTGAACGTGATCATCGGGAAACCGCAGCATTTGGTTGCGCCGCGGTACTCGACCGGCTCGGCTCCCAGGAGGGTGATGAGCCGCTCGAGATAGGTCTTGCGCTCGGGGCGCTCCCTCAAACCCAAGTACTCTTCGGGTCGTAGGATGTAACAGCCGTAGAACGGCGCAATCCTCAGCCCGGCCAGCTTGCGCCTGATCGCGGCCGCGACCCGCTCGAGGCCGATGTCCTCGACGAGCATCCACAAGAGGTGTTTGACCTCGGTCGTCCCGTGATAGTAGAAGCCCTGGTCGGCGATCGCCGCGTTGACCTTCTCCATCCGTCGCGGATCGCGCCGAAGATCGTGGTTGTGGCCGGCGAGGACGCCCTGACAGGTACTGCAGATCGTCATCAGATCCGCATCGATCTCTTCGGCCATCGCGAGGATCAGGCCGTTGAGCGCATCGGCGACCTCGGGATTCTGCTCGCTGAGGACGCCCGCGCCGGTACACGGGGCCTGGGTCAGCTCGACGAGCTCGAGTCCGAGCGGCTCGGCGATCTTCATCGCCGAGGCGTAGAGCTCGGGACAGGCGCCTTTCGAAACGCAGCCCGAATAGAACGCCACCTTCATTTGGGTCGTCCTCCCACGCGTTCGAAGATCGCCCGGATCCGCTTGACGCCGGGGATCTTCGTGTGCTTCAGCGGCGGCAGCTTCCCGGCACGCGCCATGTTGATCGCGCTCGGCAGCGTCTTGAGCTGTCCGACGACATTGAACAGTCCGACCGACTTCGGCATCAGCGTCAGCTCGTTGAGCCGACCGCTGTGCTCGACCGACGCCGCAAACGCCCGTGCGTGGCGCGCCCCGGGATTGTCGGTGAACCCGGCCTCGACGGCCAGGCGCCTGAGCTTGAGGATCTGCTCGAGCGGCGCAACGCCTTTGGGACACTGTTGCACGCACTCGTAGCAATGGGTGCAGTCCCAGACTCCGTGACGATCGCTGAGCTCCGCCAGCCTGGTTCGATGTCGGGCGTCGCGCGGATCGGCGACGTAACGGTAGGCTTTTGCAAGAGCCTGCGGCCCTAAAAAATCTTTGTTTACCGCAAAGGACTCACAATCCATCAGGCAGGCGCCGCAACTGATGCAGCTGACCTCTTGGAGGAGCTCTTCCATCGCCTCGTTGGGGACGGTGTACTCCTCCATCGGCCCTGCGGGGAGCGGTTTGTTTTCCAGCCACGGACGGACTCTGGCGTGCTTGCGCCAGAACGGCGTCATATCCGTGACCAGGTCGCGGATCACCGGCATCGACGGCGGCGCTTCGACCCGAGTCTTTCCGTTTTTGGTAAACTCGCGAAGCTTGCTCTTGCAGGCCAGCTGCGCGTGCCCGTTGATCCACATGGCGCATGAGCCGCAGATCGCGCTGCGGCAGGCGCAACGCAGCGCGAGCGACTCATCCTGCTGTTCGCGAATTGCGATCAGTGCGTCGAGGACGACCGCATGCTCGGGCAACTCGACCACATAGGTCTGATAGCGCCGCGGGACCGCGCGATCCCAGGGCGGTGGAAACGGCTCCCCCGGGATCGCCGAATCGGCGTACCGTCCCTCCGGGTTGTAGCGGCCGACCTCGATCGTGAATTGCATCAGTAAACCCGCGCCTCCGGCTGCCAGTTGGTGATCTTCACGGGACTGTACGAAAGCTCCGGAGCCTCTCCGGGACGGTACTTCACCAGGATATGTTTCAGCCACTCCGCGTCGTTCCGCTCCGGAAAGTCCGTACGCGCCTGGGCGCCGCGGCTCTCCTTGCGCTCCAAGGCGCCCAGCACGATCGTCTCGGCGCAATCGAGCATGTAACCGACCTCGAGCGCAAACTGGAGCGCCTGATTGAAGACGCGCCCCTTGTCGCCGACCGCAAGTCTGCCGTACCGCTCCTTGAGCTCGCGAATCTTCGCCAGCGCTTCGCGCAAGCCGGCTTCGTTGCGGTAGACGCCGACGTTCTTGTCCATCAGGGTAGCCAATTCGAGGCGTAACCGGGCATGGGTCTCGCCCGTATACGGGCGCGCCAAGAGCTCGTCGATCCGCTCTTGCTCGCTCTTCAGGATCGCCGTGGAGCGACGTGTCGGCGTCACCGTCTTCACGTAGGCCGCGGCCGCCCGGCCCGCACGACGCCCGAAGACGATCGTATCGAGCAGCGAGTTCGCCCCCAATCGGTTCCCGCCGTGGACGCTGACGCAGGCGACCTCGCCTGCCGCGTAGAGTCCCGGGAGCGGGGTCGCTCCGTTGATGTCGGTCTTGATCCCGCCCATCTGATAGTGCATCCCGGGACGGACCGGGACCGGCTCCTTGAGCATGTCGATCCCCAGATAGTCGATCGCCATCTCGTGGATCTGCGGGAGCTTTTTGAGGACGATGTCGGGGCCGAGGTGACGCAAATCGAGCAGGACGCAGCCGTCGACCCCGTTGCCTTTTTCGATTTCCGTCGCCTCGGCGCGCGAGATGACGTCGCGCGCGGCGAGTTCCATCTTGTTGGGCGCGTAATCTTTGAGGAAGCGCTCACCCTTGGCGTTGATCAGGTAGGCTCCCTCGCCGCGGGCCGCTTCCGTCATGAGGAATCCGCTCCCGGCCAACGTCGTCGGATGGTATTGGACCATCTCCATATCCATCAAAGGCGCTCCGGCACGATATGCCAGCGCGTAGCCGTCGCCGGTGCAGATCATCGCGTTCGTGCTCGGCTCGAAGACGCGACCAAGCCCTCCCGCGCAATTGATAACAGCTTTCGCTCGCAAAAAATGGAGCTCGCCCGTGATCAACTCGAGGGCGACGAGGCCTCGACATGCCCCGTCCTCGACGTACAGGCTCGTCGCGAACCATTCTTCATAGACTTTGACGCCGGCCTTGAGGATCTGATCGTACAACGTCACGAGCAGCGCCTGACCGGTGATGTCGCCGACGAAGTACGTCCGTGCCTGGGACGCTCCACCGAAGGCGCGCGTACCGAGCTTCCCGTTCTCGTCGCGATAGAAAATCACGCCCATGTGCTCGAACTCGATGATGTCCGCCGGTGCTTCCCGGCACATCACCTCGACGGCGTCCTGGTCGGCGAGATAGTCGCTCCCTTTGATCGTATCGAAGGCATGCGACTCCCAGGAATCACCCTCGCCGATCGCGGCGTTGATCCCGCCCTGAGCGGCGTTGGAGTGGCTGCGAATCGGGTGCACCTTCGTAACTATCGCGACGTCGGCGCCCGCTCGGGCGGTCTCGAGCGCCGCGCGCATGCCGGCGAGTCCGGCACCTAGAACGACCACGTCGTGATCGATTATCACCGGTTCTCCGCTCCTGCCTTTCCGATTTCTACGGGCCCCTCGCGAGGTCTGTGACGTCGGGGCGCGGGCGGCCTGCTTCGGCACGCTAGGAGAGGGGTCAAACCCCTGCGAAGCCTGCGTCCGAGACAAACGGAAGCGAGCGACGTGTATCGACCGACCGACGCTCCGGAGCTCGTCGCGGAGATCGAAGAGCTACGCCGCCGAGTGGCCCGGCTCGAAACGGAGAACGCCGAGTTGCTGGTGCTCCAGCAAGTGTTCTCGACGATCAACTCCACGCTCAATATCGACGACATCCTCTCGACCGTCTTGCGCGGCGTTCACGTCGCCTTGCACGTTCAGCGCGCGATCCTCTTCGATGTCGAAGACGGCTTTCTGAAGCGGCGCTTGGAGACCGATCCGCAGGGCGAGCCGGTCCGCCCCACCTCGACGAATCGCGCGATGCCGGGCAGACAGGTCGGGAAGCTCCTCGTACGCGAGTCGGACTTCTTCATCGGCTCCGCCGGCGACGGAGAGGCGCCGGTCGACGATCCGCGCGGCATCTATTGTGTCGTCCCGCTCATCAGCCGCGGGACGATCCGCGGCGTGCTCTACGTCGACGAAGCCACGGCCCAGACGCCGCCGGAGAACAGCATTCGCGCCCTGCTCCACTTCGCCGCGCAAGCCGCCGTGGCGATGGAGAACGCGCGGCTGTACAACGAAACGAAGCGTTTACTCGAAGAGACCAGACACCTGGCCTCGACCGATCCTCTCACGGGCTTGGCCAATCGCCGCGCCCTCGAGGAGCTGCTCGAGCACGAAATTCACAACGCCTTGCGCCACGCCCAGCCGCTGCTCTATGCGATTTTCGATCTCGACGATCTCAAGCGCATCAACGACACCGACGGCCATGCCGCCGGTGACCAGGCGCTGCGTACGTTCGCCAAAACGTTGAAATCCGTCTCGCGAAAGGGCGACATCGTCGCCCGCTATGCCGGCGACGAGTTCGTCCTCGCGATGACGCAAACCGCTCGGGCGGCCGCGCATGCCGCCCTCCAACGGTTCGCGGCGAGTCTCAACCGGGCGGGGATCCGTTGCTCGATCGGGGCCGCGATGCTCCCGGCCGATGCTCGCGATGCGGCCGGACTCTTCCGCGCGGCGGATATCGCCCTCTACCATGCGAAGAAACAGGGCAAAAACCGCTTCGTCTTTTACGATACGGTGGCGTTCGAGTCGAACTGACTCGCCTCGCCGCGGGTTTCTGCAGCGCTAGTGCGCTCGAGACAACATCGGCTCGACGCGCTCCCAAGGGAGTCCGTACAGTGTGATCCCGTTCGCGCCGGTCATCGTCTTTGCGGAGAAGAGCGCGTCGTAGACCGCGGCCTCGGTGGCATCCGCGGTCGCTTCGAACAACGCATCGATTCGTTCGCTATTGGTTTCGATCGGCTTCCCGCCCGCGACGTCGGCCTGCGAGATCGTTCGGGTCGTGCTGAACGCCAGGAAGAGATCCCCGCTCGACTCGTGCGAGATCATTCCGACCCGGCCCAGGCCGAGCGTCACGCGTTTGGCGACGGCCTTCAGCGTCAGCGGATCCAGCGGCGCGTCGGTCGCGACGATGACGATGATGCTGCCGTCGGCGGCCCGTCCGCGCAGCTGTGCGGCCCGGCGGTTTGGAAAGACCGGGAGCAGTTCGTGCAACAGCGCCTGCCCGACATGGACGCCGTCGACGACGAGCTCGCTGCGGTTGTCGATCCCGGTGTTCACGTTGACGAGGACGCCTACGGTGTAGCCGCCGAGCGCTTTGTCGAGGACCCGCGACGCCGATCCGATCCCGCCCTTGAAGCCGAACGCATGCATCCCCGTACCGGCACCGACGTCGCCGCGTGGAAATTGCCCCGGGCTTGCGCTGTCGAGCATCCGCACGACGTCCGACGGCCCGACCCGCCTGCCTTGGATGTCGTTGAAGCCTTGATCGTCGCACTCGGCGACGATCGGGAGCGGGACGCCGCCGTGTACCCCGATCTCGGGGTGTCGCTTGATCATCCAATCGACGACGCCGTCGTAGGCGCGCCCCACGTCGAGCGTATCGGTAAGGACGATCGGAGTTTGCAGGTAGCCGAACTCGTCGACGTAATGAACGCCGGTCATCTCGCCGTTCCCGTTTTGTTGAAACGCGGCCGCCGCCACGTTGACGCTCCAAGGATCGGCGTTGGGTAGGATCGCCGTCGCTCCCGTGCGGAACGGCCCGTGGCCTGGATGAAGCGGCCCGTCCCCTTCGATGAAGGTGACCTGACCGACACGCACGCCGGGGACATCGGTAATCCCGTCGTTCGGACCGGCCGGAAAAGGGCCGGTGTGGATGGGTGACCGGGCGAACGCCGGAGCCATCAGGGTCGTCATGCCGAAGAGCGCGGCGAGGGCGAAGGGCTTCCTCCAGGACGACGCTCTTCGATTCGATACGAAGAAGGACACTCGTCCGATATTCGGTGAGCGAACCGGCCTTCTCCGTTTTCGCGCGCCGGACGGCGAAGCGGCCGGCGACCGGCCCCGCTGCGAGCGCTAACGCGGGGCGAGCGGATGCGGGACGACGAATCCGCGTTCCCGTTCATACACGGTCCGCAAGCGTTCCAGCTCCGCGGCGTCGAGCCGTCGGCCCGCGTGCGGACCGTCGCGCAACGGCTCGAACAGGCGCGGCGGGAGGACGTCGTCTGCAGGCCGCCAGCCCAAGGCGGCGTTGATCCGCCGCTTCGCCCGCCAAATCGCGTTTGCGCGCCGTTTCAGCGTCTCGCCGTCGAGTTCCAGACCACTCACCGCCGACCATAGCGCGGCCGCTTCTTCGGCGAAATCGACGAAACAGCCGCGGACGAACTTACACAACACCAACGAATCCCACAGGATCGCGTCGTTCTCGATCTCGATCGCAGCCCGGACGCGCTCTTCGTCGCTCAAGGGCGCATCGGGGCGTCGAAAATCGACGTCGTACGAAGCCGCCCGATTATGGCACGCACCGCGGGTACAGACCGCCAAGCTCAGTGCGTACGTCGGCAAGGTCCGCGGCTCATAGCCCGGCAACTCCAGACCTTTGGCGTGCATCGCGAAGCTCTCCGCCTCGGGGCCCAAACGGGCTGCGGCCGCGCGGACTCCCTCGCGCAGTAACGCGCCGAGCCCCTCGCCCGCGACGATCGCTTCGATCGCCGGTCGCAATACGTCGGCGTTGCCGAAGCGCAACGGTGTCCCCAACCCCTCGTCGCCGAGGAGACCGCGCTCCGCCGCTTCCATCGCGAAGGCGATCGTCGCGCCGGTCGTGATCGTATCGAGTCCATAGTCATCGCAGAGCGCGATCGCATCCAACACGGCGTCGAGGTCGTCGACCCCGCAGTTCGGCCCGAATGCCCATACGGATTCATATTCGCTTGCGGCGGCCGCGCGCCGATCTCGCCCACGCCGAACGTACATGTGCTCGCACTGGACGGGGCAACCCGCACACCCGGCACGCAACTCGACGAACGTCGCGCGCGACTCGCGCGCGGCCTCCGGCGTGACCCGCTCCGCGCCCTCGAAGACCGCGCCGGTAAAGTTGCGCGTCGGGAGCTGACCCATTCGCTGGAGGACGCGCAGATTCGCCCCGGTCCCGAGGACTCGATATTTTGCGGTCGCGGGTCCCATGGCGCGCTCGCGCAAGACCGCCGACAGCGCGGCGACCCGTCCCGGGTCGGCGACGGCGACCTCCCCTCGTCCACGCAACGCGATCGCCTTCAGCCGCTTCGATCCCATCACGGCCCCGCTCCCGCCGCGCCCGGCTTGCCGGCCGTCGTTCTCGACCGAGGCGAAGCGAACGCCGCGCTCGCCCGCGATCCCGATCGCACAGATGCGCAGCGTCCGATCGCCCAAGCGCTCGCGTAGCCGCTTCGTCGTCTCGCGCGGACTGGCACCGATCAGCTCGCCCGCCGGCTCGATGCGGACCTCGCCGTCGTCGACGACGAGCGTGCTCCACTCTCGCGCGATCCCCGTGACGATGAGCGCGGCCAAACCGCAGCGCCTCAGCGCGACCGACCAGTGGCTCGACGAGAGCCCTTCATTGAGGAGTCCGGTCAGCGGCGAGATCGTCGCCAGCGCATGTTTGTTGGCAGCCGGGACGGGGGTCGCGGCAAACGGACCCGCGGCGAAAACGAGCGGGCTCTGCGGGCTCAGCGGCGCGAGCGGGCCGTACTGTTCGAGATGACGCTCGAGCAGCCACACGGCCAGGCCGACACCGCCGAGCGTTTGGGCGAAGACCTCGTCCTCGAGCGCATAGCGCCGAACGACGCGCGTCGTTAGATCGACCTCCAGGACGTCGCGCGGACCGCGGTATCTCATCCGCCGCTCGGGACGAAGAGCAAGCAGGGCCGATCACGCTCGTCGAAAAGCTCGTCGCGCCCCGGGCTCCGTCGCCCATCCAGCAGGAGGACGTTCGGCTCGACGAGCGACGAGCGGTCGTGATCGATCACGATCCCCAACAACTGCGGATACGAACGGGCAAGCGCGTCGATCAGCTTGTCGACCGTCGCCGGCGTTTCGATCTCGACGTCGATCCGCGGCTCGCCGATCAGCTCGCGCGCCATTCCGAACAATTCGATCTGCATCAATTCCGCTCCGCCTTCACGATCCGAACCTCGCCGGCGTGGCTGCAATCGTAGCCGCCCAGCCGTTCGACCTCGTCGCGCAACTCCTTCGAATGCAGCGCGGCGATGATCGCAGCGATGCGCGGATCCTCGAGATCGCGCGCCAAGAGCGCGAGCTCGTACGGTTCTCGCGCGATCGGGACGAAATCGCAACCCAGAACGCTCGCCGCGGCGCGAATCCCGAGGGCACAGTCGACCGACCCGTCGGCGACCAGCGCCGCGACCCCGACGTGGGTGAATTCGATGCGGTCGTAGCCGACGAGGGCATCCGCCGCGATCCCCTCGCGCGTCAGGAGGACGTCGAGCAAGATGCGCGTCCCGGCGTCCTTTTGTCGGTTCACGAAGCGCGCCGACCGCTCGGCGACGTCACGCAAGCTACGTAGCCCCAGCGGGTTTCCGCGCGCTACGATCAGCCCTTGTTCGCGTTGTGCAAAGTGGATCAAAGCAACGTCCTCGCGCGGACCGTAACGGCGAATCGCCGCGTCGTTGTACGTCCCGCTTTGCGGGTCGAGGACGTGCGTCCCGGCGATGTGCGTCCAGCGGCCCGCGAGCGCGACCAGCCCCGCGATGCTCCCGACGTTCGCCGAAACGATCTCGATATTCTTCGCGGCGACCGCGGCGGCGAGGAGATCGATCGCGACGTCGTGGCTCCCGACGGCCAGCAGCGCCCGCTCGATCGCGGCCCGCGAGCGCAGCGCACGCGCCCGAACGGCCGTCCCTGCATGGATCCCCTCTTGAAATCGCGGGATCGTGATCAAGCAGTTGGCGCGCGACAGCGCCGCGATCGTCGCCGCGCCGCGCTGCAGCGGGAAGGCGACGAGCCGATCGTCGATGCGAGCGGCGACGGCACGGACGTACTCGTCCTCGCCGAGCGACGAGAAGATCTTCCGCGCCAGGACGACCTCGAGCTCTTCTTCGGCGGGAGGATCCAAACGCGCGAAGCGCTCGACGACCGGGCGCAGGAAGAGGTCGGCGCAGATCGCCGCGCTGACCGGGTATCCCGGGATCCCCAGAAGCGGGATCTTCCGTCCCCCGCGCCGCGCAATCCCCAAAACCACGGGATGACCGGGTCGAATCGCGACCCCGTGCACGAGGACCTCGCCGCGCTGCGCGAAGACGCGGGCTGTGAAGTCTTCGCTCCCGGCCGAGCTCCCCGCGTTGACGACGACGACGTCGCACTCGGCGAGCGCTCGATCCAGCGCGCTCAACAGCAGCGCCTCGTCGTCGGCGACCCGCGGGTAGCGTTGTGCGATCCCGCCGTACTGCATGACCAAGGCGGCGAGCAGGACGCCGTTCGAATCGATGATCGCACCGCGCGGCGGCTCCACGACCGACGGATCGACGAGTTCGTCCCCGGTCGTGAGGATCGCGACTCGAGGCCGGCGGACGACCTCGACCTCGCAGACCCCGGTGCTCGCGATCGCCGCCAGATCGGCGGGTCGCAACCGGCGCCGTGCCCCGACGACGACCTCGGAGGCGACGACGTCTTCGCCTATCCCGCGGACATGCTGCCCCGGAGGGACGGGCGCCCGGATCGCGACGGTCCCGTCGCCCCGCTCCTCGACCTCTTCGATCATGATCACCGCATCGCAGTCGGCCGGGAGCGGGTCGCCGGTATCGACTTCCTTCGCTTCGCTCCCCAAGCGCAACACGACCGGCGCCCCTTCCCGGGCGCCCCGTGTCGCCGACGATGCGACCGCGATCCCGTCCATCGCACAAGCATGGAAGTGCGGCGACGAGAGGCGCGCTACCACCGGTCGTGCCGTCACCCGGTCGAGCGCATCGAGCAGCCCGACGGACTCCGACTCGAGCGGCGGCTCGCCGAGCGCGCCGAAGAACCGCTCGCGCGCATCCTCGAGCGGGAGGTCGACGAGGAAGACGTCGCGTGCCAAGGTCACAGCGGGACCACCTTCACCCGGGAGCCCGCGCCGAGCCCACCGTAATCGAGCGGGACGAGGATCATCCCGTTTGCGCGTGCGAGGCTGACGATGCTACTCGACTTCGCGTAGATCGGAGTCGCTTGCAGGACGCCGTCCACCCTGCGCAGCACCGCGGGGAAGTAATCCTCACGACCGGCTTTTGAGGGGACGTTGTGGGTGAGCTCGGCCTCGGCCAAGACGTCGTCGAAGCCGTCGTCGGAGACCCGTTCCCCCCCTAGAAAACGGACCAGCGGCCGGACGAAGCGCCAGGCGACGACGAGCGCGCTCATCGGATTCCCGGGGAGTCCGACGACCGGCTTCCCGCCGCAGACGGCCAGGATCGTCGGCTTTCCCGGCCACAAGGCGACCCCGTGGACCAAGATCCCGGGGCTGCCCAGACGGTCCACCACGCGCGCCGTGAGATCGCGGCTGGAGACCGAGGAACCCGCTGATAGGACGAGCCCGTCAGCCTGCTCGAGAGCTCGGCGCACAGCGGCCTCGAGTAGCGACTCATCATCCCGGACGATCCCATGCGCCTGCGCGCTCCCCCCGGCCTCCTCGACGATCGTCGAGATCGTTTGCGCATTGACGTCCCGGATCTGGCCGGGCTGGGGGACCGTCTCCGGCGGGACGATCTCGTCGCCGGTCGAGAGGACCGCGATGCGGGGCCGCCGCACGACGCCGATCGTCCCGATTCCGAGCGCGCAGAGCGCACCGAGATCGGCTGGGCGCAGGCGCTTCCCGGCCGTCACGACCGTCTCGCCCGGCGCCGCATCCTCCTCGGCCCCGAAGACGTTCTCACCGGGGGCGATCGAGGCCAGGACCTCTACCTCCTCGCCCGAGAGCGTCGTCTCCTCGATCATGACGACGCCGTCGGCGCCCGGCGGGAGCATCGCCCCGGTATGGATCCGCAACGCCTCTCCCGGCTGCAGGCGCCGATCCGGGACCGTCCCCATCCGAACCTCCCCGACGAGCCGCAGGTACGCGGGGGCGCTTTCCGAGGCACCGATCGTATCGGCACTGCGGACCGCATAGCCGTCCATGGTGGAGCGGCTGAAGCCCGGGAGCGCCGCCGGGGCCGGCAGGTCGCCCGCCGCGACTCGGCCCGCGGCAAATCGCACCTGGATGGTTTCCGTCTCCTTCAGGGGGGCCAGCGCGCGCAGGAAGGTGCGAAATGCCTCGCTAGGGGGTACGACCGTGAAGAGTTCCGTCATAAAATGCTCGAAGGCTGTTCTGTACTTCGCCTTGGAGGGCCATAGCAATTCTTACACTTCCATCGTATTCGCAAACTCTAGCTGACCAGCTCACGGGGCTCGGTTTAGCCGAGGTCGCCACCGTGCACCGAAATCTCAGCGTCGCCGAGTTGTACGAGCATGCGATCCGGCGCTACGAGGGGACGATCGCCGAAGACGGCCAGCTCGTGGTCGATACGGGAAAATTCACCGGACGCTCACCCAAGGACAAGTTCTTCGTTCGCGAGCCGGGGAGCGAGCAGCACATCGACTGGACGCGACAGCAGCCCTTCGAGGCGGCTCATTTCGATACGCTGTTCGAGCGCGTGGCCAAGTATCTGGCCGGCAAGGAGATCTACACGCTCGATTGCTACGTCGGCGCGGATCCGCGCTATCGCCTCCCGATTCGGGTGATCACCGAGCTCGCCTGGCACAATCTGTTCGCACGCGATCTCTTCATCGTCCCGGAGAAAACCGACGAGTCCTTTGAACCGCAGTTCACGGTGATCGACGTCGGAAACTTCCAAGCCGATCCCGCGATCGACGGGACGCGCACCTCGACGTTTTGTATCCTGAATTTCGCCAAGCGGATCAATCTGATCGGCGGTACGCTGTACGCGGGCGAGATCAAGAAGTCGGTCTTCACGATCATGAACTACTTGATGCCGCTGCGCGGCGTGTTGCCGATGCACTGCTCGGCGAACCGCGGCGCGAACGGCGACGTAGCGATCTTCTTCGGACTCTCCGGAACGGGGAAGACGACGCTCTCCTCCGACTCGAGTCGGCCGCTTATCGGCGACGACGAGCACGGTTGGAGCGATAACGGCATATTCAACTTCGAGGGCGGCTGCTACGCGAAGTGTATCCGTCTTTCGCAGCAGAACGAACCCGAGATCTGGGCCGCGTCGCACCGCTTCGGGACCGTCCTCGAGAACGTCGTCATCGACCCGACGACCCGAAAGCTCGATCTCGATTCGGACGCGAAGACGGAAAATACCCGCGCCGCTTATCCCGCGTCGTTCATCCCGAACGTCGTCCCCTCGTTGCAAGGCGAGGTTCCGCGGACGATCGTGATGCTGACCGCCGATGCTTTCGGCGTCCTCCCGCCGGTCGCGCGGCTCTCCAAGGAACAGGCGATGTACCACTTCCTCTCCGGCTACACCGCCATCGTCGCCGGGACCGAACGTGAAGTAACCGAGCCGACGGCGACGTTCTCGACCTGCTTCGCCGCGCCGTTCCTCGTTCAACACCCGACCGTCTACGCCAAACTGCTGGGCGAGCGGATCGATAAACACGGGGTGACGTGCTGGCTGGTCAATACGGGTTGGACCGGCGGGCCGCCGGGCGTCGGCCATCGGTTCGCCATCCCGCACACCCGTGCGATGGTAAACGCGATCATCGACGGGAAACTCGCCGGCGCGACCTTCAAGCGCGAGCCTTTCTTCGGCCTGGAGGTCCCACAAGAAGTCCCCGGTGTCCCAAGCGACGTCCTCGACCCGAAGAAGGCCTGGAGCGATCCGGCAGCCTACGATGCGCAAGCGAAGAAGCTGGCGGCGCTCTTCGCCCAGAACTTCAAGAAATTCGAGAAGGACGCCGATCCGGCCGTCAACGCGGTCGCGATCAAGCCGTAGACGAGGCCGCAGCCGACTCCGCGGTTGCGGATGTTCGGGCCGGGATCCCGGCCCGAACGCCGCGCCTCATATCCCCAGGGCTTTCAGGATGACCCGCTTGGGGCGCTGACCGTCGAACTCGCCGTAGTGGATGCGCTCCCAGGGACCCAAATCGAGCTTTCCGTTGGTCACCGGGACGATGACTTGGTGGCCCAAGACCATCCTCTTCAGGTGCGCGTCGGCGTTGTCCTCGCCCGTTTTGTGGTGCGCGTAGTCGGGCTTGCGCGGGGCCAGTTCTTCTAGCCATTTCATAATGTCGGACCAGAGTCCCGACTCATGGTCGTTGACGAAGACGCTCGCCGTGATGTGCATGGCGCTGACGAGGATGAAGCCGTCGGTCAGCTTTGCTTGGGCGAGGAAGGCTTCGACGCGGTCGGTGATGTCGATGATCGCGTAGCGGTCACGCGTATTGAAGGTCAGATAATCGGTGTGAGCGATCATGGCGGAGCCTTCGCCCGCGACGCCGTACCTATCATCTTCATGGGAGAAGTGCTCGGCGTCGGAATCTCGCACTATCCGCTGTTCAGCGCGACCGATCGGGACATGGCGATGATCCTCCGGGATACGCTCGCCGACCCCGATATCCCGCCCGAGGAGAAAGACCCCAAGAACTGGCCGCCGGAAATGGCACGTGAATGGGGGACCGACGAGGGGACGTCGGCCGCCAAGGAACACCGCGCGGCGATGCTCGTCGGGTTGCGCCGCGTCCGCGAAGCGCTCGACGCATTCCGACCCGACGTCGTCGTCATCTGGGGCGACGACCAATACGAGAACTTCCACGAAGACCTCGTCCCGGCGTTTTGCATCGGCGCGTACGAGCGTTTCGCCGTCAAGCCTTGGGCCCAGGTAAAGGCCTCCGGGCTCATGCAGGGAAAGCCGAACGTCTGGAACGAGCCGGCCGATACCGAGTTCATCATCCCCGCACACCGCGAGGCCGGGAAATATCTGGCCGCGGGTCTTTTAACCCAGGGGTTTGACGTCGCATACGCCTACAAGCAGCTCCATCATCCGGGCCTTCCCCATGCGTTCCTAAATGCGGTACTCTATCTCGATTTCGATCGACGCGGCTTTCCGTACCCGATCGTCCCGTTTCAGATCAATTGCTACGGCCGCAAGGTCATCAGCTACCGGGGCTACGCGAGCCGGTTCGCCGACGCCGGTCGCCCCCCGGACCCTCCCTCTCCGAGCCCGGCGCGTTGCTTCGATCTGGGAGCGGCGACGGCGCGCGTGGCACGCGAGAGCCCCTGGCGGGTCGCTCTCGTCGCCTCCTCGAGTTGGTCGCACGCCTTCCTCGTCGATAAGACATGGCGTTTGCGTCCGGACATCGAGAGCGACCGGCGCTTGTACGACGCGATGGTCGCGAACGACCTCGCCGTTTGGCGCAACGTCTCGCTCAGCCAGCTCGAGGATGCCGGTCAGCAAGAGATGCTCAATTGGTTCGCGCTCATCGGCGCGATGCACGAACTCGGACGGCGCTGCATCTGGTCCGACAAGGTCGAGACCCACGTCTTCAACTCGACGAAGGTTGCCGCGATCTTCGAGATTTCCACCTAAGGAGGACGTATGCGATTCTCTCGGTCTGCGCTGCTCCTGCTCTTGAGCGCAGCCCTCTTCTCGTGCGGGGTAATCCCCGCCGCCACCCCGGCGCAAGCCCAGGCCCCGGCAGTCATCAACCTCATCCAGCTCCCTGCCGACAACTCCGCCGAGGTGTATTATGCTCAAGACCTCGGCTTCTTCAAGGAGGCGGGTCTCGACGTTCGAATCACGTCGATGACGAACAGCGGCGCGATCATCGCCGCCCTCGCCGGCGGTGCGGGAGACATCGGCAATACCGTCATCGGCTCGGCCGCGCAAGCTCGCGAAAAGGGGATTCGGGTCCGCTTCATCGCGCCGGCCGGCCTCTATGTCGACAGTGCCCCGACCTCGGCGCTCGTCGTCCCGAAAGATTCGCCTGTCAAGAGCGCTGCGGATCTCAAGGGCAAGACGATCGCCGTCAGCGGCCTCAACGATCTGACCTACTACGCGACACGTGCCTGGATCGATAAGAACGGCGGCAATTCCGCCGCATCGAAATACGTCGAGCTCCCGTTCCCGGCGATGGCCGCGGCGCTCCAACAGCACCGCATCGACGCCGCCTATACGATCGAGCCGTTTCTCACCGCGTCGCGCAACGACTTTCGGATCCTCGGCAAGGCCGGGGGCGGCGTCGCGCCCCGTTACCAGGCGACGGGATGGCTGGCGACCGAAAACTGGATCGATTCACACGCCGATCTTGCGCTGCGATTCGCGGCCGTCATTCGCAAGACTGCAATCTGGGCGAACTCGCATCATAAGGAGTCTGCCGCGATCCTGCTCAAATACACCCACATTCCGCCGGAGGTCGCCGAAAAGATGACCCGCGTCGAGTACTCGCTCACGTTGCAACCGGCGCTCTTGCAGCCGCCGATCGACGTGGCTGCAAAGTACGGCGGTGAAAAGGCGATCCCGGCCGACGAATTGATCTGGGCTCCGGCAAAATAAAACCGAGAGCCGCCTCCACGGCGGCTCTCGGTTTATCGATATGCCTCTTGAATCGATTCGAAGCGGCCGAGATCGGTCGTGATCGGTAGCCCGGCGACCGGCGGGTTATCCTTGCAGATCATCTGATCGAGCGTCGGCCGAATCTCACGATAGAAGATCCCGAGCGGAATTTTCCCCGGCGTCATGAGGACATCGAACGCTTTCTTGCGGTCGGTCGGATCGTAACCCTCGATCTCTTCGACGCTGTAGACGTTCTCCTTGAACCATTGATAGGTATTGACCTTGTTGAACGTCACGCACGGCGACATCACTTCGACGATCGCAAAGCCGGGATGGTTGATCGCTTCTTTGATCATCTGGACCATCTGCTTCGGCTGTGACGAAAAAGCGCGCGCAAGGAAGGTCCCGCCGGCTGCGAGCGCAAGCGAGAGGCCGTTGACCGGCGCATCGGGATTCCCGCTCGGACTCGTCCCGGTCACGTAGCCCACCGCACTCGTCGGCGACGACTGCCCCTTCGTCAGACCATACGTCTGATTGTCCATGACGATATACGTCAGGTTCGGATTACGCCGGACCGCGTGGATGAAATGGCCGGCTCCGATCGCGTAGCCGTCACCGTCCCCGCCGGCCGCGATGACCGTGAGCTCCCGGTTCGAGAGCTTGACCGCGGTCGCTACCGGGAGCGCACGTCCGTGGACACCGTGGAATGCGTACGAGTGCAGGTAACCCGAGATCTTCCCGGAGCAACCGATCCCGGAGACGAACGCGACGTTCTTCGGCTGCAGCCCCAGCTCCGCGCACGCTTGCTTGAGCGCGGCGAGGACGCCGTAATCGCCGCAACCCGGACACCACCACGAGGGTGTGGCGGTCGCGAAATCTTTCGGGCTCATCACTACTGCCATCGCGCTATACCTCCGCGTAGCTGCGCACGTCCGCAGTCTTTCCGATCGCTTCGATGATCTCAATCGGACGGAACGGCTTGCCGTTGTACTTCAAGACCGAATGCATGTGAGGCAGCGGCCCCGTCACCACCTTGATCAGTCGCGCAAGCTGTCCGGTGTAGTTGTTTTCGACGATGAAGATGTGCTCGGCGTCCCTGATGAACGATTGAACTTCGTCGTCCGGGAACGGCCAAAGCGTACGCAACTGCAAGAATCGCGTCGCCACACCGGCCGCGGCGAAGCGATCGACGGCCTCCATGATCGGCCCACGATTGCTGCCGTAGCCGATGATCGCGATACCCGCCTCGGGATGCCCGAACACGTTGGCCTTCGGCAAATCGGGCTTCATCGCGGCGAGTTTGCTCATGCGCTTCTCCATCATCCGCTTGCGGTTCTTCGGATTCTCCGTGATCACGCCCGCATCGTTGTGCTCTGAACCGGGGACGAGATGCATCCCGCCCTCGACGCCGGGGATGACGCGCGGGGAAACGCCGTCCTGCGTAAACTCGTAGCGCTTGTATTCGCCGAAGACGACCGGCTCGAGGACGAGCTTTCCGCGATCGATCGTCAGATCATCGAACTTGAGGCGCGGCAATGTCGCCTTACTCTGACACAGCGCCTGCTCGGAGAGGACGAAGACCGGACACTGATACTTCTCGGCGATGTTGAATGCGTCGATCGTGATGTAGAACGACTCCTCCACCGTCCCGGGTGCAAGGACGACGCGTGGGATCTCACCGTGCCCGCCGAAGATCAGGTGGTTCAGGTTGCTTTGCTCCGTCTTCGTCGGCAGCCCGGTCGACGGTCCGGCCCGGGCGCACTCGATGACGACGATCGGCATTTCGATCGATCCGGCCAAGCCGATCCCTTCGGTCATGAGCGAAATCCCCGGGCCCGAGGTCGCGGTCATCGCACGAACGCCGGTAAACGATGCACCGATGATCATGTTGATCGCGGCGAGCTCGTCCTCGGCTTGGACGACGACGCCGCCGTATTTCGGAGCGTGCTTGGCCATCCACTCGAGGATATCGGTCGCCGGGGTGATCGGATAGCCCGCCATGAACCGGCAGCCGGCGGTGAGGGCGCCGTATCCGATCGCGTCGTTTCCCATCATGATCAGCCGGTCGCCGTCCTCGCCCTTCGTCAAGCCATAGCCGGTCGGCTTGTCGGCGAAATGCTCGGCGACGTAATTTTCACCGCACTCGATCGCGCGGATGTTGAGGTCGACGACTTTCTCGCCTTTGCGCTTGTAGACGCGCGTCACCGCCTCGCGCACGACCTCCGGATCCATCCCGATCAGCTTGGCGATGACGCCGAGCGAGATCGTGTTCCGCACGAGCTCGAGCCCTAGTACCTCCTTGGCAAGCTTGCCCAGCGGTACCTCATAGTAGTTGAGGTCCTCGCGGCGCAGATCGTCGCTCAGCTGTTCCGACGCGGACGAGTTATCGAAGATGATGAAGCCGCCCGGGCGCATCTCTTCCAGGTGGATCTGAACGGCTTCGACGTCGAATGCGACCAGGCAATCGACCGCATCCGCCATGCCGTAATTGGCGTGCTTCCCGGCCCGAATCACATAATTCGTGTGGCCGCCCCGGATGCGCGAGGGAAAGTCCTTGTAGGTATAGACTTCCAGGCCCATCCGCTTGAAAATGCTCGCGATCAGGTCACCCGTGGTGAGACTACCGTCGCCGGCCTGGCCGCCGAACATCACTTCGATGTTATTAAGGATCACCGAACTCTCCGCTGTGAGTAAGCTAACTGGTATGAATTCCTTTTGCGGAAAGTCGTATCCTAGGCGGTTTCACGAAGCCGCGCGATCGACTGCGACAAAAGTCGTAATACCGGGAGGGTACTCCGCCCCGCCGCGAGCACGCAAGTCACCGAAACCGGGATAGTCGATGACCGAACCGGGCGCGTCGGTAAAGCACGCATAGCTGACGAGTCCGCTTTGCGGCTGCCAGACGTGTAACGCGAAGCCGGGCGGCTCCAGGACGAAACCAAGCGGCCGACGTTCCCGCAGCTCGAGGACGATCTGGTGCGCCGTGCTGGGCGCGGTCGACGCGTAGGTCCCCGCCCATGGAACCTGCAGCGGCCGGTGGATATGGCCGGCGACGACCCGCAGGACCTGCGGGTGGCGTCGGATCACCCCCGCAAACTCCTCGACACCGCGGAATCCGAGCGCATCGACGCTCCGAATCCCCGTCCGGAACGGCGGATGGTGGAGGAAAACGACGGTCGGGCGGCTCGGCTGCTCGGCCAGCCGAGTGTCGAGCCAATATAAGCGGAGCGGGTCGAGCTCTCCGCCGGATCGGCCCTCCCGCAGACTATCCAATCCAATCAAGCGAACCGGGTAATCCTCGATCACGTATTGGACGTAACGGCCCGTCCCGGGCAGGTACCGGTGATCGGAGAAGGCCTCACGGAAACGCTCTCGATCATCGTGATTGCCGGGGATGACGTAGAGCGGGATCTCGAGTTCGTCGAGCAGTTTGCGTAACCGCTTGTACTCCTTGGGCTTCCCGCTCTCGACGAGATCGCCGGTAGCGAGTACGACCTGCGGCCGCGGGTCCAGCCCGTTCAGCCGGCGCACCGCGCGCTTGAGGTAGCGCGCGGTGTCGATCATATGATGGAGAAGGCGCCCCTTCCGCTTGATGTGCGTGTCGCTGATCTGCGCGATGATCATAGCGCAAGCATAGCGCAGCAGCGGTGACACGCGTCTGGCATTAAGGTTCCGATAACATTCGGCCGCTTACCGCCCCGGCAGCGGCATCCCGCCCGGCTTGCTGAGCGCGATCCAGTTGTCCTTGGCCGGATCCCAGCGGACCATTACGACGGAATCCTGACCCAGACCACGCTGAGGCTGAGCGGTGAAGTCGTATATTCCATTGATCCCCGGCCAGCCTTTGAGCTTCTCGATATAATCGCGGATCTGCGTCGCGGTTGCATTGGGGCCGATCTTGCGCAGCGCGCTCACCATGAGCCGGGCCCCGTCGTAACAGTTATTATTACCCCAGTCGGGCTTCGCCCCTTGAGCCGCGAGCTCGCGCAGAAACTCATCGACGACGCCGCGCACCGCTTTGTCGGTGATCGTCGATGGATCGAAGAATGCGGCTCCCGGGAAAATCAAGTCTTTCGGAAGGAAGGAGGCATACTGTTTCATCTGCGCCCGCGTCAAGTTGCCGTTCGTCGTCAGGATCGGAAGATCGATTCCGGCGTCACGGATCCCTCGTAACACGGTACCGAACGGTGTCCCGGTCGTCCACACGACGATCGCCTGGGGATTCGCGGCTTTGATGCGGGCCAGTTGCGCGGCGACACTGACGTCGGTCGGCGCAAAATGCTCGCGTGCGACGAGGGTGACGGCCTTCTGCTTCTCGAGCGCTTGATCGAGCCGCGCTTCGCCGTCCTGCCCGCTCCCGTCGGTCGAGGCGATCAGCGCGATGCGCTTGATCCCCTTCGCGCCCAAATAGGTGAGGGCTGCTTGCTGCAAGTAGAGCGTGTCCGCCCCGAACCCGAAGACGTAGCTTCCAGCGGGCGGATGGGCGCCGGGCGTGAAGCAATAGGTGACCGGTCCGTCCTTTAGCAGAGGCATGACGGCGTTGCATTCGGCCGTGAGCGTCGGCCCGAGGAAGAAGGGCGGATGCTTGGCGATGATCTGAGTCGCGAGCTGCACGGCGACTTGCGGATTGCTTTGATCGTCGGCGATGACGAACTTCAACGGTCGGCCGAAGATCCCGCCGCTCTTGTTGACTTCGTCTTCGACCGCGCGCAACGACTGCTGCTGTGCCGTGCCGTAGAACGAAGCGCTCCCGGTGAGCGGGAGGAGGACGTCGACCTCGTACGGCTCGGCTGCCTGTGTCGAGAGCGGCGCCGCCGTGGAGAGGACGGCACCGATGCAAAACGCCAAAAGCCGTCGCCAGCGCAAGGTTCCATGCATGCCTCGTACCTCCAGGTATCGTCGTTTCTGCCGCGTTTTGCGCTCGAGCCGACGCCGGCCTGCAGTCCTTCCGCGGCGCCGGAAGCGGCGCCGGCCGGCGAAAACACTCCAGTTCCAAGCCCATGAAGGAGCCGTAATGCCCAAACATCCCGTGACGAGTCCCGCAGTCCATGAGCCTCCGGGCGGAGGAACCTTTTCGCAAGCCTTTGTTACGACGGGGGGCCGGACGGTCTACGTCGCCGGGATGACGGCGCGCGATAGAAACGGCGAGCTCGTCGGCGACGGAGATATCCGGGCTCAAACCAAACAAGTCCTCGAGAATATGAAAGCGGTCCTCGCCGCCGCCGGCGCGACGATGAGCGACGTCGTCAAGCTCACCGTGTTCATGAAAGATCTCACCCAGGCAGCCGTCGTCCGTGAGGTTCGCCAGCAATACTTCCGCCGGCCCTATCCTGCTTCAACGCTCGTCGAGGTCTCGCGACTAGCCGACGAGCGCTTCTTGATCGAGATAGAAGCGATCGCCGTCGTGGACTAATAAACGCTCAGCTACAGAGTCCCAAGCCGGGAACGCCGAGCCGGATTCGCGTAGAACCGGCGACGACGTCTATCGACGTGAAGGAGGTTGATAAGTGAAACAGGCTCGCGTCTTGCCGATAATCGCAGCTCTCGGCCTCGCCGCCTTGGGTTTGACCCCCTTGCAGGCGCAACCCAACACCTCGAGCGGCGTCTATACCGCCGACCAAGCAGCGGCCGGGGCAAGGCTCTACGCGGCGAACTGCAGTGGATGCCATGGCGCGAATTTGCGCGGCGTCAGCGCTCCGGCGCTCATTGGGAACGCGTTCACCTCGCAATGGACCGACGAGCCCGCCTCGGACGTCTACATGATGATGTCGAGCAATATGCCGCCGTCCGCCCCCGGGAGCTTAACGCGCGCCGATTACCTGGCGATCATGGCCTACATCTTGCAGCAAAACAAGTATCCGCCGGGGCGCACGCCCTTGACCGAAGCCAGGCTCAAGCTGATCAAGATCGTCTCTCCGGCGAGCTCGTGACCCGAGGGCGAACTCACGAGCACATGCAAAAGAGCCCCGTTTATTTTCGGCGGGGCTCTTGGTGTTTCTCTGGCGCTGTCCTACTCTCGAGGGACCCTGCGGTCCGACTACCATCGGCGCTGGTGGGCTTAACTGCCGTGTTCGGGATGGGAACGGGTGGGACCCCACCGCTATCGGCGCCAGAAATCTGATCCCGGTCGCGGCGTCGAGCCTGAGCTCAAGACAAGCCGCGCCGGAAAGCTGCACAGAGATGAACCTTCATGGCCAAACGTGATGATAGCGTCTTTAAAAAGATCCGGGCGATTAGTACCGGTTAGCTCCACACCTTACGGCGCTTCCACCTCCGGCCTATCAACGTGGTAGTCTCCCACGACCCTTCACCCTTACGGGATTGAGACCTCATCTTGGAGTCAGTTTCACGCTTATATGCTTTCAGCGTTTATCTGATCCGAACATAGCTACCCGGCTATGCCCCTGGCGGGACAACCGGTTCACCAGCGGTTCGTTCAACCCGGTCCTCTCGTACTAGGGTCGACACTCCTCAAGTCTCCTACGCCCACGGCGGATAGGGACCGAACTGTCTCACGACGTTCTGAACCCAGATCGCGTACCGCTTTAATGGGCGAACAGCCCAACCCTTGGGACCTACTACAGCCCCAGGATGCGACGATCCGACATCGAGGTGCCAAACCTCCCCGTCGATGTGGCGTCTGCACTCATCGTGCAGCGTAGACTATACCTTCATCTCTTTCGAGATGCGTGGCGTATTATGGGCGCGATAGATTTGCACCGCACGGTGCAGCACGCCCATCCCTCGCACGCCGGCGAGAAGTCGTTACAGGGAGACCACGCTTAGCATGCTCGCTTGCGCGAGTGTAGCTCACAGCGCGTCGCGCTGCGGCGTGATCTCTTCCCTCGGTGTCGCCCGCATGGGGTTTCACCGATATGAGCCACGAGTTTACCGCGCGATCACTCGCGCGGGGAGCCCCAACTGACTCTTGGGGGAGATAAGCCTGTTATCCCCAGAGTAGCTTTTATCCGATAAGCGACGGCCCTTCCATTCGGAAACCGCCGGATCACTTTGCCCTGCTTTCGCACCTGCTCGACCTGTCCGTCTCGCAGTCAAGCTCCCTTTTGCCAATGCACTCTAACGATCGGTTTCTGACCGATCTGAGGGAACCTTTGGGCGCCTCCGTTACTCTTTAGGAGGCGACCGCCCCAGTCAAACTGCCCACCTGACCCTGTCCTATGACCGGATCACGGCCATCAGTTAGAATCCCGAGATTTTCAGGGTGGTATCCCAAGGACGGCTCCCCGCAAGCCGGAGCCCGCGGTTCATCGCCTCCCACCTATCCTGTGCAGAAAACCTCAGAACCCAAGATCAGGATACAGTAAAGCTTCATGGGGTCTTTCCGTCCTGCCGCGGGTAACCAGCATCTTCACTGGTACTGCAATTTCGCCGGGCCCCCCATCGAGACAGCGCCCAAGTCGTTACTCCATTCGTGCAGGTCGGAACTTACCCGACAAGGAATTTCGCTCACTTTCGCCCGGAGCTTTCGCACCGGAGTGGACTCTATCTTCATCCGTCTCCATCGGTTCGCGCACGATTCGAACCGACTTCGCTGGCGAGACGTGAAGCACCGCGAGGGTATCGCGGCTGCATCGCTTCTCATCTCTACGGATGTCCGACGTATAGTCTCTGAGGATCCCTCTGCAGAGAGGTTTCCTGCGGATCGTCCAATCCCGGACCATTGTTACTCGCCTCTCGGTCGCAACCGGTAGTCGAGTAGGTCGGGCTCTAAGGATGTTCCCGCATATAGTCGGATGTGAAGTCACGCATTACTGCGTGACGAGGCAACGATCTCGTCACCTTAGGACGGTTATAGTTACCGCCGCCGTTTACTGGGGCTTCAGTTCGACGCTTCGCTTGCGCTGACGTCTCCCTTTAACCTTCCAGCACCGGGCAGGAGTCAGCCCCTATACGTCCGCTTTCGCGTTCGCAGAGACCTGTGTTTTTGTTAAACAGTCGCTTGGGCCTTGTCACTGCGACCGTCCCCGGCTTTCGACGCGAGGTCTAGACCAAAGACGGCACCCCTTCTCCCGAAGTTACGGGGTCAATTTGCCGAGTTCCTTAACAGGGGTTCTCCCGTCGCCTTAGCATGCTCTGCCAGTCTACCTGTGTCGGTTTGCGGTACGGGCACCGATGTTCCTAGCTAGAGACTTTTCTTGGCAGCGTAGAGTCGATCACTTCGGGACCGAAGTCCCTCGCATTCGCATCTCGGAGTTGCCGTGCGGATTTGCCTACACGACCCCCTACCTGCTTAGACGCACACGTCCGATGGTGCGCTGACCTATCTTCCTGCGTCATCCCTTCGCTTCATAGACTCTTCTCGACGTACGGCATCGGCTCGGCGCCTTTCGGCGCTGGTGGAAGACGATCCGATGACGGACGTTCGAGAGAGTCTAAACGGGCATCGGTGGTAGCCGAATATGAACGGCTTATCCATCGCCTACGCTTCTCAGCCTCGGCTTAGGTCCCGACTCACCCTGAGACGATTGACGTAGCTCAGGAAACCTTAGACTTCCGGCGAGAGTGGTTTTCACACTCTTTTCTCGCTACTTATACCTGCATTCGCACTTGTAGTTCGTCCACGTGTCCTCACGGTCACGCTTCAGCCTACGCTACAACGCTCCCCTACCGATGTATTGCTACATCACATGGCTTCGGTTAGACGCTTGAGCCCCGTTGAATTTTCGGCGCCCCATCACTCGACTAGTGAGCTATTACGCACTCTTTCAAGGATGGCTGCTTCTAAGCCAACCTCCTAGTTGTCTAAGCGACGAGACTTCCTTTCCCACTGAGCGTCTATTAGGGACCTTAGCCGATGTTCTGGGCTGTTTCCCTTTTGACGATGGAGCTTATCCCCCACCGTCTGACTGCTGCGCGATCCATCCTGGTATTCGGAGTTTGATGGGGTTCGGTAACCCGGTAAGGCCCCTAGCCCTGTCAGTGCTCTACCCCCAAGACTTAACGCGCAACGCTAGTCCTCAAACTATTTCGGGGAGAACCAGCTATCTCCAAGTTCGATTGGCTTTTCACCCCTATCCACAGCTCATCCAACGTTTTTTCAACAACGACAGGTGCGGGCCTCCACGCGAGGTTAGTCGCGCTTCACCCTGGCCATGGATAGATCACTTGGTTTCGGGTCTACTGATACAGACAAACGCCCTATTCAGACTCGCTTTCGCTTCGGCTCCGGCTCAACACCTTAACCAAGCCTGTACCAAGTAACTCGCAGGTTCATTCTTCAATAGGCACGCGATCAGCCATGTCTTGCGACATAGGCCTTTCACGGTTTGTAAGCGCGCGGTTTCATGTTCTCTTTCACTCCCCTCCGGGGGTTCTTTTCACCTTTCCCTCACGGTACTCGTTCGCTATCGGTCACCACAGCATATTTAGCCTTGGAAGATGGTCCTCCCAGCTTCAGACAGGGTTTCCCGTGCCCCGCCTTACTCACGAACAACTCGGCGAGTTCGATCGATTTCGCCTACAGGACTTTCACCTTCTCTGGTGCGGCTTTCCAGCCGGCTTCTGCTATCGATCGAATTTCTTACTCGCCCCTCGAGGATCAGCTCGAGGATGGTTGCCGTACAACCCCGCTCATGCAACGCCTGATCGCTTACACATGAGCGGTTTAGGCTCTTCCCCGTTCGCTCGCCACTACTAAGGGAATCTCGGTTGATGTCTTTTCCTCCGGCTACTGAGATGTTTCAGTTCACCGGGTGTGCTCTACCGCGACTATTGGATTCATCGCGGAGTACATGCCCATGACGGCATGTGGGTTGCCCCATTCGGAGATCTCGGGATCATCGCTCGTTAGCAGCTCCCCCGAGCTTATCGCAGCTTGCTACGTCCTTCATCGCCTGTGGTGCCAAGGTATCCACCGCACGCTCTTTCTTCTTTTTAAAGACTTTTGCCCGGGCTCGGCGCCCGAACAGAAAATCGAAATTGCATCTCCTCACAACGGAACTATGAGGAGACCGCACTTCATGTTTGGCACATGAAGATTCATCTCTATGCAGTTTTCAAGGATCTCCCGCCACGATCGAAACGACCCGGCGGGCCTCAAGAGTACGCCCCCCGCCCGAGTCCGAATCGCGGATGATCGGAACTCCGGCGAGGCCGTTCCCTCAAAGCTGAACAGTGCAGTCCCACGGCTTGCAAAGCGAATTGCAACCCGCATCGGGAGACCTCCACTAGTATGGAAGCCGCGCAAGCGATCGCTGAAAGACACGTCGCGCCGATTGTTCTCAGCCGGCTCTTACCCTAATGGGGCGAGCGACCCCTGAACGTTCGACATCGTCTGTGGTCGACTTAAGAATGTACGTCCACGCGATCGCGCCGGGCGCGATCCGTGAACACGTACTCCTTAGAAAGGAGGTGATCCAGCCGCACCTTCCGATACGGCTACCTTGTTACGACTTCGTCCCCCTTACCTAGCACACCTTAGACGCCTTGCTCCTTGCGGTTGCACGGGCGGCTTCGGGTACACTAAACTCAGGTGACGTGACGGGCGGTGTGTACAAGGCCCGGGAACGTATTCACCGCAGCGTAGCTGATCTGCGGTTACTAGCGATTCCGACTTCATGAAGGCGAGTTGCAGCCTTCAATCCGAACTGAGCGCCGATTTAAGAGATTGGCTTACTCTCGCGAGCTCGCAACTCGTTGTTCGGCGCATTGTAGCACGTGTGTAGCCCGGGACGTAAGGGCCATGCTGACTTGACGTCATCCCCACCTTCCTCCGACTTCTCATCGGCGGTCTCGCGTGAGAGATCATCGCTGACCAACACACGACAAGGGTTGCGCTCGTTGCGGGACTTAACCCAACACCTCACGGCACGAGCTGACGACAGCCATGCAGCACCTGTCTCCGCGTCCCCTTGCGGGGAAGCCTACTTTCATAGGATGTCGCGGGATGTCAAGCCCCGGTAAGGTTCTTCGCGTTGCGTCGAATTAAACCACATGCTCCACCGCTTGTGCGGGCCCCCGTCAATTCCTTTGAGTTTTAACCTTGCGGCCGTACTCCCCAGGCGGGATACTTACTGTGTTAACTACGGCACATATGGAGTCGATACCACATACACCTAGTATCCATCGTTTACGGCTAGGACTACCGGGGTATCTAATCCCGTTTGCTCCCCTAGCTTTCGCTCATCAGCGTCAGAACAACCCCAGGTGATCGCCTTCGCCACTGGTGTTCCTCCCGATATCTACGCATTTCACCGCTACACCGGGAATTCCATCACCCTCTGATTGCCTCAAGAACTGGAGTATCCACGCCGGTCCCTCAGTTGAGCCGAGGTCTTTCAACGTGGACTTCCAGTCCCGCCTACGAGCGCTTTACGCCCAATAATTCCGAATAACGCTTGCCCCCTACGTCTTACCGCGGCTGCTGGCACGTAGTTAGCCGGGGCTTCCTCCAAGGGTACCGTCATTATCTTCCCCTTCGACAGTGGTTTACGACCCGAAGGCCTTCTTCCCACACGCGGCGTCGCTCCGTCAGGCTTGCGCCCATTGCGGAAAATTCCTCACTGCTGCCTCCCGTAGGAGTCTGGGCCGTCTCTCAGTCCCAGTGTGGCTGGTCGCTCTCTCAAACCAGCTACCGATCGCAGCCTTGGTAGGCCGTTACCCTACCAACTAGCTAATCGGACGCGGTCCCGTCCTCAAGCGAATTGCTTCTTTTAACGTTGCGCGATGCCGCGCTACGTTTCATGCGGTATTAGCTAACCTTTCGGCTAGTTATCCCCCACTTGAGGGTAGGTTGACCACGCGTTACTCACCCGTCTGCCGCTGGGTATTGCTACCCCGCTCGACTTGCATGTGTTAGGCACGCCGCCAGCGTTAATCCTGAGCCAGGATCAAACTCTCCACAAAACATTTTGCGGAGCCTTGATGGGCTCACAATCTTTGCTGACTACTCGCTCTTCACAACACCGGCGCCGACGGCGCCGACGCTAATTTATGAAGAGTTCGTAGTCAAAAGTTGTACGATCGATCCGTCTTCTGCGAAGACCGGTGGAGCCGGAGGCCGCGAGACGGACCGATTAAAAATCTCAAGATCGAGCCAAACAAAAAACGCCTTACGGCGCTTTCGTCCGCCCGGTCCGGAGACCCACAGACTTATGCGCTACTGCACTGTTCAGTTTTCAAGGAACGGAATCTGACACCAGGCCCCAACCGGGCTGGATCATCGACCACACCGAGAAGGCGGGGTGTCAGAGTCACGGCCCATAGAATACCATCCGCGACCTGGCACGTCAAGGTGCCGCACACGCGGACCACCGCCGGTTTGGGGCTGCAACCTGCGACTGCACCGAAGGGTCGCCTCCCCTCCCCCTCGCGCCCGAGGCCGGCCGCCTTTACCAAAAGTGAGCAGGGCTCTCATCTGAGCTCAATGCTGCTCTAAGAATCGGCACATGCGTCGGCAGTTCCATAGAGATAGAGAGGAAGCCGAACCATGGCCCAACTGATTGATCGCCCGAGCACAAACGGTCACGCCCCGCAGACTACGATCGTACCACCGCTCCCGCCACACCGCAGACCGCCGCGTCTCAGGCGGCCGGCCGGCTGGGTGCTGGTCGGCGCGAGCGCGGCGATCGTCGCCCTGCTGGTCGCGATGACCGTATGGCATCTCCGAGCGGCCGCCTCCCCAACCTATGTGACGGTCCCGGTGACCCAAGGCTCGCTCATCCAGACGGCGACCGCGTCCGGGACGGTCAATCCACAGGACACGATCACCGTAGGGACCCAAGTCTCGGGGACTATTTCGCAGATCTTCGTCGACTACAACTCGCCGGTGAAAGCCGGCCAAATTTTGGCGAAGCTCGACCCGACCCAATTCGAGGCTGCGTTGGCACAAGCACAAGCGGCATTGGCCCAGGCGCAAGCTCAGGCGAGTGCGGCGGGATCGGCCGCCCAGGGACAGCTCGCGAACGTCGCCGCATCCCAGGCCCAGGCGGCGGCGCAGCTGGCAACCGAACAAGCCGACGAAGCCGCGGTAGCGACCGCCCAAACGAACGTGACCAAAGCGCAAGCCGCGCTGACCTTGGCGCAGCAGACGCTCTCCCGCGATCAGACGCTCCTTTCACAGGGCTTCATTGCGCCGGCGACGGTCGATACCGATCGCTCCAACGTCGTCGCCGCACAATCCGCGCTCGCCGCGGCACAGGCGTCACTGGCGCAAGCGCGTGCCCAAGTCGCGGCCCAAGCCGCTCAAGCTCGCGCTTCGAGTGCGACCACGACGCAGTCACAAGCGAATGCATCGAGCAGCCTCGCAACCGCACAGGCGAATCAAGCGGCCGTCGCCGCCGCTCAAGCGCAAGTACAGCAAGCTGAGCTCAATCTGCAACACACGATCATTCGCTCGCCGGTAGACGGGACGGTCGTCGCACGCGACGTCTCGGTCGGGCAAACGGTCGCCGCCAGCTTGCAGACGCCGACCTTGTTCTCGATTGCGAAGGATTTGGGGAAGATGGAAGTCGACCTCGCCGTCGGAGAGAACGATATCGGGAACGTGAAGGTCGGGGATCCGGTCGATTTCTCGGTCTTGGCGTACCCCGGCCGGGTCTTCCACGGGACGGTCTCGCAGGTCCGCGAGAATCCCACCGTGACGAACAACGTCGTCACCTACGACACCGTCGTCCTGGTAAACAACCGCGACGGACGCCTGCGCCCGGGGATGACCGCAAACGCCTCGATCGAGGTCGCCCGAGCGAACAACGCTTTCATCGTCCCGCTCGCAGCACTCAGCTACCGGCCGACGAACGCGGGCACGATCCCCCATCGGCCCGCAGGAGCGACGGGACGACCGAACTCCGCCGTCGCCGCCGCCGGGAATGGTTCGCCCTGGGGAGCGACGCTGAACGGGAACACCGGATCGCTTCTCCCCGGTTCACGCGGTCGGATCTTCGTCGAACGCGCCGGCAAGTTGATCCCTCTTCCCGTCCAAATCACGCTCACGAACGCGACCAGCGCCGCGGTGACGCCGCTGCACGGGACGCTCCGGGCCGGCGATCAGGTCGTGATCGCGGATGGCTCGTCGGGGCGACGCACGCAAACGAATCAATCTCAACGCGGTCCCGGTGCGCCGAATGGATTCGGCGGAATGGCCCGCGGGCTCGGAGGCCGTTGATGAGCGCCGTCGTTCAAGTCGAAGGACTCCGCAAGGTCTATCAGCTCGAACAGGCCGTCGTGGCTCTCGCCGGCGTCGACCTGCGGGTCGAGGAGGGCGAGTTCGTCGCAGTCATGGGCCCTTCGGGATCGGGGAAATCGACGTTCATGCACATCGTCGGGATGCTCGATCGTCCGACCGCCGGACGCTACCTCTTCAACGGTCGGGAGGTGGCGGCGCTCTCTCCCGACGAGCTCGCGGACTTGCGCAGCCGCAGCCTGGGCTTCGTCTTCCAAGCTTACAATCTCTTACCGCGCACGAGCGCCCTCGAGAACGTCGAGTTACCGATGATTTATGCGGGGGTGCCGGAGCGCGAACGAAAAGAGGCGGCGCTTGCGGCGATGGAAACGGTCGGCGTCGCACATTTGCGCGGCCACATGCCGAATCAGCTCTCCGGCGGCCAGCAGCAACGCATCGCGATCGCCCGCGCGCTCGTCAATCATCCAAGCTTGATGCTCGCCGACGAACCGACCGGTGCGCTCGACACGAAAACCTCACAAGACGTCATGGAACTGCTCACGCGCCTGAACCAAGAACGCGGGATCACGATTTTGCTCGTCACCCACGAGCCCGACGTCGCCGCCTATGCTCGGCGCATCGTGACCTTCCGTGACGGACGGATCGAGTCCGATCGGCCGACCCGCGACGCCTTAGGATTGGTGCAATCATGAATTTCGGCACGCTCTTCTCCCTCGCGATGCGGGCGTTGATCCGGAACAAGTCGCGTTCGCTCCTCACGATGCTGGGCGTCATCATCGGGGTCGCCGCGGTCATCGTCACCGTCGCGATCGGCGCGGGTGCGCGCGTCTCGGTACAGCGGCAGATTCAGAGCCTGGGGAGCAATTTGCTCATCGTCATCCCGGGGAGCGTCACGCAGACCGGTGCTCGAACCGGAAATGGCGCCGCCTCGACGTTGACGCCCGACGACGGGCTGGCGATCGCAAAGCTTCCCGGCGTCGCCGCCGTCTCCCCGACGGTGACCGTCCGCACGCAAGTCGTCGCCGGCGGCAACAACTGGCAAACGACCGTCACCGGAGTCGCACCGACCTACACATTCGTTCGTAGTTGGCCGACTCAATCCGGGACGATGTTCGCACAGAGCGACGTCGCCTCGGCGAGCAAAGTCGCGGTCCTAGGGACGACGGTGGTCCAAAACCTCTTCCCCGACGGGAGCGATCCGATCGGCCAAACGATCTTGATCCGTAACGTCCCGTTCACCGTCGTCGGCGTCCTGCAATCCAAAGGACAAACCGGTATGGGTCAGGACCAAGACGACACCGTCCTCATCCCCTACACGTCGGCGCTGGACCGTTTGACCGGGGGAACGACGGTCAATTCGCTCCTCATATCGGTCGCCGATGCGAACTCGACCGACACGGTCCAAAACGAGATCACCCAACTCCTCGAACAGCGGCACCGCATTGTCCCGCCGCAACAAGACGACTTCAACATTCGCAATCTGCAAGACATCGCCGACGCCGCATCGTCGACCTCGGCGATCCTCGAGCTGCTGCTCGCCAGCGTCGCCGCCGTCTCGCTCATCGTCGGCGGGATCGGGATCATGAACATCATGCTCGTCTCGGTCACCGAGCGCACCCGGGAGATCGGGATCCGCATGGCGGTCGGCGCACGCAGCGCCGTGATCTTGCGGCAGTTTCTCGTCGAGGCCGTCGTCTTGGCGACTTCCGGCGGCCTGATCGGGGTCCTGACCGGCACGATGCTGACCATCGCCGCGGCCGCGATCGGCCGTTGGCCGATGATCGTCGATCCCTCGTCGATCGTGCTGGCCGTCCTTTTCTCGGCGCTCGTCGGGATCTTCTTCGGCTACTACCCGGCCCGGCGCGCCGCAAGCCTCAACCCGATCGAGGCGCTGCGCTTCGAATAAGTGGTCCGTCCGAGCGGAGCCCGCGCCTCGCCCCGCCAAGGTACAGTCCGTGATGTACGACGTAGCGATCGTCGGCGGCGGGATCATCGGACTCGCCGCGACGCGCGAGCTCCTGCTCCGCCACCCGTCGCTCAAGGTCGCCAATCTCGAAAAAGAAGCGGCGCTGGCCCGCCACCAGACGGGTCACAACAGCGGAGTCATCCATTCGGGGATCTACTACAAGCCCGGTTCGCTGAAAGCCAAGCTTTGCGTCGAAGGGCGAAAACTGATCTGGCGGTACTGCGAAGAGAAACGGATCGAATACCGTCAGGTCGGGAAGTTGATCGTCGCGACGGAACCGAGCGAACTCGAGCGACTCAACGAACTCATGAAACGCGGTATCGAGAACGGTATCGAGAACCTGCAGATGCTCGATGAGCGTGGGATCAGGGAGCGCGAGCCGCACTGTGCCGGGATCGCCGCGATCTTCTCCCCCGTGACCGGGATCGTCGATTGGAATCTCGTCAGCCTCGCGTATGCCGATGATGCTCGGACGATGGGTGCCCAGCTCCTACTCAACCACGAAGTCACGCGAATGCTCCGCAAAGGCGCGAGGACCATCCTCCAGACGCGTGACGGCGGCGAGGTCGAGGCGAAATACGTGATCACCTGCGGGGGACTCTACTCCGACCGCCTGGCACAGATGACGGGCGGAGCGCGCGATCCGAAGATCATCCCCTTTCGGGGAGATTATCTGATCCTCCGCCCCGAGAAGCGCTATCTCGTCAGGGGGAACATCTATCCGGTCCCCGATCCGAGCTTCCCCTTCTTGGGTGTGCATTTCACGCCGCGGATGGACGGCTCGATTTGGCTGGGACCCAACGCGGTCCTAGCCTTCGCCCGCGAGGGTTATGCGTTCTCGAAGGTCGACGTGCGTGATTTGGGCGAAGCGCTGACCTACCCCGGTTTCATCAAGCTCGCAGCCAAGCATTGGAGAACCGGGATGGCCGAGTTGTACCGCGACCTCAATCGAGTCGCGTACGTCAAGGCGCTGCAACGCTATATCCCTGAGCTGCAACCCGAGGACTGCTTGCCGGGACCTTCGGGCGTCCGGGCTCAGGCGATGGAAGCCGACGGCAGCCTCGTCGACGATTTCGTATTCGAAGGCGAGGACGGCGTCATGCACGTTCGAAATGCTCCGTCACCGGGAGCGACGTCGTCGCTTGCGATCGGCAAGTACATCGTCGATACCGCGGAGAAGCGCTTCAGCCTTTCGTAACCGGAGTAGAGTACCATGCGCAGACGCTTTGGGTGGGCCTCAGCCGTCGCTCTTCTCGTCTCTTTCGTACTCCCGGCTCACGCGCAAGTGACCTTACCCGAGGGGGAAGGGAAAGAGATCGTACAGACGACCTGCACGCGCTGCCATTCGCTCAATCAAGTCGTCAACGCCGGCTACACGCGCGCCGGCTGGGAAAACACCGTCGCGATGATGGTCAACGCGGGCGCGCCGTTGACGAAAGATCAGGTCGATAAGGTCGTCGATTATCTCACCAAGAACTTCCCTGAAAAGCCGGCGCCGCCGGGAGAGACGATCCCCGGCCCGGTCCGGGTGACGTTCAAGGAGTGGGTGGTTCCGACGCCGGGGTCGCGGCCCCATGACCCGCTCGCCTATTCCGACGGTACGATCTGGTACACGGGACACATGGCGAATATCCTCGGCCACATCGATCCCAAGAGCGGGAAGATCACCGAATTCCATCCGCCTACGCCCAACTCCGGACCGCACGGCCTGGTCGAAGACAAGGCCGGAGAGATTTGGTTTACCGGAAACTTCAAAGGCTATATCGGGGAGTTCGACCCGAAGACCGCGACGTTCAAAGAGTTTCCGCTCCCCGATCCCTCGGCCCGCGATCCGCACACGCCGCTCTTCGACCCCTCCGGGATCTTGTGGTTCACGGTGCAGAGCGCCGACATGGTCGGCCGACTCGATCCGAAGACCGGCCAAATCAAACTCGTCGCCGTCCCGACGCCGAAAGCAAATCCCTACGGGATGGTGATAACCTCGAAAGGCGTCCCGTACTTCGCCGAGTTCGGAAGCAACAAGCTCGCCAGCATCGATCCCCGGACGATGACGATCCACGAGTACGTCCTCCCCAACCCGGCCGCTCGCCCGCGCCGCGTTGCGATCACACCGGACGACGTGATCTACTACTCCGACTACGCCCGCGGCTATCTCGGCCGCTTCGACACCAGGACCGGCCAAGTCACCGAATGGCCCTCCCCCGGCGGTCCGCAATCGAAACCATACGGGATCACCTATCTCAAGGGAGCGATCTGGTACAGCGAATCCGGTACGCGACCGAATACGCTCGTCCGTTTCGATCCGGCGACGCAGAAGTTCCAAACCTGGCCGATCCCTTCAGGCGGCGGCGTCGTCCGTAATATGATGGCGACGCGCGACGGAAACATCGTGATGGCGGAAAGCGGCGTCAACCGCGTCGCCCTGGTCGAAGTGAAGTAACCGGAAGCCGACGGTGGCCTCGCCTCGGGGTATCCGGCGCCTATTGGAAGATCTCGTTGAAGCGGGCTTTGATCTCGGCTTCGTGCTGGGCGAGATCGTCGAAGTTGATCGAGACGAGTTTGAGATCTCCGAGCTTCGGGCTACCCGGCGGAGGCGGGATGTCGACGCGTGCGGCGTAGATCCCCTCTTGGGGAAAGCTCTTCTGGACGGTGTCGCTCAGCATGAATTGAGCGAAGAGCTTGGCGGCGTTCGGATCGGGCCCGCCCTTGACGATCGCGGTGGGCGAAGCGATCGCGAAGACCCCTTCGCTCGGGTAGATCGTCATGATCGGCTGACCGGCTTTCCTATCGTCGGCCGCGTACGAGTCGAGCTCTTCGGCGGCGATCGGACGTTCGCCGCGTTTGACCATGTCCTCGACTTGCTCGTGGCCTTGTACGATCATCGTGTCGTTCTGCTTGAGCTTTTCGTAAAAGTTCCAGCCGAGCTTTTTCGAGAGCGTCCCGACCGCGACCAGCTGCAGCGAGGTATATGAGGGGTCGGGCATGACCAGGAGCCCCTTGTATTTGGGATTCGTCAGGTCGCTCCAGGTCTTGGGACGGTCCGCCGGCTTGACCTTGTCGGCGCGAACGGCGATGGCCAATAGGTTCAGGCGTTGTGCGATCCAGTAGCCGTCCTTGTCTTTGACCTCGTTGGGGATCTTGTCGAAGTTCTTCGGCCTGAAGGCGACGAACGTCCCGCTCTTCGCGAGCGCCGCCATCGCCGCCGGATCCGACGTCGTCAGCACGTCGGCCTGATGCACACCGGCTTTGAGCTCCTGCATGAAGCGGCTGAGGACCGCCGATCCCCCGGAGCGGAAGAGCTCGACGCGGATCCCCGTCTCCCGTTGGAAGGCGTTCGCGATTTTCTGCGCCGCGGCGACCGGCGTCGACGTATACCAGCGAACCACGCCCTCCCGTTTCGCCGCGGCGACGTCGACGGGATCGGGTACGAATGAGGCGGCGCGCACCGGCGCCGCGATAAGGAGTACCGTAAGGGCAAGCGCGATCCGATTCATGTTCATCCTCGATAGACCGGCTCGGGTTGGGTAAAAAACGACTGCAGGATGTGGTAGACCAGGAGATAGTTCTTCTGCTGAAACGAGGCGTGCGCGATCCCCGGCATCACCGCGAAGTGCTTGTCGGCATTGGGAAGGAGCGCGAAAAACCGCAGAAGATCGTCGAGACTCGCAATACCGTCGTATTCGCCCCGCATGATGATCGTCGGCACGACGATCTTTCGCGGATCGACGATGGGGAGATTCGCGCACATGTCGACGTACGTGCCGTTGGGGATCGAGTCGTCGAGAGCGAGGATCGCGTCGGCGAACGCATCGACGGTCGCTTCGTCGGCGGTCCCGGGATGGTCGCGCGTAAAGATGCTGTGCACGAAGGCGCGATCGATCGGCCGACGATTGTTCTTCAAGAACTCCGGGAGCTTCTTCCGGCGCTCGGCGAGCGTCGGGCTCCCTTCACCGGTCCAGACCATTGCATCGAGCGCGAGCCGGGCGACGCGCTCCGGATGTCGTTGGGCGAAGAGTGCAGCGCGCAGCGCACCCGATGAGATGCCGTAGACCAGCAGCGCTCCGCAGTCTCGAACTCGCAAGATGTAGTCGCTCGCTGCAGCCAGGTCGTCGGCGCCGTTGGAGATGTCGCAGTTGATGTCACGGCTCTTGTCGGAGCGGCCGTACCCCTCCATATCGACGCACCAGCAGTCGAAACCCAGTTCGGCGAAATAGTCCATGACCGAGGAGTAGGGGCGCCCCGGGACGTGAAGGTCGAACGTCGGCTGCGACGCCATCGACGAGCCGTGAACGAACAAGATCGTCCCGCGTCGCGCCGGGAGCACGGCGTACTTCTCCCATAAGAAGAGCCTGACGCTCCCTTTGTTCGTCCAGTGCTCTTCGGCATGAATCGTCCCGCCTTGCGGCTCTGCGAGCTCCATCGTCACCTCATATCGTCGTCTCAGTCACAGCCTCGTAACGTCGTCGGCCGGGAAGAGATTGCAGGCTCCTGCATCGACGGCGACCCATGTTTCGTCGCCCGGCGCGAGATCGACGTCCGGACCGGCCTGCACACGCAGCCGTATCGCTCCGACGGTCACGGTGTATTCGCATAGATTTCCGAGATAGCTCTGCTCCTCGATGCACCCGGGAATCGCGTCGGGATCGCTTCCAGGCAGGACGAGCCGAATACTCTCGGGCCGAATCGCCAGATCGACGGGCTCCCCGACCTCCACCCCCTCGGGCAGCCCGAGCGTCAACCGCAAGGGGCTCGCCTCGACGATCCCCGTTGCGCCGTTGCGCTCGGCTACCCGGCCGCGCACGAGATTCACGGATCCCATGAAATCGGCGACGATGCGATTGGCCGGGCGACGATACACTTCCCGCGGCGTCCCATATTGCTGTAAGCGGCCGGCATATACGACCGCGATGCGGTCCGACAGCGCGAGCGCTTCGGCTTGATCGTGGGTGACGTAGATGAAGGTGATCCCCGTCCGTCGTTGGAGCTGCTTGAGTTCCCACCGCATCCGCTCGCGTAGTTTTGCGTCGAGATTCGACAGCGGCTCGTCGAGCAATAGGATCGCCGGTTCGACGACGAGGCTGCGCGCCAAAGCGACGCGCTGTTGCTGACCGCCGGAAAGCTCGCTCGGATAGCGATTCCCAAGTCCGGAGAGGTTGACCAGCTCGAGGACCTGCGCGACGCGGTCGCGCACCTGGGCCTTGGAAAGCCTGCGCAACTTCAACCCGAACGCGATGTTGTCGAAGACGGTCATGTGCGGCCACACCGCATAGTTTTGAAAGACCATCCCCATCCCGCGCTCTTCCGGAGGGACGACCCGGCGCGGCGAGGAGAGTTCCCGGCCCGCCACGGTAATGGTCCCGGCGTCGGGGACGAGGTAGCCCGCGATCAACCGCAACGTCGTCGTTTTCCCGCAGCCCGAAGGGCCCAATAACGTCACGAACTCGCCCGCCTCGACCGAGAGATTCAAGCCGTCGACCGCCGCGCCCTCACCCTCGCCCCGATAGCTCTTCGAGAGGCCGACGATCTCGATCTGCGACACTACCCCAGTCCCTCGAAGCGCGATTCGCCGCCGAGGCGACGGGCCAGCGCGAGCGCCGCTACGATGATTGCGACATTTACCAGCGCAAGCGCCGCAACCGGCTCGATGTAGCCGTTCTCATACAGGTTGTAAACGGCGACCGCGAGCGTGATCGAGTTCGAGCTAAAGAGGAGAATCGAGGCCGACAGCTCCTGAATCGCCGGGACGAAGATGAGGATCCAACCGGCGAAGAGTCCCGAGCGCATGAGCGGCAACGAGATCTCCCATACGGTCCGGCCCCACGACGCGCCCAAGATCCGCGCGCTCTCTTCGAGGATAGGATCGATTTGCCGCAGCGCCGTGTCGGCCGCGCGTACGCCGAGCGGGACGTACCGGGCGGCGTACGCCAGGAAGAGAATCGTCAGCGTCCCGTAAAGCGCGACGGGGATCTTCAGCCAAAATTGGATGAGCGCCGCAGCGATCACGATCCCGGGGAGACCCAGCGGGACGAGCGAGACGAAATCGAGGACGCGGCGTCCCCACAGACGCGTGCGCACATCGATCCAGGCGATCGCCGCGCCGAGAAAGACGCAGAATGAGGCCGCGGCGGCGGCGAGGATCAGGCTGTTCGTGATGGCACGGCGGGTGACGTCGTATTCGAACAAGACGAAATGATAATGCGCAAGGGTCAGATTTTTCCAAAAATCGAGCCCCCACGATTTGCTCAACGAGACTGCCAAGAGCGAGCCGTACGGAAGGACGACGGCGACCAGAAAGATCACGGCGCAAAACGCGAAGAGCGGCCAACGCCAACCCCCGAGGGCGACCCGCCGCGGCCGCGAACCCTTTCCGCTCAGCGTAATGTATGAGCGGCGCGCCAGATAGGCCCGTTGCAGCGATAGCGCACCTACCGTCAGCGCGACGAAGACGAGCGAAAGCGCCGACGCCGGACCGTACTCCGGCGGGTAATTGAACAGCGCGTAAATTCGCGTCGGAAGCGTGAAGATTCGAGCCGGGAGTCCCACGATCGCCTGCGAGCCGAAGAGCGCGATCGCGTCGACGAAACCGATGAGCGCCCCTGACAGGATCGCCGGTGCGACCAGCGGCAAGGTCACCGAAGCGGCCGTCCGCAGCTTCCCGGCACCCAAGATCTGCGCCGACTCTTCATAACCGGCGTCGAGGGACGAGAGGGCCGAAGCGGTGAGGAAATAGACGAACGGGAACGTGTGCGGAACCGTAACCAACACGAGCCCCGGCATCGAGAAGATATTGAACGTCGGTGCATGTCCCGGGATCATGTGACGGAGGAAGGTGTTGATCACGCCGGCCCGGGGACTGAAGAGGTTCACGTAGGCGATTGCGAGCAAAAACGGCGGCGAGAGATATGCCAGCGTCGCGGTGAGCTTGACGAAAGGAGCGGCGGGGATGTCCGTTCGCGCCACCGCCCAGGCGAGCGGGACGCCGATCGCTACGCTCAAAAGCGCGGTCCAACCGCCGAGGACCAGCGAATTGAGCAACGCCTGGGTATAGATCCGGGCCGAGAAGACATGCGCGAAATACCCGAGCGTCGGCCCCTCGTCGGCCGCTACGCTCCCCCACAGCAGCGAGAGCAGCGGCAGGACGATCAGGACGATCAGCGCAATGAGCGCAGCCGTCTCGACCCAAAATTCGAGCTTAAGCCGCACGTATAAAGGGCCGGTGCCTCGTCATGGATGAAGCCTTGTCCCGCCTATGACCCTCCCCCTTTTCGTAGAAGCCGACTGGCTCTTCGCCCACCTGGGCGATCCGATGGTGCGCGTCGTCGATGCGCGTAGCGTCGCACACGGCGTCCCCGCACATGTCGACGTCGGTCCGAGCGGCCGGGAGCGTTACCGCGCCGGCCATATCCCCGGCGCCGTCCACCTCGATTACATGGAGGATCTCTCCGATCCCGCGACGCCGTACGCGGCGCGGGTCGCACCGCCGGAACGCTTTGCGCGCACGATGGGCGAGCATGGGATCGGGGACGAGGTCACGGTCGTCGCGTATGACGACGGCGACACACCCTTTGCAGCGCGGATCGTATGGATGCTGCGCTACTACGGTCACGACGACGCCCACATCCTCGCCGGCGGGCTGAGGGAATGGCAAGCTGCGGGTTTCCCCGTCGTCGTCGACGAACCGCGGATCGTCCCCGCCACGTTCACCCCGCGCGAGCGGCCGCGCCTGCGAGCTTCCCGCGCGGAGGTCCTCGCCGTCGCCGACGGACGCAGCGATGCGCAACTCCTGGAGACTCAACGCGACAAGACCTATGCCTTCCGCAATCGCGACATCCGAGGTGCCAAGCGCCTCTCGGCCTCCGCGCTGCTCGAAGACACCCGCGGCGGACGCTTCGCCCCTGCCGATGCGATCGCGCGGATGACCGCGGAGCTGGGGCTCGATCCTGCAAAGCGGACGATCGTCTCGTGCGGGAGCGGCGTCAGCGCGTCGGGCGCCTACTTAGCGTTGACGGAGCACGGCTTCAGCGACGTCGCAGTCTATGATGGTTCATGGATGGAATGGAGTCACGACGGCCTGCCGACCGTTCCCAAGCGAGCCTGAGCTGGGAATCTCTCTAAGCCTCGATTTCTAAGAAAGCTCTGAGACCAACCGGGTACCGTCAGTAGCATGGGGAGGATGCGTCGCACCCTAACCGCTACGACCGCGCTTGCCGCCGCACTAGGTTTGAGCGCCTGCGCCGTACGACACGCACAACCGCTCGCGCAGCCGCCTCCACGCGTCGAAACGGCCGTCGCCGCCGTCGGCAGCGTCGCCCCGACATTGACCTTGCCCGGGATCATCGCGCCGTTGCAAAACGTCGCTCTCTCGACGACGTTGACGGAACCGGCGGATGCCGTCTACGTGCAGGAGGGCGACCATGTCCGCAAAGGGCAAGTCCTCGCGCTTCTCGATACCGCGGACCTTCGCGCGAACCTCGAGTCCCTGATCCGTACGGCGCAATCGGATCAAGCGAAGGTCGCACAGGCGAAGTATAGCGCGCAGTTGAGCATCGGCCAGGGGACGAATGCGGTGCAATCGGCGCGCGCGGCGCTCGCTCAAGCGCAAAAGACGCTCAACAATGATCAGGCGAACCTACAGCGCGACCGCGAGCTGTTGGCCAACGGATTCATCGCGCAACAGACCGTCGATCAGCAAGCGACCCAGGTCGCCAACGACAGCGCCGCCGTGCAGAATGCCGAAGCCAACCTGCGTTCGGCGATCCTCAACGAGCAGGTGAACGGGAGCGACAACAACGGCCTGCAAGCGGCCAACATCGCCGCCGCCCGGACCGCGGAACAAGCAGCCTACGCACAAGCCGATCAAGTCCGGACGCAGATCGCCAAGGCGACGATCGTTTCGCCGGTCGACGGGGTCGTCGTCAATCGCAACCTCAACCCGGGCGAGTACCCGGGGAACCGACAGATCTTCACGATCCAAGAGCTCGACCACGTCTACGCCATCCTCAACGCGACGACGGTCCAAGCGTTTGAGGCACGGCCCGGGGCACCGGTCACGCTGACGATTCAGGGACAACCGCAGACGTTCACGGGCCGCGTCGTCGCCGTCCTCGATCAACTCATCCCCGGTTCGACCAACTTTGCGATCAAGGTCGACGTCCCCAACCCTCGCGGTTTGCTCCACTCCGGCATGCCGGTGACCGGTGTGATCGCCCTCCCGGCGGCGCGCGGGATCACGATCCCGACCACCGCCTTCCTCGATGACACTCACTCGAGCGTCTTGGCCGTCGGTTCCGACGGCGTCACCCATGCCGTCCACGTGCGTGAGCTCCGATCCGACGGACGGCGTTCGATCGTCCGCGGGCTCTCCCCAGGGACGGAGGTCGTCGCAAACGGCCAGGCCGGCGTCGCCGACGGAGAGCACGTGACCGTCGCGCAGGCCGGTTCGCTCTAAATGGCGTTAACGCGGCTTTTCGTCCAGCGTCCGACGCTGGTGTTCGTCCTCATCGCGCTGATCGCGCTCGCCGGCGCGATGGCGGCACCGCAGCTCGTCCAGCAGCAGTTCCCCAACGTCAGCCAGCCGACGATTACGGTCTCCGTCTCGTACCCCGGGGCGTCGACGACGGTCATGCGCGACAGCATCGTCGCGCCGATCGAAGACCAGATCGCGGGCGCGCCCGACCTGCAGACGATCAGCTCGACCGTCTTCAACGGCCAAGCGTCGATCGCCGCCACCTTCACCCTGAACTCGAACGTCAATACCGATCTCGTCAACGTCCAGAAAGCGCTGCAGTCGGCGCAGCGCAATTTGCCCAGCGACTTGACCGCCCCGACCTTGCGCATCGCCGATCCGAGCGAAAGCGTCGTCGTGACGCTCGCCGTACAGTCCAGGACGCTGACGCCCAGCCAGCTCGCGCTCCTGGTCAACGGCCGGCTCATCCCGGCGATCGAGCAGATCCCCGGTGTCGCGAACGTCAATGCGGGCGGCTTGCTGACCCCGGCGTTCGAAGTAGAGACCCATCCGAACGCGCTGGCGGCGTACGGCTACACCTTGACGGACGTCATCAACACGATCAGCGCGAACAACATCCGCGCGCCGGGCGGTATCGCGTATGAGCCGAATCGCGAGACGAACATCGACGTCCGCGGCGACATTACGACACCCTCGACGATCGCCAACCTCGTCTTGCAGAGCACGCCGTCCCAGGCTCCGGACGTTCAGCCGACCTTCGGTCCGACCAATCCCTGGACGATAGCGCCCGCGCTGCGGAAAATCGGCGATGTCGCGACGGTCGTCGCCGGGACCGAACCGCAGCGGACCTACGCCGCCGTCAACGGCCGGCCGAGTATCTTCCTGAGCATTCAGAAACAGTCGAACGTCAGCGAGGTCACCGCCTCGAATGCGGTCCTCCACGCCCTCCCCCAGCTTCGCCGGCAATATCCGCAACTGACGTTCAACGTCGTCAACGTTCAATCGAAGTTCACCGAGCAACAACTCGAGGGCGTGATCCGGACGCTGGCCGAAGCGATCGTCCTCACCGGGATCGTGATGCTCTTCTTCCTCCACTCCTGGCGCAACGCGCTGGTCGTGATGGTCGCGATCCCCACCTCGCTCTCGGTCACGCTCTTCGTGATGTGGCTGATGGGATTGACGCTCGACACGATCTCGCTCCTCGGGATGACGCTCGTGATCGGGATCCTCGTCGACGACTCGATCGTCGTCCTCGAGAACATCGAGCGCCATCACGCGGAGCTCCATGAGCCGCCGCGCGTCGCGGCGATCAACGGCCGCTCCGAGATCGGCCTGGCGGCGATCGTGATCACCTTCGTCGACGTCGTCGTCTTCCTACCCATCGCATTTTTGCAGAACAGTCAAGTCGGCCGCTTCCTCGCGGAATTCGGGATCGTCGTGACGATCTCGACGTTGACCTCGCTGTTCGTTTCGTTCACGATCACACCGACGCTCGCCGGACTGTGGGCGCTCAAATCCGACTGGCAGGTTCCCTGGCTCCTCCAGGCTTTTACCGAGGGCTTCGATCGCGTCCGCTCATGGTATGTGAAACACGTCCTCGCCTGGGGCCTGCGCCGGCCGAAAATCGTCGTCGCGATCAGTGCGGCGTCCTTCATCGGTGCGCTCTCTCTGGTCCCGCTGGGGCTCGTCGGTTCTGAATTCATCCCGCCGCAGGACCGCGGCGAGCTCTTCGTCCAGTTCAACTACCCGACCGGGACGCCGCTCGTTCAGACGCACGCCGGGGTGACGGCGGTGGAACGGAAGATCGATCGGATCCCCGATCTCGACGCCGAAACCTCGGTGGCGGGAGCATATGCCGCTTCCTTCGGCGGGTTCATCCAGGAGGGGAACGTCGGCCAAATCCACGTTTTTCTCAAGGCGGATCGCAAGAAGCCGACCAGCTACTGGCTCGCGCGGATCAGGGATTGGGCGCGTGCGATCGCGCCGCGCGGGAATCCGGTCGTCGTCCCCTCGACGGGGACCGGCGGCGGAAACGCGCAGCCGATCGACGAGCTCGTCACCGACGTCACGGGCGGCGATCCGACGCCGTATGCCGATGAGGTTCTCCAAGCGCTGCGCACGACGCCGGGCGCGACGAGCGTCAACAGCTCCGCCTCGAGCCTCATGCCGCAGGTTCAGGTCGTCTTCAATCGAGAGAAGGCGCGCGCGCTCGACGTCAGCATCGGGACGGCCGCAACCGCGATCCGCGCCGCCTTCGGCGGAGCGATCGCGACGCAGTTCGAGACGCCCGACGGCCTCGAGCAGGTACAAGTCATCTATCCTCTCTCCGACCAGACCGACCTCGATGCGATCGCCGCTATCCCGATCCGCGCGCTCAACGGCTCGATCGTCCATGTCGGGGACATCGCGACGCTCGAAAACGCCCCCGCGCCGCCCGTCCTCACCCGCGTCGACCGCAATACGGTCGTTCATATCAACGCGAACATCGCGCCCGGCGCGACCCTGAGCGGCGTACAGCAAGCCTTCGCCAAACGAGTCGCGGCGCTGCACCTGCCGAAAAACATCGTCGTCCGCCCCGCCCCGCTGGGACAGCAGGCGTACATGAGCCAAGCGCTGCAGGGGCTGGGGACGTCGTTGATCCTCTCGGTCGTCCTCGTCTTCCTGCTGATGGTCGCCCTCTACAACAGCTACATCTCGCCGTTCATCATCCTCTTTTCGGTCCCGGTCGCGACCGTCGGCGCTTTCGGTGCGCTGCTGCTCACGCACCAGACGCTCAACCTGTTCTCGATGATCGGCTGCATCTTGCTCGTCGGACTGGTGACGAAGAACGGAATCCTGCTCGTCGACTACGCGAATACGCTTCGCGAGGACCACGGTTTCACGAAGCTCGACGCGATCAGGGAGAGCGCCCATACACGCTTCCGGCCGATCATCATGACCACGTCGTCGATGGTCTTCGCAATGATCCCGCTCGCGCTCGCGATCGAACCGGGCTCCGAGGTCCGCAGCTCCCTTGGAATCGTCGTCATCGGCGGCTTGATCAGCTCGCTCCTTCTCACCCTCGTCCTCGTCCCGGTGATGTATATGTGGCTCGCACCCAAGGTTGTCCGGTCGCACCACATCGGCGACGAGGCCGCATCACACGCCGAGGTAGGCGCGCTTGACGGCGACGTCGTCAAGGAGCACGTGTGACGGCCCGGTCGTGATCATGCGTCCCGTCTCCAGGACATAGGCACGCGACGAGAACTCCAGCGCCGTCTGCACGTCCTGCTCGACCATCAAAATGGCGACGCCGCGCGCGTTGATCTCGCGCAAGATGTCGAGGAGCTGATCGACGAGCACGGGTGCCAGACCAAGCGACATCTCGTCGATCAGGAGCACTTTGGGCCTGGCCATCAGCGCGCGCGCAATCGCGACCATCTGTTGCTCGCCTCCGGAGAGGCGGCCCGCGAGATAATCGAAGCGCTCGCGCAAACGGGGCAGGAGCGTCAAGATCCGCTCGAGATCGGCGTCGACTTCATCGTCGGTTCGCAGATACGCGCCCATCAAGAGATTCTCGCGGACGGTGAGCGAGGTAAAGAGGCGCCGCCCCTGCGGGACCTGAACGATCCCGGCCGAGACGATCCGGTCCGGGGGCTCGTTCGTCAGGTCCCGATCGCCGTAGACGACGCGTCCTTCGAAAACGTGAACGATCCCGCTGATCGCGCCGAGCAGGGTCGATTTCCCCGCACCGTTGCTCCCGACGAGCGCGACGATCTCGCCGGGTTCGACCACGAGCGAGACGTTCCACAAGACTTGGGTCTGCCCGTAGCCCGCCGATACGTTCTCCACCCGAAGCGTCTCGCTCACGAAGCGCCGCGTCCCGATTGCTCCGCCTCGCGGCGCATCTCGGCGAGACGCGCTTGGCGATCGGCGAAGCGCGACCCCAAATACGCCTCGACGACGGCTTGCGAGGTCGTCACCTCGGCCGCCGTGCCCTCCGCGATCTTCTTCCCTTCGGCGAGGACCACGATGCTCGTCGAGATGAGCATGATCGCTTTCATGAGATGCTCGACGACGATCAGCGTCACCCCGCTCTCGTTGATCTCGCGCAGCAAGCGCAGTGCCTCGTCGACTTCGGCGAGATTCAGGCCGGCCATCACTTCATCCAGCAGGAGTACCTCGGGATCGAGCGCCAAGGCTTTGGCGACTTCGAGGCGCTTGCGGTCGGGCGTCGTCAGCTCACTCGCAGGACGATCCGCGATCCGCGCCATGCCGACGCGTTCGAGCAGCTCGTAGGCCGCTGCAAATGCCCGGCTCGTCGTCCGCTTCGCACCATCCCGTCCGTACATCGCACCGACCGCGACGTTTTCGAGGACCGTCAGGTTGGCGAACGGCTTGACGATCTGAAAGGTGCGCGCGATCCCCAGCCGGCACACCTCGTGGGTCGGGACGTCGGCGATCTTCTTCCCGCCGTAATACACCGCTCCGGTCGTCGGCCGCAGAACACCGCTGAGTACATTCATCAGTGTCGTCTTCCCGCTCCCGTTCGGGCCGATGAGCCCTACGACCGCGCCTCGCTCGACGTCGAAGCTCACTCCCGAAAGCGCCCATAGTCCGCCGAAACGCACGCCGACGTTCTCGACGCGCATGATGACGTCGCCCATCGCTATACCCGATAGGCCCGCAGGCTCTCGAGGAAGACCCGCGCCGTTTGCCTCGCACGGAAGAGATGGAGGATGCCGCGCGGGAGAAACAAGACGACCAGGACGATCACCGCACCGAAGAAGATCGTGTGGATCTTCGGGAAGTGACTCCACAGGGTCTCGTTGATCGCGGTGAGGATCAACGCGCCGGTCACCGGCCCCGCAACCGTCCCGGCCCCGCCGAGGAGTGCCATGACGATCGGGAAGATGTTGTTGTCGGTCGAAAACGCGGTGTCGGGATCGATGAAACCGTTGGCGAATGCGAAGACCGCTCCCGCTGCACCGGCCATGATTCCGGAGATCGCCCAGGCCGCCACCTTATAGAAGGTCGTGTTGATCCCCAGGACCGCCGCGGCATCCTCGTTTTCCCGGATAGCAACGAACGCATAGCCGAGCTTCGATCGTGCGATCGCGTACGTCGCCAGGAGCGAACCCAAGCACACGGCCCACATCACGTAATAATAAAGCGAGAAGAACGCGTCTTGGCGGACCGTCAAGCCCGTCCCGCCCCCGAAATAGTCGAGGTTCGAGATGATCTCCATCGTCGCAAGTGCCAAGCCGAGGGTCGCGATCCCGAAGTAATGCCCCCTCAGTCTGAGGATGGGGATTCCGAAGACCGTCGCAAAGATCACTGCGACCACCGCAGCGACCGCGACCGCGACCAGGACGTTGTGGAGCCCGTGCGCCGAGAGGACCGCCGCGGTGTAGGCGCCCAAACCGAAAAAAACGACGTTCCCGAAACTGACGTAGCCGGCGTATCCGCCGATGAGATTCCACCCCAAGCTCATCGCGCCGAACATCAAGATTCCGCGAAACAGGTTCTCCAGATAGCCGTTGTGCAGCTGCGGTACGAAGAGCAACACGCCCATGAGGACGAGTGTCGCGTAAAACGCCTCGCGACTCCCGGTGATCCCGCCGACCCCGACCCGCCTCATGCGGTCGCCTTCCCGATGATTCCGGTCGGACGGAGGATCAAGACGATCAAGAGGACGACGAGCGCGACCGCGTCTTGGTAGCCCGTCCCGATGTATTGCGAGCCGAACGACTCGACGATGCCGTACACCAGACCGCCGACGAGCGCGCCTTCGACGCTCCCCAAACCGCCCAAGACGCAGACGACGAACGCCTTGATGATGAACGGATCGCCCATCGCCGGGTTGAGGCTGAACGACAGGCTGATCAGCGACCCCGCCGCGCCGGCAAGCCCTGCTCCCAATCCGTAGACAACCGCATACACCTGGGCGACGCGGACGCCGGAGAGCTGCGCGGCGCCGACGTCCATCGACGTCGCCCGGATCGCCCGCCCCATCTTCGAGTGCGTCAGCCACCAGTGCATCAGCGCCGTGATCGCGAGCGCACACGCCAGCGTCGCGAGCTTCGCCCACGGCACGGTTACCGGACCGATCGAAAAGTTCGCACCCGCATACGACGGCGTGACGGCGCGGGCGTCACCGGTCCAGACGACCAGCGCAAGATTGACGAGCAAGAGCGAAAGACCGAAGGTCAAGAGGAACGTCGTGAGGACCGGCGCCCGAACGACGTAGTTGATGACGTATTTCTGGACGAGATAGCCGAAAGCGAACATCAGCACGAAGCTGACCGGGATGCTTGCGAACGGATCCAGATGGAACGACGTAAAGAGCTGGTAGGTAATGTAGGCCCCGAGCATGATGAAGGCACCATGAGCAAGGTTGATGATGTTCATGATGCCCCACACCAAGCTGAAGCCGAGAGCGACGACGGCAAGGATCCCGCCGGCGAGAATCCCGTTGACCAGATCCTGGAGGAATAGAGCCAAAGGCGTTCAGCGTCTAGCCCAAACCGGGGTCGGGTATTCCGGCTTCGCGACCGCGACCGCCGCCGGCCAGACCGTGACGAGCTCGCCGTTTTGAATCTGGTTCACGACCATCGGCTTGTACATGTTGAGCCCGCGCTGATCGAACTTGATACGACCGTAGAACGTCATCACGTCGAGGTTGGCCAGCGCATCCCGTACTCTCTGCGGGTCGAGCGAACCGGCTTTCTCGATCGCATACTGGAACGCGAGGCATCCGGCCGTCGATTCGGCGTTGTGATAATCCGGGTCATGCCCGTATTTCGCCTTGAATTCTCTGGTATACTCGGCGCTCGTCTGAATGAAGCCGGGGATACCGCGGTACTTGGCCGTCGTCGACCACTGCGCCGCTCCAAAGACGTAGTTGGCGTCCCTCCCGAGGGCGCTGCGGAAATCCGGCGTGTCGGGTCCGACCGAGTAGCCGTAGATCTTGGCGACGACGTTTTGCTCTTTGAGCCCTTTATGGAGCAAGAGCGCGTCGGTCAGGTGACCGGCGTTGAGGATGATATCCGGATTCGCGGCCTTGATCGCGCTCACCACGGTCGAAAGGTCCGTCGTCGTCACAGGATACTTGTCTTGATAGACCACTTGAATCCCGTGCTCTTTGGCCGCTGCGGCGGCGCCTTGTGCAACTTCGAGCGAAAAGGCGTCGTTGGCCGAACTGATCGCGACGGTTTTTGCGGGCGGCGACATGTGTGCGCCCATGTCGAGAATCCCTTCGAGATAACGGCGCGCCGGCGCCAGGACGCCGAACGTATACTTATAACCTTGGTTGAAGATCGCCTCGGCGGCGCCGTTCGCCTCGACCATCGGAACCTTGTAGCGCTCCACGACCGCCGCGGTCGTAAACGTCGCGGACGAGCCGTAGGGACCGAGGATGAAGTTGACCTTGTCGTCGTTGATCAGCTTCTCGACGAGTCTGGCCGACGTTTGCGGATTGTCCTCGTCGTCGTAGTACTTGATCGCGACCTGATACTTTTTTCCGCCGACGGTGAGCCCGCCGTGCGAATTGACGTAGTCTTTCCAGAAATCGTAGCCTTCCTGCGTGAGCCGACCTTCCTTCGACTCGCGCCCGGTCAGCGAGACGGCCGCACCAAAAACGATCGTGTTGCCGGCGGCCCGAGCCGGTGCGGAGGCGGTGGGGCCGAGGAGCGTTACAACGAGTGCCAGGGCGAGAATGAACGAAACGAGGCGCGACTGCATGGCATCTCCCTCGAAAGAAAAAGCTTCTCTACGACTTTAGTCGCGCCTGGTAATCGTTTCCTGTTCAGTCCCCATGCTCCGCATGGTCCCTCTGCGAGCAGCCCGTCGACCCCGTGCCACCGCTCACCTCGACGGTGCCGGGGCCACGCGGGGCCGGGGCATCACTCGTCATCGCCGCCGCTTCAGCGCCGACACCAAGGAGGCGATATATGCCCCGGCGTTTCGTGCGGCAACCTCGCCTCGGGTCCCGGCGTAAGCGTCGATGAGGGCGCTCCCGACGATCACGCCGTCCGCGATCGAAGCGACCGCCTCGACATGGGCGGGCGTGCTGATCCCGAAGCCCACTGCGAGCGGCTTCTCGGTTTGATCACGCAACGCGACGACTTCGCGCTCGATCCAGGCGACGTCCGGCTCCCGCCGGGCTCCGGTCACGCCTAAGCGCGAGACGAGGTAAACGAATCCTTCGCTTGCGCTCGCGATACGCGCGGCCCGTTCGCGCGGCGTCGTCGGCGCCACGAGGAGCGGTAAGACCAGCCCCTCGCGGCGCAGCGCCGCCCGCAAGAGTTCCGCTTCCTCGAGGGGGACGTCGGGGACGATCATACCGTCGGCGCCGGCTGCCGCGGCGCGTTTTGCGAAACGATCGAGTCCGTATTGATAGACGGGATTGTAATAGGTGAAGAGGACGATCGGGGCACGGTTGCACAAGCGCTCCGTCACGCGGAAAGCATCCTCCAACGTCGTCCCCGCTTCGAGGGCACGCTGTCCGGCCGCGGCGATCGTCGGGCCGTCTGCGAGCGGATCGCCGTACGGTATCCCAAGTTCGATGATGTCGGCTCCCGCGGCGATCACGGCCTCCCCCACCATGATCGTCGTCTCGACGTCCGGATCGCCGGTCACGATATAGGGGATGAGAGCGGCACGCCCTTGCGCGCGCGCAGAGGCGAAACTCGCTTCGATCCGGCTCGGTCCGCTCGGGGCCGCGTTCGAAACAGGGGTGAGCTTCCAGGAGGGGTTCATGCCGCCGAGATCGCGTTGCGCCGTTTCGCCGCTTCGTAATCGGCTACGTGGCGCGTGTCTTTGTCGCCGCGACCGCTGAGGTTCACGATGATCAGGCCGTCCTTTCCGCACCGCTCGACGACGCGATCGACCAACGCAAGCGCGTGAGCGCTCTCCAGCGCCGGGACGATCCCTTCCCGTTCCGCACAGCGGTGGAAAGCCGCCAGGGCCTCGTCGTCGGTCACCGGGAGATAGGTTGCACGGCCGCTCTCTTTGAGGAACGCATGCTCCGGCCCGACGCCCGGATAGTCGAGCCCGGCACTGATCGAGTACGTGTCGCGCACTTGTCCCTCCGGCGTTTGCAGCACATACGACCGTGAGCCGTGGAGAATCCCGACGCTTCCGGCGGTGAGAGAGGCCGCCGTCTCCCTCGTATCCGTGCCGCGACCGGCGGCCTCGGCGCCCCAAAGCCGTACCTCCGGATCGTCGACGAAACCGGCGAAGATTCCCATCGCGTTGCTCCCCCCGCCGACACACGCCACAACGTCGGTCGGCAAGCGTCCGAAACGTTCCAAGCATTGGGCCCGCGCTTCGATCCCGATCACCTTTTGAAATTCGCGGACCATGTACGGATAGGGATGAGCCCCGACGACGCTTCCGATGACGTAAAACGTATCCTCGACGCGCGCGGCCCACTCGCGAAACGCTTCGTTGGTCGCGTCCTTGAGGGTTTTGGTCCCGCTCGAAACCGGATGCACCCTGGCACCGAGCAATTTCATGACATACACGTTGGGCGCCTGTCGCTCGACGTCGTGCTCTCCCATATAGACGTCGACCGAAAATCCCATCTTCGCGCCGATCGTCGCCGTCGCAACGCCGTGTTGTCCGGCGCCCGTCTCCGCGATCAGTCGTTTCTTCCCCATCCGCTTTGCGAGCAGGGCCTGCCCCACCGTATTGTTGATCTTGTGAGCGCCGGTGTGGTTGAGGTCTTCGCGCTTGAAGACGATCGTCGCCGATCCCGGAGCAAAACGTTCGGCGACGTAGAGCGGCGAGGGGCGGCCTACGTAATCGCGGAGAATCGCATGATATTCGTCCCAAAACGCGGGATCCGCGAAGGCGTCGTTCATCGCAGCTTCGAGTTCAGTGATCGCTTGATAGAGCACCTCGGGGACGAATTTTCCGCCGAACGCTCCGAAGTAACCGCGTTCGTCAGGCTTCTGCATCGGCTTCCCTCACGGCGCGCACGAATGCGCGCATCTTTTCGACGTCCTTCGCATCGCCGGTCTCGACCCCTGAGCGGACGTCGACCGCATAGGGGCGAACGGCACGGATACAATTCCCGACATTCTGCGGCGACAGCCCGCCGCTGATCGCGATCCGGCGCTCCTGCGCGAGCGGCTCGATCAGCGTCCAATCGAATGTCCGTCCCGATCCCCCGCGCCCCGGGGACGCCGTTTCGAACATCACGAGGCCGTCGTATCGCGCGGCGATCGACCGCAAATCCTCCAGATCGAAGCTGCGCTCCTCGATGTGGAGAACCTTCGTATAGGGCACGCCGATGCCGGCGCACAGCTCCGGCGGCTCCGCGCCGCTGAACTGCAGCTGCATTCGCGGGATCGCGGCCAGCGCCGCCTCCAGCTCGGCACGCGACGGATCGATGAAGACGCCGACGATCGAGACGAACGGCGGGACGACTTGCGCGAGGCGCGCACCCTGCTCGATCGAGATGCGCCGCGCACTCGAAGCGAAGATCATCCCGACGGCATCGGCGCCGGCATCGACGGCACCCTGTACGTCGTCCACGGAAGTGCAACCGCAGATCTTCACGCGGGTCCTCGTCGTAAGGCGTTCCGCGCGGCCGCTCGCCATATTTCGCACGCGCTCTCCAAGCATCGACCGGCTCAACCGCTGCTCAGGCTCGATCCCCCGAGGAAGCCCGCAGCAACGTCGCGTCCTTCAGCGAACGAATGAGTGCGACCGGATCGTCGGAACGCATCAGCGATTCACCGATGAGGAAACCGCGCGCTCCGATCCCGCTCAGATATCGAATATCCTCGGCCGAACGCAGCCCGCTCTCGCTTACGACGAATGGGCCGGGCGGGACGTATTCGATCAGGTGCTCGGTAACGCTCAGATTCGTCTCGAAAGTTCGCAGGTTCCGATTGTTGATCCCCAGGAGCTTCACGTTCAGCGCCAGCGCGCGCTTGAGCTCCTCTTCGTCGTGCACCTCGACCAAGACGTCGAGATCCCAGCGAGCCGCTTCGTCGAGTAATTCGCGCAATTGCGCATCGCTCAGTCCGGCGACGATCGCGAGGATCGCGTCCGCACCGTACGCGGCCGACTGCACGACCTGATATGCGCACGTCAAGAAGTCTTTCCGCAAAATCGGGAGCTGCGCGTTGGCACGAGCGACGTCGAGGTAGGCGAGCTCGCCCAGGAAATTGTCGGTCTCCGTGAGGACGCTTATGGCGTCCGCTCCGGCGCGCTGATACATAGCCGCAACCGCCGCCGGATCGAAGTTCCTGGCGATCAAGCCGGCGGACGGCGAGGCCCGTTTGATTTCGGCGATAACCGCGGCACCCCGCGCATTGACCAATGCCTGACGAAACGGCCGGCGCTCCGAACGGCGCCGTTCCGCGCGTTCCCCGAGCACGGCAAGCGGTTCACGCTCTTGTTCTTCCGCCAGCACGCGCGCCTTCGCCTCATACAGGCGTGTCAGGATATCGCTCATCTTGCGAATTCCACCTCGTGTTCCGTTCGTAGCGCCTCGAGCGCCGCCAGGGCGGCGCCTTCGGCGATGCTCCGCCGGCCGATCTCCATCCCGGCGCGGATGTCGTCCGCCGCTCCGGCGACGACCAGTGCGAGCGCGGCGTTCAAAACGACGACGTCGGCCCGGGGCGATCGTTCCCCGCGCAAGATCGAGAGGAGTGCCGCGGCGTTTTCCTGAGCGTCTCCGCCCCGAACGTCGTCGAGCGTGGCCCGGACGCCGTACTCGGCAGGGTCGAGCGTCCAGCGGCGTATCGTCCCGTCCACGAGCTGGGCCACGTGGGTCGGGCCGTCGCCCGCGATCTCGTCGAGGCCGCTCTCCGCATGAATCACCGCAGCCGCTTCCGCCCCCAGACCCTGCAGCGCTTCGGCGAGGAGATCGATGTAGCGCGGGAGCGCAACCCCGATGAGCGCGCGCTGCGCGAACGCCGGATTCGTCAGCGGGCCCAAGACGTTGAAGATCGTTCGGACGCCGAGCGCGGCGCGCACCGGCCCGACCGCCTTCATCGCCGGGTGATAGCGCTGTGCAAACAAAAACGCGATCCGTTCGCGCCGCAGGAGCGCCGCCGCTTCCTCCGGCGAGCGATCGATGCGGACGCCGAGCGCCTCGAGCACGTCGGCGCTCCCGCACCGGCTCGAGGCGGCACGGTTCCCGTGCTTGGCGACGGGGACACCCGCGCCGGCCACGACGAACGCCGCTGCGGTCGAGATGTTGATCGTCCGCGCTCCGTCCCCGCCCGTCCCCACGACGTCGACGACGAGCGGGAGCTCGTGCTCGACACGGAGCACCCGCTGACGCATCGCCCGCGCTGCGCCGACGATCTCGTCGATCGTTTCGCCCTTCGCCGCCAGTGCCGTGAGGAGTGCCGCGGCTTGAACGCCCGATATCGTCTCATCCATGAACGCCCCGATCGCCGCCGCCGCTTCTTCCGAGCTCAGATCCTCGCCCGCGATGACGCGCCGAAGCAGCGCCGGAAATTCTCTCATTTGGACGGCGCTCCGTTCCTCAAGGGGAGCCGCGACGGCTCGTTCACGGCGCACCTACCTTCGAACGCGCTGCGATCTCGAGGAAATTCGAGAAAATCTTCCGCCCCTCGATCGTCAGGACCGACTCGGGATGAAATTGAACCGCAAAGACGGGGAGTGACCTGTGCGCGATTCCTTGGACGACGCCGTCCTCGCTCGTCGCCGTGATGCGCAGCTCATCGGGTAACGAGCTCGCCGCGACGCAGAGCGAATGATAGCGCGTCGCATCGAACGGCGAAGGGACCCCGACGAAGATGTTCTCGCCCGTGTGGGTGATCCGCGACGTCTTGCCGTGCATCAAGCGCGGCGCATACACGACCTCCGCACCGTACGCGTAGCCGATCGCCTGCAAGCCCAAGCAAACTCCGAGGAGCGGATGGCGTCGTTCGATGCTTTCCTCGACGACGGACAGCGTCCGTCCGGCGTTTTCGGGCCGGCCCGGACCCGGACCGATGCAGGTCGCGTCGTATCGGGCGGTGATACCCTCGACCAACTGCGGCGCATCGTTGCGGATGACGTCGACGTCCGCACCGACTGAGCCGAACAAATGCGCGAGGTTGTACGTGAACGAGTCGTAGTTGTCGACCAACAAGACCTTCGCGCCGCTCATATGCCCAACACTTCCCGCACGATCCTGGTCTTGTGAAAAATCTCCTCGTATTCGGCGTGCGGGTCGCTGTCGGCCACGATCCCCGCCGAGGCTTGCCAATAGGCGCGGCCGTCCTTGACGTGCACGGAGCGCAGCGTGATGCATGAGTCCAGATCGCCGTCGAAATCCAAGTGCGCTATGCTTCCCGCGTAGAAGCCTCGCGCGACCGGCTCGAGTCGATCGATGAGCTGCATGGCGCGAATCTTCGGGGTCCCGGTGACCGTGCCGGCCGGAAAGGAAGCGGCGAAGAGATCGAGCGCATCTTTATCGGGACGCAGCTCGCCGATGCAATTCGAGACGATGTGCATGACATGGCTATAGCGTTCGATCACCATCAGCTCGTCGACATGGACGGAGCCGATCGTGCAGACGGCTCCCAAATCGTTTCGCCCCAAATCGACGAGCATGACGTGCTCCGCACGCTCCTTCTCATTCGCCAGGAGCTCCCGTTCGATCGCCTGATCTTCCTCAAGGGTCTCGCCGCGCGATCGCGTCCCGGCGAGGGGACGCAACCGCGCCTGTCGGCCTTCGAGACGAACGAGGAACTCCGGCGATGCGCCGAAGACCGCGCCGTCCTCGTTCTCGATGTAAAACATGTAGGGCGACGGATTACGGGTGCGCAGCTGCCGGTAGAAATCGAAGGGCGTACCGTCGATCTCCGAGCTGAAGCGAATCCCGACCTGCAACTGGTAGGCGTCGCCTTCGTGGATGGCATGCTTCGCCGCGGCGACCCGCTCCAAAAACGTCGCCTCGTCGAACGATGCCCGTACGGCCCCGCGCGCTCGCACGACTCCGGGGATCGACGGACTCGTCGAGAGGAGTCTTTCGATGTAACCGTCGAGGCGCCGACCGACTTCCTTTTCGGAGACTTCGCCCGCGAAGCCGATCAGGCTGACACGGTGCGTGAAGTGGTCAAAAACGATCCATGTCCCCGGCACGGCCACGTATGCGTCGGCGAAGTGGACGTCGCTCGGCGGGCGCTCACCGATCCGCTCCAGCACGCGGGCGGCATCGTACGAGAAGACGCAAACGAGCCCACCCGGAAAGGAAAGCGGCAAGGTGCGATCGACGGCGTAGCGGCGCGCGATCGCTCGGATCCCATCCAACATCCCCGGATCACCGTCGAAGACCGCCGTCTCCAAATAATCCAGACCGATGAAGGAGTAGCGAGAGATCCGATCGGTCCCCTCGACGCTCTCGAGCAAACACGAACGCCCCGGCGTGGCCAGGGCGAGGTACGCGGTGATCGGCGTTAACGCGTCCGCGACGAATTCGCGAAGGACCGGGGTAAGACTTAGAGGGTCGTCGGCAGCGCGTAACAAGGACGATTACTTCATGAGCTCCACGATCGAGAGCTCGGCCGCATCGCCACGGCGGATACGCGACTTGGTTATCCGCGTATACCCGCCGGCGCGATCTTTTAGGGCCGGAGCGATCCGGTCGCAGAGTTTCTGGACGACCTGAGGGTCCTGCAGGTAGGCCGCGACGAGGCGGCGCGAATGCAGGTCGCCGCGGCGCGCCTGCGAGATCAGACGCTCCGCTATCTTGCTGAGCTCCTTCGCCTTCGTCGTCGTCGTCTCGATCTTCTCGTGCAAAAAGAACGACGTGGCGAGATTCCGCAGCATCGCCCGGCGATGTCCGTCGGTCCGAGAGAGACGCTTGTTGGCTACCCTATGCGGCATATCGGTGTATCGCTACGCCTGACGCAGCGATAATCCCCTTTCCTGCAGGACTTGCTTGATCTCGTCGAGCGACTTCCTGCCGAAGTTGCGCATCTTGATGATCTCGTCTTCCGTCATGTCGAGCAGCTCGGAGACCTTCGAGATGCCGGCGCGCTTGAGGCAGTTGAACGAGCGGACCGAGAGGTTGAGCGTCTCGACCGGGACGTCCCATTCGCTCGCCGGCGGCGGAGCAACCGCCTTGTCTTCCGTGTTGAAGTCCAGGAAAAGTGCGAGCTGTTGCGTGAGGATCCCGGCGGCGGTCGTCAGCGCCTCGTCGGGCGTGATCGATCCGTTGGTCTCGATCTCGAGCGTCAGCCGATCGAAGTCGACGTTTTGGCCGACCCGGGTGTCGTCGACCGTAAAATTCACCTTGCGAATCGGCGAGAAGATCGAATCCATCGGGATCAGGCCGATCATGTGCTCGATGTTCCGCTGCTTGTCCGCCGTAACGTAGCCGCGGTGCTTCTCGACGCCGATCTCCATCGTGAGCTTCGTCGTCTTTCCGGTGATCGTCGCGATATGGTAGTTCGGCTGAAGGATCTCGACGTCCGCATCGGGGGAGATGTCGCCGGCGACGACCTCGCGCGGCCCGGAGACGGAGAGAGTGAGCACCTTGGGCTCGTCGCTATTCAGCTTGATCGGGAGTCCCTTCAGGTTCAGCAAGAGGTCGGTCATGTCTTCGACGACGCCCGGGATCGTCGAAAACTCGTGCAGCACACCATCGATCTTTACGTACGTGACGGCGGCCCCGGGAATCGAAGAGAGCAGGACACGGCGCAGCGCATTGCCGAGCGTGATCCCGAACCCGCGATCGAGCGGCTCGACCACGAACTTCGCGTAGTTGTCGCGACGCTCGCGAACTTCGATCGCTGCGCCCTGGGGGGTCTCCATGATGGTCATGATGGTCTAGGGTTTCCTTTGTTGCCAGTTACGTTATCCGCCGAGGCACCTGCCTCGACGATCATACGCCTACCGACGGAGAGGGGTGGACGCTCATCTTTTTCAGCCGGTTTCTCCGGCACAAACATCGCGCGTACTACATCAGCGGCTATAGTACTCGACGATCAGCTGCTCATCGACCGGCGTATCGATCTGCTCGCGCGAGGGGAGCGCGAGGACCTTCGCGCTCAAGTCGCTCTCGTTGAACTCCAGCCACTGCGGTGGTTGACGGTTCTTGGCGGTCTCGAGATTCGATTGGAAGAGCGGGGATTTCTTGCTCCGCTCGCTGATCGTGATGACGTCGCCCTCGTTGAGGACGTACGAAGGGATGTTCACGATCCGGCCGTTCACCCGGAAGTGGCGGTGGGAAACGAGCTGGCGAGCTTGGGCCCGGCTCGTCGCTAAATTCAGCCGGTACACGACGTTGTCGAGGCGCCGCTCCAGGAGCTGGAGGAAGGTCCGGCCGGTCTGGCCCGGGACTCGGGCGGCCTCGCGGAAATAGTTCTCGAACTGCCGCTCGACGACACCGTAGTACTTGCGCATCTTCTGCTTCTCACGCAGCTGACGCCCGTACTCGGAGATCTTCTGACGTCCCTTGCCTTGCGTCTTCTGGCCGGGCGCCGTGCCCCGGCGCTCGACGGCGCACTTTTTCGAGAGGCAGCGATCGCCCTTGAGGAACAGCTTGATCTTTTCCCCCGTCTTGCTGGCCGCCGTCTCTCGACGGCAGATCCGGCAGACGGCACCGGTATATCGTGACATGCCTGTCCTTTACACCCTGCGCCGTTTCGGTGGACGGCAGCCGTTGTGCGGAATCGGCGTCACATCCTTTATGAGGGTAATCTCAAGCCCGGCCGCCTGCAGGGAGCGGATCGCCGCCTCTCGGCCGGCACCCGGTCCTTTGACGTAGACCTCGGCGGTCTTCATTCCGTGCTCCATCGCCTTGCGCGCAACCGCCTCGGCCGCCATCTGAGCGGCAAACGGTGTCGACTTCTTCGAGCCTTTGAACCCGAGATTCCCGGCCGAGGCCCAGGCGATCGTGCTCCCCTGGTTGTCCGTCACGGTGACGATCGTGTTGTTGAAAGACGAATGGATGTGGGCGATCCCAGAGCTGACGTTCTTGAACTCACGCTTTTTCCGGGTTTTCGCCTGCTTTTTGACCGCCAATTACACTCCGTTCCGAGCTGTCAGAGGGCCCCTGCGGGCACGAGAAGAGTACCGCCGGCCCCGAGGGCAGGCAACATCGAATTCTACACGGTAGCCCCATCCGAGGTCAAGGCCGTCATCTCCCGGCCGCGCGTCCGTCAATGCTCGTCCGGAATACGGGCCGACGAACCCGTCGGCCGACCGGTTTCGCCGCGATCGGGACCGGGCGCTATCGCACCCTCCCCCGCGCCGCGATCGGCCAGTGGCCGATGACCTCGCCGCCCCGCCTAACGACGTATTCGTCGTGTAAGTTGATCGTGGTATCGCAGTGACCGGGGATGAGCTCGAGCTGCATCCCTACGAAGAACTTCGCAGGGCCGCTGAGGAGGCCGTGCTCGTCGCCCCCCGGCAGATAGGACGCCTCCAGCCCGACCGGCTTGGGCATCCCCGCATCGGTCGAGCACGCTTTCAGACCGGCATCGACCACGACCCGATCGGCATGCACGCTGATCACCGTCGTCAGCACCGTCAAAGCGTGTTCGAAGTCGACACCTTCGACGGCACCGTACTGCGCATCCATCATCGCATACGAGCCGGGCTGGATCTCGAGCGGATAGCCGGCTGCGTCGACGTACGATGCCGTCCCCGTCCCCGCAGTCGTCAGACGTTCGACGCGCAGCCCGCGGCGCTCGATGCGCTGGGCCGTCTCGATCAGCGCTTGCATCGCGCGGGCACTCGCCGCTTTGCGCTCACCGACGTGTCGAATGTGCTGCAGGTGGCCTTCGTAGCCTTGTAAACCGGCAAAGGTCAATCCAGGCTCGCTCGCGATCGCGGCAGCGAGTCCCGCCGCGGGCTCTCCCGGCGCGACCCCCGTTCGATTCTGTCCGACGTTGACGTCGACGAAACAGGGCAGCGTGATCCCGGCACGGATGCATGCCGCCGAGATCTCGCCCGCAGCTGCAGCGTCGTCGACGACGACGGCGACCTTTGCCTTGCGGGCAAGCGAGATCAGGCGCTCGATCTTTCGGTGACCGACGATCTCGGTCGTGATCAGGATGTCCTCGATGCCTTCGCCGGCCATCACCTCGGCTTCGCCGAGCTTTGCGCAGCAGATGCCGAGCGCTCCCCGCTCGAGCTGCATCCGCGCGATGAGCGGCGTTTTGTGCGTCTTCGCGTGAGGACGCAAAAGAACGCCGCGCTCGCGTGCGAGCGCGGCCATCTTGTCCAGGTTCCGCTCCAGCTTATCGAGATCGAGGAGAAGGGCCGGAGTATCGACCTCGGTGAGCGTCACGCCGGCGCCGGGTTACTTCTTCGCCGTCGCCTTTTTGCGCACGCCGACCGTCTTCTTCGGCCCCTTTCGGGTGCGCGCGTTCGTTTTCGTCCGCTGTCCCCGGACGGGAAGCCCGCGGCGGTGACGCAACCCGCGGTAACACCCTATATCGACCAGCCGCTTGATGTTCGCGGCGACCTCCCGGCGCAGATCACCTTCGACCTTGATCCCCATTGCATCGATCGCGTCACGAAGACGCTTCTCGTCTTCTTCGCTCAGATCTTTGACGCGCGTGTCGGGATTGACCCCGGTTGCGGCCAGCAGTTTTCGCGACGTCGGCAAGCCGATTCCGTAAATATAGGTGAGTCCGATCTCGATCCGCTTCTCACGCGGAAGATCGATGCCGGCGATACGTGCCATGCTTATCCTTGTACTTGTTTGTGTTTGGGATTGCTTGTGCAGATCACGCGCACTTTCCCTTCGCGCCGGATGATCTTGCACTTCTCGCAAATCCGCTTGACGGACGGTCTGACTTTCATTATTAATGGCGCTCCGGCCCAGCCTGCGCGCCCCCCGCTCCGCGGGGCCCCCAGGCCTGCGGGCCCTTCTCCCTTTCTGCTCCTTTAACGATCCCCCGAGGGGGCCCTCATCATCCTTGGTCGCTCCGGCCCAGCCTGCGCGCCCCCCGCTCCGCGGGGCCCCCAGGCCTGCGGGCCCTTCTCCCTTTCTGCTCCTTTAACGATCCCCCGAGGGGGGCCATCCTGCCGTGCCGGCTCACTTGTAGCGATACGTGATCCTTCCATGGGTGAGATCGTAGGGTGAGAGCTCGACGAGGACCCCGCCTGGGAGAATCCGGATGAAATTCATCCGGATTTTACCGGAGACGTGAGCGAGGACTTTGTGTCCGTTGGCCAGCTCCACCCGGAACATCGCATTGGGAAGCGGCTCGACGATCGTCCCCTCGACCTCGATCGCCTCCTCCTTCGGCGTCGCAGAGGCCGCGGCCCGCGCCTCTTTCTTCCCGCGGCGGTCCGGACGGCCGCCGTTTCGGCGATGTCCCCGTGCCATACTACGCCGCGACCTCCTCCTTGGGCCGATAACGCTCTACGTCTTCATGCTCCCAAATGTCTCGCAACGTCAGAATCTTCGGCCCCTCGTCGGTGACTGCGATCGTGTGCTCGAAGTGCGCCGCTAGTTTACCATCTGCGGTGACCACCGTCCAGCCGTCAGCCAGCGTACGCACCTCGTGGCCGCCTTCGTTGATCATCGGTTCGACGGCCAGGACGAGCCCCGGCCGCAGGACGATCCCTTGTCCTCGGGGCCCGAAATTGGGGACCTGCGGTTCCTCGTGCATCCTCGTCCCGATCCCATGCCCGACCAGATCACGGACGACGCCGTACCCGTTCGCCTCGGCATGCTGCTGGACCGCATGACCGATGTCGGAGAGGTGGTTCCCCTTCACCATCTGCGCGATCGCGAGCATGAGGCACTCTTGGGTGACCCGCATCAAGCGCTCGGCATTGGCCGCGATCTTCCCAACCGGCACCGTAACGGCGCTATCGCTGACATAGCCCTCGAGGGTCGTCCCGATGTCGATCGAGAGCAGATCCCCCTCTTTGAGGACGTAGTCTCCCGGGATCCCGTGGACGACTTCGTCGTTGACCGAGGTGCATATCGATGCCGGAAACCCGTTATAGCCTTTGAACGTCGGGATCCCACCCATCGAACGAATCGATTGCTCGGCCAGCCGATCGAGATCTCGCGTCCTGATTCCCGGTTTGACCGCTCGGATCAGCGCCGACAAGGTCTTCGCGGTGACTTTCCCGCTCTTGCGCATCAGTTCGATCTCGCGAGCCGATTTGATCGTAATCATGGCGCTATCGAAGATCCCAAGGCATCGACGATCTGTTGCGTGACGGTCTCCACCGGGCGGGTCGCGTCTATCGTCACCAGTAAGCCGGTCTTCCTGTAGTAGTCGACCAGGGGAGCGGTCTGCGCTTCGTACACGTCCAGCCGCTTCACCACCGTCTCGAGCCGATCGTCGGGACGCTGCACGAGCGGCCCGCCGTCGTCGTCGTCGATCCCCGGCCGCTTCGGCGGATCGTAGATCTCGTGGTACACCCGACCCGTCCGGGGATTGGTCCAGCGACCGGTAAGGCGCTTGATGAGCTCCTCGCGCCCGATGTCGAACAGGATGACGGCCGAGAGTGGAAGCGCCAAACGGGCGAGCAACGCGTCGAGCGCTTCGGCCTGCGGGACGGTACGGGGAAATCCGTCGAGGATGAAGCCTTGCGAGCCGTCGCTGAGCTCTTCTTCGAACATCTTGATGATCAGCGCGTCGGGGACGAGGTCGCCCCGGTCCATGAACGCTTGCGCCTCTTTTCCAAGGGGCGTCCCTTCTTGGCGATGGCGGCGCAGGATATCTCCCGTCGAGATCTGGCGCACCCCATACCGGCGCTCCAAAATCTGCGCCTGCGTCCCTTTCCCCGCCCCGGGCGGCCCGAGGAAAACCACTCTGATCATCGGTTCAGCGGCGCTCCGCTCCGAGGCGCGGCTCCCTCGATCTCATCGCTTTATGAACCCACGGTAGTCGCGCATCGCCAGGCGTGCCTCGATCTGCGACATCGTGTCGAGCGCGACCCCGACCAGGATCAAAAGGGAAGTCGAACTCAAGTAGAACGTCTGAACCCCGGTGCTGCTGCGCTGTAGGGACGGCAAGACGGCGAGCAACCCAAGATAGACGGCCGAGACCGTCGTGATCCTAAAGAGGATCCGGTTGATATAGTCGACGGTCGGTTGCCCCGGCCGAATCCCGGGGATGAACGACCCGCTTTTCTTCAAGTTGTCCGCGATATCGCGCGTGTTGACGACGACCGAGCTGTAGAAGAACGTAAAGACGACGACGAGGAAAAAGTAGACGACGTTGTAGAGCAGCGTATTAGGCCCGAAGTACGTCTGGACGAAGAGCGAGATCTGCGCCTGCGGGCTGTTAACGGGCGCCCCGTTGCCTCCAAACCAAGACAATGCCTGCTGCGGTAGGAGCAGGATCGAGATTGCGAAGATGATCGAGATGACCCCGGCGTTATTGAGGCGTAGCGGGATGTAGGTCGAGCGGCCGGCGAACATCTTGCGCCCGACGACCCGGCGCGCTTGTTGGACCGGGATGCGCCGCTGGCCCTGGTACATGAAGACGATCGAGACGATCGTGATCAGCGCGATCGCCGCGAAGAGCAAGAGCGCGAACAGGTTCACGCCGCCCCGCTGGAAGAGCCCGTACGTCTGCGCGATGCTGGTCGGGTAGCGTAGGACGATCCCGACGAAGATGATCAGCGAAACGCCGTTTCCGATCCCCTTGTCGGTGATCTGCTCCCCGAGCCACATCAAGAAAAGCGTCCCCGAGACGAGCGCGATGATCACATAGAGCTGGAAAAAGACCGAATCGTCGTAGAAGACGCCGGCGTTCTTCATCGCGAGCGTCATCGTCGTCGCTTGAATCGCGGCCAGGACGATCGTCAGCCAACGCGTATAGCGCGCGATCTTCTTGCGCCCTTCCTCGCCGCCGCGTTTGGCCATCTCCTCGAGTTGCGGCAGCACGACCGTCATCAACTGCATGATGATCGAGGCGTTGATGTACGGCGTGATCCCCATCGCGATGACGGAAAGTTCTTGCAGCGCGCCGCCGGACAAGAAACCAAGGAAGTTATAGAACGAGCCGTTGGCCAGCAGCTGCTGCCACCGCTGCACGTCGACGTCCGGGATCCGGACGTGAATCATGAAGACGAAGACGGTGAACGCGAGAAAAACGAAGCCGATGCGTTTCCGTATCTCCGGGACGAGCAGAGCCGCCCGTAAATTCGTCAACAAGGCGGACTACGAAGCCTCGACGTCCTCGAACTTCGCCCCAGCCGCCGCCAGCGCTTCGCGCGCGCTCTGCGAGAAAAGGACGTCCCGGAAGACCAGACCTTGCGGAAGCGTCTTCCCCGGCTTGGTCCCCCCAAGGATCTTCACGCCGTCCCGTAGCTTCTTGAGCTTGCCCTTCTCCTTGAGCGACTGCGGCGAGACCTCGACGGCGACGTCCCAATCGGCCAGATCGCAGAGATTGACGACCGAGAAGGTCGTGCGGAAGTGCCCGATGTCGCGCGCCTTCTGCGAATAGCCCAAACGATGCGGGAGCCGGCGGGCCCACGGCGTTTGACCGCCTTCGAAGCTCGGCCCTTTCCCGCCCCCGGAACGGACGGTTTGTCCCTTCCCGCCCTTGCCGCCGGTCTTCACCAGACCCGAACCGTGGCCGCGCCCGATGCGGGTACGTTTCGGCCACGATCCCTTCTTCGGCGCCAGCCGGCCGAGGGTCAGCGGCGTGCGCTCCGAGGCCGAAGCGCCGCTCTGGGTCCCGTCGAGGGGAACGCGCTGCACGGGTGCAGTCCTTCTCTGTGCCGCCATCTTATGCGATCAACTCTTTCACGTCGAGCTCGCGCAGCCTCGCAACCTGCTCGGCGGTGCGCAGCGAGCGCAGCGCCTCGATCGTCGCCAGGACGACGTTGATCGGATTGGGGCTACCGAGCGACTTGGTGAGGATGTCATGGATCCCGGCAAGTTCGAGAACGGCGCGCATCGCGCCGCCGGCGATGACGCCGGTCCCCGGAGCAGCGGGCTTGAGCAGCACGTGACCGGCCCCGACTTGCTTGACGACTTCATGGGGGATCGTCCGTCCGACCATCGGTACGGTGATCAGGCTCTTTTTGGCGGCCTCGACGCCCTTGCGTATCGCCTCTGGGACCTCGCCGGCTTTCCCGATCGCAAAGCCGACACGCCCCTTCCGATCGCCGACGACGACCAGCGCACTGAAGCTGAAGCGCTTCCCGCCCTTGACGACCTTGGCGACCCGGTTGACGCGAACGACCGCCTCTTCGAGGCTCCCGCCGTCGCGATCCCGACCTCCCTTGTATTGCATGCTAACGCCGCCCCGCTCCGGGCTGCGGGCTCCCCGCGCAGAGCGCGGGGGGCTCAGACCACGGCTTCCTCAACATACCCATCAGAACTCCAACCCGGCCTCGCGCGCAGCTTGCGCGAGCGCCGCAACGCGTCCGTGATATTTCCGCCCGCCCGTATCAAATACGACGGCGGTCACGCCTTTGGCTTTCGCCTTCTCGGCGATCGCTTGGCCGATCTTCGTCGCCGCTTCGGTGTTCGTGCGCGACGCCAGACCGTCGGCCAGCGCTTTCTCGCGCGTCGACGCGGCCGCGATCGTATGGCCTTTCGTGTCGTCGATGACGGTCGCGTAGATGTGATGCAAGGTCCGGACGAACTGCAACCGCGGCCGCTCCGGCGTCCCAATCACTTTCTTGCGCAACCGCTTGTGGCGCTTGAGGCGCGCCTGCGTCTTCGAGAGCTTCGCCATTATTTTTTCGCCGCCTTGCCGGCCTTGCCGAGCTTCTTCTTGACGACCTCGCCGTCGTAGCGGATCCCCTTGCCCTTATACGGCTCGGGCGGACGGAGCTTGCGAATATCGGCGGCGACTTGGCCGACGAGCTGCTTATCGATCCCCTCGACGTGAATCTTGTTTTGGCCTTCGACGACGAACGAGATCCCCGCCGGCGGCTTGAAATTCACCGGATGCGAAAAGCCGAGGGTGAGATTGAGTTCATCGCCCGCCTTGGCGACGCGATAGCCGACGCCCTGGAGCTCGAGGCTCTTCCGATAACCCTTTGTGACGCCCTGAACCATATTGTAGAGCAACGTCCGCGTCAAGCCGTGGGCCGCGCGCTGCTCTTTTGCATCGCCCTTTCGCTCGACGACGAGTTCCCCGCCCTGCAGTTTCACGGTGACGTGGCGCAAGATCGGCTGGACGAGCTCGCCCTTGGGCCCTTTCACCCGTACATGATCATCGGCGACGTCGACGTCGACGCCGCTCGGAATGACGACCGGAAGCTTACCGATACGAGACATAGCAGATCACCATACGTAGGCGAGGACTTCCCCGCCGCAGCCTTCGCGCTTGGCGCGCTTCCCCGACATCACGCCTTTCGAAGTCGACATGATCACCAGGCCCAGACCGCCCAGCACGCGCGGAATCTCGCTCTTCGAGGTATAGACCCGTAGACCAGGCCGGCTGATGCGCCGTAATCCGGTGATTACCTTCTCGCGATCGGGCCCGTACTTGAGGTGAATGCGGATGATCCCCTGCGGCCCCTGGGAGATCAGCTCGAAATCCCGGATGAAGCCTTCTTCCTTGAGGATCTGCGCGACGCTGCGCTTGATCTTCGAGGCGGGGATATCGACTGTTTCGTGATTCGCCGTATTCGCGTTGCGGATACGGGTCAGCATATCGGCGATCGGATCGGTAACGACGCCCATTCTACCAGCTCGCTTTCGTCACGCCCGGGATGAAGCCGCGATGCGCGTTCTCGCGAAAACAGATGCGGCACATCCCGAATTTACGCAAGTAACCGCGCGGACGACCGCAGATCTTGCAGCGGTTGTGGTTACGCACCTTATACTTCTGCGGATGCTTCGATTGCTCGATCAGCGCTGTTCTCGCCATTTAGCCTCGCCCCGTCGCCTTTTGCAGTGGGAGTCCCATAGCGGTCAAGAATTCCGTCGCCTCCTCGTCGGTCTTCGCGGTCGTCACGATCGTGATGTCCATGCCGCGCATTTTGTCGACCCTGTCGTAGTTGACTTCGGGAAAGACGATCTGCTCGCGCAGCCCCAAGTTGTAGTTGCCGCGTCCGTCGAAGCTCTTGCGAGGTAAGCCGCGAAAGTCCCGAATGCGCGGCAGAACGATGTTGAAGAGCTTGTCGAGAAAGGCGTACATCCTGTCGCCGCGCAGGGTGACCTTCGCGCCGATGCTCATCCCCTTGCGCAGCTTGAACGCCGCGATCGACTTCTTGGCCTTCGTAATCACCGGCCTTTGTCCGGTGATCGCCGCCAGCTCGGAGGCGGCCGCATCGAGTACCTTCGAGTTCGCGATCGCATCGGAGACGCTCATGTTGACCACGACCTTCTCGAGCTTCGGCACCTGGTGCACGTTCTTGTAACCGAACCGCTGCTGCAGCGCCGGGCGGACCTCGCCCTCATACTTCTCGCGCAAGCGTGTCGTCATCGTCGTCAACCCTTCGCCGACTCGCGCGCCGGCTCGCCGCACTTGGCACAGATCCGCTGGCTCCTGCCTTCAGGGCTGCGGCCGTGACGAATCCGAGTCGGCGTATTGCATTTCTCGCAGACATACATGAGAGCGCTCACCGGGAGCGGCGCTTCCTTTTCGAATATCCCGCCCGACTGTTGCCCGCCTTGACCGGGCTTGGTATGGCGCTTGACGACGTTGATCCCCTCGACGATCGCCTTGCCGGTCTTCGGAAAGACCGCCTTGACCGTACCGCGCTTGCCGCGCTCTTTTCCGCGACGAATCATGACCGTGTCGCCCTTGATGATGTTCATAGCACCTCCGGAGCGAGCGAGGCGATCTTGAGGAAACCGCGGTCGCGAAGCTCACGGCAAACCGGTCCGAACACGCGGGTACCGCGCGGATCGAGGTTGTCTTTCTCGCCGCGGATGATGACGCAAGCGTTGTCGTCGAACTTGATCGTCGAGCCGTCCGGGCGGCGCAACGGGGTCGATTGCCGGACGACGACCGCTTTGACGACCTGGCCCTTTTTCACGGCCGCGCCCGGGATCGCGCTCTTCACCGTCCCGACGATGATATCGCCGACCGAAGCGTAGGGATGGCGGCTCCCCCCTGCGACGTGGATACAGAGGAGTTCGCGAGCGCCCGAATTGTCCGCGACTTTCAGTCGTGTCTCTTGTTGGATCATTTCGCTTTTTCCACTATCTCGACCAGACGCCAGCGCTTCTCTTTGGAAAGCGGGCGGCATTCCATGATGCGGACGAGGTCGCCGACGCCCGCACTGTTGTGCTCGTCGTGCGCCTTGAAGCGTTTGCTGACCCGGATGATCTTCTTATAGATCGGGTGCGGTACGCGCGTTTCGCTGAGGACGACGATCGTCTTGTCCATCTTGTTCGAAACGACACGCCCTTGCTTCACCCGCCGGCTGTTGCGGCGCCCCCCTCCTTGCGCGGTTTTAGGCTGCTCCATTCTTCGCCTCCGCGATCCGCTTTTCGTTGATCACCGTCGCGATAACGGCATAGTTGCGTCGAACGGCGCGCACCCGGCTGAAATCGGACAAGTGGCCGGTCCGCAACTGGAAGCGCAAATTGAACAGCTCCTCCTTCGTCTCACGCGCCTTCTGCTCGAGCTCCGGGATCGTCAGCTCACGCAGAGCGCGAATCTCGCTTTTCTTCATGCCGCCTCCGTCTCGCGGGCGATGATCTTCGTCCCGATCGGAAGCTTGGCGGCGGCGAGCCGCAGCGCTTCGCGCGCGACCGAATCCGGGACGCCCGAGAGCTCGAAAAGGACGCGCCCGGGTCGCACCACCGCCACCCAAAACTCGGGATTCCCTTTGCCCGAGCCCATGCGCACCTCGGCCGGCTTCTTCGTCACCGGCTTGTCGGGGAAGACCTTGATCCAGACCTTCCCGCCGCGCTTGATATGGCGGGTCATCGCGATACGCGCCGCCTCGATCTGACGGTTCGTCATCCAGCACGGCTCGAGTGCCTGCAAGCCGTAATCGCCGTAGGTCAGCGTGTTCCCGACGGCCGCCTTCCCTTTCATGCGGCCGCGCTGAACCTTACGCCACTTGACGCGTTTGGGAGTCAGCATTACTCGGCTCTCTCCTCCCCGTGATCCGCCCTGGAAACATCCGCGCGGTCACCCGGTCCGTGAGCATGCGCGGAGAGGCGCGAGGGGGCACCCTCGATCTCCGAGGCGAGCGATTCGTGATCGTGCACCGCGTGCGTGAACGCATCGCCGATCTCTTCCTCGAAGAGCTCCTCCTCCGTCTCCTCCGTCACTTCGGGTCGCGGACGCGGACCGCCGCGGCGACCGCGATCGCGTTCACCCCGGCGATCCCGGAACGTCGTCCGTTCCGGACGTTCCTGCCGAGCCTGCTCGCCGCGCGGCTGCTCGGCCAGGACCTCGCCCTTGTAAATCCAGACCTTTACGCCGATTCGGCCGAACGTCGTGAACGCCTCGACATGCGCATAGTCGATGTCGGCGCGCAAGGTGTGGAGTGGGACTTTCCCGTCGTGATTGCGCTCGGTCCGCGCGATCTCCGCGCCGCCCAAGCGACCGGAAACCTGCACCTTGATCCCTCGCGCACCGGCCTTCATCGTCCGCATGATCGCCTGCTTCATCGCCCGACGAAAGGCGATCCGTTTCTCGAGCTGGTCGACGATGTTTTGCGCGACCAAGCGCGCGTCGAGTTCGGGGTGCTTGATCTCGACGACGTTGACGGCGACCGTCTTCCCGGTCAACTTCTCGAGGTTCTTGCGGATATCGTCTATCCCGACGCCCCGCTTCCCGATGATGATCCCGGGTTTCGCGGTGTTGACGATCACGCGAGCCTGGTTGGCGCGACGCTCGATCTCGACCTTACTGATCGCCGCGGCGCGGGTCATCCGTCCGAAGAACTTCCGAACGGCGACGTCCTCGTGCAACCAATCGCGATAGTGCTTTTTCTCGAACCAACGGCTTTCCCACGTCCGCGTGATCCCCAACCGCAGTCCGACGGGATGAATCTTCTGGCCCATGGTTTACTCCGATCCCCCCGCAGCCGCGGCGGCTTCTTTTTTCTTACGCGGGGCGCGCTTCCGACGAGCCGCCGCCGTCGCGGCTTGACGCGTCGTGCGCGTGCTCATCGCGATCGACGCGCCGCCGCGCTTGCGCGGACGCTTCTTGGGTTGCTCGGGACCGACGGCGATCGTCACGTGCGAGAGACGCTTGCGCTTGAACGCCGCCCGCCCTTGCGCGCGCGGATCGAGCCTTTTCGTCCATCCGCCGCCCGGGCCGCCGTCGACGACGACGCGCGTGACATACAATTCGTCGGTATCCATGTTGTGGTTGTTCGCGGCGTTGGCTACCGCGCTGCGCAGCAACCGTTCCAGCGGTTGGGCGGCGAATACGCCGCTAAACTTCAGAAGGATCAGCGCCTCCCTGACGCTCTTACCGCGAATTGCGTCGGCGACCCGGCGCAGCTTGCGCGGACCCATTCGGGCAAAACGCAAGTGCGCGACCGCTTCGGTGCGCTCCGATCCGGTCATGATTTCACCGCGCTCTTATCGCCGCCCGAGTGACCTTTGAAAATTCGCGTCGGGGCGAACTCACCGAGCTTGTGCCCCACCATGTTCTCGGTCACGAAGACCGGGATGTGGGCCTTCCCGTTATGGACGGAGATCGTGTGACCCACCATCGCCGGGACGATCGTCGACGCGCGGCTCCACGTTTTGATAACCCGCTTCTCGCGCGTCTGATTCAGCTTCTCCACCTTCTCGAGCAGATGGTCCGCCACGAACGGACCCTTCTTTAGGCTACGACTCATTTCGCACTCCGCTTCCGGACGATCATCTTGGTCGTGCGCTTGTTGCGGCGCGTCTTTTTCCCCATCGTCATCTGGCCCCACGGGGTCGTCGGCGGGCGACCCGAGGTCGAACGCGCTTCACCGCCGCCGTGCGGGTGGTCGACCGGGTTCATCGCGACGCCGCGTACGGCGGGCCGCTTCCCGCGATGCCGTTGACGCCCCGCCTTCCCGATGATCTCGTTTTCGTGATCGAGATTGCCGAGCTGGCCGATCGTCGCACGACAGCGAACCAGGATTTTCCGCACCTCGCCCGACGGCATGCGAACCTGCGCATAATCGCCTTCTTTCGCCATCAGCTGTGCGGCGGCGCCGGCGCTGCGAACCAGCTTCCCGCCTTGGCCCGGACGCAGCTCGATGTTGTGAATCACCGAACCCAGCGGAATCGCCGAGAGAGGAAGGGCGTTTCCGGTCTTGATATCGGCTTTCTCCCCCGATTCGACGACATCTCCGACCGCGAGCCCGAGCGGCGCGAGGATGTAGCGCTTCTCGCCGTCCCTGTAATGAAGGAGGGCGATACGCGCGGAACGGTTCGGATCGTACTCGATCGCCGCAACCTTCGCCGGAACCGCATCCTTCTGCCGCTTGAAATCGATGATGCGGTATTGCCGGCGATATCCGCCGCCTTTATGGCGCGTCGTGATGTGACCGTTGTTGTTGCGGCCGGAATGCTTTTTGCGAACCTCGAGCAGCGACTTCTCGGGATCTTTCTTGGTCACCTCGGAGAAGTCCATGAACGTCGCGAAGCGGCGCGCGGGGCTGGTCGGCTTCAACTTCCTGGTAGGCATCGCTATTGCTCGAAGAAATTCACGCCGCCGAGTTCGATCTTTTGGCCCGGCGCGAGGGTGACGATCGCTTTTTTCCAGTCGGCTTGCTTGCCGTGCGTCCGCCGTCCGCGGCGCGCAAAGTTCTTCATCTTTCCGCGCACGTTCGTCGTGTTGATCTTGGTAACGGAAACTTTGAAGATCTCCTCCACGGCCAAGCGGATCTGCGTTTTGGTCGCGCGCGGATGGACCTCAAACGTATACTGCTGCCCCGCCGTCGCGGCCATCGACTTCTCCGTAATCACCGGCGCAAGGATAACGTCGCGCGCGTCCATCAGCGGCTCCCTCCAAGCATTTTCAGCGTCTCGAAGGCGTCGCGCGTCATGACGAGGCGCGCGTAACCGAGGACGTCTTTGACGTCGAGAGCCCCCGTATGCGTGATCCCGACGTGCGGCAAGTTACCGCCCAGGCGATGCAACCGCGGGGCGATCGTTTCGTGCTCGTTCGGACCGTAGACGACGAGGGTCTTCGGCCCGAGCTTGGCCGCCTTCGGGCTCCCGTAGAGGAGCGCCGCGAAGTCGCGCGTCTTCGTCAATTCGAAACCGCCCACGTCGAGGACGCTCACCGCATCCTGCGCAAAGCGATCGGAGAGCGCCGCGATGAGCGCGGCCCGGCGCTCCTTCTTATTGAGGTCGGTGACGTACGACCGCGGCAGCGGACCGAAGACCACCCCGCCGTGGCGCCACTGGGGCGAGCGAATCGAACCTTGTCTGGCGCGTCCCGTCCCTTTTTGTCGCCACGGCTTCCGCCCGCCGCCCGAAACCTCGTCGCGTCTCTTCGTCGACGCCGTCCCCGCCCGGCGGTTGGCAAGCTCCCGATGAACGGCGCGGAAGATCGCGGTCAGCTTCGTCGTGGGGTCGCCGGTAAAGAGCGCCGGCGTCGACTCGTCGCCGACCACCTTCCCGGTCGCATCGATGACGCGCGGCATCAGTTCGCTGCCCCCGCTTTGACCTTCACCGACGAACGGACGAGGACGAGCCCGTTCTTCGGCCCCGGCACCGGACCACGGACGAGCAGGAGATTGCGCTCGGCATCGGCTTTGACGACTTCCAAATTCAAATGCGTAGTGCGGTCGACCCCAAAGTGGCCGGGGCGCCGGCTACCGCGGGTCGTGTGTCCGGAGTTCGTATCGCCGTTCGACGCCGGCTGACGGTGGATCATCGAACCGTGGCTCGCGCCGCCGCCGCTGAAGTTCCACCGCTTGATCCCGCCGGAGAAACCGTGGCCCTTCGAGATTCCGACAACGTCGACCCGGTCACCCTCGGCGAATCCGTCGACCGTCACGGTCGCGCCGACCTCTACGCCCTCGATGCCCGTGCGAAATTCGCGGATATACCGCTTCGGCTCGAGGTTGGCTTTCTTGAAATGGCCGGCGAGCGCCCGCGTCACGCGCGACCTCTTCACGTCGCCGAACGCAAGCGCGACGGCCTCGTAGCCGTCGGTCTCCTTCGTTTTGCGCTGCACGACGGTACACGGCCCGGCCTCGATCACCGTCACCGGGACGTACCGCCCATCCGGGGTGAAGACGCTCGTCATCCCCACCTTGCGCCCGATTATATTCTTCATCTCATTACCACGGAGCCACGCGTTTCTTCGGCCTTTTTCGCCGTCCACGCCGAACCGGCGTGGACGACGAGACCACAACCCTCAGAGCATACCAATGCCGTAACAGCCTGTCAAACCTTCCGCCCGCACTCCCTCGGACAGATAAGCGTGCGCTCCTTCGATCAGCCGGCCTGCCCTGTTACGGTGACGGCGGCGCGACCGACCTTTCGGGGGCCGTCCCGGCTCCGGCGAACTCCGAACTCAGCCGGCCGGCCGGAGGGAGGACGCGCCGGCCGAGCCCCGCGCGCTCGACGATTTCCGGGATCGCTCGCTCCATCCCGACCGCCATGATGTGGACTCCGGCGACCGCCGGGACGTCGCGCAGCTCGCGGATGATCTCCGCACAGATCGCGATACTCTCCGCCGCGATCCGCTCTTCCGGGACGTTCTCCAGGCGATGCGCGAGGCTCGGGGGGATCGAAACGCCGGGGATCTCCTGTAACCGCGCAAGCATTCCGCGCGAACGAATCGGACCGACGCCGGCGAGGACGGCGCAGCGGTCGGTATAACCCAGTCGCTTCGCGGTCTCGATCCACTTGGCGAAGCGGGCGACTTCGAAGACGTACTGCGTCTGCACGAATTCCGCGCCGCACTCGACCTTTTTCCCGAATCGTTCCGCTTGCTCTTGGCCCGGCGCAAACGGATCCTCGACGGCACCGATCAACCATTGCGGCGCGGGCTTCAATTCCCGGCCCGAGAGCAGCCGTCCCTGATCGCGCATGGTGCGAGCGGTCGCGATGAGTCGCAGCGAGTCCAAATCGAAAACCCCGGGCGCATCCGGATGGTCGCCGACGTCCGGTCTATCGCCGCTCATCAAGACGATATTGGGGATACCGACGGCGGCTGCGGCGATCAGGTCGGACTGCAAGGCCATCCGGTTACGGTCGCGGCACTGCACCTGCATCACGGGCTCCAAACCCTCTTGCAGGGCGATGATGCTCGCGCCCCAACTCGCCATCCTCACCGTCGCCCCTTGATTGTCGGTGATGTTCGCCGCGTCGACCCAGTCGCGCAGCATTCGCGCTTTACTGCGAATCGCTTCGGCGTCGGCCCCGCGCGGGGGGCCGATTTCGGTGGTGACCGCAAACCGGCCGTCGGTGAGGGCCGCTCTGAGGCGACCGGCGAGAGACGTCATGGCGCTGTGTGCCTCCTATGATCGCGGACTCCCGTTTCGGTGACGATGAAGTCCATCGGGATGTCGTGCGGTTGCGGATGAATCGTGGGAAGCCGGCCGAGCTCGAACCCGACGCCGATCGTCAGCGGTTTCGGGTCGTAGCGCGCGAGTGTTCGATCGTAGTAGCCGGCGCCGTACCCCAGCCGATATCCCGCGTCGTCGAAGCCGAGCAACGAGATCAAGAACGCTTGCGGCTGCACCACCTCACCTTCGGCCGGATAGGGGATCTCGAGCGGTCCGAGCGCCATCTTCGTGTGCGGCTCCCAGCGCCGAAATTCGAGCGGTTCGTTCTTCGCAACGACGACCGGAAGGGCGACCGTCGCTCCCTGGGCCATCAGCCCCCTGATGAACGGCAACGGATTGAACTCACGCCGAAAGGGCCAGAAGAAACCGACCAAACGATTCGAGAGCGAGCTGAACCGTTCGACCAAGTGCTCGTGGATAGCGCGACTCTTGGCACGATGCTCCTCGGGCGAAAGCGATGCGCGCCGTTCCAAGAGCGCCGCGCGCTGCGCGCGCCGCCAAGCAGCCAGTTCCGCTCCTTCCAATCCCGCTACGACAATCCCCAGATCCGGCCTTCGGCGTCGACCCTGATCCCCTGCGCCGAGGGCGTTTTCGGGAGCCCGGGCATGGTCATGATATCGCCGCAGATCACGACGACGAACTCGGCCCCGGCGCACAGGCGCACTTCCCGGATCGGCAAGACGAAACCGCTGGGAGCGCCGCGCAGCTCCGGATCGGCGGAGAAGCTGTACTGCGTCTTCGCCATGCAGACGGGAAACTTTCCGAACCCGTTCTTCTCGAACTCGGCGAGCCGATCGAGGACGGCCTTCGGGGCGGAAACCTCGCTCGCACCGTAGATGTCGCTCGCGATCGTCCGCACTTTTTCGAGCAGCGGTAGATCGTCGGGATACAGGGGGTGAAAATCGGCCGGCGTCCGCTCGATCGTCCTGACGACGGCTTCTGCAAGCGGTTCGGCGCCTTTGCCGCCTTCAGCCCAGTGTGTACAGACGACCGCCTCGACCCCGAACTCTTTGCAGCCCTCGACGACGGCCGCCGTCTCGGCGTCGCTGTCGGTGCTGAAGTGGTTGATACAGACGACGGCGGGGACGCCGAAGCGACTGATATTGAGCAGATGACGGCGCAGATTGACCAGGCCTCGCTTCACCGCGGCGACGCTTTCGGTCCCCAGCATGTTGCGTGCCATTCCGCCGTGGAACTTCAGCGCGCGGACGCTCGCGACGACGACCGCAACGGCCGGCTTGAGTTCGCCCTTTCGGCACTTGATATCGAAGAATTTTTCCGCGCCGAGGTCCGCGCCGAAGCCGGCCTCGGTGACGACGTAGTCGTTCAGCTTCAACGCGAGGGTCGTCGCTAGGAGCGAGTTGCAGCCGTGGGCGATGTTCGCGAACGGCCCGCCGTGGACGAACGCCGGATTGTTCTCGAGAGTCTGAACCAGGTTCGGCTTGAGAGCGTCTTTCAAGAGGGCGGCCAGGGCGCCTTCAGCCTTCAAATCGCTCGCCCGAAGGGGTCGCTTGTCGCGCGACGTCGCGAAGACGATGTTGCCCAGCCTGCGCTGCAGGTCCTCGAGTGACTTCGAGAGACAGAGGATCGCCATGATCTCGGAGGCGACCGTGATGTCGAAGCCGTCCTCCCGCGGATAGCCGTTCGATCCGCCGAGCGAGGAGACGATCTGACGCAGTGCGCGGTCGTTCATGTCGAGGCAGCGGCGCCAGGTGATCTTCCGCGTATCGATGTCGAGTTCGTTGCCCCAATAGGTATGGTTGTCGATCATCGCGGCGAGCAAATTGTTGGCGGCGCCGATCGCGTGCAAGTCGCCGGTGAAGTGAAGATTGATCTCGTCCATCGGGACGACTTGCGCATAACCGCCGCCGGCGGCTCCGCCCTTGACGCCGAAACAAGGACCAAGGCTCGGCTCGCGCAGACAAATCATCGCCTTCTTCCCGATCCGATTGAGCGCGTCGCCGAGGCCTACCGTCGTCGTCGTCTTCCCTTCGCCGGCGGGCGTCGGATTGATCGCCGTGACGAGGATCAGCTTCCCGTTCGGCCGTTCCGCGAGCGTCCGTTGGATGAACGGCATCGCGATCTTGGCCTTGTAATAGCCGTACGGCTCGACGCTCTCGGGCGGGATGCCCAGCCGCCGTTCGGCGAGGGTGAGGATGGGGACCATCGATGCGGCCTGCGCGATCTCCCAATCGGTCTGTGGGGCGGCGGCCGCCGGACTGCGCTCTTCCACTCTACCGGCTCCTCGAACTCTCGATACGTCAGGACCACAATTTAGCATCGGCGCGCTTTTCCATCCCGCTCCACACGCATCGATCGTCCGCCGACGAGCCTCCGCGACCCGTCCGCAAGCTCCCCCTCGAGCTGGAACTGCGCGATCTCTTCACTCTTCCCCGACGCTCGGAGCGACGACGAAGCCGCGCGCGCCTTGCGGTGCGAGCGTCGTGCAAGTAAACTCATCGACCCGGGCGTGTCGGGGCGGCCGCGCGCGCACCTCCTCGACGAATGCATCGAGAACCTGCGGATCGCCCTCGACGTCGATCTCCACGGCATCGTGCCCGACGTTGCGGACGAAGCCCGCAACGTCGTGTTGCAAGGCGATACGCCGAACCTTCTCGCGAAAACCGACGCCTTGCACCAGACCGCGGATCACCACACGGCGTCGTTCACGCGTCGTCAACTGAAGGCGGGGATCCCCGTGATCGCTTCGCCGAGGATGAGGGTGTGCATCTCGCTCGTCCCCTCGTAGGTCAGGACCGATTCGAGATTGTTCATGTGCCGGATCACGGGATATTCGAGCGTTATGCCGTTGGCGCCCAAGATCGTGCGCGCTTCGCGACAGATCTTCAGCGCTTCTCGGACGCTGTTGAGTTTTCCGAAGCTGATATGTTGCGGCAACGCCTTTCCGGCGTCTTTCATCCTGCCGATCTGCAAAGCGACGAGCATCCCTTTGTTGAGCTCGAGGAGCATGTCGACGAGCTTCTCTTGGGTGAGTTGATAGGCGGCGATCGGCTTATCGAATTGAACCCGCGTCTTGGCGTACTCCAGCGCCGTCTCATAACAGGCCCGAGCCGCGCCGAGCGCGCCCCAGATGATCCCGTAGCGCGCCTCGGTCAAACACGAGAGCGGTCCCCGCATCCCGCGTACCCCGGGGAGGATCGCGCTCTGGGGGACGCGACAATCTTCGAGCTTGAGCTCCGAGGTCACCGAGGCTCGCAGCGAAAGCTTCTTCTCGATGTTGGTCGCGCTGAAGCCCTTCGTGTCCGTCGGGACGATGAAACCCCGAACGCCTTCGTCGGTCTTCGCCCAAATGATCGCTATATCGGCGATCCCGCCGTTGGTGATCCACATCTTCGTCCCGTTGAGGATCCAGTCGGGACCGTCGCGCCGCGCATTGGTCAACATCCCCGCCGGATTGCTCCCGAAGTCCGGCTCGGTCAGCCCGAAGCAACCGATGATCTCGCCGCGCGCCATCGCAGGGAGGTACTGCTGCTTTTGTTCCTCGCTGCCGTAGGCGAAGATCGGGAACATCGAGAGCGATCCCTGGACGCTCACGAAGCTGCGCAACCCGCTATCCCCGGCCTCGAGCTCGGCACACGCGAGTCCGTACGCGACGGCGCTCGCTCCCGCGCATCCGTACCCCTCCAAATGCATCCCCAGCAAGCCGAGGTCGGCACACTCCTTGATGAGCTCCCGAGGGAACCGACCTTGCTCGAACCACTGGGCAATGTCGGGGTTGACGCGATCGCGGACGAAAGCACGAACCGTGTCCCGAATCAGCCGCTCGTCGTCGGTAAGCAGGGCGTCGAGCTCGAGAAAATCGACCGGATCGACGCCGGTGCGGTTAGCGATCGCCATAGTGAGGAGCGCTTACCGCGCCTCCGGCGCGACGCCCTTCGTCACGACGTCCCCGACTTCGAACCAGCGCCGAACCCCAACCCGAGCGGCGCTCGCCTGCGGCCGAGCCTCGCGACGCTCGAGGTCGCGGATCCAAATGCCTCAGGCCTTCAGCTCGATGTCCACCCCGGCCGGGAGGTCGAGATGCATGAGCGCATCCATCGTCTTCGGCGAGGCCTGCAGAATATCGATGAGCCGCTTGTGTGTGCGCATCTCGAAATGCTCGCGGCTCTTCTTGTCGACGTGCGGCGAGCGCAGGACGCAGATGCGGTTGATCTCCGTCGGGAGCGGCACGGGGCCGCTCACGAATGCGCCGGTGCGCTTCGCCGTGTCGACGATCCGTTCCGCGGACTGATCGAGCACCCGGTGATCGTACGCCTTGAGTCGGATACGGATCTTCTGCTTGGCCATGACTAGTCGACGATACCCGTGACGACGCCGGCGCCGACGGTTCTGCCGCCCTCGCGAATCGCGAAGCGCAATCCCTCTTCGCAGGCAACCGGAGTGATGAGTTCGACTTCCATCTGCACGTTGTCACCCGGCATCACCATCTCGACACCCTCCGGGAGCTTGATCGTCCCGGTCACGTCGGTCGTGCGGAAGTAAAATTGCGGACGATAGTTCGCAAAGAACGGCGTATGGCGACCGCCTTCTTCCTTCGAGAGGACGTAGACCTCCGCCTTGAACCGCTTGTGCGGCTTGATCGAACCGGGCTTGGCGAGGACTTGCCCGCGCTCGAGCTCGTCGCGCTCGATTCCACGCAGCAGCACTCCGATGTTGTCGCCCGCGATCCCCTCGTCGAGCAGCTTGCGGAACATCTCGATCCCGGTGACGACGGACTTGCGCGATTGCTCCTGCAGGCCGACGATCTCGACTTCCTCGCCGACCTTGATGCGGCCGCGCTCGACACGACCCGTCCCGACCGTCCCGCGACCCGTGATCGTAAAGACGTCTTCGATGGGCATCAGGAAAGGCTTGTCGACCGCACGTTCCGGGGTCGGGATGTAGACGTCGACGGCGTCCATGAGCTGAAAGATCGGATCGGCGTCCGGATCGCCGCGCTTCCCGCTCGAGTTGAGCGCCTTGAGCGCCGACCCTTTGATCACCGGTACTTCGTCGCCCGGGAACTGGTAGCTCGAGAGCAGCTCGCGGACTTCCATCTCGACGAGCTCGAGCAGCTCCGGATCGTCGACCATGTCGACCTTGTTGAGGAACACGACGACGTAGGGGACGCCGACCTGGCGCATGAGCAGGATGTGCTCGCGCGTCTGCGGCATCGGCCCATCGGCGGCCGAGACGACCAGGATCGCGCCGTCCATCTGGGCCGCTCCGGTAATCATGTTCTTGATGTAGTCGGCGTGACCGGGACAGTCGACGTGCGCGTAATGACGGGCCGCGGTCTCGTACTCTTGGTGCGAGATCGCGATCGTGATACCGCGCTCTTTCTCCTCCGGCGCGTTATCGATATCGTCGACGGTCTTCTTCGCGATGTTCGCATTCTCGGTGGCGAGACAATTGATGATCGCCGCCGTAAGGGTCGTCTTGCCGTGGTCGACGTGACCCACCGTCCCGATGTTGACGTGTGGTTTGCTCCGATCGAATTTTGCCTTCGCCAATTTGAATCGTGTCCTTTTCTACGTGTTAGCTTCGGTTAGGCCGCGGGTTTCTTCCCCGCAGCTTTGGCGACGATCTCCTCCTCAATGGACTTCGGCGCCTTTTCGTAGTGACTAAACTCCATCGTGTAGGTCGCGCGGCCTTGCGTCTTGCTGCGCATATCGGTTGCATAGCCGAACATCTCCGCGAGCGGGACGTGCGCCGTGATGACCCGCGCGCCGCCCGGCGCTTCCTCGATACCTTGAATCATCCCGCGCCGGCTCTGCAAATCGCCGGTGATCGCACCCATGTACTCTTCCGGGACGGTCACCTCGACCTTCATAATAGGCTCGAGTAGGATCGGACCGGCCGCCCGATTGGCCTCCTTGAACGCCATCGAAGCGGCGATCTTGAAGGCCATCTCCGAAGAGTCGACCTCGTGGTAGCTCCCATCGAAAAGCGTCGCCTTGAAATCCAGGACCGGGTAGCCGGCGAGGACGCCGCTCTGCGCCGCTTCCCGGATCCCCTCTTGGACCGGCTTGATGTACTCCTTGGGGACGACCCCGCCGACGATCTGTGACTCGAAGACGAAACCGCTCCCGGGCTCGCCGGGCTCCAGGCGGATCCAGACATCGCCGTACTGACCCTTGCCGCCCGTTTGCCGGACGAAGCGACCTTGCTTCTCGACGGTCTTGGTGATCGCTTCTTTGTAGGCAACCTGCGGCTTCCCGACGTTTGCGTCGACCTTGAATTCCCGGCGCAGCCGATCGAGGACGATCTCGAGGTGGAGCTCGCCCATCCCGCCGATGATCGTCTGTTGGGTCTCCTCGTCCGTGTACATGCGGAACGTCGGGTCCTCTTGCGCGAGGCGCTGCAACGCCGCCCCAAGCTTGTCCTGATCGGCCTTCGTCTTCGGCTCGATCGCTTGATGGATGACCGGCTCGGGGAAGGTGATCGACTCGAGCATGATCGGTGCCTTCTCATCGCAGAGCGTATCGCCGGTCCGCGTATCGGTCAGACCGACCGCCGCCGCTATGTCGCCCGCCCCGATCCAATCGATATCCTCGCGGTGATTGGCGTGCATCCGTAAGATCCGGCCGATCCGCTCCTTTTTGCCGCTGCGGGAGTTGAGGACGTAGCTCCCCTTCTCGAGCGTCCCGGAGTAGACGCGGAAGTAGGTGAGGTTCCCGTAAGGATCGGTCGCGATCTTGAAGGCGAGCGCCGCGAAGGGCTCGTTGTCGTCGGGCTTGCGCGTGATCTCCGCCCCGGTCTTCGGGTCGGTCCCGACGATCGGCTTGGCCTCGAGCGGTGAGGGCAAATAGTCGACGACGGCGTCGAGGAGCGGCTGAATCCCCTTGTTTTTGAAAGCGGAGCCGCAGAGCATCGGGAGGACGGTCCCTTCGATCGTCGCCTTGCGCAGCGCGCGCTTGAGGATCTCCTCGGGGATGTCTTCCCCGTTGAGGTAGCGCTCGGTCAGCTCGTCGTCTTGCTCCGCGATCGCCTCGATGAGGTGGGCACGCCACTTTTCGGCGGTCGCTTTGAGGTCGCCCTCGACGTCCTGCAGCGCCATCGTCGAGCCCAGGTCGTCGGTGTAGATGATCGCCTTCATCTTGAAGAGATCGACGACGCCCTTGAACTGGTCTTCGGCACCGACCGGGACCTGGATCGGCATCGCGCGCGCCCCGAGCCGCTCGCGAATCTTGTAGACCGCGTTGAAGAAATCCGCGCCCATCCGGTCCATCTTGTTGACGAAGATGATCCGGGGGACGCGATATTTGTTCGCTTGACGCCAAACCGTCTCGGACTGCGGCTGGACGGCCGCGACCGAATCGAACAGGGCGACGAGGCCGTCGAGAACCCGAAGTGAGCGCTCGACCTCGACCGTGAAGTCCACGTGGCCAGGCGTATCGATTATATTGATCCGCGTGTCGCGCCAGGTGCAGGCGGTGGCGGCCGAAGTGATCGTGATCCCGCGCTCTTGCTCCTGGACCATCCAGTCCATCGTCGCGGCGCCCTCGTGCACCTCTCCGAGCTTGTGAGTGCGGCCGGTATAAAACAGGATCCGCTCGGTCGCCGTCGTCTTGCCGGCGTCGATGTGGGCAGCGATACCGATATTCCGTGTCCGCTCGAGCGGATATTCTCTGGTTGCCATTCTTTAGTAAAGCTTGTCGTAGCCGACCGCCGCTTACCAGCGGTAGTGGGCGAACGCTTTGTTCGCTTCGGCCATCTTGTGAGTATCGTCGCGCTTCTTGACGGTGGCGCCGACGTTGTTGGCCGCATCCATCAACTCGTTGGCGAGCTTCTCGGTCATCGACTTACCGGGCCGTGCACGCGCAAAGGTGATCAGCCAACGCATCGCCATAGACTGCCGACGATCAGGTCTAACCTCCATCGGGACCTGATACGTTGCACCCCCGACGCGCCTGGGGCGCACCTCGATCAGCGGCATCGCATTCCCGAGCGCCTGCGTGAAGACGTCCATCGGGTCGCGGCCGGTCTTTTCCTCGATGAGCGAGAGCGCATCGTAGGTGATCCGCTCCGCGAGCGACTTCTTGCCTCGGAGCATGACCTTATTAATGAAGCGCGCCAGCACTTTCGAGTTGTATTTGGGATCGGGGAGGATCGCCCGTTTGGGGACGGGACCTTTACGCGGCATTCGAGATGACCTTATTTCTTGACGGAACGCTTGGCTCCGTACTTCGAACGACCTTGCTTCCGGTTTGCGACCCCGGAGGCATCGAGTGTCCCGCGGACGATGTGATAGCGGATCCCCGGGAGATCCTTGACGCGCCCTCCGCGGATCAGGACGACGCTATGTTCCTGCAAGTTGTGCCCGATGCCCGGGATATACGCCGTCACCTCCTCGCCGTTGGTCAGCCGGACGCGAGCGACTTTCCGAAGGGCCGAGTTCGGCTTTTTCGGCGTGATCGTCTTGACCTGGGTGCAAACGCCGCGCCGGAACGGGTTGCCGCGGACGGTGAAAGTCCGTAGCGGTAGGTCGGGATGTCCCGGCTTTGGACCCGTCTGTGCGACGCGCAGAGCCGGCGCTTTGACCTTTTTTTCGATCTTTTCGCGTCCTTTTCGGACGAGCTGGCTGATCGTGGGCAAGTAGACTCCTCGGACACACACAAATATGGCCACACCTTCGGTGGGCCGGAACCCCCGGATTATAACAGGGAGTCCTCTTGCTTTTCAAGGGCCGCCTCAGAGGGCGAACGCTTGCTTGCCTTCCAGCTCCCCCCTCACTGAACCGCCCCGGCCTCCTCCTTCGTCCTCACCCTTCTCACCCTGCCGGGAAGGGGTACCCGGCCGCCGGGTGCTCGGGGCTCGCCCTGCCACTTACACGGCGAAATCGAAGCCGATTTGAGCGCGCACCGCAGCCGGTGCGAACTCGAACGGTTCGGCCAATTCGACGAAGCGCGCCAGCGCGTTGACCATCCGCAGCTGCTCGACGTTCCCGCAGCGGACGTTCAATAGGGCGGGGCTGGCAACCAGGATCGCGAGTGCGCGAGCCCGCGAGATCGCGACGTTCAAACGGTTGCGGCTGAACAGAAACTCGAGATCGCGCGGGAGATCATCGCCGCTCGACGTCGCCATCGAGAAAAAGACCACGGCCGCTTCTTGCCCCTGATACTTGTCGACGGTCCCGACCGGGACCCCGCTCAACCCGCGCTCGGCGAGCGCGGCTCCGATGCAACGCACCTGTAAGTTGTACGGCGTGACGACCATGAAGTCGCTCGCTGTGCTTCGGCGCTGCTTCCCGTTCTTATCCAGCATCGGCGTATCGAGCAGCTTTTCGACCGCGTCCGCGATCGCTTCGGCCTCCGGCTGCGCGTACTGCGCATTCCCTTCGTGAGGAATCGGCATCCACCGCAAGCCAGCCAGGCCGTCGACGTGCTGACGTGCGCAGGACTCCGCGCTGCGCAAACGCCCCTCGTAGGCGAGCTCCGAGATGAAGCTGCAAATCCTCGGATGCATCCGATAGCTGATCGGCAAGAAGATCCCGGCCCCCGGACGGACCGTCGGGTCTTCACCCAGGAGATGCTCGAGGACCGATGCGCCGGCGTTGGCCGGATGCGTCCCCTTCGAGACCTGCGCCAGCTGCAACGGATCGCCCAGGAGGATGACGTTGCGCGCCGACGTCCCCATCGCGATCGCGTCGGCCAGCGCAACTTGTCCGGCCTCATCGATGATCAGGAAGTCGAGCGCTTCGTCCATCTCTCGCCGGGAAAAGAGCCATGCGGTACCGGCGACGAGCAGCACCGAGGGATCGGGCGGAAAATCGCCGGTCGCATCGCTCGATTTGATGAACGGCGACTCGTAGACCGTCTCCGGGTTCCCCTTCGTCGACTTCTTGAGTCCGGAGAACCGAAACTGCTCGGCCGTTGCGACGGCGTCGACCTCGCGCAAGAGATTGTGGATCGCCTTGTGTGAAGGAGCGGCGATCCCCACCCGAGCACCGGCTCGCATCAGCCGGACGACGGCGCGGGCACCCGCCCAGGTCTTTCCGCTCCCCGGCGGCCCTTGAACGAAGAGATACGAACCGTCCAAGGCGAGCGCCGTAGCCGCGATATCGTCTGCGACGATCGGGCCGGGGCGGCGTTCGACGATGGCACGGCAGGCGCGGTATCGTTGCGAGCCGGGCTCGAGCAGGGCCTCGGCGAAGCGGCGCAACGCGGCGCGCTGCTCCGGATCGCGAACCGGACCCGCGGCGTGAACGGCGCGCGGGAGCGCCTCGAACCCGCGGCTCGTATCGCGCTTGAGCTGCAAGATCCCGGCGACGTTGTCGATCTCCACGATCGTCCCGGCGTAGCGGAAGCGTTCGGCGGGATCGTGGACTTTGTCTCCGACCCGCAGCTTGTGCTCCTGAGGCGGAAAACGGAAGGTGTGGATCGTCGAGCGCTTCTCGACGAACGGCACGACGCCCGTATCGACGGCGAGATCGCCGATCGCCTCCAAATCCTCGACCAGCTCTTCGGGAGTACTCTCGCAGCGATTGAGGTACGCCCACCATTCCGGTTTCGCATCGCGCCGGTGATAGTCGATGAGGTACGGGACGGGCAGCGGGGCGCCCACCTCGAGCAAGCGATCGCGCAGCGCGGCGATCTCCTCTTCTCCTCCCGATCGCTCCGGTTGCGTTTCGGCCGGCGCCCTCCACGGCAGATCGGCGGGACGCAACCGCAACAGCCAATTTCGTAACTCGAGCGTCGAGATGCAATCGTCGCGATTGTAACCTTCGATCTCGGCGAGGATTTCCGCCGAGCCGGTCTCACGCCAGCGTTCGTAGGAGATCACCGAGCCTATCGCATCTTTCACCGCCGCCTCGCGGCCGCCCCGATAGAACGTCTCGACCTTCTTGAGCGAGTAACTCGAATGCGATATCCGCAGTGCCTCCCGGACGACGGCGTAGAGATCGACGAAGACTTGCGCACGAAGGAGCTCGTCGAGCTCGCTCTCGCGGGTCGCGTGTTGCGAGGTGAGGCGCTTGAGCGCCGCAACCTCGTAGTTCGCGTAATGGTAGACGTGAAGTCCGGGGAAAGCCCGCCGGCGTTCCACGATGAAGTCGATGAACGCCTCGAGCGCCCTGCGCTCTCCGTCCCGGTCATGTCCCCAGAACGCTCGGAAGCGGACCGTCCCCTCGTCTACGGAGACGACGCCGAAGAGATACTCGAGCCCGCCTTCGACGAACGGATCGCTTTCCATATCGAAAAATACGTCGCCCGGATCGGGAGCGGGGAGGCGGGCGAAGCCGCGATTCGGCCGTGGGCTCAGGAGTTCGAAGCGATGTCCTTCGGTCCGCGCCGCAACCTGGAGCGCCGCTTGGGCGCGCAACTTTTCGAAGGTATCGCGCCCCATCTTCGGGGGCCGCGCGCTATCCGGCGCGACGGCGAGGTCGCTGATCCTCGTGATCCCCATGTCCCGGAGGCGCGCTATCTCCGCGCGGCGCATATTCGCGACACCGCTCAAGTGATCGTCGGCGGCCCGCCGGCTCGCGCACGCCTCGCTCCAGCGACAACGGCTGCAATACTCGACGACTTCGGGATACGTCGGGACGCGCGCCTCGGCGGCCGCGAGGAAGCGCCCTTTCAGCGCGCGATAATATGCCGCGTAGTCGGCATAGCGGAACGCTTCCTCACGGCCGTCGCCCATGATCCCGTACATCCGCTCCGGCTCGAGCCCTTGCATCGCGGCAAGGAGCTCGCTGTAGACGCAGAGTTGCACGACGAGCGCCGGTACGGCGTTGCGCGCCCACTTCGTATCGGCGACCTCGTAGCTCCACGATCCGAGTCGCGACGGCCGCTCGACCCGCCGCAAGAAATCGGCGATCCCGATCCAGCCGTCGTGAAAGAGGGTCGCACCGTGGATGACGTCCGCCCCGCTGCGCATCGCCGCCAAGGTCTCCTCGGCCGCATCGATCTTCCCCGAACGCGCTCGCAGCTCGACGATCGTCTTGCCGCGCTCGCGTACGAGAGCGAGATAGCGCGCTTCGTGCTCCATCCCCTTGGCCGCGATGAGTCGTTCCTCTTCGGACGGAGCCGGCCGTGAGAGGGCTCCCTCGGCGACGAGCCGTTCCAAGGCGCTCAGGTGCTCGCAGCGCAGATAGTCGACGAGATCCGACGCGGAATACACGCGTCCCGAACGGTCCATGGAGGGCAGCTTACGCGGCCACGATGTCAAGTGGTTGGCACTCTGCCGGCCGGGAGAGTGCGCGTTCGCCGACCGCGCTCGATCCCAAGGGCGCGCAACCGGGAAACGAAAAGAACGGGCGGCGGTGAGCATCTACGATACGGCCGAAGGCGCGCGCCTGCGCTTGAACGAGCAACGCGTCGGCCATTGGAACCGCTGGGGCCCGTACCTGGCCGAGCGTGCCTGGGGGACCGTGCGCGAGGACTACAGCGCCGACGGATGCGCGTGGGAATACTTCCCGCACGATCACGCACGCTCGCGGGTCTACCGCTGGAACGAAGACGGACTCGGCGGGATCTGCGATCGGCGCCAGTACCTCTGCTTCGCCCCGGCCCTCTGGAACGGCCGCGATCCGATTCTCAAAGAGCGGATGTTCGGCCTTACGAACTCCCAGGGCAATCACGGCGAAGACGTCAAGGAATATTATTATTACCTGGACAACACGCCGAGCCACTCGTACATGCGCTTCCTGTACAAGTATCCGCAGGCGGCGTACCCGTACGAGCGACTGATCCGCGAGAATGCGGCGCGCAGCCGGCTCGAGCCGGAGTACGAGCTGCTCGACACCGGCGTCTTCGACGAGAGCCGCTACTTCGACGTCGAAATCGAATACGCCAAGCTGGCTGCCGAAGATATCTTCATCCGCATCGGCGTCGCCAACCGCGGGCCGGAACCCGCCGCCGTCACGGTCCTCCCGACGCTCTGGTTTCGCAATACCTGGAGCTGGGGACGGGACGATCGCCGCCCAACCCTCGGGCTCGGCGCCTCGAACATCATCCTCGCCGAGCACTGGGAACTCGGACGGTACGCGCTCTACTGCGACGAGCCGGACGAGATCGTCTTCACGGAAAACGAAACGAACAGCGCACGCCTCTTCGGCTGGCCGTCGCGCACCCCGTACGTCAAAGACGCTTTCCACGCATACGTCGTCGACGGACGACTCGCCGCCGTCGACCCGACTCGCCGAGGGACGAAGGCCGCCGCACTCTACCGGCGCACCCTCCCGGCGGGTACGGCACTGACGATCCTCCTGCGCCTTGCGAAACTCGGCGACGCACCCGACCCGGATCCGTTCGCCGACGCCGCCGCCGTCTTCGCACGACGCAAAGCCGAGGCGGACGAATTCTATGCGCAGTGCATCCCGGCGACGCTGTCGGACGAGGAGAAGCGTCTCGTCCGTCAGGCTTTCGCCGGGCAGCTGTGGTCGAAGCAATTTTACCACTACGTGGTGGAGGATTGGCTGGCGGGCGACCCCGGGCAACCGTCGCCGCCGGCGGAACGCAGAAACGGGCGCAACCACGAGTGGCGACACGTCTTTTGCAGGGACGTCATCGCGATGCCCGACACCTGGGAATTTCCCTGGTTCGCGGCGTGGGATCTGGGGTTCCATTGCAGGACGCTGGTCCATATCGATCCGCAATTTGCAAAGGACCAAATCATCCTGATGTTTCGGGAGTGGTACTCGAAAGAGGACGGCCAAGTGCCGGCCTACGAGTGGGCGTTCGGCGACGTCAATCCGCCCGTCCTCGGCGACGCGGCGCTCCGTGTCTTCCTCAAGGATCGTGAGCTCCACGGAAACGCCGACTACGCTTTCCTCGAAGAAGTCTTTCACAAGCTCATCATCGCGTTCACCTGGTGGACGAATCGAAAAGACGCGCTCGGAAACGACGTCTTTCAGGGCGGCTTTCTCGGCCTCGACAACGTCGGCCCGTTCGACCGCGGGGCGCTTCCGCCCGGCTATCTCCTCGGCCAAGTCGACGGAACGGCGTGGATGGGCGCGTTCTCGCGCAACCTGTTTGAAATCGCGCTCACCCTTGCCGAGCGCGATTCGGCGTACGAAGGAATCGCATCGAAGTTCTGGCGGCATTTCATCACGATCGCCAACGCGTTGAACCCGGCACACGATCCGGGCGACTCGCTGTGGGACGAACGCGACGGTTTTTTTTACGACCGGCTGCAGTATCCGGACGGTCGTCAAGAACCGATCCGCGTCCGCAGCGTCGTCGGCCTGGTACCCCTGTTCAGCTCCGTCGCGATCCCGAGCGGAGCCCTCGACCGCTTTCCCGCGTTCAAACGCCGACGGGATTGGTTTATCGAGCATCGGCCCGCCCTCATGGAGACGATCCCCGAGTTCCTCACCCCCGGAGCCGACGGCCATACGCTCATGGCGCTCGTGCGCACCGATCAGCTGCGCCGGCTGCTGTCCTATGTCTTCGACGAGGACGAATTTCTCTCGCCCTACGGGGTGCGGTCGGTCTCCAAATACCACGCGTTGCATCCGTTCGTCATCTCGATCGACGGACGCGAAGCACGCCTGGACTATGAACCCGGCGAATCGACCACCGGCACCTTCGGCGGAAACTCGAATTGGCGCGGGCCGATTTGGCTCCCGATGAACATCCTGATCATCGAAGGTCTCGAGCGGCTCCACCGCTATTACGGCGACGGGTTTACGATCGAGTGTCCGACCGGATCGGGCCGGATGGTCACGCTCCACGAAGCCGCCCGGGAGCTGGCCGATCGACTCGTCTCGCTCTTCTTACGAGCTCCGAATGGTCGCCGTCCGGCGAACGGCCCCTACGAACGATTCGATACCGATCCCTTCTGGCGCGAGCTCATCCCCTTCCATGAATATTTTCACGCGGAGACCGGTCGCGGCTGCGGCGCGAGCCATCAGACCGGCTGGACCGCGATGATCGCACCGCTGCTGATCGACTATGCGCGGCTGGCCGCGGAGTTCGCCCCCGCCGAATCGTCATGAAGGGGAGCGCGCCGCGGGACGCGCAGCAAGGCGGGGAGGCATCGCAGGCGAGCTCGCCCCCAGCCCCAGCCGACTCGCGGGCGAAAGAGGACAGCCCGTCGCCGGCGATCGCCGTACGTGTGAGGAGGAACGCAGATGCCGGAAGTCTACATCCACGCCGTCAAGGGCCGCACGCTCGAGCAGAAGCGCGCCCTCATCAAAGACGTCACCGACGCCGTCGTCCGCCATTTCAACGTCCCGATCGACGCCGTGACGATCGAGATCTGCGAGACGGAACCGAGCCTGAAGGCCAAAGGCGGCGTGCTCTTCAGCGAACGAACGTAGGCGGGCCGGTTCACGCGCCTTCTCGCGGAGGTGCCGAGGGAAGCCCGGCGTAGCCGGTTCCCACCGCGACGCTGTTTGCCGTCGGCGCAACCACGGACGGTATAACTTCTTGAGCGCTACCGTCTAACAAAGGCCGCACAAGAGTAACCCCTTGTGCGGCCTTTATTTTTTGCTCCACGGTGCACTGTCCTAGCCATGCGCGCTGTGGCTCAAAGTGTATTCCCCGAGCAGACGCTCAGCTTCTCCATCGACCGAGACAAGGCGCACGACATGGCTGTGCGACGGTAGAAGTCGCGTACGCACAAGATTCGGTGCGACCACGACCTCTCCGGAGCGCGCGTCGAAAGGAATATCACAAAGCCTATGTTCAACCTCATCGCACGAGCGGCGGGACAAGGCGTCGAGGCGCGTGACATCCGAAAGCGGCGCCTCGAGACGACCCACCAGAAGTTCGTCTTCCGGCCCGACACTGCACGCAACCGAGCCGTTGCGGGAACATCGGTATTGTCGGACCCGTACGCCTCGACGAATGAGATGATCCAGGAAGCCGGGCGTCAGGATCACGTGAATATCACCCTTGCGGAACGCGGCACGGACCCCTTTGGACAACCCGACGATCTCACCGAGTTTGGCGCTACACGCTCCGCAAAGAATGATATGTTCGTCAATGCGCTCGGTCTCGGCCGGCGAGAGCTCACCGAGCCAGTACTCGACCAGCGTCTCGAAAGCGATGGGCGCATCGCACGCTGTTTCCTTCATGGCATTGCTTCGCGCTCCATCATGCAGCGGCGCAGATGCGCGAGGCCGCGATGGCGGATCACCCTCACATTGGCGGCGGAAAGGCCTAACGTTTTCGCCACCTCCTGAGCCGGCTTTTCGTCATAGAATGTCATGACGAGCACCGACCGCTCACGCTCGGACAAGCGTTCGAGGCAACGCGCGAGGCGCGCCTCTGCGAGGCGTGCCTCTGCAAGCCGCGGCAAATCGATGCAGTCGGCGGCAAGATCTCGGCCATAGAGTTCAAGGAGTCGCTCACGCCGCGCGCGGCCTCGACGCAGCTCGAGCACCGTCATGCGGCAGAGACCGAAAATGAAGGAGCCGAGCTTTTCGGGATTCCGGACCTTGCCGCCGCGGAGCTGCTCGATCGAGGTGACCATGACCTGCTGCATGAGATCGGCCGCCGCCTGCTCGTCCCGGAGGTGCCTTAAGCCGTAGAGGCGGACGCGGGGCGCAAAGCGCCGGTACAGCGCGGCCTCGGCCTCGTGCGCGCAGCCGGGCCCGGCGCAGGCGATGGCGCGCGCAAGATCGGCATCGGCCGGGTCGACCACCGGCTCTCCCATAAATAGAGAATAGCGCCGGCGTCCCCTGTAGGAAAGTGTAACGATCCGCTCCGTCGTTACACATCCCAACGCAAATCCACGCTCGCCAGGGAGGGAAGATGAAGCATTTCAAGAGGGCCTGGCTTCGGGCAAGCGCAGGGCTCGCCGCCCCGCTCATCGAGGAGATAGACCGGGTGCTCGACACGGCAGCAGCGCTCCCGTCAAAAGCGTCGACGCGGCAACGATCTTGAAAGTGGCAACACACGAGACGGGAGGACCACCATGATCAACCGAACTGAAATCGCGCGCGGCATTCACCGCATCAGTTTCTGGGACGAGCCCGATTTGGCGGCGATCAGCTTCCCCGGCGCGTCCTACAACCTCTTTCTGATCGCGGCGGAAAAGCCCGCGATCATCCAGACGCTCTTCCGCCGCACCTTCGCGCGCATCAGGAAGGTGGCGGACGAGGTCGTGGACGCCGCCAAGCTGCAATACATCGTCGTGCCGCACCACGAGGGCGATTCGAGCGGCGCCATCAACGACTGGCTCAAAGCCGCCCCGCGCGCGACTACGCTCTGCTCCGAGCTCTGCGCCGTGCTCTCGCTGCGCGACTTCGCCGAGCGCGAGTTGACCGTCGTCAAGGACGGCGAGGTAATCGATCTCGGAAGCCACAAGCTGCGTTTCTTCCTGACGCCTCAGGTAAACCAGTGGGATAGCCTCATGGTCTATGAAGAAACGACGCAGACGCTTTTCCCGAACGACCTGTTTTCGATGCACGGAACGGAGATCGCGACCGATCGCGACGTGAGCCGCGAGATTCTCGAAGCGGCGCAGCATCTGGGCTATCAGCCGAACGACCGCGCCTGCCTCGTGAAGGCGCTCGATGCCATCGGCGCCCTGCCGCTCAAGCTGATCGCGCCGATGCACGGCCCGACGCTCCGCGGCCACTTTCCCGCGCTCTTTCGTACCTACCGCGACAGCTTTCTTGCCGCGACGGCATAGCTCTTTGCAAGCGTCCGTCCGTCAACTGCGGAGCTCTTTCGGAGGCAATCGAACAAGAGCAAAGCTTGCCGATAGGGAGGTGATATCATTACGGAAACACCTAGCTCAATGGCTTGAGCTTTTTCAAGGTAGCCTCCCGGCCCGGCCCGTTGCATGAAGGCAATGGCGAAGCCCAGCCGATCATCGACGAGCACGCGAGCCCGGCGCAGCGCGGGGCCTTGCTCGCCATCGTGTCGGGAAAGAACTCGGCCCAAGAGACCCTGTTCCAGATCTTTAGGCGGATCGTGAGCAAGTTCCACGATCCGATCTTTGCCCCGGTCCGGTTCGAGTTCGGTCTCGAGGGTCGGCGGTGAAAGCATCCGGCGAACCGATAGGGACCAAACATCCTTCTCGGTGCCCTACGCCTGGTCCGGAAACGCCACCGCTTCATCAAGGACCCAAACACCGGAAAGCGTGTCTCGCGGGCCAATCCGGAATCGGAATGGATAAGGACCGAGGTCTGGGAACTGCGCATTGTCGACGATGCATTATGAGAGGCCGCGAAGCAGTCGGTTCCTTTTCGTTCTGAGGTTATACCGTCCGTGTTTGCCGTCGGCGCTAATAGCGTGAGAAGTCGTAGCCTTCCTTGACGACGACTTCCATGAGGAACGGTTCGCCGCGTCCGGTCACCTCGATCGCTTCCTCGATCGTGGGGATGAGCTCGCCGGGCTTTTCGACCCGTCTGTTTGCGACGTTGAGACCGTCGGCGACCTTCGCGTAGTTGCCGCCGAGCGTGAGCGCTCCGAATCGTTGCGTCGAGATTTTCATGACCTCGCGCTCGCACGCCATCACTTGGTTGTTGAAAACGATCGTAAAGACGCCGATCCGATTCCGCGACGCCGTCTCGAGATCCATCCCGGTCATACCGAACGATGCATCCCCCATGACGTTGATGCACAGTTTATCGGGGGCGGCGAGCTTCGCCCCCATCGCAAGCCCAAGGCCGTAACCGAGCTGCGTCGACTTCCCCCAACCGATGTACGAGCCGGCACGCGTCGTTTGCCAAAACGGCAAAAGTTGCTCGCGCGGAGAGCCTGAATCGTGCGTGATGATGACATTGTCGCGATCGACCGTCTTCATCAGATCGCCGATGACGCGATACTGGTTGATCGGGACCTCATCCGACTCGAAGTGCTTCGCCCATTCGTCAAACCAAGCGCGTTTCATCGCGCCGATCTCCGTCTCGAGCTCATCGAGCGCGCGCGGATCGGGCGCTCCTCTTTGGCGGCCGATCTCCTCGACGAGCGCGTCGATCACGAGCGCCGCGTCGCCGACCAGAGCCTCGTCGGCGCGACAGTCTTTATGGATATCGGACGGATCGTTGGTCGCATGGATCACCGTCTTGCCCTGCGGTAGTGCGGGCCCGAACGACGTCTTCGTGAGGCTCGATCCGATTGCGAGGACGAGGTCGGCACGCGCCATGAAGGCGGCGTAAGCCGCCGAACACGAGCGTGTCGAGCCGCCGAGCGAGAGCGGATGGGTATCGGGGATTGCGCTCTTCCCGGGGTTCGTCGCGGCGACCGGGGCCGGGATCAGCTCCGCCAAGGCGGCGAGCGCAGCGCCGGCCTCGGCATAATGGATCCCCTGCCCGGCCCAAATCAGCGGCCGTTTCGCCGCAAGTAGCAACCGAACGCAGCGTTCGACCGCCGCAGGATCGGGCGCGCAGCGTGTCGGCGCGACCGGCCGGTAGTCGAGCGGTCCGGGGAACTGCGCCGCCAGCACAGCGGTATCGACCTCGACGAGGACGGGCCCGGGTTTGCCGCTGCGCATCGCGTGATACGCCCGCCGCATGACGGCGGGGATCTCCTCGACCGTCGTCACGAAAGCGGACCACTTCGTCACCGGTCGAAATGCCTCGGCCGCGCGGAACGTCGGCTTGATGTACTGCCGTTCCGAGGAGAAGCCGCCGGGGATCACCAACAGCGGGACGTTCTCCGCATAGGCTTGCGCGACGCCGGCGAAGGCATTCTCGATTCCGGGGCCGTGCTGTGCCGCGAAAACGCCGTTCTGCTTCCCGCGACGAATTCGCGAGAAGCCGTCGGCGATCCCGACGCCGACCCGTTCTTGGCGACACACGATCGTCCGGATATCGATCGCGGCGCATGCATCGATCACGGCGTTGCGGGGATAACAGACGAGAAATTCCGTCCCCTCGCGCTTGAGAATCTCGGCGATCGCCTCGGCCCCGCGCATCCTTCCTCCTTCCCTCGGCTAGCGCGCGCCGACCGGGGCGATGCGGACGAGCCTTGGCAGGGATACCTCGGGTGGGACGTCGTCCGGCAGCGCGCAGCGCGGTACCGAGCGGACGCGAAGCTCCGCGGGATCCAGGCCCGGCGGCTCGCCGCCCGCTGCAACGCTCTTGAGCGTGTCCAGGAACAAGCGCCGAATCTTCGTGATCGCGACGTCCGTCGCGAGCAGATGCTCGCGGGTACGATCGGCGATCGGTCCCATCGATTCCTGGATCGCACAATCTTGGATCCCAAAGCCTTTGAGGCCGGTGTACGAT
>Ga0209062_1000572_pt1 | contig 102605 bp, 84 predicted proteins | sample Coa_R2_2_FD_187158 | JGI IMG/M metagenome (GOLD analysis project Ga0209062, IMG submission 187158) | Surface soil microbial communities from Centralia Pennsylvania, which are recovering from an underground coalmine fire - Coalmine... | ecosystem: Environmental > Terrestrial > Soil >...
GAGATTGAGAACGGTGCGGCGCCGCGTCTTGCCGTGCTCCCGATAGGCTTCGACCACCCGCACGTATTCGTGCTTGACGCCCTTGCCGCCGGCCGCCCGAACCACCCGCAGGAACATGGCCTCCCCCAAAACCTGTCCCCGTCAACATCAGATGAGAATCAGTAAATGGCAACTCCAAATAATGTACAAATAGATCACTCTCTGTCCCTACGTTTCGACGAAAATCCAGGACCGACCCAAGGAAAATCAGTCACTTACCGTCGCCCAATCGTGCGAATAGGGGAAACATGGGGTAGGTTCGGCGCCAGCGACAAACACGGGAGCGTCGGGCGTGCCTGAACTTGTAAGCATGCGGACTGACGGCGACGTTGCCGTCATCACCATCGACAATCCGCCAGTCAACGCCATGAAACACGAGGTCCGGGTCTCCCTCCTCGACCTCGTGGTGCGGGCGGCTGGCGATCCGGCGATCTCCGCCGTGGTGATCGCCTGCGCGGGCCGCACCTTCGTGGCCGGCGCCGACATCACGGAGTTCGGCCAGCCGCCGCGCCAGCCGACCGCCATCGCGATCATCGAGGCGATCGAAGCAAGCCCCAAGCCTGTTGTGGCGGCGCTGCATGGGACCCCGCTCGGCGGCGGTCTCGAACTTGCGCTGGGCTGCCATTTCCGCGTCGCTGCGCCGGGCACGCGCCCTGGCCTGCCGGAAATCAAGCTCGGCATCATTCCAGGCGCAGGCGGAACGCAGCGCCTGCCGCGCCTAGTCGGCATGGACAAGGCGATGGCGATGATACTTACGGGCGAGCCAATCTCCGCCCGCGAGGCGCTTGATAGCGGCCTCGTCGACGAAATCGTGGAGGGCGATCTCGTCGCCGGCGCCATTGCGTTCGCGCGGCGGATCGTTGCCGGGAAGCGCCCGCTGGGCCTGGTTCGAAACCGCGACGAAAAGCTCGTAAGCGTGCGCGACATCGCGGCGTTCGATGCGGCTGCCGCGAATTACACCAGGCGCGCCAAAGGCCAGAACGCGCCAGCCGCCGCCATCGCGGCCCTGCGGGGCGCCATTACGCTGCCTGTCGCTGATGCGCTCAAGCGGGAGCGAGATTTGTTTCTCGAGCTGGTCGCGGGCGATCAGTCCAAGGCCCAGCGGCATATCTTCTTTGCCGAACGGGAAGCCGCCAAAGTGCCGGACCTCGCTGGCGTCAAAGCCCATGACATCAGGAAGGCCGCCGTGATCGGCGCCGGCACCATGGGGGGCGGCATTGCGATGTGCTTCGCCAATGCGGGCATCCCGGTAACCGTCGTGGAATCCGATGACGAAGCGCTGGCGCGCGGCCTCGACACGGTGGCGCGCAATTACCGCAATACGGCGGCGCGCGGCGGCCTCGCGGCGGACGAGATGGAAGCCCGCATCCGACGCATCACGGGCACAACGGACCTTGCGGCGGTTGCGGACGCCGACATTGTGATCGAGGCGGTGTTCGAGGAAATGGACGTGAAGCAGGAGGTGTTCGGCAGGCTCGACCGCATCGTCAAGGGAGGCGCCGTCATCGCCTCCAACACGTCCTATCTCGACATTGACGTCCTTGCCCGCAGCACGGCGCGGCCGCAAGCCGTGCTGGGGATGCATTTTTTCAGCCCCGCGAATGTGATGCGTCTGCTGGAGGTGGTGCGCGGCGCCGCCACGTCGCCCGAGACGCTCGCGACCGCCATCGCGGTCGGCCGCAAGCTCGGCAAGGTCCCGGCGGTCGTCGGCGTATGCCACGGTTTCGTCGGCAACCGGATGCTGCGGCTGCGATCGATCGAGGCCGAGCGTCTGTTGCTTGAGGGCGCGCTGCCGCAGGATGTCGACGCCGCCTTGACGGATTTCGGCTTCCCGATGGGCCCGTTTGCGATGGCGGACCTTGCCGGCCTCGACGTAGGCTGGCGCATGCGCAAGGCGCAGGGGCTCACGGCGCCGATCGCCGATGAGTTGTGCGAACGCGGCCGTTACGGTCAGAAGACCGGTCGCGGATTTTACCTGTACGACAGAGGTTCGCGCACGCCGCAGCCCGATCCCGAGGTCGAGCGGCTGATCGTCGATGCCGCGGCGCGGCGCGGCCTTGCGCGCCGCGCTCTTGGCAAGGATGAGATGGTGGAGCGCCTGCTGTTCCCGATGATCAATGAGGGCGCCCGCATCCTGCGCGAGGGGATCGCCCAGCGGCCCGGCGATATCGACGTGATCTGGGTCTACGGCTACGGCTTCCCGGTCTATCGCGGCGGACCCATGCATTATGCCGACAGCGTGGGGCTTCGATATATTCGCGACAGGCTTGCGGCTTTCGCCGAGACGACCGGCGACGAGCGCCACCGCCCCGCGCCGCTGCTCGAAGAGCTGGCCGCAGCCGGGAAGGGGTTTGCGTCGCTGCGCGGGTAGGGTGGGCAAAGGCGCAACCAAAATCGGCTGTTGCCGATTTCGGCATGTTGACTGCCGAAGTCGGGCAGCCCGACTTCGGTTCGCCGTGCCTACCGGCCACGCGAGAAGGCCACGCCGTAGCGGGCACGGCGCGAGCGACTGAAGACAGCCAACGAGAGCCCCCACACGGGCCCCGTTGCCCACCCTGCCGGCTCTCAGCGCTGTATCTCCTCGCCGCCACCCTGCCACCGCCGCACCACGGAAGTTTCGATGCCGAACAGATCAAGCAGGCGTCCGACCGTGTGATTGATAATGTCGTCAACGCTCTTTGGCCGGTTGTAGAAGGCCGGCACGATCGGCGCGATGACGGCGCCGATATCAGCCAGTTGCGTCATGGTGCGCAGGTGGCCGCCGTGAAGGGGCGTTTCACGCACCGCGAGCACGAGGCGGCGTCGTTCCTTGAGCACAACGTCGGCAGCGCGGGACAACAGTGAACTCGTCACTCCCGTCGCGATCTCGCTCATCGTCTTGATCGAGCACGGCGCCACTACCATGCCCATGGTCTGGAACGAGCCCGATGAAATCGAAGCGCCGATGTCGCCATTGGGATGATTAACCTTGGCGAGGGCGCGGATCTCCTTGGGCTTGAGGTCGGTCTCGTAGGCAAGGGTCATCTCGGCCGACCTGCTCATCACCAGGTGGGTCTCGATATCGGTATCGTGCAGCAATTCCAGCATGCGAATGCCGTAGACAGTGCCGGACGCGCCGGAGATGCCGATGATCAGCCGGCGCGGTGGAGTGGTTTTCATCCCTGGGTCCTCGATGCGAAAGCGCGAGATATTCTGCTTAGGCGTTGCTATCTTGGATTATCAAGCCGCATTTGTAGGATGGGTTGAGCGATAGCGAAACCCATCAGCCTTCCAGCGGCGGGGCCGATGGTGAGTTTCGCTGCGCTCAACCCATCCTACGAAGTTTCATCGGCCAAAAGCGCGCTGAGGAGCACATCTACCGGCTGCGGCGCGAATGTTCGCGCCAATACCTGCTCGTAGGCCGCTATATTGGCGCGTGCGGCGGCCTCGGTCGTGGCGGCATTCTCCGTAGCCAGCCCTTCCGCGAGGACAAACATCGCTTCCTGCTGCAACCGCTCGGATTCAAGCTCCGCCGCCTTGATCCTGGTGCGAAACAATTCCGCCGCGCCGCGCTCAACCAGCGTCGATCCGTCCTTCAGCCGGCGTCGCAGCGTCCGCAGCGGCGTCACAACATCCTCCCGCCAGCCCGCCGCTTTCGCACATATCTCTTGCGCCGCTGCTACGGGCACGCGTCGACGCGCGGTCGCAAGCCAGAGCAGGAACAACAGAATGTTGACGTCGACGCCGCAGCCGTCCTGAAGTGCGATACAGGCATCCGCCGCGCCAGGGCGGCGGTAGAAGCGAAGCGAGAAGCGCCAGAACGGCGAACCTTGCTGCATCTGCGGATCAGCCATGCGGAGCCCTCGTCACAGCTTCTCATAGGCGCCCGCCGCCTTCAGCGTCGCCACGATGCGATCGGGCGTCAGCGGCATTTCGGCGAAATGTACGCCGAATGGCGACAACGCGTCCTCGATCGCCGCCACGATGGCGGCCGGCGCCGGAATGGCGCCGCCTTCGCCGGCGCCCTTCACGCCGAGCGGGTTGAGCGGGTTCGGAGTCTCCACGTGCTCAATCACGCAGGCCGGGACGTCGCCCGCCGCTGGCAGTAAATAGTCCGCGAAGGTGGTCGTGAGCGGCTGGGCGTCCGCATCGTACTTCATGAACTCGAACAGCGCGTTGCCGATGCCGTGCGCGACGCCGCCCTGGACCTGGCCATCGACGATCATCGGATTGATGACATTGCCGCTGTCGTGGGCGACCACGTAACTGAGGATCGTCACGCCGCCGGTCATCGGATCGACTTCGACTTCCGCCACATGCGTGCCGTTGCAGTAGGACGCCTGGGGCGGCGTGAAATAGGCTGTGTGCTCGAGGCCCGGTTTTTGGCCCGGGCTGAGCGAAAAGCCCGGCATGCCCTGGGCAAGCCGTGCAAGTTCGCCGAAGGTCAGGATCGGCTTGTTGCCGCCTTGGGCAATCGCGCGGCCTTCCTCGATGTCGATCTCGGTTTCTGCCACGCCGAGCGTCTGCGCCGCAAGCGCGACGACCTGCGCCCTGACGTTTTCCGCTGCGATCGACGCCGAACTCCCGGCGTTGATGGCCTGCCGGCTGGCGAAGGCGCCAATGCCCTGGCTGATCGCATTGGTATCGCCGGCGGTCACCACGACATCCCCGATCCGGCAGCCGAGCCGGTCGGCGACGATTTGGGACAGCATTGTGTGCGTGCCTTGGCCCTGCGTGGTTGCGCCGGTCGCCACCGCGACCCGGCCGCTGGGGAGCAGGCGCACGGTCACGCCTTCGAATGGCCCGAGCCCGGTCCCTTCCACATAATTGGCGATGCCGATGCCGATATAGCGCCCCTCCGCACGGGCGCTTTTCTGGCGGTCGCGGAAGCCGTTGTAGTCCGACAGCGCGATGGCGCGAGCCTGGCTGCGCGGAAAATCCCCGCTCGCATAGACGAGCGGCTTGCCGTCGCGAAACATGAGCCCGACTCTGTAGGGCATTTGCTGGGGCGCAATCATGTTACGGCGGCGCAATTCGGCGCGGTCGATCGCAAGCTCGCGGGCGACGCGGTCCATCAGGCGTTCCATGGCGAACACTGCCTGCGGCCGGCCGGCGCCGCGCACCACCGTGGTCGGTACTCGATTGGTGAGCACCACCGTTGTCTCAAAGCGGAACGCCGGCACGACATAAGGGCCCGGGAATGTCGTTGTCGCGATATAGGGCGCGATGATGCCCCAGGGCAGATAGGCGCCGCTGTCGTGAATCATGGCGCCGCGCAGCCCGAGAATCCGGCCGTCACGATCGACCGCAATGGCGACTGTCCAATACTGGTCGCGCTCCATCGTGGCGGAAAGGAAATGTTCGCGCCGGTCTTCGATCCATTTGACCGGGCGGCCCAGCTTCATTGCGGCAACCGGGACGACGATCTCCTCGGAGTAGAACGGCGCTTTGGTGCCAAAGCCGCCGCCCACGAATGGGGCGATCACCCTGACGGAGGGAAGTTCGCGCTCGAGCAGATCCGCGATAGTGCGCTGGCAGAGGTGCGGCGTCTGGGTCGCAGACCACACCGTCAAAACATCGCTGACCGGATTGTGACTTGCCAGCACCGCGCGCGTTTCGAGCGTCATCGCGGCGCCGCGATGCTGAAAAATCTCTTCCGCGAAGACATGGGCGGCGCCCGCGAATGCGGCGTCTACGTCGCCGTAGCTCATTTGCAAGACGCCTGCAACGTTGGTGGCAAGATCGCTATGAGCGCGCATACCGCCGGCGGCAAGTCCGTCGCGGCAATCGCTCACCGCATCGAGCCGCTCGAAATCAACCGCCACAGCGGCGGCGGCGTCCTCGGCGGCGTAGCGGTTTTCGGCTACGACGAGAGCGATCGCCTCACCCGCATAGCACACCTCCTCACCGGCGAGCGCTCGCTGCGTGCGCAGCGCCGTGATGGCGGGATTTGGCACCGGGGTAGGGAGCGGTTCGCTGGCGAGGCGGCCCGGCATGTCGCGCGCAGTCAGCACCGCGTGAACGCCTGGCATCGCGAGCGCGGCCGCTGTATCGATCGCCCGGACGCGCGCGTGCGGATGCGGGCTGCGCACGAAGCAGCCATGGAGCATGCCCGGCAGCCTGATGTCGTCGACGAAGCGCGCACGTCCGGCGAGCAGCGCGGGGTCTTCGACCCGCGCAACCCGCGCGCCAAACTGCCTTGCGCCCATGATGGCGGTCCCAACCGTGCTTGCGCGTGCGGCCTCCCGCAAGCGACCTGCATTAAGCTGTAGCCCGGGTTGAGCGTTAGCGAAACCCGGGACGCGTCGTCGGCACACTGATAGGTCCGGATTTCGCTCGTGCTCAACCCGGGCGCTTTGGGCGAAACCGACTTCGCCGAATGGCTTCGCCGGCGGAATTTTGGGCGCTGGTTTGTCCGTCTTATCTCTGGACCGTTGTTATCCTTTTGCACAGCACCAATTGCACGCGAGAGGGCCCACGGCGGATATCAAAGTCCCGCTTTATTCGTTTCGCGCGCGACCTCGCTGCGCTAGGATGCCGGCCTTCGGGAGGGATCCGGATGCATCGGCGTCAGTTCATCGCCGGGATCGGCGGCATGGCGGCGTGGCCGCTTGCTGCGCGGGCGCAGCAGCCGGCGCTGCCGGTGGTTGGGTTCGTCACCGCCAGATCGGCTGCTTCTTCAGAACGCGCTGTGGCTGCGTTCCGCAAGGGGCTACGCGAAACTGGCTACATCGAGGACCGAAATGTAACAATCGAGTACCACTGGCTCGACGGACAGTTCGATCGGCTGCCGGCGCTGATGGCTGATCTGGTCCGCCGTCGCGTCGCCGTCATCGCGACGCCCAACAATACCCTCATCACGACCACGGCCAAAGCCGCCACAGCGGCGATTCCGATCCCGATCGTCTTCAGCGTCGGCATCGACCCTGTCAAAACCGGTCTGGTGGCGAGCTTCGCCCGGCCGGGCGGCAACGCCACCGGCATCCATTATTTCGCCCTGGAGTTGACGGCAAAGCGGCTGGGACTTCTGCGTGCGCTGGCGCCGAAGGCCACAAGCGTGGCTATCCTCGTCAATCCAGCCAACCGTCCGAGCGCAGACGAAACATTGCGGAGCGTTGGAGACGCTGCCCGCTCGATCGGGCTGCAAACCAAGGTCCTCAGCGCCAGTACGAGCGGCGAGATCGATGCGGCCATTGCGAAGCTGGCGCACGACCGCGGGGATGACGGCAACGCGAATGATGTCCTCTTTATCGCTGCCGACGGGCTTTTCCAAAGCCGGAGCGAGCAACTTGTCGCTCTCGCTGCGCGAGACAAGATTCCTGCGGCTTATCCAGATCGCGCTGCGGTCGCAGCCGGAGGGCTGATGAGCTACGGCAGCGACATTACGGAAATGTATCGCCAGATCGGCGTCTACACCGGCAACGTCCTCAAGGGCGCGAAGCCTGCCGACCTGCCGGTCCAACAGTCGACCAAGTTCGAATTCATCATCAACAGCAAGACCGCCAAGGCGCTTGGCCTGGACATCCCAGTGATGCTGAGGGTCTCCGCCACGGAACTGATCGAGTGATGAGCTGGCGGTTGCCCCAGTGGGTCATTTCGCATCGCGAGGCTTTCGTGACGAGTTTGATCCGACGGTCAATTGATCCGCAGCATCGGCAGCGGGCGCGACTGCGGCCGCACACGGCATTCAACGGCGCCGATCCGCATTAGAGTCGCGCGTGCTGCCCTGCGCTGCTAGGGTTGCGGCACGACCCGCAGCCGAGGAGACATGCGAATGGCAACCCGCGCACCGCGCCTCACCTGTGCACGAGCACTTCGCGGCGGCCTCGCTCTGCTGACCGCCGCAACCGCCTATGGGCTCGCGACGGTTGCCGCCGCCCAAAACTATCCGACCCGGCCTATCACCCTCGTGGTGCCGTTCCCGCCCGGCGGCAGCACCACCATTGTCGCCCGTATCGTCACCGATCGGATGGCGGACGCGATCGGCCAGCAATTCGTGGTCGACAACCGTGGCGGCGCCGGCGGCACGCTTGGCACGCGCCAGGTCGCCAAGAGCGCGCCCGACGGCTACACCATCTTGCTTGGCTATACCGGCACGCTCGCAATTGGCCCCTCGCTGTTTCCCAATGTGGGCTACGACGTGCGCGCGGATTTTGCCCCGATCGGCCGCATCGCAGCAGCGCCGAGCGCGGTTGTGGTTCACCCGTCGTTTCCGGCGCATTCCGTGGCGGAGCTCATCGCCTACGCGAAGGCCAACCCCGGCAAAGTCAATTACGGCTCCGCCGGGATTGGCACCGTGGGCCATGTGGCGGGCGAATATTTCGCCATCGCGACCGGTATCAGGCTCGTCCATATTCCCTACAAGGGCACCGGTCCGGCCATAACGGACCTGCTGGGCGGCCATATTCCGCTTTCCTTCTCGCCGATACCGGCCGTTCATGAGAGCGCCAAGAGCGGGCTCTTGCGGATGCTGGCGGTGACGAGCGCCAAGCGATCGACTCTGCTGCCGGACACGCCGACCGTTGCGGAATCCGGCGTGCCCGGCTTCGACGCCGTGCTGCGCTACGGTCTCGTGGCGCCGGCCGGCACGCCCCGGCCGATCATTGAGCGCCTCAACGCGGCGCTGCGGGCCGCGCTTGACTCTGCGGAGGTGCGCAACCGCTTGGCGATCGAAGGCGCCGAACCGCTGCCGAGCACGCCCGAGGAATACGCCGCCGACATTGACCATGAGGAAACCCAGTGGTCGAAGGTCATCAAGGCCTCCGGCGCCAAGGCGGAATAGGCGTCCCAATGAATTTCGAATTCACCGAAGAACAAAAGCTATTCGCCGACGCGGTGCGCAGGTTCGCGCTCGCAGAACTTGAGCCAGGCGCGCTCTCCCGCGCTCACAGCCCGCGCTTCCCCTTCGATGTCGCCCAGCGCATGAGCCGGCAGGGCCTGATGGGCATTACGCTGCCCGCGGCGGATGGCGGCCAGGGCGGCTCGCTGATGGACGCCGTGATCGCGATCGAGCAGGTGGCGCTCGTATGCCCGCGCAGCGCGGACGTGGTGCAGTCCGGCAGCTTCGGCCCGATTCGCACCTTTGCGGAATATGCATCGCCATCGCTCAAGAACAGGTATCTCCCCGACCTGCTGGCTGGCCGCACTGTGATGAGCCTCGCGATGTCGGAGCCCGACGCAGGCTCGGCCGTGACCGACCTCCGAACCGCGGTCAGGCCGGACGGCGCACACTATGTGATCAACGGCACCAAGGTGTTTTCCACCTTCAGCCTGGACGCGGCGGTCTTCCTCGTCTATGCGCGGTTCGGACCCGGGGTCGGCGGCATCGGCTCGGTCGTCGTGGCGCGCGACACGCCGGGGTTCCGGATCGGCCAGCCGTCGAGCTTCATGAGCGGCGAGGAATGGTGCGAACTCTATTTCGAGGATTGCCGAATTCCTGCCGACCACGTGCTGCTTGGTCCCGGCGGCTTCAAGAAACAGATCACGGGCTTCAATGTCGAGCGCATCGGCAACGCGGCCCGCGCGCTCGCCTTCGGGCGTTACGCTTTCAATAAGGCGCGCGACCACGTCGCCGCGCGGGTGCAATTCGGCCGTCCCTTATGCGAATTCCAGGGCCTCCAATGGAAGTTCGCCGACATGGCGCTCAAGCTCGAAGGGGCGCAACTGCTGCTCTACCGCGCCGCTGTCAATGCGGATCGCGGCTTTCCGTCGGCTTACGAGACCTCGCTCGCCAAGGCCGCTTGCAACCTCGCGGGATTCGAAGTCGCGCACGAAGCAGTCCAAGCCATGGGCGCAACGGGCTATAGCTGCGATACCCTGGTGGAATATTGCATGCGGCGCTGCCGAGGCTGGATGATCGCCGGCGGCTCAGTGGAGATCCTCAAGAATCGCATCGCCGAGGAGATCTTCGATCGCCGCTTCGATCAACGCGGACGACAGGCCGATGCGGCGGAGTGATGCGGGTCCGCCAGGCGCCACCGCCTCGTCTCCCTCCCCCCTCGTGGGGGAGGGTCAGGGTGGGGAGTGGGGGGTTTTGGCTTCGAAAGAGCCCACGGGCGCGCCCCCCTCCCCCGACCCCTCCCCGCGAGCAGGAGGGGAGAAGAGGCTTCGCCACGCTCTGTTCTCGCCCCGCTCGGTCGCCGTGATCGGGCAATCGAACGACCCCGGCAAGACCGCAGGACGGCCGCTGAAATTCCTGCGCCAGGCCGGCTTTGCGGGGCGCGTCTATCCGGTCAATGCGCGGCGCAGCGAGGTGCTGGGCGAGCGGGCTTGGCCGTCGATTGATACGCTTCCGGAAGTCCCCGAGCATGCCTACGTGGTGACCCCGCTCGAAGGCGTGATGGGCGCAATCGAGGCGTGCGCTCGCGCCGGTGTCGCGGTCGCCACCGTCCTGACTGACGGATTCGCAGAAATCGGCGAAGCCGGGCGCGCACGAGAAGCGCGGCTCAGGGAAATCGTCGCGACCACCGGCATGCGCATCGTCGGACCGTCGAGCCTTGGCGTCGTCAACCTGCGCAACGGCCTGTTGCTGACGGCAAACGCGGCGTTCGACGAGCCCGATCTGCCGGCAGGACGCATTTTCGCGGCGTCCCACAGCGGGGGCATGATCGGGACATTGCTCTCGCGCGGCAAGGCCTGCGGCATCGGCTTTGCCGGCCTAGCGTCGGTCGGCAACGAGGTCGACCTTTCGCTCGGCGAAATCTGCGCTGCCGTGCTCGGCGATCCGGACATCGAGGGCTATTTGCTTTTCCTCGAAACGCTCCGCCACGCCGACAGACTGCGCGCCTTCGCGCAGCGCGCCGCCGCAGTCGGCAAGCCGATACTCGCCTACAAGCTTGGCCGCTCCGCCCAGGGGCGCGAACTTGCCGTGACCCACACCGGCGCGCTCGCCGGCGAAGACGATGTGGCTGATGCGTTTTTCCGCGATTGCGGAATTGCCCGCGTCGAAACGCTCTCGGGTCTGATCGAGGGCCTGCCGCTCCTGGCGCGCGTGCCGGCGCGCCGGAGGACCCGTAATCCCTGCGCGGCTGTCGTCACCACAACGGCGGGGGGCGCCGCCATGGTGGTCGATGCCCTTGCGAGCCGCGGAGTGGAGGTGGCGGGGCCAGACGAAGCCACTTATGCACGGTTTGACGCTGCCGGCATCAAGGTTGCGCGATCGCGGCTCATCGACCTCACGCTTGCCGGCGCCCGCTACGAGGTCATGAAGGCGGCGCTCGACATCTTAACCGCTGCGGGCGAATTCGATCTCGTCGTGATCGTAGTCGGCTCCTCGGCGCGATTCTATCCGGAACTGGCGGTACAGCCAATCATCGACAGCGCTGGCAGCGACAAGCCGATGGCCGTGTTCCTGGTTCCGGAAGCCCCGCAGGCACGAGCTGCGCTCGCCAAGGCCGGCGTTGCGAACTTCTACACCCCCGAAGCCTGCGCCGATGCGGTCGCCGCTGCGTTGGCGCGGCGGCCGCCGCGGCTCACACCTCCCGCGGAAGGGGAGAGGTCGGCGCGCGGAGCGCGCCGGGAGGGAGCGGCAGCGGCGCCGCATATGCTCAGCAGCCATCACCCCACCCCGGACCGCCTTCCGCGGCCCGACTCTCCCCCTGCAGGGGAGGGTGGATCAATACGCACGCTCGACGAGCTCGAAAGCTATGCTCTGCTTGATCGGCTCGGTATTCCGCGCGCCCCATGCATGACGCTTGACGCCAACATCGTTGACCCGCCGATATTGCCCTTCGGGTATCCTGTCGTCGCGAAAGCTTTGTCGTCCGCCATCACCCACAAATCAGACGTTGGTGGAGTAATGCTCGGCATTCCCGACGCGGCGGCGCTCGCCGGCGCCATCGCCTCGATGCGCACGCGACTGCCGCAACTGCGGCGTGTCCTGGTGCAGCCGATGGTCGCTGGGATCGGCGAGGTCCTGATCGGGTACCGGGTCGATCCCGATGTCGGGCCGGTGGTGCTGGTGGCGGCTGGCGGCGTCTACACGGAAATCTATCGCGACCGCAGCCTGCGCCTCGCGCCGGTAGATGCAGACACGGCCCGCGATATGATCGCCGAAGTGCGCGGACTGAGGCTGCTGACCGGCTATCGCGGCAAGCCGGCCGGCGACATTGACGCGCTGGCGCTGGCGCTCGCCGCGGTGTCGCGGCTTGCCGCAGAGCCGGCCGTTCCCGAGGCCGAAGTCAACCCGCTGATTGTGCGCCCGCAAGGGGACGGCGTCGTCGCAGTCGACGCGGTCGTGCGGATGTGGAGAACCTCATGACTCACGCAGAAGCGGTCCGCACGCTCCAGCCGGCCGCCGGCGCAACTGCAGAGCTGGTCAAGTTCGTAACCGGGCTTCGCTTGGATGCTCTCGACGCGGAGGTGCGTCACTACGCGCGCCGGCATCTCTTCGACACCGTGGGAGTAATGATCGCCGGCGCTGGCGGCGATGTGGCGACGCGCGCCGAAGCTGCGCTTGCAGCAGTGCGCGCGCGAGGGAGCATTCCAGTGCCGGGCCGCGCGCGCCGTGCCGATCTGCTCGATGCCGCATTTCTGGCCGGCACGGCGGCTCACGGGATCGAGCTTGATGACGGCTACCGGCAGGGCTCGGTGCATCCGGGCTGCGCCGTGGTGCCCGGCGTGCTGGCCCTGGGCTACGACATGGGGGCAAGCGGCAAGGCCGTGATCGAGGCGATCGTTGCGGGTTACGAGGCGACAATCGCAATCGCGCGCACATGCCATCCCGAGCTGCGGCAACGCGGGTTTCATCCGACCGGCGCCTGCGCGGTGTTTGGCGCAGCAGCGGCGACGGCCAAGCTGCGCGGCTTGTCGGCCCGACAGGTCGCCGACGTTTTCGGCATTGCGGCAAGCAGCGCCGCCGGTCTGTTCGGTTTTGTAAACGGCGGCGCTGACGTCAAGCGCCTGCACGCCGGACACGCCGCACGCGAGGGCATTCAAGCCGCACTGCTGGCCGAGCGGGGCGTGCAGGGACCGCCTGATGTCATCGAAGGGCGCGATGGCTTCCTCCAGGCGTTTGCGTTCGGCCGTACCGACAAGGCGCGGCCGATTATGCTGCCGCCGACCGTGCCGTTCGGCATCACCGACTGCTACATCAAGCCCTATCCTTGCTGCCGCCATATCCAGTCGGCGGTCGAGGCGCTCATCAGCTTGTGCCTCGAGGAGAACATTTCGCCGGACGAGGTCACGCGCATCGACGTCGATACCTACCGGATTGCCGCCGAGCACGCCCATACGGGCTGGCACGACTTCGCCAGCGCGCAACTGAGCTTCCCGTATCTGATCGGCCTCGCGCTGTTTTTCCGCGCCATCCGGCTCGAGCACTTCGACGAGAAGGTCCGTCGCGATCCGGCATTCGCTGCGCTCGCCCGCAAACTGCATGTGACGGCGACGCCTGAGGTCGACGGGCTTTATCCACAGTTGCGCCCCGCGCGGGTCAAAGTGACGACGGAGCGAGGGGTCTTCGCCCGCGAAGCCAACGAAGCTCTCGGCTCGAGACTAGTTCCGCTCGACGATTCCGGCCTGCGGCGGAAGTTCGATGACCTCGTAAGCCCGGTCCTCTCGTGTGCGCGCGCGTCCTCGCTCGCAGACCAGCTGTGGGATATCGAAGCTTGTCCGGATGTGCGGGACGTGGTTGAGGCGGCGGCCAAGCCTGCGGGCTGAGGCAGCGGCTTCACCGAGCGGATGTCGATCTCTCAGAATCGCGAAGGGTGGGCAAAGGCGCGAAGCGCCGCGCCCACCACCCCCAGGCCAGCGTTTCGAGGGCGGGTGGGCACGCTTCGCTCCGCTCACCCTGCTGCCGGAAAATTCACAACCTCTGCGAATCGGCGTAGCTTGAATTCTCACGATCGCCCATGATCATCGCGACGGCCGGACATGTCGACCATGGCAAGACCTCGCTGGTGCGCGCGCTCACCGGCGTCGATGCCGACCGCCTGCCGGAAGAGAAGGCGCGCGGCCTCACGATCGACCTTGGCTTCGCTTATCTGCCGCTGCCAGAAGGCGGGATCATCGGCTTCGTCGACGTACCGGGCCATCAGCGCTTCATCAGGAACATGCTGGCCGGCGTCGGCAATGTGCACCATGCGTTGCTGGTGGTGGCTGCCGATGACGGCGTGATGCCGCAAACCCTCGAGCATGTGGAAATTCTCGATCTGCTCGGCGTTGCGCAGGCGACCGTCGCGATCACAAAAATCGACAAGGTCGAGGCGGCGCGGACTGAGGAGGTAGAGACGGAAATCCGCGCGCTGCTTGGCCACACGCGCATCGCGGTGGAGGATGTGTTCCGCATCTCCGTCCACACGCGCCAAGGCATCGCGCCGCTGCGCGCGCGCATCGCGGCTTTGGCGCAAGCCTATATGGCGCCGCCGGCCGCCGGCCGGTTCCGCCTGGCGGTCGACCGCGCCTTCATCCTGCATGGCGTCGGTGTCGTCGTGACGGGGTCCGTTCATGCGGGCATTGCCCGCGTTGGCGAGACCGTCACGGTCGCACCCGCCGGCGCCACGGCGCGGCTGCGCGCTTTCCGCATCCATGATCGCGACGCTTCATTGGTTCAGGCAGGCGACCGCTGCGCCATCCAGTTGTCCGGGGTAGCGCTAGACGATCTGCGGCGCGGCGTCTGGATCATCGCCGGTCCGAACCAGTCGACCCAACGCATCGAAGTCGATTTGCGCCTGCTCGGACGCGAACGCCCGCTCCGCCATTGGATTCCGGCCCATCTGCATATCGGCACGGAGGACCTCACATGCCGCGTCGCGCTGCTTTCCGCCAAGGCCGTCCAGCCCGGCGAAACCGCCGTCGCGGCGCTTCACCTCGACAGGCCCATTGCGGCTTGGGCGACGCAGAAGTTCATCCTGCGCGATCAGTCGGCAAAGCGTACTCTGGGCGGCGGCCTGGTGCTCGATCCGCTGCCCCCGGCGCGCCAGAACAACGCGACGCGGCTCAAGCGGCTTGATGCGCTCCGCAGTTCCGACGCCGCAACAGCCTTCGACCGCATGCTCAAGACATCGGTTCGCGGCTTTGACCTTGATGCCTTCGAACGGTCCTGGAATTTGACGACCTCCGAATGCGAAGCGCTCCTTGCGGTCCACCCCGTCAAGATCCGCCAAGATGGGCATGCGAAGATTGCCGTGCATGCCGATCGTTGGAACGCACTGCTTGATCAAACCGTGGAAGTGCTTGGCGCTCATCACCGCAAGCACCCGGAACGGCTTGGGCTCGACGAAATGGGCATTCATGCGGCTGTGCGACCTCCGATCGGGAGATCGTTGCTGCGGGGCGCCATCGCGGAGCTTTGCGCGGCGGGCATAGTGGCGCGCCGGGGCGTCATCATTCACCTTTCCGCCCACCAGGCACAACCGACGGCCGCGGAAGCCGCCGTCTGGAAACGCGTCGCGCCCGCCCTCGCGGCCAACGGCGTGCGCCCGCCGCGGGTGCGGGAACTGGTCGATCAAATTGAAATTGCTCTCGCGCCCCTCGAATCGTTTCTTGCCCGCGCCGAGCAGCTTGGCTGGGTGCATCGGGTGGCAAAAAATCGCTATTTTCTGCCGGCGACGCTCGATCAACTGGAACGGATCGCCGAACAGCTTGCCGCCGGGCATCCCGACGGCACATTCTCCGCAGCCGATTTCAACCGCCTGAGCGGCATCGGGCGAAACCTGACCATTCAGGTCCTGGAATATTTCGATCGGATCGGGATAACGCAGCGGCATGCGGACCGCCGCAGGCTGCTGCGCGTTCCTGCCCGGCCTGGCCAATCGTGAACCGCATGTCTGGTCGGAGGCGGCGTCAAAGTGCAACGCCGAACGAACAGCGCCGCCTTCATCGGCCAGGAGAACACGTCCTCCGCCTCTCGAAATAAGTGGCGTGCGGATTGTCCACCATGATCTTGCGCACGAGGTCGACAGGGATGCCGGCTGGAAGAAAACTGTCCCCGTCGAACTGCCAATGCGGGTAATCAGACGAAAACAGCAAGAGTTCGTCGGAACCGAGATGATCGATGAGACGGCGGACAATGTCGCGGGAATCCGGCGCATCGAATGGCTGCAGGGTCAGGCGGAAATGATCACGGAAGATCTCCGAGGGGGATCGGTCAATCCATGGGATCTCCGTGCGCAGGCCGCGCCAGAACTTCGACATCCGCCATAGAAAGGCCGGCACCCAAGTCACGCCGGATTCGATCAGCACCACCTTGAGGCCGGGATGCTTGGTGAGCACGCCCTCGCAGATGAGACTTGCGACCTGCGATTGGAAGCCCTGCGTCTGGGCCGCGTAATCCTCCACGTAGTAGGTAGGCCATCCCAGCGAGGTGACCGGATGCCGGTAGGCGCTGCCGGCATGAATCCCGAGCGGCAGGCCGTGGCGCTCAGCCGCCGCATAGATCGGCCAGAAGTGGCGGCGGCCGAGCGGCACTTCGCCCATCGCCAGCACCAGCACCTGTACGAAGCGCGGGTCTTTTGCCCACCGCTCGATTTCGTCCACGGCGAATTCGACGTTCTGCAACGGAACGATGATCGACGCGCGCAAGCGCTCCTCGCGGTCGAGCCACTCCCGGGCGATCCAATCATTCAGGGCGCAGGTGAAGGCGCGCGCCATGTCCTCGTTCAAGACGAGTTGTACGCCATAAAGGCAGTTACAGATCGCAAAGCTCATGCCCCAGCGGTCGAATATCTGAGCTTGCAGTTCGCCGACGGTGGTCGCCGCCTCAGGGCCGGCGCCACGAAAATCCGGCCGCGCCGAAATCGGCGCGTTCGGCGGATAGCTGATGCTCCCCAGCGAGGTTATGCCCCGCTCCTCTACTGAATCCCGCCAGAAATCCGGGAGGTACGGCATTAACGCGCGCATGCCGGGGACGCTCGGGTGGACATCACAGTCGATCGATTTTGACGTGGAAAGGTGGTCCATGGGCTAAGGAAAGCCGCAACATTAAGTTAACTCTCTCGACGCCGGCAGCCGGAGAGTGTGGTTATCGCCATGACCGTCGACCGATCGTACGCCAACGCCTTTGCCGCCAATCATCGAAGACTGCCGGTCCCAAATTTCCCTGAGAACAGGGAAAATAACAGGGAATTTTGAAAATCTGAGGCTGTTCTGATGTCCTTATCTCATCTCCCTGATAAGCACCAATGCCAACTATTATAAGGCTATCCGAGAGCTTGTCAACTTCGGGTTGTCTCGTGGCGCGCAAGGCGAACCAATGAAGGCGAAGCAGTTATTGTTGTGGCCATCCTAAGGTTTCAACGAGCCCGACTCGCGGGCGGATCAGAAACCGCTTCAGGTGCGACCACGAACCTCAATGCATCATGCCTTGTGCGCCAACTGGGCCGCCAGCTCCGCGTCCTGCTTGCGCGTGCGCGAATGGTCGGTCGCAATCAACAGGTAGACGGCCGGAACGACGAACAGCGTAAACAGCGTCCCGACCGCCAGCCCGGATGCGATCACGAGGCCCATGTTGAACCGGGACACGGCGCCGGCTCCGGTCGCTGTGATGAGCGGGATGACGCCGAGCACCATGGCGGCGGTCGTCATCAGGATCGGGCGCAGGCGGATGCCGCTGGCAAGCTCGATGGCTTCGCGTTTCGTCTTGCCCTGCATTTGCAGTTCATTGGCAAATTCGACGATCAGAATGCCGTGTTTGCTGATGAGACCCATCAGCGTCACGAGGCCGACCTCGGTGTAGATGTTGAGAGTGGCGCCGCCAATTCCCAGGCTGATGAAGATCAACGCGCCGGCGATCGACATCGGCACCGAAACGAGAATGATCAGCGGATCGCGGAAGCTCTCGAACAGCGCCGCGAGAGCGAGAAAGATAACGATCAGCGCAAATCCGAACGTGGCCGCAAAGCCTGTCGACTCCTGTACATACTGGCGCGACAAGCCGGCATAGTCGATGCTGTAGCCCTGCGGCAGCGTTCTTGCCGCGAGGTCCTGCAAAAATGCAATCGCATCGCCGGCGGCGACGAACGGCATGGCAACGCCCTGAATCGTGGCGCTGTTGAGCTGCTGGAAGTGATTAAGCGATTCCGGAACCGTCTTGGTGGTGATGGTGGCGACTGTGGACAATGGCACCACGGCGCCGCTCGCGGTGCGGATATTGTAGTCAAGCAGTTGCTCCGTATTGAGGCGGTATCGCTGCTGCACCTGCGGGATCACCTTGTAGGAGCGCCCCGCCAGGCTGAAATAATTGACGTAGCCGCCCCCCAGCATGGCGGCCAGGCTGCCGCCGACATCGCTCATCTTGAGGCCCAGTTGCGCGGTCTTGTCGCGATCGATGGTGACGACGGCCTGCGGCAGGTCAAGCTTGAGATCGGTATCGAGGAAAATGAACATGCCGCTCTTCACCGCGGCATCGAGGAATTCGTGGGCGACGTCATTTAGTCGCTCGAAGGGATCGGTGGTCTGTATCACGAACTGGATCGGCAGGCCGAAGCTGCCCGGCAGCGGCGGCGGCTGAAACGCCACGATGCGCGCCCCCGCGACCCGGGCCAGCTCCTGCTGCAAGACCGGCTGTAGCTGGTTGGTCGTAAGATTGCGCTGGTCCCAGGGCTTGAACACGTCGCCGCCGATGTTCTGGCCGGGAACGTCAAGCTGGAAGACATGGGCGGTTTCCGGGTGCTTCGTGAAGATTTCGTAGACCTGCCGTGCGTACATCAACCGCTGCTGGAGCGTTGAGTCGGGCGCGGATATAGATGACGTGATGATCACGCCCTGATCCTCCGTCGGCGCCAACTCCTGCTTGGAGCCCGCGTAGAGGAAGTAGATGCTGCCAAGTACGATCGCGGCAAACACGGATGTGACCGGCAGATAGTTCAGGCTGCCGTGCAACAGCGAGAAATAGCGTCGGTGCAGCCGTTCGAATTGGCGATCGACGAACGCGACCAGCCGGCTTTTGCGAGCCTCGCTCGTGAGCAGCCGCGAGCTCATCATCGGCGACAGCGTCAATGCGATGGCGCCGGAGACCGTGACGGCGCCGACCAGCGAGAAGGCGAACTCAGCAAATAGTGCGCCGGTCAGGCCGCTCTGAAACCCAATCGGCACATACACGGCGACCAGCACCACCGTCATGGCGATGATCGGCCCGCCAAGCTCGCGCGCCGCGACGATTGCGGCCGGGATCGGCGCCATCCCGGCTGCGAGATGCCGGTTCACGTTTTCGACGACGATGATCGCGTCGTCCACCACGAGGCCGATGGCAAGCACCAGCGCCAGCAGGGTCAGGAGGTTGATCGAATAGCCAAGCGCCAGCATGATCGTGAATGTGCCCACCAGCGACAGCGGGATGGCAATCGTCGGTATCAATGCCGAGCGCACCGACCCCAGAAACGCAAACACCACAAAGGTGACGATCGCCAGCGCCTGAAGCAGGCTGCTGACGACTTCATTGATCGCGCTGTTCACAAATTCGGTGGAGTCGTAGACGATCTCGCCCGAGAGCCCCTGCGGCAATTGCGCTACGATGCCCGGAAAGACGTCGTGCACCCCTTTGATCACGTCGAGCAGGTTTGCGGCAGGAGCGACCTGGATGCCGATATAAACGGCCTTCTTGCCGTCGAAGCCGACCTCCGTTTCGTAATCCTCCGCGCCGAGCACCACAGTGGCGATGTCGCGCAGCCGCACCAGGGCGTTGTCGGTCTGTTTGACGATGAGATTTTTGAATTCCTCGACCGAATGCACGCTTGTCGAGGCCGTCAGGCTGACCTGGACCATCTGGCCTTTCGTGGTGCCGATCCCGGAAATGTAGTCGTTGCCGGCAAGCGCCTGCGTGACGTCGGCGCCGGTCAGGCCGTAGGCCGTCAACTTGTTGGGATCGAGCCATGCCCGCAGGGCGAAAACCTTCTGGCCGAGGAGTTCGGCGGTCTGCACGCCGGGCACGGCCTGCAATTTCGGCTGCACGACGCGGATCAGGTAGTCCGTGATTTTATTCGCGCTGAGCACGTCGCTGCTGAAACCGATATACATGGCGTCGATGGTCTGGCCGACCTTCACGGTGAATACCGGCTGTTGCGATCCTGGCGGGAGCTGGTTAAGCACTGAGCTGACTTTGGTGCTGATCTCCGTCAGCGCCTTGTCGCCGTCGTAGTTGAGCCGGAGGTTGACCGTGATGGTGCTGACGCCCGGCGTGCTGCTCGACGTCATGTAATCGATGCCGTTCGCCTGCGCGATGGCGTTCTCAAGCGGCGTGGTGATGAATCCCGCGATGACATCGGGGTCGGCGCCGTAAAATGTCGTCATTACCGTCACCACGGTGTTGGTGGTGCGGGGAAACTGCAGCACGGGGAGCGAGTAATAGGACCGCACCCCGAGCACGAGGATCATCAAGCTGACGACTGACGCCAGTACGGGGCGCCGAATGAAAATGTCAGTGAAGCGCATCGGATTTTCGCGACTTTATTGGTCAATCGGAATCGGGTTGGCCTCGGCTGTGGGCCGTATCGTATTGTCGATCATGACCGGCGCGCCATTGCGCAGCTTCATCTGACCGGCGGTGACGACGGTCTGGCCTTCCTCGACGCCGGAGAGAATCGCGACCTGGTCTCCGCGCTTTAGACCGGCGGTAACGAAGACCTGCCGCGCAACCAGTTGCGGCTGGCCTTGTGGGTTCGTCCCTTTGTCGTCGACAACGTAGACGGTCTCCCCATAGGGATTGTAGGTCACGGCGGTCTGCGGCAGGGTGACGTAGCGTTGCTTCTCGCCGGCCGCGACGTTGACGGTCGCATACATTCCGGGCAGCAACAGCCGGTCTGGATTTTTCAATGTCGCGCGGACCTGGACGTTTCGGGTTGCCGGATCGACCTTGGGGTTGATCGCCGTGATCGTCCCGGCGAAATCCTTGTTCGGATAGGTGTCGACCTTGATGGTTACGGCCTGCTCCAGCCGAATCTGGTTGAGAGTCTGCTGTGGCAGAAAGAAGTCTGCATAGATAGGGTCGAGCGCCTGCAAGGTTACGACCGTAGTTCCCGCGCTGATATATTGGCCGATATCGACGGCACGCACGCCGAGGTGGCCCGCAAATGGCGCCCGCAGCGTCTTTTTGGCGATGACCGCTTCCTGCTCGGCGACTTGGGCCTTCGCGTTCTTCAGGTTCGCGCTGTCGGTGTCGAGCGTTGCCTGGCTCACCGCCTTGATTTTGAACTGCTCCTGATCCCGCTGAAGAGTGATTTCGCTTAGAGCGGCGGTGGCCTTAAGCGCATCGAGCTTCGCAATGTCGTCGTCGGCGCGCAGCTTGACCAGGATATCGCCGGCCGCAACTTCGTCGCCGGAATTGAAATGCAGCTCCTTGACGATCCCGGATACCTCGAAGGCGAGGTCGGCTCCGTTGACGGCTCGCAGGCTCCCGACCGCCTCGATTTGCGGCTGCCAATCTTGCGTCGCTGCGGTGACGGTTGACACGGTTTGCGGCGGCGGCGCCATGGAGGTCATGAATTTCTTGATCATGGCATTCTTGAAAATCTGAAAGCCGAAGACGCCGCCGAACACGAGCAGCACCGCAATCAACATGATCGTCATGCGTTTGGTCATTCACCCTCTCCCTTGCGCTGGCGACGCCCTCGACCGCTGCGCCAGCTGCCGCCCACCGTTCCCCCCTGCCCCAACTGCTGCCCTGCGGCGGAGGAAGGTTGGGATGGGAAAGTTGGGGCGTCTCATCCTTGGCCCGCCGCGACCCCGGCCTCCCTTCTGTTACTGCGTCTCTATTACTGCGTTATTGACCGAACCGTTCGGTCAATATTTAGAACGTGCAACAGCGCCTGTCAACTGAACGGTTCATTTCACAGGGCCTTCATCCTTGGCCCGCCGCGGGCGCGGTCGCTGCCCCCACTCGACCTTCCCCCGCCAGCGGAGGAGAGCAAACCGGGTTGCCTCCCGCCGCCTGGAGCGGAGGGCAGGGCGGCGGCAGGTCGCGCCGATTCCACCAGCCGCCGCCAAGCGCCTGAAACAGTGCCGCCGTGTCGGCGTAGCGAGCGGCCTGCGCCTGAACCAGCCCGATCAATGCCTGCTGCTGTGTGCGCTGAGCGTTCAAGAGCGTCAGGTACGTAATGGCGCCCGCTTTGAACTGCTCGCGCGCCAAAGCAAGGCTGTCATTCGCCGTGCGCGCAGCGCGCTCCTGGGCGCGGAGCGTGACGGCGTCCTTCTCGATCGCCCGCAACGAGTCCGAAACATTCCGAACGGCATTGAGGACCGTATCGCGATATTGCGCTTTCGCGGCCTCGAAGGCTGCAATGGCCGCCTGCCTCTGATGAAGCAACGTGCCGCCGTGGAACAGGGGTTGAGCGAGGCTCCCGCCGATGCTCCAGACGGCAGTGCCCGGGGAGAACAGGTTTGTGAACTTGGTCGCCGCACTGCCGTAGTCGCTGGTGATATTGAACTGCGGCAGCAGGTTGGCCGTGGCCACGCCGACATTCGCGCTTGCTTGATGCAGCTGCTCTTCGGCGGCTCGAACATCGGGCCGCTGCTGCACCAGGCGTGAGGGCAGGCTCACCGGCAAGTTTCGCGGCAGCGTCAGGGAAGCGATGGTGAACGCCTCGCGGTCGGCCTGGCTGGGAAAGCGCCCCGTCAGGGTCGCCAGCAGGCTGCGCTGCTGCTCCAATTGCTTCTCGAGCGGCGGCAAGGTCGCCTGAGTCGCCGCAAGGTCTGCCTCCTGAGCGAGCACGTCCGATCGGGGCACGCCGCCGAGGTTGAATTGCCCGCGCAGCACTTCAAGCTGGTCGGTCTGACCCTTGATGATCTCCTGCGTCGCCTGGATCTGACCGCGGAGCGACGCTTCCTGGATCGCGGTCGTGACGACGTTCGCGGTCAGTGTCAGGAAAGTGGCCTCAACCTGAAACCGCTGGTAATCTGCCTGCGCTTGGCTTGCCTCCAGCGCACGCCGTTTGCCGCCCCAAACGTCGACCGCATACGAAACATTCACCGTAGTATTGAACAGGTTGAAGAGCAGCGGCGGGCCGCTCTGCCCGAATTGGGCGGGCGAAATTTGCTGGCGCGCGCCCGAGCCATTGGCATCGAGCTGCGGCAACAGGGTGCCGGCCTGCGCGGCTACGTTTTCCTGCGCCTGCCGTAACGTCAATTGCGCGGCCTGCAAATTGGCGTTTTCGGCGATGGCGCGGTCGATGAGCCGATTGAGGTGTCGCGAATGAAACAGCGTCCACCACTCCCCCGGAAGGTCGCGGCCGAAGGAGAAGTACTGAGCTTCGCCGCCCTGGGTGGCGGATGAGACGGTGGCCGCCGGCAGTCTGGAATCAGTGTAGCGGCCGATGTCCGGCGGCGGCGGCGTCTCGAAATCCGGACCGACCGCGCAACCGGAGACAAGGACTACAGCGAACATGCAGCCCCCCTTCGCAGAGCGCGGCGCGATGCCGGCGCCAAATCGGTGAAGATGACGAAATCCCCCTCGATGCATAAGCCCCATCCTCGTGACCGCCACGCGACTCATTGTGGCCTAAACTAAACCGTACAGTTCTGTTGCGATCGCGGCGATTGCATGGCAGAAGAAGACGGCCGGGGGCTTGCTGTAGAAATGGTCACACACGCACCGCTGACGCGTTCTCACAGCGTGCCGCAGGATGAGGGCGCGCGCGACGCCGGCAACGCGCGGGTGCGCCGCATCCTGGCGGCGGCGCGCGCGCTGTTTCTGAAGCTCGGTTACGGTGACACCAGCATGGATGCGATCGCACGGCGCGCGGCCGTGTCGAAGGCGACGCTCTACTCGCATTTTGCCGGCAAGGACGCGCTGTTCGCCGCTCTGATCGTCAGCGAATGCCGCCACTTGTCCGATCAGATCGGCCGCCGTGCGCTTGATGAGCCGGACATCCGCGACGCGTTGCTTCGGGTGGCGCACGACTTCAACAGTCTCTTGTGCACCGGCTATGGCCTGACGATGTACCGCATCGTCGTCGCGGAGGTGCCGCGCTTTCCGGAACTTGGGCGGGTCTTCTATGAGAGCGGGCCAACGATCATGATCGACCGCATCGCCAACCTCTTGCGTCAGGCGGCCGATCGCGGGCGTTTGAAGATCCGTGATCCGCGCATCGCGGCAATCCAATTCATCAGCCTCATTCGCGGCGAGCTGCAACTCACCCGCGTGCTCGGTCTGCGGAAGACATCCAAAAACCCGACCGACTATATCGAAGCGAGCGTTGATCTTTTCTTAGCCGGCTACCACGCAGGCGAAGCGCCCAAATAGCGTTCTGCCGGCCGGCGGGAGAGGCCGGGGGTGTGCGCGAACGGGCCGTTATTCGGCGGGCGTGTCGAGCATCAACGCAGAGTGTGCGTAGGCGCCGCCGGCTCGCATCTCGGCGGCAACCCAGATTGCCTCCATGAGCTCTTCTCGCGAGGCGCCCGCGCGCAACGCGGCCTTCGTGTGCCCATGAATGCAATAGGGGCATTGCGTCACGTGGGCGACAGCAACTGCGATCACCTGTTTCATCTTCGCCGGTAAAGCCCCCTCGGCAAAGACAGCCTTACTGAACGCTTCGAAAGCGGCCTGCTGACTGGGCGCCAGATCGCGCCGTTTGCGAGCGATTTCAGCTGTCGACTGTGGATAGACCGAACTCATCTCAGGTTCTCCCATTTGCACGGCGGAGGGTGCACAGCCTGCCATTGACCGACGGCAGGCTTGGCTGGCCAGGGTCGTGGACGGCAGTCGCCAGACGCCTTTGGAGGTACCGGTATTTGGCCATGAAAGTTCCCTCATGCCGGGATGCTAAACAAAATTTGATATTCGATAGTCGCAACCCTCGGCAAACGCGTCCGTTGCGCTCACAGCTATCTGGCGGCAAACATGTTTACGGGAACGTCTTTGCGATCGGAGCGCGCGAAGGCGAGCGATCGTCGGCTCGAAGCCGAATTCGTGCGGGGCAGAGGGCGGCAAGTGAACAGAAAGAGCCCGCGGAAGCGCTTTTGATGCATTCCTGGAACGTTCTGACGATCTCGGGAGCAATGGTGATGAGCAAGAGGATCCCGGCGGATCACATCAGGCTCAAGAGAGCCTATGAAGCGCCTGCGCCCGATGACGGCACCCGAATCTTGATCGACCGTCTATGGCCGCGCGGAGTGAATAAGGACGATGCTGCGATTGATGAATGGGTCAAGGAGATCGCGCCCAGCACTGAACTGCGAAAGTGGTTCGGCCACGATCCGGGCCGCTGGGAGGAATTCCGACGCCGCTACCAAGCGGAGATTCGGCAGCATAGTGACGAATTCGACCGTCTGCGTGCGGTTGCCCAGCGCGGCCGCATCACGCTGGTGTTCTCCGCCCATGACGAGGCGCATAACAACGCCGTGGTGCTGAAGGAGCTGCTTCTCGGGCACGCCTGAGACTTGAAGGCTTCTACGCCGCAACTGCGCGCGGCAGGATGGTTGCATCGCAGCGGCGGCCCGTGCGCAGGCAAACGCCGCACCCGGATTCGCGCAGAGCGGTTGGCATCAATAAAGATCGAGTCCTATGCCATCCCGGCAAGCCGGTCGGCCAACTGATTGAGCCCCCAGGTGCGCACGAGGGCGGATGCTTTGGCCCAGGTCGGCGTTTGATCGCCGGGGGAAGGCAGAGGCGCAGCAGCATTCATCGCGGCGATTGATCGATAGAGGCGCAGCATCTCGGCTTCTGCGGGAAAGCGACCTGCCGCGAGGATGCCTTCCAGCGCGCCATAACGGCGCAGCAAGTCAGCGGCGCCCTTCGGGCCAACGCCGCGCGCGCCGGGCAGCTTGTCGGAAGGATCGCCGCGAAGCGCGATGAAATCCGGCACCTGCTTCGGATCGACGCCGTAGCGCTCCCGGACTTCAGCCGGGCCGATGTGCGCTATCTCGCCGGCGCGCAGCGGAAATAGGATCGTGGTTGTTTCGGAGGCAAGCTGAAACGCGTCCCGATCGCCGCTCGCGACCAGCGCCGTCCTGCCGTGCCGCTCCTCCGCCGCAACTGCGGCCGCAAGAAAATCATCCGCCTCGTAACCGGGCGCTTTCGCGTTGGCAAATCCGCACGCCGCTACGAATTCGGGCAGAATCCTGAGCTGATCGACCAATGCATCGTCAAACTCGCGTCCGCTCTGGTAGGCGGGAAATTTCTTGTGCCGTTCGGTCGGCGCCTCCAGCGTATCCCAACCAACGATCACCGCCCGCGGCCGTTCCGTCTGATAAAGCCGCAACAGGAAATTTGCGAAACCGACGATGGCGCCGGCCCCATTGCCGTCGCTCCGCCGAATGGTCTTCGGCAGCGCGTGGTAGGATCGGTGAGCGAAAGAGTCGCCGTCAATGACGAGCAGCGGGCGCTCCGGCATCTCGCGATCATCTGGTTCTGGAATTTCGAACCGTCAATGAATAACGCAACTGGTCCACGCTGGAAATGCTACGCTTGCACCTAGCGGACTGCCCAACAATCTGTTTGCTGGTCGGTATTTCGATTCCGCTGCTGTCCGCACCGCCGCGGCTGTCCTCGCCGCTCCGCGCCGGAAGGCGACGGGTCAGATCATGCGGCTGATCGCCAGGCGCTACGCCCGCTCGTCCCCACCGCTGAAAGGCAAAGTGCGATGGTGTAGTATATGGGTTTCCTTTACGCAGCAGGGGCCGCCAATGAACAATCGCAACATCGCCGTCGGGACATTTTTGGTCGCCGCATTGTCAGCAGGCCTGTCGCTTGGCCACGCGCAGGAGCGCAAGGATGCGGCGGCGTTTCAGATCATAGAGGCGACGATCGACGACATCCACGCCGCATTCAAATCCGGGAAGCTCACCGCACGCCAGCTGGTCCAGGGCTACCTCGATCGCATTGCCGCCTACGACAAGCAGGGCCCGAACATCAATTCGATCATCACGCTCAACGACCACGCGCTCGAAGACGCTGACCGGCTGGACGCGGCCTACAGGGCTTCGGGTCCGGCCGGTCCACTGCACGGCATTCCGATCCTGGTTAAGGATGAAATTGACACCGCCGGAATGCCGACGACGCTGGGGACGCAGGTGTTCAAGAATTACCGGCCGCCCCGCGACGCATTCGCGATTGAAAAGTTGCGCAAGGCGGGCGCCATTATCCTCGGCAAGACGACACTGAGCGAGTATGCGGCCGGCGACACCTATGGATCAATGTTCGGCGTTACGCGCAATCCCTATGACCTTGAGCGGACGGTGGGCGGCTCGTCAGGCGGCTCGGGCGCCGCACTCGCAGCGAACTTTTCGACGGTAACGATCGGCGAGGAGACCTTCGCGTCGATCCGCCGCCCCGCGGGCTGGAACGGCGTCGCCAGCCTGCGGCCAACGCCGGGTCTCGTGAGCCGGAGCGGCATGTGGGACGGCTATCCTTCACCGACCGCGCAAATGGGGCCGATGGCGCGAACCGTCAGGGACCTCGCTCTGCTTCTGGACGGCATGGTCGGTTACGATCCGGAAGATCCGGTGACGGCGCTCGGGGTCGGTATGGTCGATGGCAGCTACGCGCGTTTCCTCGACAAAGACGGCCTTAAGGGAGCGAGGATCGGCATCCTGCGCGAGTCTATCGGCGTGCAATCGGAGCCGGGATCAGAAGACTTCAAAAAGGTCGATGCAGTGTTCGAGCAAAACGTGTCGGAGCTCAAGGCGGCCGGCGCCGAGATTGTTGATCCCGTCGTGATCCCGAACCTCAAGGCGCTGCTCGCCAGACGGGCTACGAATCCGAACAATTTTGAAGCAGGGCTGAAGGTCTATCTCGCGCGCAATCCCAACTCACCCATCAAGTCGCGCCAGGACATCGCCAATTCGCCGGAACTCGCCAAGAGCTTTCCGCCTGCGAAGGCGGACCGGTGGAAGAATCCGCCGCCCCCGCTCGATGCTGCACGCTACCTCGATTATCTCGAGGCCCGCGAGGAGCTGATGTTCACCGTTCTCAAGGCCATGGCCGACAACAAGCTCGACGCCATCGTCCACAAAACCGTGGAACACCAGCCGACGCTCATCAAAGACGGCATCAATCCGCCCTATTCAAGCAACAAGGGCGTGCCGACCTGGAACACCTTCCTGGTTTATGCCGCCTCAATGACGGTTCCGTCGGGGTTCACCTCTGACAATCTGCCTGTCGGCATCACGTTCTTCGGCCGGCCTTACAGCGAGCCCACCCTGCTCAAACTGGCCTATTCCTATGAACAGGCCACGCATCATCGTGCGCCGCCCAAGACGACGCCGGCCCTGCGGTGAACCTGGCGTAATACGGCCACGCTGCGGCATGCGCGCTACGAGCAGCCGCACGTCGTCGGACGGGCGCCGTTCGGGCGGATCACCATCGCCAACTCCGATGCGGGCGCCGGGGCCTATACTGATTCTGCGATTGAGCGGGCGCACCGCGCCATCGCGGAAGTGATGGCGATCGAATCCTGGCAGAGGAAATGATGTCGGGCCCCGAACAGTCGAAGCCTGTGTGGATTCTTGCGCAGCGCGCTCGCACGCGGCATTCTGGCAAACGGCGGTCCAGGCTTAAATGGGATATAAAGGATTACGAGATACTGCGGGTCGCCCGCGCGCCAGCGGCGCTCATAGCCCGTCCATGGCTCGTTCGTTGGGATATAGATATGACGAATCTTTGGGCTCGGAAGCCGATCGCAGTCCTTGAGGCCGAAGCGCAGGAAAAAGATGTCCAAATAATGACGACGCACGACGGCGTGCCCCTCAAACGGACGCTGTCGGCCATAAATCTCGTGAGCCTCGGAATCGGCGCCATCATCGGCGCCGGAATCTTCGTGCTGACCGGACACGCGGCCGCCGCGAACGCCGGACCGGCGATTACGGTGTCATTTGCGTTGGGCGCCGTCGCCTGCGGCTTTGCCGGGCTTTGCTATGCCGAAATGGCTTCGACCGTACCTATAGCCGGCAGCGCCTATACCTACGCTTACGCGACCATGGGCGAGTTCATAGCTTGGATCATCGGCTGGGACCTGATCCTCGAATATGCGCTCGGCGCGACCACCGTCGCGATCGGGTGGTCAGGATATGTCGTGAGCTTCCTCAAGGACTTCGGGATCGTGGTGCCCGACGCATACGCCGGGTCCCCTTTCGCATATGATGGAGCAAGCGGAGCGTGGCACGCAACCGGAGCGCTTATCAACGTGCCGGCCGCCTTGGTGGTCGCCGCAATTTCCGCACTCTTGGTCATCGGCGTGCATGAATCGGCCCGGTTCAACAACGTCATCGTGGTGATCAAGGTCGCGATCGTGGTCATTTTCATCATGACGGGCATCTGGTTCGTCAGCACGCAGAACTGGGTGACGGCGAGCAACCCGTCAGGCGATTTCGTGCCCCCCAATATTGGCCCCGGTCAGTACGGCTGGAGCGGGGTCGTGCGCGGCGCCGCGGTGGTCTTCTTTGCCTATATCGGGTTCGATGCAGTATCGACGGCGGCGCAGGAAGCGAAGGACCCGAAGCGCGACATGCCAATCGGCATTCTCGGATCGCTGGCCATTTGCACCGTCCTCTACATGGCGGTGGGGTTCGTCCTCACCGGCATCGTTCCTTTTGACAAGCTCAATGTCCCCGACCCCATCGCGGTCGGCATCGACGCGATCGGAATGGGATGGCTGGGGCCGATCATCAAGCTGGGGGCGGTCCTCGGGCTGACCTCGGTGATTCTGGTGATGCTGCTCGGTCAGCCGCGCATTTTCTACTCGATGGCGCGCGACGGCCTGCTGCCAGCGATCGCAGCACGGGTGCATTCGCGGTTTCGCACCCCGTACATTACGACGATTGTAACCGGGGTCGTCGTGACGATCCTTGCCGCCTCGCTGCCGATCGGGCTTGTCGGCGAACTGGTCAGCATCGGGACGCTGTTTGCATTCACCATCGTCTGCATTGGCGTGCTCGCGCTTCGCTTCGCCCAGCCCGGGCTTGGGCGGCCGTTCAAGACGCCGGCCGTCTATGTCGTCGCGCCGGCAGGGGCAGCATCGTCATTGTTCCTGATGTTCGGGCTGCCCTTTGATACCTGGCTGCGCTTTGTGGTGTGGCTCGTGATCGGCCTCGTCCTTTATGCGGTCTACGGCGTCAAACACAGCAGGATCGAAGAGATGTCCGCGCGCATCTCCGACACCCCCGCAGGGCGGCTTGGTTGAGAAATTCGACAGCAGTCGCCATATGGTTTTTATGACCCGCCCTCCTCTCTATTATGGGCAGTATCTTAAGCTCGATCGGCTGTTATCATTGCAGGTTGCCGAGAGTTCGAAGCATGGGGCGCCTGTGCATGACGAGATGCTCTTCATCATCGTCCACCAGACTTACGAACTGTGGTTCAAGCAGGTGCTGCACGAGTTCGATCGCATTGAGCAGGACTTTTCGGCCAATCCGGTGGACGATGAGGCGATGGCGCACATCGTACATTCGCTCGCGCGGGTCCACGAGATATTAAAGCTGCTGGTCGCCCAGCTCGATGTGCTCGAGACCATGACGCCCGCGGATTTCCTCGATTTTCGCGACTACCTGTTCCCCGCCTCGGGTTTCCAATCGCTCCAGTTCCGACTGATCGAGACGCGCCTCGGCCTGCCCGAAAGCGCGCGCGTTCCGCTTGACGGCGAGGCGGTTGAGCGACGCCTTTCGACCGCTGATCGGCAAAAGCTCGCAGCAGCGCGCAAGCGCCCGACGATCTTCGCGCTGCTCGACGCCTGGCTTGAGCGCACGCCATTCCTTGACTGGGGTGGAGAGCAATTCCGCACGGCATATCGTGCGGCGGTGGTGCGGCACCTGTCGGCGGATGTCGCAAGCATAAAGGCCGATGCGGAGCTGCCGGCCGAGCGCCGAGAGCGGGAGGCGAGCGGCATCGACAAAGCCCTCGAAGCATTCGCACGCATTTTCGAACCGGACACAAACCCCGATGCTTGGCGTCTCTCGCCGAGATCCGTCCAGGCGGCTCTCTTCATCACGGTCTATCGCGAAATGCCCGCGGTGCAGCAACCTTTCCGCCTCCTTTCGCTGCTCATGGACATCGATGAGACCCTGACGTTCTGGCGCTACCGTCATGCCTTGATGGTGGAGCGCATGATCGGCCGCAAGATCGGCACCGGCGGTTCATCGGGGCACGTCTATTTGAGGAGCACGGCCGAGCGTCATCGCATATTCGGCGACCTGTTTCAGCTCTCCACGTTCCTGATCCCGCGTTCCTCGCTGCCGGAACTGCCGGCAGACGTAAAACGGCGTCTGGGATTCGTGTACGCCGGCCCGTGAGAGCAAGCCTTGCGATCCACGCCGATCCTCGATCTTCGTGCCGAATTCTCCCGCTTTCGCGGCGCCAATGCGAGGCGCATCAACCTCGCGGCGCATAGTCATCACGAGTGGCCGAATGTTTCGTACGAGGCCCATATGCGCTGCTGGGAGGACGCTGCGCGGCTCGCCGGCGCCAAGTGGGACCTCGTATTCGGCGAATTGCTTCCCTCTCTCCAGAAGGGGATCGCCGCGATGCTCAATCTCCCCGATCCCTCCACAATTGCCGTTGCACCCAACACACACGAATTTCTGCGCCGGCTCCTCTCCTGTTTTCCGCCGAACCGTCCGGTACGCATCCTATCGACTGACGCCGAGTTTCACACGTTCCGGCGCCAAGTATCGCGCCTTGAAGAAGACGGCTTGGCGATTTGCACCTACGTGGCTGCCGAACCATGCGCAACCTTTCCGGCGCGCTTTCAGGAAGCCGCCGCGAAGGGCGGATACGACCTCGTATTCGTATCGCAGGTTTTCTATACGAGCGCCGCAACCAGCGGGCCGGTCGAGGCTCTCGCCGCCGCCGTGCCTGACCCTGCAACCTTCATCGTCATTGACGGATATCACGGGTTCATGGCGCGCCCGACCGATCTGTCAAAGGTCGCCGGCCGAGTGTTCTACCTCGCTGGCGGATACAAATACGCCATGGCCGGAGAGGGCGTTTGCTTCCTGCACTGTCCGCCAGGCTACGGTTCTCGGCCGCGCGACACGGGCTGGTTCGCCGAATTCGGCGCGCTTGCGCAGGCGCCGGGAAAAGCGGTCGGCTATGCTGCCGCCGGTGCGCGCTTCCTGGGAGCGACGTTCGATCCCGTGGGCATTTATCGGCAACGGGCAGTGCTCTCGTGGATGGCGGCGAAAGGCCTTGGCATCGATCAAGTCCACGCTCATGCGACCGGGCTGATGGCGCACTTCCTGGAGCGTCTGGAGCCGCTCGGCCTGAAGGGCCTGACCCGCGCCGACCTCGTCACGCCGTTCGGCAATCGCGCCGACCACGGCAACTTTCTTTCTTTCCGCACGCCGCAGGCCGGCGCCATCGAAGCAGCGCTTGCCGCCGTCGACATTCACGCCGACCATCGCGGCGACAGGATGCGCTTCGGCTTCGGTCTGGCGACCGCGCTTGAGGACGTGGACGCGGCGATTGAGCGAATGGCCGACGTCCTGGCAAGGCGGTGAAGTCATGCACGAACGGCTTGCGTCAAAACGAGACGCTACGTACGAAGCTTGGGCAGGATAGCCGAAAACACGCACCGACTGCGCTGCTGTCCGAACATCCATCTCATGCCAAGAAATTGACCGAAAAGCCAGCGCGACGCATCACTGCGTCGCGTGCTTCCTCGGCCATGCGCATCAGTCGCGACGTGTCGCCCCCTACGAGGTTGCCGCGCCATTTTCTCGCCTGGCCAGCGATGAACACGGTGTCGACGTTGCCGGGATTCATCAGATTTACCACTGCGCCCGGAGCGTTGTTGAGCGGCCACAGGCTCAACCGGTCGGCCCGCAGCATGATGATGTCGGCCTCCTTGCCGGGCGTGAGCGTGCCGATCTTGTGGTCCAGACCGGCGCAGCGCGCGCCCTCGATGGTGGCGAATTCGAGCACCTCACGGCAGGTCAGGAGCGGCGGCAGGTCCTGCGCTCCGGCGCGCGCGCGGGCAAAGATCTGCATGCGCTGAAAAGCGAAGACGGTCCGCATGACCGTGAAGAAATCCGGCGCGATCGTCACGCTGTGGTCAGAACTCAGGCTCGGGCGCAGGCCGTGGTCGAGCGCATCCTGAACGGCAGGCACCCCGTGCCCCATCGACATTTCGATCTGCGGGCATACCGACACGCGGCCTCCCGTCTCCCTGATGAGCCGCCACGCATCGTCGCTGAGATTCGTGCAATGGATGTATTCGTCGCCCGGCCGCAGCAGTCCCGCACGGCCGAGCGCCAGCAACCCCCCGCTGTTATTGCGTATATGCAGCACGGCGGGCACCCCGGCATCGCGAGCCGCGCCGAAAGCCTTGGCGTCGAGTCCGACGCCCAGCGCCAGGGTCAGCAACTGATCCTTCGTGCTGAAATATGTGCGCTGCAGCCGCAAAACGTCTTGCGGGTATTGAGAGGCGGGTCCGGCGCCCCGAGAGTAGGCGTAGACCGCACGGATGCCGGACTCCTGAAGCGCGCGAATACCCGCGTCGTTGTGCTCCGGCGTGTGACTGATCTGGGACAGATCCACGATGGCCGTCGTGCCCATGTCGATCAGGCCGAGCGCGGTCATCAGCACCCCGGCATAGACGTCAGCAGGCTCGAAGGCCGGCGTCAGTCTGGTCTGGACATCGCGATTATAGTCGGGATCAAGCACGCCGTTCGTCATGATGCCGCGCAGGATGCCCTGATACGAGTGGCTGTGCGTATCGACGAATCCCGGGATCAGAATGTGGTTTGCAGCATTGACGACAGCGGCCGCTTCTTCCGATACGGCAATATCAGGCCTTACCGCTGAGATCTTGCCGTTCTCTATCAGCACGTCTGCTTGGGCGAAGTCTCCGACCTGGCGGTCGAGCGTCAGCACGACGCCGCCTTTGAGAAGGATGCGCTGCTGCCCCTGCAGGCGAGTTAATTCGGCGTCCTGCTCAGCCGCACCGGCGCCCTGCGCCACCGCGCTGCGGGGCAGCATTTGAACTGTGGCCCCGCCCGCCGCCAAGCCGACGCTCGATTGCAAAAAGCCGCGACGCGACAGGGGCCCGACCGCAGACATGGCCTGATGCCCCTCCGGTGTATCGAACTCGGAAGCAATGGCCGGGCTGCCGTCGCATTGATCGGACATGTGGACCTCCCTTGCCGTTCTAGGAGGCTGAAGCCAACTGCGATCTGGATGGCGTAGTCGGTCAAAGAGGGGTCTGGCCTAAAGCCCAAGTACTGTTTCAATCCGGCCCCGCACCAAATCGCCGTTGAGGAATTCGAGCACGGTCTGTTCTTGCGCAACTGGGTCGTCGCCCGCGACGACAGTGGCGACAACCACATCGCAACGGCTGTTGAAGGCGAGCGACAGCACCGCTTTCCCCGCCGGGGCGCCGACCCTGTAGCTGCGGCTGCGGCTGCGGCCTTTCGTCCACTGCGCCGTAACGGGCCGGCCGGAGCCGAGGGCCGACTTTTCGCTGCCGATGAGGTCGACATCGCCGACCCGATCGAGTTCCTCGTCGTCGGCCACCCCCGTTTCGCAATTGCAGAAGCCGATTTTCGGCCGCAGATAGAGATTGACGTCAACCCCGCAATCGGCCGCCTTGCATTGAAAGGCCCATCCCCCTCCCCACTGGTCAATCGGGAACGGCCACGTGACTTCGGTCCACACCGCCCGGCGCGAAGAAATGAGAGCCGCATCTGGCCGCGGCTTTGCGGCCAGGAACCCGCCAATCCCGGCGATGAGCAGGACGACGGCGATGGCTGCGATCCGCTTGGTCATGGCTGCCCGTTTCATCGGCCGCGAATCGATTTCGTAGCCGAGGAACGCGTCATCATCTCAAAAGCCGGCGCCCGCGGCCGTACACGCGCTCACCACCAACTTGGTTTCGGCTCGGGCGGATACACCGGCACCTCCGGAACGAAGCCATGCCGGTTCGGCATTTCGACCTTCGGCAGGCTCTTGGCGTCCATGACGTCGTTCTCGCCGATGATGCCGTTCCGATACAAGAGAAAGGCGACCACCGCGTAGACTTCGTCGTGGGTGAGCGATCCCGGCTTGGGGACAGGCATCGCGCGGTTGATATAGTCCCAAGCGATTGTCGCATAAGGGTAGTAGGCCACGCTGTCCTTCTCATTTTCTTTGAAGGGTCCGCGATAAGGCTTGCCGGGACTGCCCAACACCAGACGCCGGAGCACTCCGCGTTCCCCATTCTGCCCGTGGCACACCTCGCACCGCTTCGCAAAGACCGCCGCGCCTTCCTTGGCGGTTCCGCTCCCAGGAGGAAGTTCCTTTCCCTCGGGGCCGATCATGAAGTCAAAGCTTTTAATTTCTTCCTGACTCAGAGGCGTGCCCACATTAAATCTCGGCGACTGCGCCAGCGCCGTCGCAGGCGCAGCCAGGATCATTGCGGACACGAGGAGATTAAGAGAACATCGCATCGGTTATGCTCCCATCGCGGGCCACTCTCCAGGGCTGCTGCATATTGCTATGAATGGAGCGTTGGGGTTTTTTCGCTTCCTCTTCGCTGAAGCCCCAGTTCTTGAACAACTCCGCTCGTGAGGGTTGAACTTCACCCAGTTCATCGGTGGAACGAGACACGAGCACCGCCTCTTCTCCGTCCCAAGCCCAGTCAAAAGTGAAGCGGGTATGCGCCCGCGGAAGCACCGGCCCCTGAAGCTTCGCTTCCTTCCAGCTCTTGCCCCCGTCGGTGGACACTTCGACTTTCTTGATCACGCCCCCGCCGGACCAGGCCAAGCCGGTGATCTGGACATAGCCGCGGCCAGGCATCTTCAGCCCCGCCGAGGGCCGCGTGATCACCGATTTCGGCCCGAACTGGAAATGGTACCAGCGCGCTTTGCCGCCGATATCGGGCCTCGCCACGGAGTGATTCATGGCCTCATTCCAGGCGTGGTAGGGCTGATCCACCACCTTGATGTGTCTCAGGTACTTAACGCTGAACGGCGCCTCCCAGCCGGGAACCAGCAGGCGGATCGGGTAGCCCTGCTCAACCCGCAGCGGCTCGCCATTCTGGCCGTAGGCGACGAGGACGTCCTCCATCGCCTTTGCCATCGGCAGGGTGTGGCTGAACTTGCCGGGGTCCGCCCCTTCCGAAACCAGCCAGGTCCCCTCTGGTTTAACGCCTACCTCATTCAACAGCACGGAAAGCGGCACTCCGGTCCACTCGCTGCAACTGGTCATCCCGTGTATGTACTGGACCGGCGGCCCCATGTTCTGGTTGCCGGCGCCATGGATCATGGGAGAGCTGTTTGCATGGCACTCCAGGAAATGAATGCGGGTGACCGAAGGCAGGCGCTTCAGATCCTCCATGCTGAAACTCAATGGACGCTCCACGAGCCCGTGGATCGTGAGGCGATGCTGCTGGGCATCGATATCGGGGAAGTGGGAGGCGTGATATTGCACGAAGTGCAACGAAGCGGGTGTGATGATTCCCGCATAATCCTGAAGCGGAGTGTAATAGGTGATGTGATCAACGCTGAATCTGGCCCCTCGCCGCAACAGTTCGCGGTGGTCGTGAGGCTCCCTGGCCTGCGCTTCGGCCTTCTCCGACGTTCCAGCCCTGGCTGACTGGCCTCGCGCAGCCCATTCGCCGCCTGCGCCCGCGCCTGCCGCGACACCAGCCAGCGCAGCAGCCTGTTTCAGGAACTGCCTGCGGCCAGATCCGTTCGAATCCATGATTGCCTCCCGTGATTTCGAATTTCCGATTTGAGCTTGGCCCAGACTCGAAACCAACTTTAGAGTGTTCAGCAAGTTTTCCTTGGCCCGAAACCAGCCTCAGAGTGTTGAGTAGGATCGTCCATGTGTCAACCGGGCTTAAGCGCTTTGACGCAGCGTAGTCGCTTCAGGTTGACGTGATGCGCGCCGGCTGAAAGGAGGTGATTCTCCTGCGTCCTCTCGGCGCCGCCGCTCGGCTGGGCATACTATCAAATACGTGCGCCAGATCGGGTCAGGACGGCGAGCGCAACATTGGCCTGAGACGCTGCTGCCGATCAAAGGCTCGATATGTAACGCGCCATCGCCTCCCTCTCGGCGGGTGAGAGCGCCTTCATGATGCTCATCATTTCGGGGCTGTTGGTCCGCTCGCCTTCGGCGTAGCGGCGCATCGCCTCGACCAGATATTCATACCGTTGGCCGGCCAGCCGCGGTGCCGGCAGGCCGCCGGCCAAGTTCTGTTGATGACAGGCTTGGCATACAGCCACGATAGCGGGCGGCGACGTGGAGGCGGCGCTGGCAGGCCGCGCCGGCCAGTTCTTCTTCGCGAAATAGGCCGCTGCGGCCTCCAGCTCTTCCGGCGTGAGGGCTGTCGCCATCCACGCCATAACTTCGCTGTCGCGATTTCCACTCTGGAAGTCATGCAGCTGCTTCAGGAGATAATTTTCCTGCAGACCCCAGATGACCGGAGTGGCTGCACTTCTGGGGACTCCGTCCCCGCCGTGGCATGTGTTGCACACGAGCAACTTGGCGCCAAGGATAGCCTCCGCCTCCGCGACATTTCCCGGCGTGGCCACCGCGGGCATCTCGGCGACATGCGCCGCTGCGACCCTCTCAGCGGCATTTGCCGAGGCAGCGAGCGCGGCCACGATGACCAGAGCGCCGGAAACAGTCGGAAAGTGATTGTTGGTCATGCGTTGCCCTCCCACTGTTTGAGCACCCGCGGTCGCGTAAAGCGAGCAACGCGCCGGAGCCCCCTAAAACATGCCGCAGTCAGGCTTATGACGCAAGATGGCGAGCGCGATACTGCCCGGAGCGATGAAATCGCACCGTGTACGACACGCGTTCCTCAGATTCTCCCGCCCATTTGCGCCGCCCTGAGGACGGCCCGGACAATCCGGTTATGGGTCCCGCAGCGGCACAAATTGCCGGCAAGTCCCACCCGGACCTCGGCCTCGCTTGGCAGCGGGTTGCGGTCGAGCAGCGCCTTGGCCAACATGATCATGCCGGAGATGCAGTAGCCGCACTGCGCCGCCTGCTCGGCCATGAAAGCGGCCTGCAGCGGGTGCGGCCGCTCGACGGTTCCGAGGCCCTCGAGGGTGGTGATCTCCGATTGCCCGAGAGCGCCGATTGGCGTGATGCAGGAGCGCGCCGGGGCGCCGTCCACGAGCACGGTGCAGGCGCCGCATTGCCCAAGCCCGCAGCCGAACTTGGCGGCATTGAGACCAAGATCATTGCGTAGCACGTAGAGCAGCGGCGTATCCGGCTCGGCCGCCACGCTGTGCGCCGCGCCGTTGACCTTGAGGCTGACAGCCATGACGCAAAAACTCCGCTTGGGATAGCAGCGACCGCATCTTGCTCCGGCTTTGGCGCGTCGTCGAGGCCTGATCCGGGCCGACAGCAGTTGCAGCCCACCTTTGGATTAAAAGGCGAAAGCATATACTCGCTGATCGGCGCCGACGTAGAGACGGTCCTTGGTTGCAATCAGCGTTTGGAAATGATGAAGCCCGGCCATTGCGGGATCTGAGCGGTCAAGGATTGGCTCGCCGGTATCTCCGCGGAAGCCGTGCAATCGGTTATCACCCTCAGCGCCGACGACCCAAACGATCGGGTCAGCGCGCCCGTCGCTGGTGGTAACAATCGGAGAGCCTGCGCCGTTGAGGCCGCCGCACCACGCTGTTTCGAAAGACGGCTGCGGGCCGGCGCGGATCTTCAAGACAGTAAGCCCATTCCCGGATGCCCCTGACGGGCAATGAGCCCCAACAGCCTGCAAGGCGACGTACGCATCTGCGCCAACCTCATAAACCGCTGGTGCGGTTCGAATTGGCCGGTAAGAAACGGTTTCGGCCGCGAGACTGCCGCCGATGCCTCCGAGATTGTTCTGATCGAGCAGATAGCCTCGCCCGTCCTTGCCCAGCGCCAGTATCAGAGCCTGCCGACTCGTGGACACCCCGGCCTTAAGCGGCACCGGATTGGTTCCGCCGAGGTCGGCATCCCGCTGATCCAGCGCAAGCCAGTTCGGCGGCGCAAAGAAGTCGCGCTTGTCGCTCGATCGATGGAGGTCCGGAGCAAGACGGAACACTGCCTCGCCATCTCTCCACGTCGAGGCGCCGAAGGTATTTCCCGTGGCTGCGAACAGAGACTGGCCCGCGACACTGATGCCGCCCGGAGCCCAAATGCCGCCGCCGCGCGCACGGGTTGACCACGCCGCCACGCTCCGCGGCTCCCGGAGGGAAACTCCAATCACCCAGCCGCGGTAATCGCCGCAATCGCCATAATGACCGCCAAACGGCACGTACAGGGTGCCGCCAAGAATAGTCAGCGCGCCACGCTGATTTTGGTCGCGAGAATTGAAGGACTGTTGCACGCTGCGCAGAGCGCCGGCGACATCGATCGGCCATCCCGGCAACACCGAGCCGTCCTTGAGCGACAACGCAAAAAGGCGATGCCGTGGCCCCGATGGATCCGCGATGTTGGCGTCGAGATAGATGGCGCCGCTGGCCTCATCAATCACCGGGGTGCCGGTAATCCCAAGCGGACTGATGTTCCCGCATCGGAGCGCCGAGCGCGCGACCGGCCGGCCGAGCGACCGCGTCCAGATCGCATCGCCGGTCGTCGCGTTAAGAGCGTGAACGGTGTTCTCCTCCGTGGCGACCAGCAGCATCCCGGAGTTCGATCCTGGTGCGCGCCAGTAGAGCGGCTGCGCATAAACATTGCCGGCCAATCGAGCGTGAAAATGTTCGTCGAGGTGCAAAGACTTCGCGCGCTGCCAGGTCAGCCCGGGCACAGTGAAATTGCCGCTGCGATCGGGGCTGCCATGGTAGGTCAGGACATTGTCTTGCGCCGGAGCCTGCGGCGACTGCGCCAACACGGGGCCGCTCGTCATGATCGCGGCGACCACAAGCAGCGAAAGCCTTGCCCAACTCATCATTGTCCGTTTCATCGTTTACAAAGTGCAGCTGCAGCCGGACTGCGGTGTAGCCGGAATGGAGTAACTGGTCTATCTTTGGATCGCTTTTTAGGCGGGTCGCCGACATACAGGGAGGACAATATGACACCGTCACGCTTCGCCGCCGCCGGCGGTGCGTTTCTGGTCGCATTGCTGGGAACGCCGTCCGTCGCCGACGTCATTTCCGACTGGACCACAGCGGTCACGCCGCCGCCGCCGGAGCTAAAGGAGGTCACGGTCGATCCGTCGACCACCGCTCTTCTGCTTCTCGACATCATGAAAGGAAACTGCAGCGCGCGCCCTCGCTGCGTCGCAGCGATGCCGAACCTGAAGCGGCTGCACGACGAAGCGCGCGCACACAACATGGTGGTCTGGTACAGCCTCGTCGGTTCGAATGGCAAGGCGACGCCCGACGACATAATGGACCCCGCGATCAAGCCGCGCGCCGGCGAATGGTACCGGCAAGGCGGGCCGGACAAATTCATGGGCTCCACGCTCGAGCCAACGCTCAGGCAAGCCGGGATCAAAACCGTGATCGTCTGCGGCAATTCATTCCAGGGGGCGACCGTCGGCACGGCTTCGGGCGCGGCGCAGCGCGGCTACAAGGTTATCGTCCCGGTCGATTGCTCGGCGGGCGACGACGTCTATCGCGAACAATACGCGGCGTTCCATCTGGCGAAGGGCGGGCCCGTCGGGATCACCAGCAACATCACGATGACGCGAAGCACGATGATCAAATTCTAAAACGGCCGCCCGGCGTAAAGAAAAATCATCCTGCTGCCGTTGGAACGGGCCTTCGGACGGGCTGTTTTGGCCGCCCAATCGACCCGCGTTATCGGGCGCGGGTCAAAGGCGGCCGGCGCCTCTGAACATGCAATGATGCAGCATGAAATTCAGGGAGGAGATCATGACAAAAGGCCATCATTTGCGCCGCAAGCTCCTGGTCGGCAGCATCTTGGTCGCCGCCTGGCCTGCCCTTGCAGCCGAGGTGACGCCCGAACGGCTCGCCAACGCCGACAAGGAACCGCAGAACTGGCTGATGAATCATCGCACCTATGATTCTCAGCGCTACTCGCCGCTGGACAAGATCAATCGGAGCAATGTCAAAGGACTCAAGATCGTTTATGCGGTGGCGATCGGCGGCACCTCGGCCAATGAGAATTTGCAATCGACGCCGCTTGCCGAGGACGGCTTTCTCTACGTGGTGGATTTGTGGGGCGCGGTCGACAAGATCGATGGCCGCTCCGGAGAAGTGGGCCGCATCGTCTGGCGCATGGACCCCGGCCAGCAGAAGACGCCGCTGTCGAACCGCGGCGCCGCATTGTGGGGCAATTTCGTCGTGTCGGTCGCGAATTATCCCCCTCGCGTCATCGCCACTGACAAGGACAGCGGCAAGGTCGCGTGGGAAACCAATCTTTCCGACGGCCAGCCCAACCTCGCGTTCACCGCTGCCCCTCTGCCCGTCAAGGACAAGATCATTCTCGGCGCCGCGGGCGGCGACAATGGCACGCGCGACTTCATCGTGGCCGTTGACGCCATGAACGGCAAGCTGCTGTGGCGCAAATACGTGATCCCGGCTCCCGGCGAGCCGGGCAGCGAAACCTGGAAGGACAGGAACAACGCCTGGCAGACCGGCGGCGGCGCCATGTGGGTCACCGGCTCTTATGACGTTGCAACCAACCAGGTGCTCTGGGGTACTGGAAATCCTGTGCCCTGGTCCGATCCATATTATCGGCCGGGCGACAATCTCTTCACCAATAGCCTGATCTCGTGGGACCCCGACACCGGCAAGATGAACTGGTACCACCAGTATACGCCTGGCGACATGTGGGACTACGACGAGGAGGGCAGCCATATCCTGATCGACGGCGAGGTTGCCGGGCAGCCGCGCATGATCGTCACCCATGCGGCGCGCAACGGCTTCTTCTATGCGTTCGAGCGCGCCAACGGACAGACCTTGTTCGCCAAGCCCTATGTGCCCGCCATCAACTGGACCAAGGGCATCGATCAGAAGACCGGAATGCCAGTCGACTACGATCCCAACCGCGACATTCAGGTTTATTCGGGCATGCAGAACTGGACGCCCGCCGACCCGACAAAGAAGCTGTGCCCGTCAATGTCGGGCGGCAACAACTACTGGCCGCCAGCCTACAGCCCCAGGACCCGCCTCATGTACATCCCGTCGATGTCGTCGTGCAACGAAGGAACGCTCGATCAGGAGGCGATCACGAAGGGCGTCTTCTTCAGCCTGAAGTTCCGCAGCATCGAGCGCAACGATTCCGACCTTGTCGCCGTCGATCCATTCACCGGCGAGGTCAAGAAGAAGGTCCACGCCGCCTATCCTAACAACAGCGGCGCGCTTGCAACCGGCGGCGGCCTCGTGTTCACCGGGCTGACGGACGGAACGCTGATCGCCTATGACGACGCCACGCTCGAGGAGCTGTGGAAGATCAATGTCGGATCGGGCTTCAACGCGCCGCCGATGACCTTCGAGACCGGCGGCAAACAGTACGTCGCGATCCTCACCGGAATCAGCCCGATCACAAAAACGCGCCACGTGCTCACCCCGGAGTTGCGCGAAATGCGCAACCAGACCATGCTGTTCGTGTTCGGCCTGTGACCAGTTCGATCGACTGAAATATTTGGTCGTGACGCCATGAACAAAATGGCCGGGGCGAGCCCGGCCATTTGCTTGCGGCGCTGTTGTTGGAGTCGCGCTTACGCACCCCCGCTCAAATCCTGCCCGGCAATCGGCAGCGAGCGCAGGCGCTTGCCGGTGGCGGCGAAGATCGCGTTAGTGACCGCGGGTTGGATCATGGTCGCCCCAGGTTCTCCGACGCCGCCCCAGCGTTTGCCCGGCGTGGGGGTGATGAACACTTCCGTCTTCGGCGCGTCCTTGTAGCGCACCACCGGGTAGGTGTCGAAGTTGCCCTGCTCGACGCGGCCGTTCTTGACCGTGATTTCGCCAAACAGCGCCGCCGACAGCCCGTAGATCATGCCGCCTTCGAGTTGTGTTTCGACCCCGCGCGGATTGACGACCACCCCGCAGTCGCAAACGATGACGACGCGCTCGACTTTCACCTCGCCGTTCGTCACCGCGACCTCCGCGGTCATGCCGACGATCGAGTCGTAGCTCTCGTGAATGGCGACGCCGCGCCCTTTGCCGCGAGGCATCGGCTTGCCCCAGTCGCCCTTCTCGACCAGCAGATCGAGCACCCGCTGGAAGTCGGGGCGATGGGCAAGCAGTTCACGCCGCAACGCCACCGGGTCCTTGCCGCTGGCGTGCGCCATCTCGTCGATGAAGCTTTCCATGAAGAACACGTTCTGGGAATGCCCGGGCGCCCGCCACGGGCCCAGCGGCACGTGCGTGTTCTTGAGGATCGAGACGACGCGATAGTTCGGCAGCTTGTAGGCCGTGTTGACCAGGCCTTGCGTTGTCTGCGGGTCGAGCCCATTGCGCACATTCGCCGGATTCGAACTGCCTGCCGAATTGCGCATGTCGAGCGCAATCGCGGTTCCGTCGGCTGCAAAGCCCGCCTTGAAGCGGATCGCGGCCTGCGTGCGGTAACGGCCCTGGCGAATCTCCTCCTCGCGCGTCCAGATCAGCTTCACGGGCTTGCCGACGGCCTTCGAGATCGCGACCGCCTGGGCGACTTCGTCAGGACCCAGCCTCCGGCCGAAGCCGCCCCCGGAGAACGTGTTGTGGATGTAGACGTTCTCGGGCTTCACGCCCGAAGCCTGCGCGGCAAGCGCCAGCGCGAGGTCGGCGTTCTGAGTGCCGACCCAAACGTCGACACACGATCCGCTTGCACATGGGCGATGGCGTTGAGCGGCTCCATCGGCGCGTGCGCGATGATCGGCACCTCGTAGGTGGCTTCGATCACTTTGGCGGCCGTCGGCATCGCGGCGTCAACGTTGCCATCGTGACGCGCTTCCACGCCTTTCTGGTCAAGGGCATCAAGATACTCTTTGCGGAACTGCGCGCTGTTGGCGGCGCCGGCGGCGCCGACCTCCCATTCAATCGGCAGCGCATTGAGCGCAGTCTGCGCGCGGAAGAAGCGGTCCGCCACAACAGCGACTGCATCCTTGAGCTTGACCACCTGAAGGACGCCGCGGCGCCCCGCGATCGCGCCTTCGTCGACTGATTTCACCGTGCCGCCAAACACGGGGCATTTGATGATCGCAGCCCGCACCATGCCCGGCACCTCCAAGTCGATGCCGTATTTCGCGGAGCCGTTGATCTTCAGCGGCACGTCCAATCGCGCGAGCCTGCGGCCGATGAACGTGTACTGATCCGGCCGCTTCAGCGCCGGCTCCTTGTCGAGCTTGATCGCCGCCGCATCCGCCGCCAGCTCGCCGAAACGGAACGTGCGTCCGGTCGGCTTGTGGGCGACCTTGCTCATTGCTGCCGCGCACTCGGATGCGGGCACGCTCCACCGCTTCGCGGCCGCGGCGATCAGGCGTTCGCGCGCGCTCGCGCCGGCTTGCTGCACCATCACGCCGGTCTCGCGCACGGCCCGGCTGCCGCCGGTTGCGAGGCTGCCGTAGACCTTGTTCTCGCGGAGATTGCGGTTGGCCGAAGCGTATTCCGGTTTGACGAAAGCCCAATCGCACTCGAGCTCTTCAGCGAGAATCTGCGGCAGCGCGGTGAAGCTGCCCTGGCCCATCTCGGCGCGGCCATAGCGGATGATCACAGTGTCATCGGGCTCGATGACGACCCAGGCGTTAATCTCGCCAGGATAGCGCTTGCCTTCATCGCCCCACGGACGCACGCCAAGGCTCGCCGCTTCAGCGGGGCCTTCGATCCCAACGCCGAGGGCAAGGCCGCCGGCCGCAGTGAGTGCAGTGGTGATGAACGTGCGGCGAGAGAGAGTCGTATTGGTCATTGTGGCGTCCTCCCTGTCACGCGCGCATCAGAGCGGCAGCGCGATGCACCGCCCGGCGGAGGCGCTCATATGTGCCGCAGCGGCAGATGTTGGTGAGGTTGGCGTCGATATCGGCGTCGGTCGGGTTGGGATTGGTTTTGAGAAAGGCCGCCGTCGCCATGATCTGGCCGGACTGGCAGTACCCGCACTGAGGCACTTGCTCAGTCAGCCACGCCTGTTGCACCGGATGCGTGCTGTCGGGTGAGAGCCCCTCTATCGTGGTGATCTCGGCGCCATCGACGCTGCCGGCCAGCACCGAGCAGGAACGCATGGCTTCTCCGTTGACGTGGACGGTGCAGGCGCCGCAGGCGGCAATGCCGCACCCGAATTTCGTTCCCGTCAGCCCGATCTCCTCGCGCAAGACCCAGAGGAGCGGCGTGTCGTCCTCGACATCGAGCTGATGCGAGGTCCCGTTGACCTTGATAGTGATCATGATGTCGTTCCGCGCGCCCACCCTCCCGGCGGGCCGGCCGGCGCAAAACCGAACCGCCTTTTCAATGGCTTCAAATTAGCACGCGCTGGACCGGCGGCCTATAGCGGTTCATCGAGTGGAATCGCTTATAGGGCGGGCAAAGGCGCAACCGAAATCGGCTGTTGCCGATTTCGGCAACTGTTGACTGCCAAAGTCGGGCAAGCCCGACTTCGGTGCGCCGCGCCCACCCCGGCTCGGCCTTTCGAGGGCGGGTGCACTCGCGGAGCCTGTCATCGGGCCGGCCGAAGGCCGGACCCGTTGGCTTTGCCCCCGACACCGCCCCATATGACCGGAATCCACTGTAGCAGTTCAAGCCATTGTATCAGCGCGTTGCTTTCGCCGCATATCGCGAGTGCTCAAAAGTCCGGCTTGTCCGCAGTGGGAACCTCGGAATACGTTCCAGAGTACCATTGGATATTTTCCGCGCAGACGAGTTCGCGCCATTCATCCAATGCGCGCCGAAACGTTAAGGTCGCCGACCACGGCATCGTGAAGGCCCCTGTATCCTCAACCGTAAGCTGGATCTGCAGTCCCTTGCCCTTGTAGTTGGGATCAGGCCGCGGCCCGCTGCCGGGATTGTCGCTCTGCGCATGCTCTTTTGCGGCCCACGCCACCGCTTTCATCGTGGCGTCGTAATCAAGCAGCCGGTAACGCTCCACCAGGTGCAGAGCTTGCGTGTACGGCGTGCCGAACCAGTCGATCATGGAAAACCGGCCGATCTTGATGCCCACGGTGTCGATCACCAACTCGTCGCCTTCATAATGGCCGACGGAATCCCCGTACCACGAAGGCGACGGCTGGACCGGATGCAGCTGGTTCATGCGCACTTGGCGGAATTGATGATCGAAGGGGTAAAGGATGGTGATTTTGTCCGGCTGCTGAAGCAGCTGCATTCCCCGATTTATAAAGACGAAGGGCACTCCTTCTGGCCAACACTGATTGCGCGGCGTCGGAAATCCCTTGCCGGCCAGCGACATTTCGCCGAACTTTTTCACGACTTCCGCCGCCCAGGGCTGCAAGATCGGATTGGTGTAATCGCCGACCAGTTGGTTGATGCTGCTTACTCCGGCTTGCCGTCCTGCGCGCACGCGCGACCGGTTTCGCACCGGGCCGGGACCCGATAGCGGCGGCTCCAAGGCGTTGAGGGATGGGAGGGACCATGCGCCGGAGAGATCCGGGATGGATATGGTCGATCGTACCTCACTATCGACCGCTACGTTAGCCGGCAACACGCCTTGCCCGGCGGCAGGCGTCATGGCCAGCGCCGCCAACGTCACGACCAGAAGGAAATTCCGCTGCCTGTGCATGCCAACCTCCCCTTTCATGGTTTGACGGTAAAGAAACTTTGACCGGGAGGACCGCATCCTTCGGCCCCGCCCCGTTTCTTGCTGAGCATCTGCGCGCGATCGAGCTTCGTCAATCGACCGTCATGTGGGTCGCCCTACCCAGCTCCCGCCACTGCGCGACCTCCTTGGCGATGAGCGCGCCGAAGTCTGCAGGGCTGTTTCCGACGGGCTCGATGCCGTCAGCGCGGTGCGGATGATCGCACGCAAAAGGTCCGTAATAGCTCCGCGCTTCGCGGGATCAGCCAGGATCGTGGCGGTCGTATTCAGATTGAACCGCTCCCTGTAGTCTGGTCCTTGCAGGATCACGGCATCCGGGCCGAGCGCCGCGGCTGACCGTTCGGGCGCCGGCTCCCAGATCGAGACTGCGTCCACATCGCCGCGCGCAAGCGCCGCCGGCATGTGGGGAGGGGTCAGGCCGACGACGGTGACCTCCGCCTCGGAACCGACGCTCCGCAGCGTCTTCACGATATAAAAGTGGGCCGAGCTGTTGAGCGATGTCGCGATCTTCTTGCCGCGCAAATCCGCAGCGGTGCGGATCCCGGCCGACCGGCGGCCCACTATTTCGATCCTTCTGCAGGGCCGAAATCGGCGAATCGGCTTCGCAGACCGCAGCGTTATCAAAGCTTATCTGCGGATAGCTTACCCAAGGATCAGGGCCGCCAAAACTGGGAATTTGAAATGCACACTTAGGTGGGCGCTCTTCGACAAGCTCAGAGCAAAGCGTGCCCACCATGATTCCAGTGGCAGGTGGGCGCGCTTCGCTTTGTCCACCCTGCCGCCTCAGTCGGAGGCCGGGCCGAAGGTCCAGCCGGGATGTTCCCGACGCCTAAGGTCGCTTTGTCCGATCCGATGACGGAGAGCGAGCATTCGTAGAGATTGGCAATGCCAACGGCTTGCGTCGCTCACCTGCCGTCTGATCGGAACGCTCAGGACTCCACCTACATGCACAACACCGCTGCGCCCTGCAGCTTGCCGTCGCGCAGATCGGCCAGCGCGTCATTGGCCTGTTCGAGCCGATAACGCACGACCTCAGTCTTGAGCCCACTCCTGGGCGCAATCGCAAGGAACTCGCGGGCGTCGGCGCGCGTGAGGTTCGCGACCGAGACCACTTGGCGCTCCTCCCACAGGATCGCATAAGGAAAGCTTGGGATGTCCGACATGTGGATGCCGCCGCACACGACACGGCCTCCCTTTTTCACCGCCCGCAATGCGGCAGGCACGAGCGCTCCAGCGGGCGCAAAGATAATCGCTGCGTCAAGCAGCTCAGGCGGCTGCTCATCCGATCCGCCCGCCCACGCGGCGCCGAGGCTCCGCGCGAACGTCTGCGCGGCGCTGTCGCCCGGGCGCGTGAAGGCATAGATGCGGCGGCCTTGCCACACCGCGACCTGCGCCAGGATGTGGGCCGCCGCACCGAAGCCATAAATGCCAAGCGCGCTGCCTTCTCCGGCCATCCGGTAGCTGCGCCAGCCGATCAGCCCGGCGCATAGCAGCGGCGCCGCAGCAGCATCGTCGAACCCGTCAGGGAGCGCGAAGCAATAGCGTGCATCGGCCACCGTGTGGGTAGCGTAGCCGCCGTCGCGCGTGTAGCCCGTGAACAGCGGCGCGTCGCAGAGGTTTTCGCGGCCGGCGCGGCAATAGGGACAAACCCCGCAAGTCGCGCCGAGCCATGGGACGCCGACCCGCTGGCCGATGGTAAAGCCCTCAACGCCGCGTCCGAGCGCAGCGACGCGGCCGACAATCTCGTGGCCCGGCACGATGGGCAGTTTCGGATGCGGCAACTCGCCGTCGACCACGTGCAGGTCGGTCCGGCAGACGCCGCAGGCCGATACCGCGACGAGAATTTCGCCTGCCGCGGGCCGCGGCGCCGGCCGCTCGCGCATGACGAGGAGTTGTCCCGGCCGGTCCAAGATCATTGCGCGCATCGTGTTCATGGGCGTCACCTTTGCCGACGACACAGTCAGTCGCCTTGATGCAATGCAAGTTCAACATGCCTGCGGGGCGATCCTCGTGGTCGCCCCGCGCCGCGTCCCCCAAACAGGACGACCACAAAGGTCGCCCCCGCATCACGAAGCGTCCGAAGCGAGCGACCAAGCCGCATGTAGGGCAAGCGAAAGTCGAGACAAGCGCCGCCCGCAGATCACGCGACCAAAAGCAAGGCGCGTCATGGCTCGCCCACTGCGTCACAGCTTCTTTTATGGGCGTCATTGCGGGGCGCGCGCGCCGCGCGCGAGCCCCGAATCCACGCCCGGTGATCTTGGGCGAACCCGAGATCGGATGCGGCAAGCCGGAATCCATGACCGCAGCAGCACTATAAGAGGCGCATATCGGCATGGTTCGACAGGCTCACCAGCCGATGTACGATGGCGCCCCGGAACGACCCTCTGATATGACACAAGGAATGGCCGGCTAACCTCGAAGCACAATGTCCCGCACCTGCTTTGCCCTCGCGGCGCATGCCCCCATCAAGAAGGCGAGGTCGGTGCCGGTCGAGACATAGCGTGCGCCCATGCGAACATATTCTTCCACGAGTTTCGGGCGCGTGGCGAGCCCGCCGACCCCCACATGCTTACCGTGGCGGCGGCATGCCGCAATCGTCATCTCGTAGGCTTCGCGGACCCTTGGATGCTCGTATTGCTCCGGAATGCCCCAGTCGCATAGCAGATCGTTGGTGCCGATCATCACCATGTCGATGCCGTCGACGGCGGCGATCTCGTCGGCCTTGGCCAATGCGGCGGCATTCTCGAACTGGATCATCACCGTGGTGGCGTCGTTGAGCGCAGCGTAGGCCTCGGCCGCCGGAAAGGTTCGAAAATGCAAATGAGGCAGCCCGCCCGCAACAGAGCGGGCGCCGAGGGGCGGGAATTTCGCGGCCTGGACCACTGCGCGCGCCTCTGCGGCCGAGCCGATATGCGGCGCGATCACGCCGAGCGCGCCGCCCTCCAGCACCCGCGTGACATATTCGGGAGTATTTGCAGGCACGCGCACGAATGGCGCGATGCCGGCGGCCAGCGCCGCCATGCAGATCTGACTGGTGGTCTCGAGCGAGGCGCTGCAGTGCTCCATGTCGACGTAAATGGTGTCGAATCCAGCGGTCTTCGCGATCTGGGCGATCTCGACCTGACGCACCAGCCGCACCGTCATCGATGCGACCACTTCGTCGCGCGCGAGCTTCTCCTTGACGTTGTTGCGCAGGATATCGCCGATCATCATGTCGCGCTACTCGTGCGTCGTGCCGTCAGGCATCAGGGCCCCCTTGAAATTCACCCCATCGAGCTTGGCGTCGGTCAGGATTGCGCGCGACAACCGCGACTCGGAAAGATCGGCGCCGGTGAGATCGGCGCCGGTAAGATCGGCGCCGAACAGGTCAGCGCCGGAGAGGTTTGCCCCCTTGAGGTTGGCTTCGCGCATCACCGCATCGATGAGGCCGGAATCTTCAAGGTTTGCGCCCTCCAGATTGGCGCGGCGCAGCGTCACCCCGATGAGGTTGGCCCGCTGCAGTTCGGCGCCCTTGAGCGAGGCATCGTCGAGGCGGGCGCCGGTCAAGATCGCCTCAGTAAGCTTCGCGCCGTCGAACACCGTTCGCACGAGGCGCGCCTTTTGCATTTTGGCTTCCGCCAGATTCGCGCCCGCCAGGTTGGCGACGCTCAGGTCCGATTCGTAGAACATGCCGCTCGGCGCGTTGGCATTCGTGAACGAGGCATTCTTGAGATCGGTCTTATTGAGGTTGACGCCCGCCAGGTCCGCGCCGGCGAATTTCGCGCCGATCAACCGGCTCCGGTGGAATACCGCGCGCATGAGCCTGGCGCCGGAAAGATCAACGCCGGCGAGGTCGCGCCGCTTGAGCTGCGCCTTCTCGAGCATGCATCCGGCGCAGGACTTGGTCCTGCCGGCAAGGAAATCAGCCTCGCCATCCGCTCGGGACGCGGTACACCAGAGCGCAACTATGAAGATGAGCGTGAGCACGCCGCCCGAAACCAGAGATTTCGACATGGCCTTTAATTCCGTTTCATCGCCCAATATGATGGCACGTTTCCAGGCGCCGACAAGGCGCGGCGTCTGCCTTTAGTGAAACAGGTTACGCCATGCAATCGGTCTCGCTGAACGTTGAAAAATCAAATTTTCCGGCGCGGCTTTTCGGATGCGCCGTCGCCATGGCGACGGTTTTCGGTGCGCCCGGAATGCTCTTCGCCCAGGGCGCGAGCGAGCGGCCCGTTCGACACGAAGTCTGGGACATTAAGCTTGGCGCCAGGATCGCCGACCTGCCGGACGATTATGTCGATTATGCCTGCGGCACCAATGGCGGGCCGCCGTCGACCCCGCTTACCGGCTGGAAAGACTACCGCCGCTGCCGGCCCGATGCGAATGGGCTGCATGAAGTGTATTTCCGCTATGACGACGAGCTCGAATATTGGGCAAAGGCCAACAATCTCGAAGCCCAGATGGAGCAGTACGTTGGCACCAAGACCTATGGCTTTCCGATCGTCGTCTCGGCTTTGATCGACGACGACGGCGTCGTGCGCGGCATCCGCATTGTCAGCGACCCGCGCGATCCGACAGCCGACCGAGACGAGGCCTATCTGCTGCGCAACTTTCTCAATGCAAGATTCGGTCGCGAAGGGTGGCAGTGCGAGGACCTTCCGGCCGAACCAGGCGAGACGCCCGTTACCGGCATTTTCGTCAAGCAGCGGTGCGAGAAAGATATCGAAGGCGGGATGCACGGCCTGTTGATAACGCGCTATTTACGCAAGCCGGGCCAGAGCCAGTATGATCCGATATCCGGCAAGGAGACCACGAACCAGTTCGAGAGCAATGTGCGGTTTGAATTGACCAAGATGAAATAACGGCTCTACTTCCCCACGAACGTCTTGATGATGTAGTCGGCGACGGCCTCGATTTCGCGCCGCATCAGCGGCGTTGAATGCGGGTCGTGCGGCGCGTCGTTGCCCAGATCCTTGCCGCCCAGGCCGTAACAGTTCGAATCCTCGTAGGCGTATTTGTCGAAGTGCGGCATCTCGGTGCCCGGCCGCCCGCAAGCGATGACTTCGATGAGCTGATCGCGATTAAGCGTGGTCTCGTGCAGATTGGCGGCGCGGCCCGGCGAGCGCGGGTCGCCGCGCCCGTCGCCGTCGGGCCCATGGCAGAACTGGCAATCCGCCTTCTCGTGAAACAGCCGATTGCCGAAGGAGACATCCTGGGCGGAGGCGGAAGAGAGCTGGAGGGCGGCGGCCACGACGCCGGGGATGGTGAGTTTGCAGATGTTCATACCAAGCTCCCTGGTTCGAGTCCTTGTCGAAATCCTTGCAGCCCGGATGGAGCCCATCGGGTCCGGCCCGGAGCCTGCCGTCGGGCGGCCAGGGGCCGGACCCGTCGGGTCTGCCCGATGATAAACTCCGCGTACCCGGGATCGCCAGTTAGCTCGTCCGCCCCCGGATTACGCGGCCCGAAAGAGCGGGCCGCGTAATCCGGGCTGCAGGCATCAGCTTCGGACCGACGATGAATAACCGCGCCATTTTCTTCCCCTCCCCCGCTTGCGGGGGAAGGGATAAATTGTTGAGCCAAGTCGCATGAATCGGCGTGTTTATTTTGTGGTAATGCCTCAGAGCCCGAACACGAACAGCATGGTCTGATTGCGCTGCTCGCGCAGTTCTGGCGTGAGCACGTGGCGGCCCCGGGTGATCCTGCTGATACCGGAGAGGATGGCGACGTATTGCTTACCGCCGGCTTCGAACGTGATCGGCGGCGCGTTGAAGCCGGTGCCGACATTGATCTTCCAGAGCTGGTCGAGCGTATTGTCGTCATAGGCCGCGAAGGTGCCGTCGGTATAGGCCGTGAACACCAGGCCGCCGGCGGTCGTGACCACGCCGCTGACGTTGGGGTAGATCGAGTGTACCCGCCTCTTGACCTCGCCGGTCACCGGGTCGGCCATGATGAGGTCGGACTCGTTGCGCTCGTTGAACTTTGAGATTCGGCTGAAGTAGATGCCCTTCTTGATCGCCTCCTGGTCGAGGGTCGAATCGTTGCACATCGTAAAGGCGGGAATGTAGAGCATTCCGGTGCGGCGGCTGTAGGACGGCGGGAAATAGTTGTTGCCTCCGGTCAGCGCCGGGCAAAGCTGCTTGGTCGGCTCCGCAAGGGTATAGTTCTGTTTGCCCGAATAGACCTGGATGTCGCGGTTGGGATCATAATCGACAGGCTTGCCAGTCTTCTGATCGATCCCCGCCGTCCAGTTGATGCGCTGCACGTAAGGCTTTGCCATCACGGTCTGGCCGTTGGCGCGCTCGAAGGAATAGAGAAAGCCGTTGCGCGCTGCGTGGGTCACGAGCTTGCGCGGCTGTCCGCCGACCGTGGCGTCGATTAAAATGTGGGAGCCTTCTTCGTCGTAATCCCACATGTCGCCCGGCGTATACTGGTGATACCAGTTCATTTTGCCAGTGTCCGGATCCCACGAAATCAGGCTGTCGGTGTAGAGGTTGTCGCCGGGGCGGTAGTAGGGGTCGGACCACGGCACGGGGTTTCCGGTGCCCCACAGCACCTGATTCGTGTCGGGGTCATACGAGCCCGTGACCCACATGGCGCCGCCGCCGGTCTGCCAGGCGTTGTTCTTGTCCTTCCAGGTCTCGCTGCCCGGCTCGCCGGGCGCCGGGATGACGAATTTTCTCCACAGCAGTTTGCCTGTGGCGGCGTCGACCGCCAGGATGAAGGTGCGCGCGCCCTGGTCGCCGCCCGAGGCGCCAACCACGATCTTGTCTTTTACGGCGAGCGGCGCCGCCGTGAACTGCAGCCCGGCCTGGCCGTCGGACAGGTTGGTCTCCCACGCGACCTTCCCGGTCTCCTTGTCGGTGGCGATGAGACGCGCCGGATGATTGGCCACCGAGATGACGAAATTGCCCCACAGGGCGGCGCCGCGATTGGCGTCCGGCGCCTTCTCCTGTCCGGGGTCCATGCGCCATACGATCCGGCCCACATCGCCTGAGCGGCCGTCGATCTTGTAGACGACGCCCCAGAGATCGACCACATAGAGGAATCCGTCCTCGGCCAGCGGCGTCGACTCCAGGTTTTCGTTCACCGAATTGCCGCCGATCGCGACCGCATAGGCGAGCTTGAGGCCTCTGACGTTGGTCTTGTTGATGGCGTCGAGCGGCGAATAGCGCTGCGCATCGTAAGTGCGGTGATTCATGAGCCAGTTGCCGGGCTCTGGGTTCGTCAGCCGCTGGGGTGTGACATCCGCCGCGGCGGCAGGCGCCGCCATGAGCGTGACCGCGCCAGCGAGCAGCAGGCGGCGCAGAGAACGAGGATGAAGCGAATGCATGATGACCTCCCTTGCTGTGTGCGCGGAGCGCAGCGTTTGGCCGATCGTAGCCCGGATGGAGCGAAGCGCAATCCGGGATCGCCTCGCCGCAGGCGCGTCCGCTCCCGGATGACGCGGGACAATCGCATGCGGGCGCCGGCCCGGCTCTCCCCGCTTGCGCCCCGCCTGCGGGGAGAGGGGGCACCGCGTGGCCGGGCCACATGCGATTGCCGTGCCGGCTTCGTGGCCGCTCGTCCGCCCGGGCGGCAGCCTATATAATCCGAACACAAACATCATGGTCTGGTGCCGCGTCTCTCGCAGTTCCGGAGTCAGGACATGCCATTCGCCGCCGACATCACGCCGGAGCGCCTGGTCAATGCCGACCGTGAGCCCGGCAACTGGCTGATGAACCACCGCACCTACGACGCCCAGGGCTATTCGCCGGTCGACAAGATCAATCGCGGCAACGTCAAGAACCTCAAGCTTGCCTATGCGGTCGCGCTCGGCGGCACCGCGGCGAAGGCGGGAACGGAAATCCGCACGGCGGCGCAAGCAACGAGAGCAGTTCGCCATAACGTTTGGAGATCAGAACGCATGTATTCCTCCCCTTTGTATTTGACGTGTCAACGTCCGCGAAAGCGCACGATCAGTAACCCCCTACCTTGCGGGGATGCTCCGCTTTCGCCGAGCATGACATGCCTGATTGTGTCGCGGTCGCCTGTCGCGCAATCCCGGATGGAGCGGCCGCAAGAGCAGCCGCGCCATCCGGGCTGCGCCGGCTCACAGTCCGAACACGAACAGCATCGTCTGGTTGCGCATCTCACGCAGTTCCGGCGTGAACTGGTGACGCCGCCGCGCGATCGGGCTCAGCCCCGAAAGAATCGCAACATATTGCTTGCCGCCGGTCTCGAACGTCATCGGCGGCGCATTGAAGCCGGTGCCGACGTTGATCTTCCACAGCGGTTCGAGGGTGGTGTCGTCATAGGCGATGAAGGTTCCGTCAGTGAGGCCGGTGAACATCAGGCCGCCGGCGGTCGCGAGCGCCGCGCTGTTATTTGGATAGACGCTGTGGACGCGCTTCTTGACCTCGCCGGTGAAGGGGTCCGCAACGATGATGTCGGACTCGTTGCGCTCGATATGCCGGAATGTCGCGCCCTTCCAGTCGCCCGCCTTGTTGGACAAGCTCGGGTCGAGCGAGACCTCGTTGCAGGATGAGGCCGACGGAATGTAGAGGAGCTTGGTCTTCGGGCTGTAGGAGGCAGACCAGAAATTATTGCCGCCCGACATCGACGGGCACAGCTTCTTGGTGCGGTCCGCGAGCGTCATGTTCTGCCCGCCGGAATAGACCTGGATATCGCGGTTGGGATCGTAGTCGACCGGCAGGCCGGTCTTCTGGTCAATGCCCCGCGTCCAGTTGATGGTTTCGACATAGGGCTTGGCGAGCAGCGTCTGCCCATTGGCCCGGTCGAACGTGTAGAGGAAGCCGTTGCGGCCGGAGTGGGTGACGAGCTTGCGCGGCTGCCCGGCAACCTGTCCGTCGATCAGGATGTGGGTTCCTGCCGCATCATAGTCCCACATGTCGCCGGGAGTGTACTGATGGTACCAGTTCATCCTGCCGGTGTCCGGGTCCCATGAGATCAGGCTGTTGGTGTAGAGATTGTCGCCCGGTCGATAATAGGGATCGAACATCGGCACCGGATTGCCGGTGCCCCAGAGCACCTGGTCGCTGGCGGGATCGTAGGAGCCGGTGACCCACATGGCGCCGCCGCCGGTTTGCCAGGCGTTGTTCTTGTCCTTCCAGGTCTCGCTGCCGGGCTCGCCCGGCGCCGGGATGACGTACTTCCGCCACACCACCTTGCCGGTCGCCGCATCGAGCGCCGCAATGAAATCGCGCACGCCGCGGTCGCCGCCGGCGGCGCCAATGATGATCTTGTCCTTCACGGGAAGCGGCGCCGCGGTGAGCTGCAGATCGACTTGGCCATCGGCGAGATTGGCCTCCCAAGCAACCTTGCCGGTCTCCTTGTTGGTTGCGATCATGCGGGCCGGATAGTTCGCGACAGTGATGACGAAGTTGCCCCACAGCGCGGCGCCGCGGTTGGCAAGCGGCACTTTCTCCTGACCCGGATCCATGCGCCAAACGATCCGGCCCACATCGCCGGAGCGAACGTCGATCTTATAGAGTACGCCCCACTGATCGACGACGTAGAGGAAGCCGTCCTCGGCCAGCGGCGTCGATTCCAGATTCTCGTTCGGCGAAGTCCCCCCGATCGCCACCGCATAGGCGAGCTTAAGGTCCCTGACGTTCGTCTTGTTGATCTTATCCAGCGGCGAATAGCGCTGCGCATCGTAGGTGCGATGATTCATCAGCCAGTTCTGCGGCTCGCGGTCCGCATTGATCAGACGGTCCGGCGTGACGTCGGCTGCCACGGCGGGCGCGATCGCCAGCGTGAGGGAACTCGCGAGCAGCAGGCCGCGCAGGGAACGCAGGCTGCGCAGGGAACGACTGTGATGGGAACTCATGGCCTTCCTCCTGATGTTCTCGGCATTGACGGGCCGTTCGCACGACCTGCGGCCCGGATGACGACCGGCAGCGCCGATGGGGCCACCGGGCGCCGGCTCGGGCGACAAACTCCGCGCCATCCGGGTCAGGGCCGTCTCATGCACCCGCGCCGCGGATTGCGCGGCTGCAAGCCGGCCTCCATCCGGGCTGCGAGGGCTACGGCGTATATATCCCGCGATTATACCAGTGGAATGAATCCCAGCTCAGCACTTTCTCGGCGCCGTCAAACAGCGTCCCGATATTGCCGCCGGTCGCCTTGTAGCTGAATTCCTTCACCCGATCCTTAACCGGAACAGAGGCATTCTTCATGATGTCAAGTCCGGAATCGACCTTGAAGATCTGATAGGCGCTCGGATTGCTCGGGTTGAAGAACTTCACTTCGGCGGCCGGGTTGCGGCGCGCGGCGCCGCGCTCGTATTTCACATGCGTCTCCAGACGCTCGCCATTCGCGCCGAGGAATTCCCAATTCTCTTCGCCCTGGGTCACGCCGCCTGCCGTATTGAACGACCGTGAGGCCTTGACGGAGGTCGCGTGAACATAGCTGCCGAACGGGCCAGGCGCCTCCTTGGGATCGGAGACAAGGGCGTTGATGATCATGCGGCCGGCATTGTTGGTTCCGGTCTGCTTGATCGGGATCTCGATGATGGCGAGCTGGTCGCTGGTCTTGGGCGTATTGTCCGGGTTGGTCACGTCAACGCGGTCGATGAAGATCAGCCGCAGATTGGCGTCCTTGGCGGGACCCTGGGTGGCAATCGCGGCTTCCCATCCGGCCGGCAGCAGCTTCTGCAACGCCGCATCATTAACATGGAAATCGAGCTGGAAGCGGAATTCCGCACTGTTTTCGACCAACGTATCGGCGCCCGCGGGCTGCACGGCGCCGCTCACCGCGCTGGCTGCGAGGAATGCGGCACTGGCGCTCAAGGCGATCATCCTACCCATCACAGTAACTCCCCTCTTGGCGTTGGTCGTCTGCCCCCCTGCCTACCCTATGCTTGCGGGCGAGGGTCGGGAGGACGGCGCTCAATGAACGCTATTATCACGAACTTTATACCCTGCTGGCTAGAGCGTTTTTCGATCACGCGAACCGGCGTAATAGTCGGGCTGAGCGGTTCAATCATCTGAAACCGAGCCGATACGCCGCTCCAAGCGCTGCGAGGCTCACCGCCGCCGCAAACATGAGATAATAGCTTGGCGCGAGATTGCTGCCAGTGGCGTCGATCAGCCACGCGATGATGAATGGCGCGAACCCGCCAAAAATTGCGACCCCCACCGAATAACTCGTCGAGACAGAGGTCGTGCGCAAATGCGTCGGGAACAATTCCGAAATCAGCGCAGGAATCGCGCCTGTGTAAGCCGCAACAGAGACGCCGACGGACGCTTCAACAAACAGCAACGATTTAATCGTTGGCACCGCGACCAACCACGCAAACAGCGGATGGACGGTTATCAATACGGCGACCGTGGCGATGGTTGCGATCGGCAGCCGTCCGAGCTTGTCGGAGAGCGCTCCGAACAGCGGGATCATCACGACCTGGATTGCGCCGGCAAGCATGGTGGCTAAGAATGCTCCGACCGGCGGCAAGCCGAGTTCGCGGACTGCATATGTGGGCATATACACCGCTGTGTAGGCGGCGACGGTTACCAGGACGATCGTTCCGATGGCCACCAACAGTCTCGTCTTGCCCCAGGAGAACGTTTCCCAAAGCGGCCCAGAAGTTGTTTGCGCCGACCGAAATTCCAGCGTCTCATCTGCGTGGCGGCGGATGTAGCAGCCGATCGGCCCGATCAGCAGGCCGAACAGGAAGGGCATCCGCCATCCCCACACTTCCATCTGTTCGGCTGTCAGCAGCCCATTAAGCGCTGCTCCCAAGCCGGTCGCCAGAACTGTTGACAAGCCCTGACCGGCAAATTGCCAGCTCGCGTAAAGGCCTCGCTGCTCGGGATTCTGCTCAGCCAGGAACACAGTCGCGCTGCCGAATTCGCCGCCTGCCGAAAAGCCCTGGATCATGCGCGCGGCGACGACCAGGATCGGCCCGAATATTCCAATGGACGCATAGGTCGGAGCAAACGCCGTGATTGCGGTTCCCGCCGTCATCATCGATATGCTCAATGTCAAGGCTGCCTTGCGACCATGGCGATCGGCAAGGTCCCCCATCACGACCGCGCCGAACGGGCGCATGACGAACGTGACGCCGAAGGACGCGAATGTCAGCAGAAAGGAGGCTGCCTCGTTTCCGGCCGGGAAGAACAGCCTTGCGATCATTGCCGCGAAAAAACCGTAAATTATAAAATCGAACCACTCGAACACATTGCCGATCGATGCCGCGGCGACCGCGCGCCAGTGGGCCCCCTCCTTGCCCTCCCCCCGTGCTTGCGGAGGGTCATTGCGCGTGGCCCCGCTTTCCTCCCGCTCGCCTTTTGCTTGTGGGGAGGCGAAAGAGACCGTCGCGCCACATGCGATTTCGCTGACTTGCAGGGCAAGGGACGGAGAGGACGATTCCGTCGACGCCACGCGGAAACACTCACCCGACTTGAACAAGGACGACCCCGACAGTTGCCAGTCCCACCGCCATCCATTGCAGCCTGCTGACCGGCTCTCGCAGCACCAGCACGGCGAGCGCTCCGCCAAAGACGATGCCGCTTTCGCGCAAGGGCGCGACGAGGCCGATCGGGCCTTGGACGTAGGCCCACATGCCGCACAAATATGACGCAAGCAGGAGCGCTGCACCTGCATAACAAAGCTTGGCATGGGTTCTTAAAACGGCAAATGGATTGGTGCGGGCGATGCCGGACGCCACTCCCAATCCGACCGCTGTGACAACCGAGCTGGTAACTGCGTAGGGAATCAGACAGGCAAATCCGCCGCCGCACACGCGGATGCCTTTCACGTCGAACAGCAGCGCGAAAGCCAGCGCCGCGCCAGCCGAGACCGCCCGCACCATTCCGGCCGCCCGCCGATCGCAAATCGTCCGTCCCGAAAACGCAAACAAGAGCAGGCTCAGCACCACGAGCCCCAAACCTTCGACCGCGTGCAGTCCCCGCGATTCATTCATGAACATCCAGCTAAGCAAGAATAAAATCGGCGGAATTACCGCTCTTACCACCACGTATGCGATGCCGAAATCCGTGCGCGCGTAAGCTTGCAGCATTGCTTGTGTGAAGGCGACGTTGCAGGCGCTCGCGGCAGCCACCCAAGGCCAGGTATCGGCAGGAGGCAGGCCCACAAGGGGCAGGAGGACGCAACACAGACTCGCGGTTGCGAGGACGATGCCGCGGAGCAAATCCCGGGGCACGGAATGGAGCTTTGCCAGGATGTTCCAACATGCATGCAAAAAGGCGCTGGCAACGGCAGCAATGAACACCGCCCAGGTCAAGGAAGCACTCCCGGATTAGATTTGAACGAAGTTGAACCGGTCCGATGCTCTCCCGCGCGGCTGCCTTTCCTCGCAGGGGGGCGAATCCATTCACCCGCCGCCTGCGATGAGATAATGCAGGGGAGTCGTCTCATGCCAACGAAAGCGAAACTCCGACACTCCGCAGCATCCCTGGCTGCCATGCTCACCTTCCAATGACAGGGGCTATCAACCGATCAGAACCGATTGCGCAACAATGGATCTGCACAACAATGGATCGATTTCTCGTGGCGGAGATGCGCCCCTCCCACGGCACAGAACTCAGGTTAACGCCGCGTTACCAAACGCGAGCGGTCGGTACGATCGCGGCCATCCCACGTCTTCGAACGAGGACTGTCGAATCGAAAATACTCGGCATCCGAATCCTCTTGGTACCCGCTGCAATCAGGAACACACCCTGTTCCGTTGGCCCGAAACGCTTTGTTAACCCGGAATCCGTGCCGTGGCGCCCCTCCTTGCCCTCCTCGCATCCGGGAGAAGGGCAGGCAGGAGCCCTGCAGCCGCGGCCGGTGCGCATATCGGCGCGGTCAATGCATAGCAGCGTTGCGGAATGGCGCTTCCTGTAATTCCAGCGTCAGGCCCCCCTGTTAACCGAGGAACGGCGTATGTCCGTTCTGCATGCTCTCGCCTGATTCCACATGTGCGGCGTCGTTGGCAGGCGCCCTCACCTTGAACTCCACCACGTTTGCGACCGTGCGGGTGAAATGCCGGAGCTCGTCGGCCGAAATCGCATGCAATTTCGTCTGAAGGTCAAGCAAAGCCATCGCAAGCAGACGCGACGTGTCGTCGAGCGACAGCGCTTGCGCCACCCTGGCGCTGCTCGAAAGTCGATCGATCAAGACACGAATTTGTTGATTGCGATCGTTCATCGTTTTCTCCTCAGCAACTCGGCATTGGTCGGGCTCTCGCTCATCCAACTGCGCGTGGTGACGATCTCGCCGTAAACCCCCACAATGCCGGTTACCGCTTTTTGGACCTCTGTGGCGGAGAGTTCGCCGAGCCCGTGGCTTGCGGAAGCGTCAGCTAAATATGAAAATCGATGTTTGCGATGAAACGCATCGATCGCGGTGGAGAGGCAGGCCGTTTCACCGGCAAATCCCGCGAGAGTGAAATGACCTCCGCAACCGTCCATGAACTGAGCGAACGGCGTGCTGGAATAACAAGACGGACTCTCTCTATCAAAAACCATGTCGGCGCTGGTCGGTTCAAATCCCTTTATCCATCCGCTGAATGCGGTGTTTCGATTGAAATAGGCGGAACGGCTGAACTGACGCACGAATGCGACCGGAAAGCCCTTCGATCTCGCGTGGTCGAGCGCGGCGCGGCAGTTGGCGAGCGCCTCGTCAACATGCGGCAGAGCCATCAGGCGGGAGCCAGTGACATATTCCTGCTGCATGTCGACGAGAACGAGGCAAGGGGCGACCGAAGCGTCGGACAGAGCCCTCAAATAAATGACCTGATTCACGCGGCGGCTCCTTCAGCGGTGGACAGCCTGGCGCCGCGCGCTTTCGAGCGCTCCAGAATCCCGACCTCCTGCCAGCTTCCTTCGGGGCGGATGACGACATAGGGGTCTGTCTCGAACGATATTGTCCTGGCTGCACGCTTCACGTCGCAAACCATCTCGATATACTCGAAATCCGAGAATACGAATTCTCGCTGACCATCGGAAATGGAAAAGCCAGATTTATTCCAGAATGCTGTCAGGCGTTTTTGCGCGTAGCAACATATTCGCGTGTAGCCTTTGGTGCGGCAGAATTCGACCGCGGAACTAACAAGCTTCCGCGCCAGGCCCCGGCCTCGGAATTCCTTGCGTACAACCAGGCGTTCCAGTTTGGCAAAATCGGCAAAGTAGCGGATGCGGAGGCAGCCGGCGGGCTCATCGCCGACATAACCAATCAAATGGGTCGCCGTGAAGTCATTCCCATCAAACTCTTCGTCGTAAGGACACTTTTGTTCGCCGACAAACACGGCGCCTCGAAGCACCGCCGCCCGCATAAAATCGTCCACCGTGCGCGCAACGCGAACCGAAATACGCAGGTCAGGCGACAGCGGACTCGGCATCGCACAAAGGGTCGTTTCCTGGTGGCGCGCCATTGAGCGGCGGAACAGATGAAACTGGGGCGCGGTGCTGCCGGCGAGTTTGGGGGCCAGCCGAAACCCCATGCCCTCGACGAAGCGGGCCGCCTCGCTGTTTATCGACCAACTGTAGACATCGACGTCGTGGCGGTGCAAAGTCCACATCTTCTGCATCACCAGCGGCGCTCCGGCGGCGAGCTTGCCTGGGGCGTAGACGTGCCAGACGTAGATGCCGGCTGGTTTCTCGTGCTGAGCCGAGATGACGGAAAGAGGCGGATTGCGGCGGTCCAAGGTTCCGTCGAGGAGCTGGCTCAATCCTTGCTTTGTCAGCGGCAGGAATGAAACGTAGCCTTCGCCCGCCGGCGCGTTCACGTTGAACTTGTCGCGGTGAGCGATGGCCCAGAAGCAATCCGGATTATACGAGGCCACGCGCTGGACGACTTCCGCGCTTGTCAGCATGGGGATAGACTTCCGCGCCAGATCCATGAGCGCCGCGATCTGCTCGCCCCCCACATTGAAGACGACAAGGCGGCGCGCAAGCGCCAGGATCTCAGGATCGTCGAGCCTGCGGGTCGATCGTTGCGCGCTGTCGTACGCAAGCTTCCCGGTCCCGGAAACGCGAACATCATGAGCCGTCATGTGATCCCCCTTTTACCCATGCGCCTTAATCTGATATCTATTTAGCTTCACATGGGGTGTGGCGGTGCGATCGAATTCGACTATCGGTGCTCACGAAATTGAGCACCTGCGTGCGGCAGGCGATGGCGCGGGCCCCGACTGGGAAAGCATTCGGACTTTCCTCGAGGTGGCGCGGGCCAGCAGCTTTCGCACCGCAGCGGCCCGGCTGCGCATGACTGGCCATGGCGTTGCGCGGCGGATCGAACAATTGGAACATCAGATCGGCGCGATGCTGTTCACGCGCCACCGTGATGGCGTGCGCCTGACGGGGGCTGGTCGCCACCTTTTGTCCTGTGCGGAGCAGATGGAGGAAGCGTCGCTCGGATTTGTCCGCCGGCGGGGCATGCTGGCGCAGCCACTTCGAGGCGAAATCAGGATTGCATGCACGGAAGGATTGGGAACATTCTGGGTGACGCCGAGGCTCCTCGAATTTGCTCGCGCGCACCCTCAGATCTTGGTTGATCTGTGTTGCTCGATGCAGCGGCCCGACGATTTGGTGGCGCGGGCGCAGGCCGATCTTGCGATTCAAATCGAGCAACCGGCGCCGCGGGATCTCATGACCCGCAGGATCGGCCGCATGCACATCGTGCCCTGCGCATCAAAATCCTACATCGAGACTTACGGCCTCCCAAAGTCTAAGCAGGAAGTCGACGAACGCCACCGCATCGTCCTCATGTTTGCGGACCAGGGCAAGGCGCACGACTTGTACAATGAGCAGTATCCCGAACGGTCGCAGACCGGTTTTGTGGCGATGCGCACCAATGTCAGCACTGCGCTTTATGCGGCAATCGTCAGCGGCTTGGCGGTCGGCTGGCTGCCGACATACTGCTTTGCGATCGGAGCGTCGGTAATCCCGCTCGACCTCGACTGGGTTTATTCGTTCGACATCTGGCTGAGCTATCATCCTGATCTGGGATCAGTGCCCCGCGTGCGCCGCATGATCGATTGGGCGATCGAGCAATTCGACCCGCAGAAATGTCCGTGGTTCCGCGACGATTTCGTTCACCCCGCTGCGTTCGAAAAGCACTTACGGAAAGGCTCGCCTGGAGAGATTGACGCCGCGTTTGGCCGGCCAAAAACACAACCTCCGCCCTAAATTAATCTGTGAATCTGTGAATCTTTGAAACTCCCCAAGAGGGCTGCCCTATGCCGACCTCAGAGTCATCACTGCGGGATGAGAACGTCGGTCGTCGCCTTAAATTGCGACGGCTCCAACTCGGCCTGTCGCAGGAGTCGCTGGCTTTGGCGCTCGGCCTGACACCGGAGCAGGTGCAAAGATATGAAGCCGGAAACGACCGCATCGACGCCGCCCGGTTGCAGCAGATTGCGGAGATTCTGAGGGTGCCGATCCTGTTCTTTTTCGGCGCCACCCTGAGTGGGGCGCATCGCGAAGGCGATAGCAACGTCATCCATTTCCTCGATACGGCGTACGCCCTGCGTCTTATGCAGGCGTTCCGGCGGATCGAGGGGCGCCACATTCGGCGGTCGATCGTGGAGCTCGTCGAGCAGATCGCCGACGCCGTCGATGCCCAAAGCGCCTGATCGTGCGGCACGGCCGCCTGTCCGCTGCGCGACTCGTCTTGGCCGCCAGCGGTGAGATCAATGCCGGGCGCCCCCATGATGCGGAGCCGTTCACGGCCGCATTCATAGGCCGATGGAACTGGACATATTGCGAGGGTTCTCGTCGCGCAGCCGCCATGCGGGCCGTTAGATTCGAGACGCAGAAGCTCTCAAAAAAACGCCAGCGTTTCGCAGCCGACGCCGGCCTCAAAGCGGTGCGACACACGCAAGGTCGCGAGGTCGATCACATGAATGCTGCCGTCGCCCTGGCAGGCGACGAAAAGCTCCCCGTCATGAAAAGCGCCGTCCATCGGCTGCTTCCCGACCGCCAGCGTGGTCTGGCGAGAGAACTTCGAGTCGATCAGCGTGGCAGTAGCGCTGCGCAGGCTGGTCACGAGAAGAGTTTGACCGTCCGGGCTATAGCGGGCGATCTGAGCCGGTTCCGGTACGCCTTTCAGCGGCACCGTCTTGACGACGGTGAAGCTCGACGAGTCGATCAGGAGGAGCGTCGGTTCTTCGTCGTCGACAGCGACAAGAAGCTTGCCGTCAGGTGAAATCGCCAAGCCCGCCAAGGGACGCGGGGTTGCCACCTGCCGCACCAGTTTGCGACCCGGCAGGTCGATCACCGAGATCGAGGCGTCTTGTTCGTTCTCGGTATAAAGCCAGCGGCCGTCCGGCGCGATCGCGAGGCGATGCGAATTGGCGGAACCGGTTTCGATCGCGCCCACAACCCTATTCTCGGCGAGATCAACAAGCGCGACGACGCTGCTGTTCTCGCAGGTGATATAGAGCAGGCCGTCAGGCCCGATCTGCAGGCCGTGCGGCGCGACATACGGAGAAAGATCGATATCGGCCACATGCCTGCGCGTCATAAGATCGACGACGGAGAGCAAGTGGCCGGGGTTGGGATTTCGGCCATGTATGCCATCCCCGTAGATCGGAACATAGGCGGTCGAGCATTGCGGCGGGACCAGGAGCTCATGCGGCAGGGGTTCGAAGTCGTCAAGAACATCCGTCGTGGCGTAGCTTTCGGGGTTGAGGAAAAGCACTTTGCCGCCCATTTTGTCGACTGCAATCAAGCCGCGGATGGCGCTCTTACTCATTTGTTCAAATCCGTTGGAGCTTCGATCATATGACAAGGCCGGCGGCGTGGTCAAAGTCGCCCGATCGCTCACGTCAGCCAATCTGCGGGGTCGGAGCATCTGATGCCGGGCGCCACCTCACAGGCGTTAGGTTAAGGTTCGACGTTGCCGCGGACTCGTCCCCAGCCCCCCACAAGGGGGCAGGTAGCCGCGAGTGGTCCGCGCACCGTTAAACTAACGCCAATGGGGCGCCCCTTTGGTCGCACCCCGTTTTGGGCGCCTCGTCGGCTGGCGGCGGTGCAACCACAAGGGTCGCGCCTTCGACCGGCAACGCCGGAGGATGCCGCGCTCCGTCGTTATGAATTTGCTCGATCCCATCGGGAACCTTACATCGGCAGTTGCTTCCGCCGACGAGAGGCGTCTAATGCGATCGGAAGGCGGATCATCGCCAGGCCGACAGTGCTAAGTTTTCGCACACGGCACAACAAGGAAGGGCGTCCTCATGTCCAGAATTCGTCACATCGCCATCATCGTTCCGGATGCGGAGGAAGCCGCGCAATTCTACGAGAAGGCGCTCGGATTGAAGCGCGCCGGCACCGCGCGGCGCGGCATCTACATGTCGGACGGCGTGATCAACGTCGCGCTGCTTCAAAAGGAGCACGAGAACGAGAAGCTCGGCCTTTACCATTTCGGCGTGTGGGTCGATGACCTCGACGCCGCCGAAAAGCAGGTCGTCGATGCGGGAGGCGCCTATCTCGCGGGGCGGCCGACGTCGCCGAATTCGTTCTACGAAGCAAAATACCGGGACCCCAACGGCGTCGTGTTCGATCTTACGCATAACGGGTGGGCGGGCGCCGCCAAGGACGTTGTGGCGAAATCCGATCTATGACTCTTCCGTCGCAGCGCGTCATTGTCATCGGGGCCGGCCCGGTGGGCCTCTGCCTGTCGCTGGCGCTCGCGCAGGCAGGCGTGCCGGTTACCATCGTCGAGGCGCGCGGAGAAGACAATTTCCTCGAACAGGTGCCGCGGGCGGGCACCAATCATCCGGCGACGCTCGAGATGTACGACCGCATCGGGCTTTACCGCAAGCTTGAGCCGCGTGGCATCATTGCGCCGGTGTTTCATTACTGGGATCGCGCCGCCAACAAATTGATCGCGGCGTTTGATCACGTCCATCTCAAAGACGATACGCGCTTTCCCTATGTGCTCCAGTGCGAACGCATCAAGATCGTAGAGGAAGCGCTCAAGATGGCGAAGGCGCATCCCTTGATTGACGTGCGCCTTTCGACGAGCTTCACGCATTTCGAGCAGAATGGCTCGGGCGTTGTCGCGCATGTCGTCAATCCAGCCGACGAGGCTGAGAGCATCGCGGGCGCCTATCTGGTCAGCGCCGAGGGCGCGCGCAGCATCGTGCGCAAAGCCCTCGACATCGAGTTCGAGGGCTTCACGTATTCGGACCTCACGCTGAACATCGAGGTCGCCTACGACTTCCGCCGCCACGGCTATGCGGAGCGCAACTACATTTCGGACCCCGCCGAATGGTCAAACTTGTTCCATTGGAAGGGGCCGCCGGATCGGTGGCGGGTGCATTTTCCAGTGGATCCCGCGGAGGACCAGGAGGCCGTTTGCCGTCCCGAGGCGCTGCAGGCGCGCCTGCAGCGTTTCCTGCCGACCGATCAGCCCTTCGAGATCGTGGCCAGCAATCTCTACACCGTGCATCAGAGAGTGGCGAAGAAGTTTCGCGTCGGCCGGGCGATCCTCGCCGGCGACGCCGCCCATGTGAATAGTCCGATCGGGGCCATGGGAATGAACAGCGGCGTCCACGACGCCTTCAATCTTGCCGACAAGCTCATCAAGATCCTGCGCGGCGAAGAAGGCGAGGAAATTCTCGACCGCTACGAGCGGCAGCGCCGCCACGTAGCGATTCAACACACCCAGGCGCAAACCATCCGCAACAAGCGGCTGCTCGCCGAGAGGGACCCCGCGGTGCGCAAACGCAATCAAGACGAGCTGCGCCGCATCGCTGAGGACCCGGCGCGGGCGCGGGCATTCCTGCTGCGCGCGTCGCTGATCGAAAGCCTGCGCGAGGCGGAACAGATTGCGTGACCAGTGCTCGTAGCCTGACCATGAGCCGCACCACCCCTTCGCCCGGCGGAGCCCGCAATCTTAGAATCGAATGGTCGCGGATCGTGCTGCCGATCGTGACCCTCGCGCTTGGGGTCGCGGCCTGGGACCTGGTGGTGCGATTAAAGGACATTCCGCCGTTCATCCTCCCGAGTCCGGGCCTTGTAGCGGCGACGGTTGTGTCCGATTGGCCGTTGCTGTCAGACTCGCTCATTGTCACGCTCGCTACGACCTTCTACGCGCTCGCGTTGGCGCTCGCAGGCGGCATCGGGCTTGCGATTCTGTTCCATCGATCGCGCCTGATTGAGCAATCGCTCTATCCCTACGCGGTGATCCTCCAGGTCACGCCGGTGGTCGCGGCAGCGCCGTTGCTGCTGATCTATCTGCCGCAGCAGGCGGCGGTCCTCGCCTGCGCCTGGATCGTGGCGTTCTTCCCGATCCTCGCCAATACCACTCTCGGGCTCAACTCGGTCGATCGTAATCTCGTCGACCTGTTTCAGATATACGGCGCCTCGCGCATCAAGATGCTGCTGCGCCTCAAGCTGCCGGCGGCCCTTCCCTATATGCTTGGCGGGTTGCGCATTGCCGGAGGGCTGTCGCTGGTCGGCGCGGTCGTTGCCGAGATCGCCGCCGGCTCGGCCGGCGCCGGATCCGGGCTCGCCTACCGGATTGCCGAATCCGCCTATCGCCTCAACATCGCGCGCATGTTCGCGGCGCTGATCCTGCTGTCGATCACGGGGGTAGCGATCTTCTTCGCGCTGTCGCTCGTGTCTCATCTCTTGCTGCGCCGCTGGCACGAAAGCGCGGTCGCGAGCGAACCGTGACGCATTGCATCGGCCGACGCACCGGCCATGCGCTCATCTCGCATTATCGACCCTCGTCCAGCTTGCCTGACGCGCGACCCCGGCTATTTTGGCCGCGACTGCGCCTCCAGGGTGCAGGCATCGCCGGCGATTTTGCCCACGCGGTTTGCGGCTGTGTGCGACCGCGTGGGCGAAGCTGCGCTCGGCTGCGTCCAACAATGAATGCAGTGCCGGGCAATTTTGCCCGCCCTGCAAACCGCCGGACTCCCGCAGCATGCCCCGACACACATGAAACCCCAATCCGCCGTGCTGCCGCGCGAGGCAGCCAAGGCCCGCCGCGCCCGGCTCATCGGCATTGCGCTCATGTGCGGAGCGGTCGGCACTTTCTCCTGCCTCGACACAACGCCAATGAGGGCCGCCCCCGGTAGCGAGCAACATTGGAGCACGCCGGGCGCGGCGTACCGAACGTTAATGCTTGGGAATTCCGGCCTTGTCGATAACCTCGCGCCACTTGGCTGCATCCGCGGCCATCCGGTTGCGCATTTCTTCAGGGGTGCTCCCGCGCGCTTGCAGTCCAAGTCGCAGCATCCGCTGCTGAATGTCAGGCGCCGCCAGCGCCCGCCTGATCTCAGCGCTGAGCGCGCCGATGATTTGGGCCGGAACGCCGCCGGGCGCTCCGACGCCGTTCCAGCTCGTCACCACATAATCCGGCAGCCCGCTCTCTTTTGCGGTCGGCACGTTTTTCAGCAGAGGATCGCGCTCCTCGCCGGATGTGGCGATGACGTGCAGCTTGTCCGGACCGATCGTGCTCTCCAGACCCGCGTAGTAATCAAAGCCGAGAGCGACCTCTCCGCGCAGCAGTGCGGTAACGAGGTCCGGCGTGGTGCGATAGGTGACGATGGTGAACTCCGCGTTGGAGACCTGCTGGAATAAGTGCGCGGAAAGATTCTGCGTGCTGCCGGGATTGATCGCTCCGAGGTTGAGTTTGCCCGGCGCCTTGCGCGCAGCCTCGATCACATCTCTTACCGACTTATAAGGCGATGTGGGCGGCACCACCAGCAGCATCGCGAAGCTCGCGGCAACAGAGATCGGCGCGAAATCCTTAAGGACGCTGTAAGGAAGGCTCTGAAACAGGCTCATGCTGATGGTCTGCCCGTTGCCCATCTCGCCGAGCGTGTAGCCATCCGCGGGAGCGCTCAATAAAGCCCGCATGGCGGCGATTCCTCCCGCGCCGGGCCTGTTCTCAATGACAAAGGGCTGCTTCAGGTTCTGGCTGAGCTTGTTTGCGAGCAGCCTGATGGTCAGATCGCCGGCGCCGCCAGCCCCGTAGGGCACGAGAATGCGGACCGGCTTGCTCGGATAATCGTCGGCTGCCAGCGCGTCACCGCGCAAAACGGCTGCACATGCGAGCGCGAGAATGGCCGAGGCCTGGAGAATTCGAAGCATGTTAGCCTTGCCACGGGGACAACCGAAGGAAATCTCGTTGGGTATCGAGATCATTCGGACTATCGGGTTGATTTTGACTCATCACGTTGAGTGTGACGCGAACGGCCAGTGAGGTCATCGTCAGGGCTTTCATGCATAAGCTTAAGCGTCGCGGTGCCGGGAAGATATTCGTTTCCGACTCGGTCATCGCGATCTCGCCGTGTCGTTTGACCAGCCACGATCAGCTTTCATCACCGGCGGCTCATCGACGGCGCTCATGCCTTAAGGAGTGAAGGCTGGCGCCGCGAGCTGCGCGGACTCATTTCTTCACGTACCGCGATACGGTCCCGGCGTCGTACATTCCGACATAAACATTGCCTGCGTCATCCGCGGCTACGGACTCTCCCCAAGTGTTGCTGGCGGCGCCGGTCCCCTCTTTGGCCGGCGCGGGGTCCGCGATGAAGGCCGTGACTTTACCATCCTTCACGCTGCCGATCCTCACGCCGCGCTTGAAGCCCGGATTCTGCGCCGTGTTGGACTCGGAATCGGTCACATAGAGAACATCATGCTTGTCAATGAAAAGACCGCTTGGGCGGCCGAACTGCTTCCACTCCCCGAGGAATCCGCCATCCGGGCTGAAGATCTCGATCCGATTATTGGATCTGTCGGCCACGAATATGCGGCCCGCTGAATCGATCGCCAGCGAATGATTGACCCCGAACTCGCCGGGGCCTGAGCCCCGCCTGCCCCACGCCATGATGAATTTGCCGCTACTGGTGAACCTGACGATCCGGGCGTTGGTGTTGCCGCCATGCCCGTCACTGACGATGATTTCGCCATTGGCCGCAACCGCGACATCCGTTGGAGCGTTGAACATGTTGGGCCCATCGCCGGCGACGCCAGGCGTGCCAAGGGTGAGCGCTACCTTTCCACCTGGGCTGAACTTGATGACCTGATGGCCCTTGCCGTGGCCACCGACATTGTCGGTCGCCCACACGTTGCCCTCGTGATCGACATAGAATCCATGTGGATGATTGAAGAGACCCTGGCCAAAGCCGGCTACAAAATTTCCGGCAGCATCGAATTTCAGGATGGGATCAAGTGTCGAGTTGACACAGTCTCTTGCCCCGCATCGATCAAAGACCCAGACGCTCTTGCCGTCGGGATCGATGTCGACGCCGGTCACCTGCCCGACCTTGCGGCCATCTGGGATCTTCAACCAATTCACGTCGAGACGATATGGGTTGGGGGCGCCATTCGGGTCAGCCGGCGCTTGCGCGAACAAGTAGCCTTCAGGCCCGGCGAGCGCAGCCGCGATAATTCCGAACAGCAGGGCGATTGTGCTCAGGCGGAACATGGATACCTCCTCGCGAGGATCGCGTCATTTTCGCCGCTCAATTCATGCCTCTTCGATGACAACCAGCCTCGCCGCCCCAGTCATGGCCGCGGGCTTGTCCCGGCCATCCACGTTTTTTCACGGAGGCGCCGTAAGAAGGACGTAGATGATCCGCGACAAGCGCGGGCATGACGACAAGGGAGGCAGTTTGATCTCAACGGAACATGCTCCAGGCCTCGCGGATCTTCATTTGCGCTGGAAGTAGCGCAGGTCGGGCGGCGGCTGGTCCTTGCGCGTCGGCATCAGCAACCCGTCGCCGCTAATGAAATAATGCTCATCGCCGATGAAGACCTGCAGATTGCCCTCGGCGCAGATGTATTCCGGCCATTGCTCCTGCAGATTGCGCGTGCGAACGTACCTCTTGTCCACGGTCCACGGCCGCGTCAACGCGTGGTCGATGACGGTGATCTCATCATGGATCACGTTGGGATCGGACCTGTCGAGATGGATGCGCTCCTTGAACACGGACTGGTTATCGAAATGCAGCGGGAGACCCGAGGCGTCATAGGAACGCGGGCCCTTGAAGCCGCGCGTCTCGACTTCAAGCACGTCGTAGCGGCCGTCACCGTCCTCGTCGATCCACCGACCGATTGAATAGCCCTGGTAGGACGGTTCGATTTCCTTCGGCCAATCGCGCCCGTCCGTGAAGATGCGGCGATAGTGGTCGACATCGGCGATCAATATGTATGTCGTGTTCGGAGTGACGATGAATTCGAGCGGGCGAAAGGCCACCATCATATGCGGCATGCCGGCGGCAAGGCACCGGGCGTGGCCCGTGTAGTTGCCCTCGCCGCCCTTGGCCTGGTCGGCAAGGCTTGCCTCGAAGATGGCGCGGTATTCGGGCGTCAGCGGCGCCTGCTGGCCCGCCCCCCACGGTTTGGCCTGATCGAATGAAGGCTGGCCGGGCAAGCCGCGGACAACGAAGCGCGCCCAATGCCCTTGCAGGTCCGGGTATCTGGCGTCATCCCATGCGGCGGCGCTGCCGATTGAAGCTGCGAGCACGGCCGCCGCGAGTGCACCCCATAGGCAGTGGTGATGCATGAACGCCTCTCCTTTTACTCAAAGGCCGCCGCGGCGCAGCGGAAGCACTGACGGCGGCGACACGGCCGCCACCATGCCGATGGCATGGCAGCTTGGCCAACGCTAATCGAATTCACGCCTTTCGCCATAAGATTTTGCTAAATATCTGCGGACCGCCGTGTGCGGAGCAACAGCCGGCGACAGGTAAACGCTTATGTGATGTCCAGGAAGCTAATGGCTGAAGAGCAGTCCCGGTTTCCGTACCGATCCGGCCGGCAAGGTGCGCTGACCGGCGGGAACGGCGCGCGGGCTGCGCCAGCTTCCGATCCTGTTCGGCAAGGACGGCCGGGAGGGCAGGGTAGCCATCGTCTGCTGCGGCCAATTGTTGGGAGGGCGCGATGCGATCAACTCGATTTCATCTGCTGGCCGGCGCGATCCTTGGCATGCTGCTGGCCGGCCCCGGAGGGGCCTGGGGACAAGCGGCGCCATCAGGCGCACCACCGTTTCAGGCGAGAATCGAAGACCTTGCGCGTGCGCTCCAGAATGCGCCGCGTCTCAAGGACCTTTCCGAACAGGAGCGGATCGATCGGGTGGAGTTCGTCGTCGGCAACACGCTTTTTATCTTGCTTCACGAACTGGGCCACGTGCATTTCAGCGAAATGCATCTGCCGGTGCTCGGGCGGGAAGAGGACGAGGCCGACACCTTTGCGGCAATCACCTTGCTCAAGGTTGGCACCGGCTTTTCCCAGCGTGTGCTCGCCGATGCGTCGCAGGGCTGGTTTCTAAGCGAGCGGCGCGACGAGCAAACGCGGGCCAAGCCGCTCTACTATGACGAACACGATCTCAGCTCGCAGCGGGCGTATCAGATCGTTTGCCTGATGGTCGGTTCCGACCCGGCGAAATTCAAGAGCCTCGCCGACCAGGCCAAGATGCCGGAATCCCGCCAGCGGACGTGCAAACGGGACTATGCCAAGGCTTTACGATCGTGGGATTCGGTGCTCGCCCCCTATCGCCGCGCCCCCGGCCAGACTGAGACCAAGATCAATGTCGTCTATGGTGACGCCGAGGGAAGCTTTGCGGGTTTTGCCCGCGCATTTCGGGCGATCCGAATGCTGGAAACCGTATCTGAGCGATCTGCCTCCACTTACGCCTGGGAAGCTCCTTTCACGATGGAAATGCAGAGCTGCGACGGTCCAAACGCCGGTTGGGATGATGAGAAGCGAGTCCTGAAGATCTGCTACCAGCTTGCATTCGACTTCGCCGAACTCTACCGGGCCTATGTGGCGCCTCCGCCGCCGCCGACGGTTGCCAATCAAAAGCGCAAGCGAAAGGTATAATTTGGGATTTGCGGTTCGCTGCTCGGAGAAATCGCGGCATCCTGCCAGAATGGCGTTGCGGAGGCGGCGCGCTTCGCTGCTCCTCCGACGGTGGCCCGATCCAATGTCGAACCCTGCGGGAGGACGACATCCCGCGCGACGCTGCGGGCGCAGCGCCTGCCGCAGTCTCCTCCCTGCCCTCGCCCAGCGCGAGGGCGAGAGCAGGCGGGCGCGCTCTTAAGCAGAAGCCGGCCGGTGCGCTCGCAGGAAGGAACGTATCTGGCGCACTGCTAACGGAATTCGTTCCTTGGGCTCCTTCCAGGGGAACATGCTCACTTCAGCGTTCGGCGCAAGCATCGCCGTTTCCATGGCGACGGCGTAGGGATGCGCCGGGATATCATCCGGCAGAACCAATATCGGCGTCCGGCAATTGCGCACGAAGTCGCGCGTCACCGTGAAGACGAAATCGGGGTTGGTGCGGTACATTCTTGTCAGATATTTTTCCACCATCTCCATCGTAATCTCGGGCCGGCGCTTCACCAGTTCCGGACCCCAGCCGGACATGCTGCCGTCGTAAAGCAGCGTAGGCTTCTCCGGCCGGAAGCCGACCGGTTGGGCCAGTACGGCGGCGACAATACGATCGGGCGCGCGCTTTAGCAGGTTCCAGATGAAGGGCCCGCCGATGCAGAAGCCCATCACCATGAACTTGTTGATCCCCAAGTGATCCATCAGGCCAAGTTGGTCGTCGGTGTGCGAATCCCACGGCCGGTCGACCTCGAGCGGCCCTGTGGACTGACCGCCGTTAGCGTTGCGCAAGTCCGCCGCGATGCAACGATACTCTCCCTTGAACTCCTCGATCGGGTTGAAGGGCGAGGTGCGGGTAAAGTTTGCGATCGTCGAGTTCAATCCGCCGCCGGCGATAAGCAACAACGGAAAGCCGGAGCCGACATCCTCATAGCGGATGCGAACGGGTCCTTTTTCGTAGAAGGTCATCGGAGCTCCTCCTTGCTCGGCCTGCTGAGCAAACACGCGCCGCGCCGCGGCCATCGCCGTCGCCGCAGCGCCCGTTGCCAGCATATTGCGTCTGATCGGATCCATAATCGGCGCCTCCCTGGTTGCTGCCATGGCCGCTGCGTGCGGCTTGTTCCTCGCTGCCCCGTCCCGCTTGCAGGGCCAGAGGCAGGCGCTGGCCGCGGTCGCCGGCGGGCTTCAGGCAAGATCCTTTGATGCGCAGCCTTTGTAGCACAGGTTCTTTTGTCGCCGAAGCGCGGCAACGCCCTGGCAGGTCAACAACGCGCATCGCCAGTTGTGGCCTCAACCGGACCGCGGGGCTTACCAAAAAGCAGGAAAAAGGGCGGGATGGGGCCCGCCCTTTCGCGAGTGCCATCAAATCATTGCGGTGGGGGGATTTCCTTTTCGACCTGGATCGCCGCGACATCGAGTGAGCCGTCAGAAAGCTTCGGGGCGCCTGCAACGAATACTTTCAAGCCCGGCTTGAGATCATCCCTGGTGCCCGGAACTGTCGTGGCGATGATGGTCTTCGGCGTTACCACAATCCTCTTTTCCTCATCGGCCTTGCCCAGGACCTTATGCCTCACCGTCAGCACCTGGCCATCGACACCGGTGACTGAGGTCTGCAATGAGCCGTTGGTCATGAAGCTGTTCGGCATCAAGTCCCACTCGGAGTGGAATGAGTTGAAGGGCTGCCCCGCGGGGGCAATGCGCAGTTCGACGGCCTCGAGCGTCCCATCGGGCCGCGGCCGCGAAGTAATAGCCACGTTGCTACTGGCCTTGACGTCGGCCAGAGAGGCCTTGACGACGCCGCCAATGCGGACGTTGTCCCTGAGCACGAGCTTGAGTTCGGTTCCGTCGCGCGACTTGACCGCCAGGCTGTTCCCCTCAAGCTTCTCAATAGTGCCGCGCACGCGCACGTTCTGCGCCTGGGCCGAGACTGAGCCCAACGCGAATGTCGCCGCCAGCGTCGCGGCGACGAAGACCGGTGATGTGATTCTCATAGCGTCTCTCCCTCATTCAAGTTACGCATGGTCGAAGCTTTGCGCATCCGACTGGTTTACGAAACGATTGCTGGTCCAAGGCATTCGCCGTCGCGCCGGACTCGCGGGCAACCTGATCGGGGCAGCCCCTTCGATGACGAAGGCTTGAAAGATAGCGGACGAGAGCGCGCTTTGGAAGCAATGTGCTGCTGGCAGCCCGGTTCCGTGAAATCGGCCAGATCGAGGAGGGCGGGCGCTTTTCGACAAGCTCAGAGCGAAGCGTGCCCTCCACCGCCCCGCCCGGTGGGCGCGGCGTCCACGCTTCGACAGGGTGAGGTGCGCGCCTTTGCTCAGCCTAAAGTCCGCGCCATATTATTCGAACTTCGAAAATCGCTCTGCTGCAGCGGTTCCGGTCGATTTGAATCAACGCTCGCGCATCCACGCCCGTCTCCGGCGGGTCAAGCCCGCGCATGACGAGCAAATGGATCAAATCGATCGGAATCCGCTGTCGTGTTCCGTCTCGCGTTAAAGAGGCGTTCCTGGTAAAAATGCTCGATGTCGGGCGGAATTGCTCGCAAAAAACGAAGGGGGTTTCTCATGAGGCTGCGCATTTTTGCAACGATCGCGGGGCTTTGCGCTGCGCCCTGTTTCACCGCACAGGCACAACCCGTAACGCAAAGCTATCCCGTGGTGCAAGGGGCCGCGTACAAATTTGAGCAGATCGCCGATGGCGTCTATTACGCGTCGGTGACACGGCCCGGACTCGGCAGCAACAACGTTGTCATCATCAACGAGACGGATGTTCTGATCGTGGATACTGGCACCTCGCCGGCAGCGGCGCGGGCCTTCGTGGAAGACATCAAGAAGCTCACTGACAAGCCGATACGATACGTCGTCAACACGCATTGGCATTACGATCACACGGCCGGCAACCAGATTTTCGGGCCGGAAGTACAGATCATAGCGACCGATTATCTGTATCAAATGCTTGCAACGGTCGACGTGCTTCATCGCGAGCCGTTCTTAACGTCACAGGTGACCACATTGTCGACACGGATCGATAACCTGAACAGGCAGATCGCGGCGGAGGGAAATGCCCAGCAGAAGGCGGCCCTGCAGAAGGATTTGGCCGATGCCCAACGCCTTCAGCAGCAGAACAGCGAGATCAAGGTGACGCCCCCGAACGTCCATTATTCCAAGAAGATAGTTCTCCACAGGGGCAGCCGGGAGATCGACCTCATGTTTTTAGGCCGCGGCCACACGGGAGGCGATACGGTCGTCTATCTTCCTAAAGAGCGCATCGTCTGCACGGGCGATCTGATGGAAAGCCGGCTCGCCTATATGGGCGACGCGTTCTTCGACGAATGGATTACGACGTTGGAAGAGCTGAAGAAGCTCGACTTCATGGTGGATCTGCCGGGGCATGGCGTGCCTTTCACCAATAAGGGCCTGATCACGGCTTACCAGGCTTATCTGGCCGATCTGATCAATCAGGTGACCAAGTTCAAAAATGAAGGCGTTTCGCCCGAGGACGCCGCCAAGCGCGTCGACCTCACCGCGCACGCCAAGGACTTTCCGCAAATCACCGGGCCGGGCGCCGACATCCGCGGCGTTCGTCGGATGTATGCGTGGCTCGATGAGCAGCAAGCGGCTAAGTGACTGTTAGCCGGGAAGCGCTTAGCAGCGACGATGATCGCAACTGCCTTTGCGATGCCGTTCGCGGTCCGCACGAACCGGCGGCCCGCGGTGATGTCGCTGACCGGCCCTGGGGCGACCTTGGGGTCGCCCGTGGTCGCGGAGGTCGTGCGTGCGAGGGTGGAGGTCGTGAGAGCAAGAGAAATCCCGGACCGCTTACTTTAGGACAGCAGCAACATTAAGTGAATCTTTTCGCGCCAAACCGGCGAACGTGAAGCAGTTGTCGGCATGACGCCGTTATCTCCCTTATGGCCGCGCTGGCACTCTCACCGCCAATCCTCCGAAGACCGGCGGTCCAAAATTCCCTGAGAACAGGGAAAATAACAGGGAATTGAAGCGTCCTTGAATCGCTATCCGCAATTTATCGCGCGGATCGGAGAGTACGACATACACTTTTATCATGTAAAGGGTCGGGGATCGAAACCACTCCCCCTGATTTTGACCCACGGCTGGCCCGGCTCGGTTCTCGAATTTCTCGAAGCGATTGGGCCCTTAGCTGATCCAGCGAGCCATGGCGGATCGCCAGACGATGCTTTTGACGTCGTGGTGCCCTCGCTGCCGGGGTTCGGTTTTTCCTCAAAGCCGAATGGAAAGCCGATTGGTACGCCGACCACAGCCACGTTGTGGAACCGGCTCATGACAGAGGTCCTGGGCTACGCGCAATATGGCGCGCAGGCTGGCGACATTGGAGGAGCTGTCACTGGCCAATTGGCTCGGCAATTTCCGCGGTCACTTGTCGGCCCGCTGAAATATCGATAGTCGATTCGTTTCGCTCGATAGTGAGCATGTAGCAGGTATGTCCACGCGATTATGGACAACACGACAACACAATGAAGGATTCTGTCTTAAAGCTGATTAACGGATTGTTGTAGATTTGCACTTCCGAAAGCATTGCCTCTCGTGCTTTTTCTATTAGAGCAACTCTTTCCGAATACAGCCGTCGTGCCATGGCAACATCGTACACATAGTTCGAGAACTATCACGTGATGAACGTACGTGGAGGGTGCGCGCCCTGGAAATAGTCTCGCAGAGAAACCGAACTAATCAGCCCTGCTCTGAGTCTTGTCAACGAGTTGTAGTGACTGCGAACAGCTCAATGCCCGGCCGGATTAAACGCGCGTGCTTATTGCGTCAGCCTCCAGCACTGGCGCCCACCAACTCGCTAATCGAAAATTAGTGCATTTCACCCCGGACCAACCCGCCAAATTCGAGTGCCTAAAAAGTGCCTAGCAGAAAATTGGAAGTCAGCTAAGTGTTTGATATTGCTGGCGCGCCCGAAGAGATTCGAACTCCTGACCCCCAGATTCGTAGTCTGGTGCTCTATCCAGCTGAGCTACGGGCGCGGCTAAGACGCCGGAGAATGCGCCGGGAGAATGCCCTGCGGCCCGGCATAGCTATAGGGTCCGTTCCGACTTGGCAAGGCTCCATTGCGGATCCGTTCGCCGGCTTCACACCGGCGCTTTCCATCCCGGAGGCCGTGATGTAGGGGCGGCCCCGGGGCGACTCTTGTGGCCGCCCCGGCGCTATGCATGGGCGCGTTCGCCGCGTCGCTCGTGAAGCGGGATCGGCCGATCGGGGATTTTCAGGCGGAACGTCGCCCCGATGGTTCCTTCCACGAGCGAAATCTCGCCGCCATGGGCGCGCACGAGTTCTTCCGCGATCGCGAGGCCAAGGCCAGCGCCGCCGGACCGCGTCGATCCCTGGAAAGCCTCGAACAGATGCGCCTGGGCCTGAGCCGAGAGGCCCGGACCGGTGTCCGCAACCTCGATGACCACGACCGCCCCCTCGCGCCGGCCCGTGATTCGGATCTGATCGCGGGTGGGGTCATTGGGGGCGCGGCTTTCCAGCGCCTGCATGGCGTTGCGCGCGAGGTTGACGAGGACGCGCAGCAGTTGATCGCGGTCCGCCTCGACGGTCAGGCCGCGCTCGACCGACGTGATCCAGCCGATGCGTGAATCCGGCTGCAGCCCGAGGGTGTCGCGCACATCCTCGACAAGTTCCATCAACGCCACCGGCCGCCGGTCGGGCGGCGGTTCCTGGGCGCGCCCGTAGGACAACGTGGACTGACAGAAAGCGATCGCTCGCTCAAGCGCCCGCATCAGCTTGGGGGCAAAGCGCTGCACCTGGGGATCAGGCAGCCTCGCCAGCCGGTCGGAAAACAACTGCGCAGAGGCCAACAGGTTGCGCAGATCGTGGTTGATCTTCGACACGGCAAGCCCCAGGTTCGCAAGCCGCGTCTTCTCGTGGAGCATATTGGCGAGATCGCGCTGCATTTCGGCGAGTTCGCGCTCGACGAAGCCGATCTCGTCATGGCGCGCAGTCGGGGCCAACACACGCGCGCGATCTTCCGGGTCGGCCCGGTAGCTCGCCATGTTGGCGGCGATGCGATAGAGCGGCCGGACGAAGAGGTAGTGGAGAGCAAAGTATACAAGCGCCGCGCTGATCGCCGAAATCGCGATCGAAAGCAGCACGATGTTGCGCGAAAAAATCCACATCGCGCTCCGCAACGGACCCTCGGGGATCACTATTTCCACGAACTGGCCGCCCCCGGGCGCCGGCCCGACGGCGCGCAGGAGATCGGTGTCTCTCGCCACCAGCAGCGTGCGGAACGCCTCCACGATGGCTCGCAGCGGCCTCATGTCACGAGTGTCGACCTCTTGCAGCACTTCGCTCGGCAACTCCGTCGTCGCAAGCAGGCGGCGCTGCTGGCCAAGCTTCATAGCGAGAGCGCGCGCCCCGATGCTGTCGAGAATCTGCCGGGAAAGCTCATCCGGGATTTGCGGCGCTGCGTCGAAAACCAGCGCAGCCGTGTAGGCGGCGGCGAGCTTATTGCTGAGCCAGGCCAGGCGGAAATTCGCGATCGACGGCACATAAATGCACACCTCCGCCAGCATCACGAACAGCACCGTCAGCAGCAGAAGCTTCGCGGACAGACCGAAACGGATGCGCGGCGCCGGCGCGCCGCCGGACAGATGGAGGTCGTCGCGGGTCGGCGCCAATTGCTTATCCCCTGCGAAGCCACCGGATCATGCGCCGCACCGTCGGGTTTGCCGCGACAGGCGCGAAAAACATCATCGCGGCCCGTTTGTTGAGCTCGCTGAGGGTCGGATATGGGGCCACCATCTCGGCAATGGCGCGGATGTTGAGGCCCTGACCGATGGCGAGCGTCCACGGCGCAATCAGCTCGCCGGCATGTGCTCCAACGATCGTGGCGCCAAGCACGCCGCCGCCAGCGGTGGTGACGACCTTGACATGACCGTCGGTCGTCCGCTCGGTCTGGGCCCGGTCGTTCTCGCAATATGGCCAGCGCATCACGCGAATTCGATATCCCTCATCCCTTGCCTGCTCATCGGTCAGTCCCACATGGGCGAGCTCCGGGTCCGTAAAGGTGACCCTTGGCAGGGCATTATACCTCGCCTTGACCGGCAAGCGAAGCAACGCGTGCCGGATCACCAGCCCGGCATGGTAATTGGCGACGTGGGTGAACATCATGCCGCCCGCAACCGCGTCGCCGGTCGCGTAAACACGGCGATTCGTCGTTTGCAGGCTGCCGTCCACCACAATTCCAGCCGGCGTGAATTCGATCTTCGCCTCCTCGAGGCCGAGTCCCATGACGTTGGGCGCGCGGCCAGCGGACACGAGGAGATGGCTGCCGGCGATCCGTTCCTCGGCGTCGCCGCACCTGACCGCAAGCTCGATACCGCCGCTTGTCTGCCGCACCGATTGCACGCGCGCGGGTGCTCGTATCTCGACGCCTTCGCGAAGGAGCGCAGCAAGAACGAGCTGCGCGCATTCTGCGTCGTCCTTGGCGAGAGGCCGCTCCGCCTCGATGACCGTCACTTGCGCGCCCAGGCGGCGAAACGCCTGGCCAAGCTCAAGGCCGCCCGGCCCGCCGCCGATCACCACGAGGTGGGCGGGCAATTCCTCCAGATCGAATATCGTCTCGTTGGTGCGATACGGCGCTTGGGCAAGACCGGGGATCGGAGGAACGGCGGGCGACGATCCCGTCGCAATGACGAAGCGCCGCGCCTGCACGGTGATGCTTCCGTCGACCATCACGGTAGCCGGATCCGTGAAGCGTGCGCGGCCGGCGACGACCCGGACCCCAAGGCCGGTGAAGCGTTCAATCGAATCGTTCGGCGTGACGGCCGCTATCACCTTGTGGACATGGCTGTAGACGCGAGAGAAATCGACGACAGGTTGCAGGTCGACCCCGAACTTGCCTGACATAAGGGCGGCGTTCGCACGCTTCGCAGCCGCAATTAATGCCTTCGAGGGCACGCAGCCGCAGTTGAGGCAGTCGCCCCCCATCCGGCCCTTCTCGACCAAAACGACCGAGGCTCCGAACGCCGCCGCGCCGGCGGCAACCGACAGACCGCCAGAACCCGCCCCAATCACGCATATGTCGGGCTTGAGCAATTCAGCCAAGCATGCCCTCCGTATTCTACTCTACACTGCCGAATGCGGGCGGCACAATCGATTGTCGCTGCGGCCCGAATGCGGGCGAGAGGTAAGCAAAGCGGGGCCGCGCGATGTGTGACGGCTTGCAAGTGTCGGGAGGGTGGGGCTCGGGGCCGCAGATCGCCGGCTTCCCCTACCCTGCCCCGCTCGCGGGGGAGGATAGAGAGGGCCGAGATGCCTTGGCTCGCCGCCGCATCGCGCCGTAACGCCGCGCAACAGGCGGAATGAGCGCAATCATCCCGAGGACGACCAGGCCGCCGATCAACTCGGGCGTAAATGCGGCGCGCAAATCGAAATTGAGATGGCAGCCCGCCTTGCCTGCTGCCGCCACACAAGTCTGGTAGGCGCTCTCCTCCGCCACAACAGCGCTGCTCAGGCCGGCCCCAAGGAATGCAAACGCAAACGTCGCTGGAAGAATTCCGAGTGCCGTCGCAGCGATGAAAGGCACAAGCCCGACGCCCGCTGGCGCCGATATCAAGTTGACGAGCCAGAACGGGAACAGCGGCACCAGCCGCAAGAAAACCAGGTAACAGAAAGCGTCTTTGCGAAAACCCGCCGCCAGCTTTTCGGCAAGCGGCGCGCCGCGGCGCATCCAACCGCAACCGGCCACGCAGCTAAAGGCGTATTTGGTAATGAGGAAGATGCTCGTCGCACCGAGAGTGGCGGCCATCGCGGCCGCAACGCCGCCGGCGAGGGCGCCAAAGATCGCGCCTCCCGCGATGGTGAGGAGCGCAGCTCCCGGGAATGACAACGCCACAGCGGCCGCGTAGACGGCGATAAAACTCAGGATCGCCACGGCACGATGTGCCGCGACCAGTTCCTCGATTGCGGAGTGGTGCCGCACCAGCGTCTCGAAAGACAGTTGCCGGTGCCACCCCATGGCAACCGCGAGCGCCATCACGGCGAGGATCACGCCAAGCGGGATCAGCCGCCCGAACGCGGGTGCCCCCTCCCTGCCGTTCACCGCATGCGGTGAACGGCAGGGAGGGGGCTGCGTTTGATTGATCTCGATCGCCATGATGCGATGTCTATTTCTGCGCGGTCGACGCGTTTGCTTCGTCAATCAGCCGGGGCGACAGCCTTATACACCACCACGGCGGTCGCGAGCGGATTTCACCGCGGTATCACGTTGTTTTGCGCAACGGCTCGCGCAAACGTGATCGGTGTTCCGCGGGCGCCGGCAGGGGCGAACGGCAGGCGTCTCCACCGCGCATTGACGAGACCGTGGCCCTCCCCTATAAGCCGCGACAATTGACCGACAGCCCTGCCGATACGGCAGCAATGCCACCCGGGTGGCGCTTATTTTGTCTTAATCAGCCTGCCCTCTCCCTACCCTCCCCCGCATGCGGGAGGGTACGAAGAGGCGAAAGAGTGTGGCTTGATCAGAGAGGAAGGCCGTGAAGCGGACCTATCAACCGAGCAAACTTGTGCGCAAGCGCCGTCATGGTTTCCGAACCCGGATGGCCACTCCGGGCGGCCGCAAGGTGCTCAACGCCCGTCGCGCGCGCGGCCGCAAGCGCCTCAGCGCTTGACTGCACAGCCCCTCGTCTACGCTCCCCCATCCGGTGGGGAAGGTGAGGCGGCGGTGCGCCGGCTTTGGCATGTCGGTGCCATGGAACGATTGAAGCGACGCAAGGACTTTCTCGCGGCCGCGGCGGGTACTAGCGTCTCAACGCCGGGATTTATCGTGCAGGAACGCCGCCGCGCGGATGCCAGGCCGGCGCGGGTGGGATTCACGGTCTCGGGAAAAGTGGGCGGCGCAGTGGAACGCAACCGTCTGCGCCGGCAACTGAGGGAAATCGTGCGGCTTTCCGCCGCCACTAGCCTCGATGCCGGCAGCGATTATGTCCTGGTTGGACGGCGGGCTGCACTTGATATTCCGTTTGCCAAACTGACCGTGGATTTCGCGGGAGCGCTTCGGCGCCTGAAGAAGAAGCGACGGGCGGGCGTTCCGGGCGAGGCGAATTCGCGGCAAGCCGATCAGAGCAGGCAATGAACGACCAGCGGAACACTATACTCGCCATCGTGCTGTCGGCCATCGTGCTGATCGGCTGGGAATACTTCTATGCACTGCCGCTCAAGCAGCGCCAGGAGGAGCAGCAGCGCCAGGCCCAGATCACGCAGGTTCAGCCGGCTCCGCGGGCGACGCCGAATCAGGCGCCCGGAGCCGCCCCCGCGGCCCCAGGCGCAGCTCCGCGGGCTCCCGAGCAGTCCGGGGCTGCGCGCGAAGTCGCGCAAAAGAGCCGCGAAGCCGTTATCGCATCGACCGAGCGCGTTGCGGTCGACACGCCGCGCATCAAGGGCTCGATCTCACTGAAGGGAGGCCGCATCGACGACGTCTCCCTTGCCCAGTATCATGAGACCGTCGATCCCTCCTCGCCGGCGATCGTGCTGCTCTCCCCGTCGGAAAGCCCGAATCCGTTCTATGGGGAGTTCGGCTGGATAGGTCCCGCTGGCGGTGCGGTAAAGGTACCGGGCCCGGATACGGTATGGCAAAGGCAGGGGTCGGGTACGCTCGGCATTGGACGGCCGATCACACTCACCTACGACAATGGTGACGGGCTGGTGTTCCGACGCACCATTTCGCTGGACGACAAATATCTATTCACTGTCAAGGACGAGGTCGAGAACAACAGCGGCGCGCCGGTGACTCTTTACCCTTACGGGCTGATCTCGCGCCACGGTAAGCCGCAGACGTCCAACTATTACATCCTGCATGAAGGCATGATCGGCGTCCTGGGCGACCAGGGGCTGCAGGAGGTCAAATACGACAAGATCGAAAAAGAGAAGGATCTGACCTTCAAGGCCACGGACGCCTGGCTGGGCATCACTGACAAATATTGGGCCGCGACGTTGCTTCCGGACACCAACGCCCAGGTCCAGGCGCGGTTTTCTTTCGCCGAACTCGGCGGCGTGAAAACCTACCAGACCGATTACCTGCTCGATCCGCAGACCATTGCGCCGGGTTCTACCGGCGAGGCTCATGCGCGCTTGTTTGCAGGCGCCAAGGAGGTTCAAGTCGTCGATAGCTACGAAAAACAGCTTGGCCTCAATCGGTTTGAGCTGCTGATCGATTGGGGCTGGTTCTACTTCATCACCAAGCCCTTGTTCCTGCTGATGGACATGATCTTCCGCTGGACCGGCAACTTCGGCGTTGCGATCCTGACGGTTACGGTGATGCTCAAAGCCCTGTTCTTCCCGCTCGCCAACAAGTCCTACGCGTCGATGGCGAAAATGAAGGCTGTGCAGCCCCAGATGCAGGCGTTGCGCGAGCGCTATCCGGACGACAAGGTCAAGCAGCAGCAGGAATTGATGGAGCTCTATAAGCGCGAGAAGATCAATCCTGTCGCCGGCTGCCTGCCGATCGTGATCCAGATCCCGGTGTTTTTCGCGCTCTACAAGGTGCTGTTCGTCACGATCGAGATGCGCCACGCGCCATTCTTCGGCTGGATCAAGGACCTGTCCGCGCCCGACCCGACGAATGTGTTCAACCTGTTCGGCCTGCTGCCCTTCGATCCGACGCAGCTGCCGGCGATCGGCCACTTCCTCGTGCTCGGCGCATGGCCGCTCATTATGGGCGTCACCATGTGGGTGCAGATGAAGCTCAATCCGCCGCCGCCCGATCCGGCGCAAAAGATCATGTTCGACTGGATGCCGGTGATCTTCACCTTCATGCTGGCGTCGTTCGCATCCGGACTGGTGATCTACTGGGCATGGAACAATACGCTCTCGGTCATTCAGCAATCCATCATCATGCGGCGCAATGGCGCCAAGGTCGAATTGCTCGACAACTTGAGGGATGTCGGACGCCGCATATCGGGCCTGTTCAAGAAGAGGCCGGGCTTGCCGAAGCTGATTATCGCCGGCGTGATCGCGACCAGCATCGCGATCTATACGTTCTGGGCGGCGACGTTCACCTGAACGGCCTGGCGCAGCATCGGAGGTCAGCACGTGTCAGCGCTCGCCTTCACGACGAGCGAAATCGGCGCGGGCCGGCGGCTGTTCGCGCCCGAATGGCGCTTCGTCTCGGCCGCTGCTTCAGCGGCGTCCCTGCCCGCAATGAGGGGAGTTGAGATCGCCTTCGTGGGCCGCTCCAATGTCGGCAAGTCGAGCCTCATCAACGCGCTGACCAACCGCAGCGGGCTCGCGAGAACCTCCCATACGCCCGGCCGCACCCAGGAGCTTGTGTTCTTCGCGGCCGACGACCGTCTCACCCTGGTCGATATGCCGGGCTACGGCTACGCGGCAGCGCCCAAGCCCAAGGTGGCGGCATGGACAGCGCTGATCCACGCCTATCTTCGCGGCCGCGCCAATCTTGCCCGAGTCTACGTCCTGGTCGATGCGCGGCGCGGCCTCACAGCGGCCGACGGCGCTGTGCTGGAAACTCTCGACACCGCAGCCGTCAGCTACCAGGTCGTGCTGACCAAGGCCGATGAGGTCAAAGCTTCCGAACTCGCCGCCTGCCTGGAAGCCGCCACAGCAGCTCTTCGCCAGCGTCCCGCCGCCTTTCCTGAAACGCTCGCAACGTCGGCCCGCAGCGGCGCCGGCGTTCCGGAATTGCGTGCCGCCATCGCGAGGCTGCTCGCTGAGCAGAACCTGTAATTGCGCGATCCAGCCGTCATTCAGGCGTGTCGCCCTCCTTGCGCTCCTCACAAATCGGGGCCACGAACCGGTCACTCACGCTGCCCAACGGAGCCTCTGCAATGACCTCAATCTTGCTTATTCTCGCCTGCCTGATGGGCGCAGGCGGCGTCGGGCTCGCCGCGGCAGCCGCCCATGCGGCGCCCGGATCAGGGCTCGACGGCGCCGCCTACCTGATGCTGTTCCACGCTGTCGGCGTGCTCGGCGCCGCTTCGCTCACTGACCAAAAGGCGCTGTGGCGGCCCCTTGGGCTCGTTGCCATGGCCTGCTTCGTGGCGGGGGCCGTGCTGTTTGCCGGCGATATCTCGACGCGCGCCTTTGCGGGCCATCGGCTGTTCCCGATGGCCGCGCCGGCCGGCGGCACGCTGCTGATTCTCGGCTGGCTGGTCCTGGCCGCCGCCGCCATCGCGGCAGTGGGGCGTGCACGTTAATAGGATTTGTGGGCGGCTGTTAATTCTGTTGCCGCCGATGGTCAACAATGCCCTATCGCGGACGCCGCGCGACGGCTAAATAGCGCGAGCCAGCCCGAGACTTTCGCCATGACCCTATCGCCGTTCGACATCGCCCGCGTCCTTTCCGAAGCCCTGCCGTATATGCAGCAATACGACGACGAGATCGTCGTCGTGAAATACGGCGGACATGCCATGGGTGAGGAGCAGGCCGCCCGCAGCTTCGCGCGCGACATCGTGCTGCTGGAACAGACCGCCATCAATCCCGTAGTCGTGCATGGCGGCGGTCCGCAGATCGGCGACATGCTCAAACGGCTCGGCATCAGATCTGAGTTTGCCGCCGGGCTTCGCGTCACCGACGCCGCCACCATCGAAATCGTCGAGATGGTGCTGGCCGGGTCCATCAACAAGCAGATCGTCGGCTTCATCAACGAGGCCGGCGGCAAGGCCGTTGGGCTGTGCGGCAAGGACGGCAACATGGTGAAGGCCCGCAAGGTCAGCCGCACCATCGTGGACCCCGGCTCGCAGATCGAAAACTTCGTCGATCTCGGATTTGTCGGCGAGCCCGAAACGGTCGACACCACCGTTCTCAACGAAATACTCGGCCGCGAATTGATCCCGGTGCTGGCGCCGGTTGCGACCGCGGCGGGCGGCGGAACCTACAACATCAACGCCGACACGTTCGCCGGCGCCATCGCCGGCGCCCTCAGGGCGAAGCGATTGCTGCTGCTCACCGACGTGCCGGGGGTGCTCGACCAATCGAAGGCTCTCATCAAGCAGCTCTCCATGGATGACGCGCGGCGTCTGATCGCCGACGGCACGATCTCGGGCGGCATGATCCCGAAGGTCGAAACATGCCTCTATGCGCTCGACGCCGGAGTCGAAGGGGTGGTCATCCTCGACGGCAAGGTCGAACACGCCGTGCTGCTTGAATTGCTGACCGATCACGGTGCGGGGACGTTGATACACCGTTAGCGGGGAGCCGTAGCCCGGGTTGAGCGATAACGAAGCCCAGACGACGGCGGCGCCACTCAACAGGCGCAGGGCCGGATTTCGCTGCGCTCAATCCGGCCTGCCATCGTTCCGCGCGATTCCGCTTGCCCAATCCGCCCCCAAATCCACTCCACAAAGCGCCATTCCAGGGCGCCAAAATTTCGGCTACCCTTTCATCAAACCTCCGCGGGGCCGAACGACATGCGCAAGCGCACGAACTCCCATCCCGGTCATCAGAATCCAACACGCAGAGCCGTTGCGGCAGGCGCGTTCGCGGCCCTGCTCGCGGGCCCGAGCGCGGCGCGGGCGGAGGATCAGGTCGACCTCCAGCTCGTGCTGGCGGTCGACGCCTCCGGCAGCGTAAACATGTACCGTTTCGACCTGCAGAAGAGGGGCTATGCGGCGGCGTTTCGCAACCCGCGCGTGCTTAACGCCATCCGCTCCGGAATCTCGCAGGCGATCGCCGTCACCATGCACCAGTGGACCGGCCCGCGCCTGCAGGTCCATGTGGTGCCGTGGATGGTGGTCAAAGACGAAGCGTCGGCGGAAGCGCTGGCCTCCGCCATCGAAAGCACGCCGCGCCGGCTGTTCGGCGGCGGCACCTCGATCTCAGGCGCGATCGACTATTCGCGGCTGATCCTTTCTCAAAGCCCATTCACGGCGACGCGGCGCACCATCGACGTGTCAGGCGATGGCGCCAACAATATCGGTCGGCCGGCGCGGCTCGCCCGCGACGAGGCGGTGCGCGATGGCATCACCATCAATGGCCTGCCGATCCTCTCGGTCGAGCCCGATCTCGACACCTATTATTTCGAAAACGTCATCGGCGGACCCGGCGCCGTCATGGTTCCATGCGACAGCTATGAAAGCTTTGGTGAAGCCATCTTGAAAAAGCTGATCATCGAGATTGCTTCAAACGGCTCCGAGATGCTCAGGGCTCCGTTGCCTTGAGGCGCTACTTCGACAAACCGCCATCAGCGACCCGACCAGCCGTAGGCGCCATAACCGCCATAGCCGCCGCACCAGCCATAGTTATCGCACCCGCCATAACCGCCGCAGCCGGCATAGCCGCGATAGCCGCCGCACCCGCCGTAGGCGCCATAGCCGCCACATCCGCTGCATGCGCCGTAGTAGCCAGAATATCTCGGGTAACACGGTGCGCCATAGCACCCGCTGCCCGGCGCGGTCTCGATGGAGCCGGCCAGAGTCCCCACTATCAGCACTGTGAGAATTCCGCTCAACATGATGACACCCTCTCCAGCCTCCTCGGAAGTCCGCATCATGGGCATACTCGTCCCTGCGCGGGGATCCAGCAAGCCATGGATGGGAAGTTGGTAAATGACGGAATTGGCTGCGCGGGGCCAGATCAGTGGCCCGCTTCAAGCACTCGGTGCTAGGCTTAGGCTAGTTTCTGTCGCGAAAGTCAAAATAGTACGGTGGGATCGGCATTTCCGGCGTTTTTCGGCGTCAAGTTTTGCTTGCCATTGTGAGGCGCGATGCCTCTCATTTGAGAGATGATTCGCCGCCGCGCCGAACAGCCTGCCGACGCCATCCGCTGGATTGGGAGCGGAGCGGCCGGCCTGCGGCCGGCATTTCTGCGTTTGCTGAGTTGAGCCGTGGCCCGGCCGGCAACGCGGCAGATGAGCTTTGCCGATCCCGAACTGCTGCGGCAGGGCTGCGCCGGTTCACCGACTTCTATTGCGAGGAGGCGCCCGAGCATGACGCCTTCAACCGCAGCTTCAACCGACTCTCAAGGCCATCAACGATCTCGTCGTCGAAGCCGCCGTGAAGCTCGTCCGGCTCGCCATGAAGATGGCGACCGGCTCCGGCAAGACGACGGTGATGGCCATGCTGATCGCGTGGCACACGGTGAATGCCGTCCGGTCGCCCAACTCGGATCGTTTTTCGCGGGGCTTCCTGATCATCGCTCCCGGCATCGCCATCCGCGACCGTCTGCGAGTTCTGCATCCGGCTGCCCCCGACAACTACTACGCGGGTCGAATTGCCCAGCCGCGCCGGACGGACATGCGGGATTCCAAACCCGCGCAGGCCCGCGCGGACAGGCATGCCGGCAGACAAACCCAGGCGCGCCGTCCCGCGCGAATGGGCATGCGGATCGGGCGGACACGTTTTCGGGCTGATCGGCCGCGGAGAAGAAAAGGGCATCACCACGGGCAAGCTGACCGCAAAGCAGGTGGAGAATGCCGGCCCCGGCATGCATGCGGACGGCAACGGCCTCTATCTGCAGGTCACGAGCGGCAATGCCTGGTCGTGGGTCTACCACGCTCGCCGAGCGCGGGCTGTATGGCGGCCGGGCTGGCGATGGCTGCGCTGCGATCGCCGCCGCGCATCGGCGCTCGCCGCACCCGCAGCGGCGGGCTGGATACGCCGCACTGCCGGGCGACTTCGGCAGCTCCCGGCCTGTCGTCGCGATACGCCAGATGCAGGCGCGCTTGTTTTTCGCGGGTTTAACTGTCACACAGTGCGCTGCGTGTCACCCCGCATTGTGGCGCGAGCGGCTGCCCCTTTGCAGCCTCAAGCGTCGAAATTAACTATGTCATTACAAAGAGATTCGGAAGAAGCGCCGCACACGAGGCCACAGCAGCCACATAGGGCGCGGAGACTTCACGTCGATGTCAACCAAGCGCAGCAGGGTTCCAGAGCTTCAGCGGCAGCTCTTGATGGCAGGCATTAAGCACCACAACGGCAGACTGCGGCTCTCCAAGGGCTCTGCGGAGACGCTCGCGGCGACCTATGCAGCTCTCCTAAGCCTCCAGCGCAAAAAGCTCATTGAGCCTGAAAAGCCAGCTGATCCGAGCATGATGACTTGGAAGGTCACGAAGGCAGGCAAAGCGGCGGTCGCCGAAAAGCACAGTCGCCGGTAGGGATCAGCGCACAAGGCGGCGGATGATCCCACACGATCAATAGAAGTTCATCAATGCCGGAACTTTTCTCCCCCGCGCGAGCGCGCGGGGGAGGGGAGGTGGAGAGGCGCTGACAGGGCCTGATCCACGCTGGGATCAAACCGCATTAGAAGAAGAAATCGCGCTGGTGGGCTTTCCGCTCGGCCCGACCGTGCCTCCGGAAGCGCACCTCCTCGGCGTCATCGGCGCAGAATTCATTGCAGAAAAACTCGCCGTTCGGAGCCCGCCACGGCCGCAGTTCCCCGTTCACGATGGGCAAGTGTTTTCCGCAAAACGCGCAGCGTGACGCCGCATCGGCCCCATTGAGACATTCGTTCATTGGTTGTCCTCTACGCCCGATGTAAGAACGCCATCCCGTTCCATTGGTTGCATACCAGAGTCCTTTACCGCCTACAGTTGCCAAAATGGCACACATTTCAACGAAAGTTGCGGTCGCCGCCGCAGGCGCGGATGCGCGTTCCAAAACAGCGACGCATGGTATTGAAATATAGTTAGAATTCTTGACACCGCGCGTCGCTGATCTGTGTTGTAAATAGGATACAGTCAGAGAAAAAACAACAAATATTGCTGCTGTGACTTGAGCGCGAAATGTTCATTTGAGACAGCGCGCGTGGAAGACGCTGCGTTGATCGCTAAAGGCCGCGCGGCGATGGAGGCGACGCCCGGAATTGAACCGGGGTAAACGGTTTTGCAGACCGCTCCATAACCACTCTGGCACGTCGCCTTACGACTCGCGATCATTACTGCTTGTCAGATGGTTAGGCAATGGCTGGCCGCAAGGAACGCGGCAGCAGCCTGCTCGCAGCAAGGAAAGCCGGATCGAGCCGTCATTAGGCTGCCGGCCAATCAACCGAAGACGATCAGCGAACCGCGCCAGCGGCCCGCATCCTTAGGTCGTAGGGATCGAGATCGCTCGCCCCACCCAGACGATTCTCGTGCGCTTGCCGCCAACCAACGTGGATCGGAGCGAAAAGACGGTCGCCGGTTGACGCCGCAGCAGAGGCGAGCGCGGCCATGTCGTTTGTTCGATCCGGGCTCGTGCGGCAATTTGTGGCTTGGCGACGTCGGGCGCTCGCGCGGACGTCCACGCCCTGCGTCCTGCATGACGAGTTGAACCCGCCCCTCAGCTTGTCCCGCCACATTACGACAAGCTTTTCCCCGCTTTCCCCAAGGCGCCGCAGTCTGCCTGCTCGGCGTCGGGAAGGCGACCGACAACGCGCGCCGGCGGCGACTATCTGGGCGGAGGGCCCTGTTCGCGCGTGGGCTTCGCCGAAACGGGGCCGGGCTGCGCCCTGGGGAGCATGAGAGGGAGGTGTCGATGAGCGCCATGCCGAAACCAAGGCAATCGGGATTCCTCAAGGACGCCTGGCACGTCAGGCCGCCCCTGGATCAACCTGCAATCCGCCTCGCCGACCTGAAAGACCAGTTCCGCGGGCGGCCTTCACCGGGCGGCCCGGACCCGCTTGGCCGGCTCGGCCGGCTCGATCCGCTCGTCTTCGCGCGCTACCTGATCACGTTCTCTTTTGGCTTGGCCGTTGCCCTGGCCTGGCAATCCTTTGGCGAGGCAACCCGGGAAACCGCCTCGCTCAAGGCGATATCGCTCGATCACGAGGCGCTGCGGCACAGCATCGACCGGATCGCCACAAGCGTCGCCACGAGTCAGGAGCAGTCGATGCGCCGAATCGAGCGCAGCATCGACCGCGGCGTCGACCGGCTCGCGGCCGGCCAGGAGCAGACCATGCGCGAGATCGGCGATCTGCAGACGGTCGAACAGTATCTTCTTGACAAGGTCTCGGCGCCGCCGCCGCGGCCGGCTTACCCGGCTTCCAGGCCCGCTGCGCCGCCGCAGGCGGCGACTCAGGCGCCGCTCCAGCTCGCTCCCGCGCGGAGCCCTTGAAGGCGAGGCGCCGCCTGCCGCGGATAGCGCAGAAGGCTCGCCCATCACGCGAAATCCCAGGCGAAATGCCGCTTGGCTCTTACTCGCGCGGCAGCCGGTTCGACCTGCCAAGCACAAAGTAGAGAAAGTCCGAGGCGATGACGCGCCCGCGAATGAGCTCTCGCTCCAGAATCGAAATCAGCCGCAGGAGGCACAAATCCTCCTCCGTTTGGAAGTTGCCTGCGCGATGAGCGAGCAGCGGCCGAAGCAAGGTTCCTCCCATCGGAAGCACGTCGATGACCGGGAATGTTGCAAACAGGAGCGAGCGCAGATCCGAACTGCGGGGCGCCTCGCTCGGATCGCCCGACCGGCACTCTGCAATCGTAGGAGAGCTGAACGCCTCGTCGATGGCGCCCTCGGCGGAGAGATTAACCCGCAGCCGGTCCGGCAGCGCTGCAAAAATGTCATTGATAATCTTGATGGATTCGAAGCCAACCTGGAGGCGCGGCGGTCCGAAATAGTCATGGCGCTGCATCGCCGAGCGCCGCTGGCCAGCCTGCCGAGATCATTCACCAGCCGCCAAAGGGCTGCCAAAGGCCTGTTTCAGGGACATGGAAACTGATGTAAATGTCTTGATACAGCAAACGGGGTGGCGGGGGCGAGTTCTGCGCAATCCGTTCGATTTCAATGTCTTGCGAGCCTGCGTTCGGGCCGGCTAGAACGCGTATGCGTAGGGGAAATGTCATGAGAAGCCTCCTTTTGGCAAAGACCGTTGTCGAAAGAGCGGCCGGCTTTTTTATCGCACACCAGCGATAAAGCGGCAGAACTTTAACAAAGTCCGGACATTTCGCCATGGCTCTAGGAAGCACGGCTGCGCTTGGTCAGCCGATCCACATCGAGAAAGCCCCCGCAGTACGAGCCGAGGTCTCCCGCAACTTTGGCCTAGACGTTGTTCGGGCCGCCGCTATCTTAAGCGTGCTTGTGGCTCATTTTACAGACGTGACTGCCATCCTCACCGGCACGAGGGCGCCTATCTTCATTGCGCACTTGGGCAACGGCGTCGAGCTATTCTTCGCGCTAAGCGGCTTCTTGATCGGCGGCTTGCTGATGGACATCGCCGAGCCAGGGCTGCGCGCCTGGGCCATATTCATGACCCGGCGATGGATGCGAACCGTGCCGCTGTACGTAGTCTGGTTGGTGACGCTCTTGATCGTCTGGCGGCCGCAGCATGATCTAGCGGAGCACGCGATCAAATACCTGACGTTTAGTCAAGACCTCCTCTGGCGCATGCCGCCGGACAACTGGTTTGGCGTGTCGTGGTCGCTTGCCGTCGAGGAATGGTTCTATCTGCTGTTCGCCGCCACCTTGCTGGGGCTCTCCACTATTTTTGGCCGCTGGGCGATAGCGCTGGCGACGGGGGCGTTTATTCTCGTTCCGCTGGCGCTTCGGACGGCACTCGTCACCCCAGATTTGTTGGCCAATTGGGACGAGGCTTTGCGCAAAGTCGTGATCTACCGGCTCGACGCCATCGCCTACGGGGTTGCGGTGGCCGGCTTTGTTCGCTATTGGCCGAACGCTGTACGCCAATTGAGCGTCCCCTTGCTCTTTGCTGGTATCATGATTGTCATTGCGGTCACTGCCACGGCTCGCCCGCTCTATATGATCGCGCTGTATCCCGCAGGGCTGGCACTGTGTCTGCCCGCTGCGACGCTGATCCCCCGTCCTCACAGCATCATCGCCGAGCCGATCCGCTGGCTAAGCACGCGCTCCTATGCCCTTTATATCGTTCACTTGTCGCTGCTGGAATTCAGTGCCGCGGCGGTCACCACGGGGTTGATGAATCCGTGGTCGACTCCCCTCGTGGCTGGCTTGGGCATGGTTGCGTTGTCGGAATTGTCGTTTCGTTTCCTGGAATCGCCAATCCTGCGAAAGAGGCCTCGTCAGTTTGGGCTAGCCAACCTTGTGGCTAACTGCGTTGCGTCATCAGCCGATACACGCGGCGCCTACACCTGCTGAGCGTTAAGCCTGGCCAGTTCCAACCGCGTGAGCCCAGGCCCGAAGCCCTGTGGGTCGAGCGTAATATAGAACTCACATCCCTCGGTGTCGAAGAAGCATCGCTCTCGCAATCGTATGTAGCCCAATTGATGAAGATCCTCAATCAACAGTCGAAATGAGTACGGGGTGAAAACCCAGCTGTGGAGGTCGAGAAATGCCCCGTCGTTCTCGATCGCTTCAATCGCCTGCTTGGCGTCGTTGAGGCCATGTACAAATTTGGTCTCGCCGTCGGCACCTTGCGACCAAGCGATATCTCCATTTTTGCTCACCACGCTGAGAAAATACTCGGCCGCAGTGCCAGGACTGTGAATTTTACGTTTTTCCCGGAAGGCATCCAGAACAGAGGCGAGGCCCGTTTTCTCCCTGTAAAGATCGAAGCAGTATCTCTTATCGGGAATAATCAGAGACAATAATCCGTTCTCTTTCAGAAGCCTTTCGCAGTTCTGCAGAAACGTTATCAGGCATGGGGTATGTTCGATCACGTGCGACGCTATGATCCAATCGAACACATGCTCCCGGCCGACAAGTGCGGCGAACGGCTCGCCGCTCCACACGTAGTCGACGTCCTCGATATTTTCGAGCGGAACTCCGTGATCAGCGTACTTTTTTTTCAAGCCGTCGGCCGAGAGATGATCGAGAATCTTGACATTAAAGCCTTCACGTTTCGGCGCTATTGGACTGTGGCTTGGGCCTATTTCGAGGCCAAGACCTTTCAGATCGAGGCAGTGAAAGACCTTTGATTTCCTGCCCAAATCAGTCATCACTGCACCACACCTCCGCGAAGCGGTTCACGACTGAACTTGTACTTCGTCTGCGTCGCGCCTCTCTCGCGCCACGGTTTCCCGATCCTGGGAGGAAACGCGAGGGAGAAGTCCTCTCGGTGGAGGGTCAAATTTGGGTTATAGGCAGGGTCGCGGTGAAGCGATTCCCCCCAACGGTCTTGCATGTAACGGCCCTCGGCCTCCGAACGCGCGCGCTTCTCCGGAGTATCATCACTGCCGCGACTTGCGGACTCGTAATGGTAAAGTTCAGCATATGGGGTCCAGACGTTGCGATATCCCATCTTGCGAAGTTTTAGGCAAAGATCGATATCGTTGAATGCAATAGCGAGATCACGTTCGTTCAATCCGCCTGCTTCGAGATATAGCTCTTTTCGAACGACGAGACACGCACCAGTAACCGCAGAAAACGATTGCAGGAGAGCAGCTCGGTTGAAATACCCCGAAATACCACGTTTTAAGTACTTGTGCGCGTGGCCGGCAACTCCCCCTATCCCGATTACTACACCGGCGTGTTGAATCGTATCATTTGGGTACCATAAGCGCGCCCCCACGGCTCCGACACCGGGTTGAATGGCGAGGCTAATCATTTCAGTAAGCCAATCAGGGGAGATGACTTCGATATCGTTATTAATTAACCCAATAATCGACCCCGAGGCAGATGCGACCGCAGCATTGTTAAGCGCTGAATAGTTAAATGGGCGATTGTCGCGTTTTATATGAATGTTTTCCAGGCGCTTTAGTTCGCGAAAATAATCTATTGTTCCTTGGTCATCAGATCCATTATCAACGATAATAATGTCGTAGTTCGAGTAAGTGGTTAGTTTCAAAATACTTGAAACACATCGTTCCAAGAGATTCCGTCCATTCCGGGTCGGAATAATCAGCGTCACTTTGGGTGCAGGCGACGGAATTTCGTACCTTACACGGTAACCAACTCCAACGTATTCTGCTTTTGCATCCAGTTTGCGTCTCTCCAGGTGCTCGTTCAGCGCTCTCTCGCCCGCACTCATTGCATAAGGCTTTTCATTCACGTCACGTGATGTGCTGCCCGGAGTTATCCGCCAATGATACAATACGTGGGGGATATGATGGATGTGTTCATAGGAAACCATTTCAATGCACCGCAGAACTAAATCATAATCCTGAGCCCCCTCAAATCCTGGCCGAAAGCCGCCGACGCTCGTGACGAGGTCCCGCCTATACGCTCCCAGATGGCAGAACATGTTATGGGAAAGAAACAAATCCGGATTCCAATCGCTCTTGAAGTATGGGTCTTGCCGCGCGCCATCGGTGCCGATCTTGTCCTCGTCGGAGTAGATCAACATCACCTCGCTATTACGATTGATAGAGTCGACCACACAGAATAACGCGTGGGGAGCGAGAAGATCATCGTGATCCAACAAGACCACCCATTCACCGACGGCCAAGTCCAATGCTGAATTCGACGCACGAGAGATGTGGCCGTTTTCTTTGCGATAGACGACTCTGATGCGAGGATCGGCCTGCGCGTACTCCGCAAGCACGCGGCGGACATGAGGCTCGGTTGAACAGTCATCTGCGATGCAGAGTTCCCATCGGTCATAGGTCTGCGCGCGTACGCTTTCGATCGCCTCGCGAAGAAATCTTTCCGGCGTGTTGTATGTAGGCATGACGACTGAGACAAGGGGACGTTTTGAAAAGAGCTTCGCACGCTGCTCCATCTCCGCAATATCACTGGCGGAGATGGCGTCGTACCTCTCAATCCATTGCTGGTAACTGAGAGGCGGCCTTGCCTCTCTCCCCTCAACCGCCCCATGCCGCAAATAATGCGCGAGCGGATTGGCGCCAGCGGCGCGGACATCGTGGTTGTGGTCGAGATACCAGTCGCTGTCAAACAACGAGCTCGGGTCGCGCCCTTCGGCCGCCCCGTACTGCAAGTAATGCGCGAGCGGGTTAGGACTGGCAGCCCGCACATCTGGATACTCGTTGAGATACCAGTCGGTATCGAAGAACGGATTCGGATCCCGTCCCTCCCTCGCGCCGTAGCGCAGATAGTGCACCACGGGATTGACGCCGGCGGCGCGGACGTCCGGATAGCGGTCGAGATACCAGTCGCTGTCGAACAGCGGGTTCGGGTCGCGGCCTTCTGCGGCGCCGTGCCGTAGGTAGTGAATGAGAGGATTGACGCCGGCGGCGCGGACATCCGGATATTGCTCAAGATACCAATCGCTGTCGAACAAGCCGGATGCGGCAAGCAATCTGACCTTCGGTCTCAGCAGGAAATGCTCTTGAAGGCGGGCCCCGGCGCGCTTGATCCATCGAAGCCGCTTCGCCACTCGACCGATGCCCCGCGCGAACCGCGCCCTCGCGGCGACCTGCCGAAGCGGCCGGGTGATCCGCCAGCTCGCGCTGCGGGCGACGGCGTCAAGCTCCCTGCGCGCCGCCGCGAGGTCCGCTTCGGCCCGCTCGGCGCGACTGCGAACCGCCGCCAGCTCCGCGGCCTTCTCCTCCAATGCGGCTTGCCGATCAGCGCCCTCCCGGCGCGCGGCCGCAAGCGCGGCGTCAAGGGCGGCGTTTTCGCTGCGCGCCGCCGCGAGCGCCGTCCCAAGCTCAGCGTTCTGGCCGCGCGCCGCCGCGAGCGCCGCGGCAAGTTCGGTCTGCTTATCATCTGCCGCAACCAGCGCCGCCCTGAGTTCCGCCGTTTCCCTGCGCGCTGCGGCCAACTCGGCGCCAAGTTCTCCGTTCTCGCTGCGCGCCGCGTCCAACGCGGCGGCAAGCTCGGCCTGCGCGTCGCGCATCGCGCCGAGCGCCGCATCAAGCTGCGCCTTCTCATCGCTCGCGGCGGCGCACCGCGCCGTCAGCTCCGCGGCCCGGCGCTCCTTTTCATCAAGAGCGCGGCGCAGATGCTCCAGCTCGGCATTGAGGCGGGAAACCTCGATCTCGCCTTGGCTTATCGTTGCGCTCAGCAGCGTCTCCAGCCTTGCCCTCTCCTCGCCGGCGGACTTGAGGTCTATTTCGGCTCGCGCAGTGCTTGCGAGCCGCCAGAAAGCCGAGCGGATCGCGCAGGTCAAACCAGCATCATGGGCGGCGGCGAACAGCTCGCACACCGGACCATCGAGCGCCGCGCCGACGCCGAGCACGCCCAAGCCGTGCTCGTGGACGAATTCGAAATGCGGATAGCGCGCGATGAGCTCGGCCCACAGGCGATATACGCCGAAGCCGCGCTCTCGCACGTTGGTGTCATGGAACAGCACGATCGCCCGCGGCGACAGCTTCGGCAGCCAGCACTCGAAATCGTGCCTGCAGGCCTCATAGGTGTGCAGGCCGTCAATGTGCAGAAGATCGATCGAGCCGTCGAGGAAATGCGGCAAGGCTTTGTCGAAGCTCGATCGCACCAGGCGCGAGAAGCCCGCATATTTGCGCTCATTGCACGCATTGACCTGGGCGAACACCGATTGATCATAGAATCCGGTGTGCGAGTCTCCTTGCCAGGTATCGACCGCAAAGCAGCGGGTTGGAAGCTTGAGGGCGGCGACCGCCTGGCAAAATGAAAAATACGACGTGCCGCGAAACGTGCCCAGCTCCACAAAAATGGACGGCGCGTGCGCCTGCACAAGCCAGAACGCGAACGGAATATGCTGATTCCACGCAGATTCGGTGTGGAGATGGTCCGCCGGCAGCAAGACGGCTGAGTCGATCGGAATGCCCCCAAGTGTTACCGGAACGCGCCCCCTGAGCCTGGGGAGCAACTCCGCCGGCTCCGCGACGGGCGGCTCATCGGCGGCTGTCCGATTGCGGCTGGCTGCGAACAGACCATCGTTGTTCGCCATACGACGAGTTCTCACACGAGAAGCGGTGGAGCGGCGCAGAGTTTTCGCGCAAGTTGTCAGCAAGTTCAAGGCAAGTTGTTAGCAAGTTAACGGGCAGGCGGCGAGCAACGCCGCGCTTCGCGTGTTAAATGTGCGGCGCTGGGACGGCCGCAGACAATTTTGCGCATGGACCGCGATTCGGACGGCGGCGCCGCTTGCCATGTAGGAAAATGTCCCTCGAAAGCATCTCGGAATCAGCCGCAGACAGTCTCACGCCCTGGCGCGCCCGTTTTGGCTGGCCAACTTCAGCCACGACCATGCTCCCATAAAGTCTGGCTCCAGACCAGATATCAACATGGTATCGACAAATTTCCCCAGAGCGTGTGCTTTCGTTAGCGGCAACTGGTCGAGCGCAAAATCGAGGACAGCGCGCCGCCGCGGGGCCCAGCTTACGGGCCCTAAGTCGCAGAAGCGCTTCGATATTTTCAAAGCAGCGCCCACATGCGCACGCAAACTGGCCTAGATTAAGCCAGAAGCATGGCGCTTCGGCCGCACAGTGCGACATTAACTTGCGTAATAACCGACCTTTGTCCGCTTGTATACGCATTCCGCCTGTGGTAGCCGAGGCAAGCAGAGTGTGGGTCTGCCATAATCAAACCGCCAATTTGCCAACAAACGAGAGGGGGCTGACGTGGGTATCCCTGCATCACATGGAGTCCGTTTTGCCCGCCATTGCCCGAACCGGAGCGTCCGGGTTCGCGGTCATGATCGCGCGCAAATTGCGGGCGCTCGATCTCGACCATTCAGCGGTCGCGGACGCCGCAGCGAGTGCCGCGCCATAGCTTTCGGCCGGTAGTCGTTGCTGTGCCTCTGTCTTCGTCCCTCTTTGCCCTCCTTGAGCGCGATCGAACCTTCCGGCGGGACGGGAGACTAATCTTTCCGGAAAGACGATCCCCCGCGGTGAAGAGTGAAGATAGCGCCGGGCTGAGTTCGCCGCGGGGCTGAGGTTGAGTTCAAACACTGGTGCACGCGCTACGAAGTTCGTTTGCATAAAATAAGATAACGAGGAGCTGCCATGAGTTCGATAAGCGTGTTGAGAATCCCGAATGTGAAGTCACGTTTGCAGGAGCAGAGCCATGGAAGATCCGCGTGTCGTCCAGTCAGTCTGCTGGCGTTCCTTCAAGCCGAGAATCGCAGGTTGCAGAACATGGTGGCCCAATTAGAGCGAGACACAACGGCTTTGCGCGAGGCGCTGCAAAACAACTGATCGAACTGTCCCAAGTCGAGATGGCCGGGCCCAGCCGCGGCACCTTACATTCCCGCGGCCTCCAAAGCACGCGCGAGGTATGGAATAGGGATGCATTCACGAGCAGCCTCGGATGGACAGCCTCGGATGCCCTGCCTCACCGCCGATGCGGAGCGTCGTTCATTATGATCTTCTCATACCACGGTTTAATGCGGCGCAGCCCCGCGCCCGCAGCGCCAACTCAGTCCATATCCTTGCATCGCGGCTCGGCAGCAACCGGTCTGTTCGGGCACGAAAATTTGGGCGCCGTGCGCCTTTTCAGGGGCGGGCCGACAACGGGATCCCTCGGCGTCGCTTGCTGAAGCTGCTTATCACTGAATTATCACACTTGCGTCGTTAATTTGGTAATGTTATGTTATATTAGCCCTTGAAATGACCCCGCAAAGCATAGACTCCTCTCGCAATGCCATCGCAGCACCCTAGACCTTTGCTCAATCACCGGACCGCCGCGGCCTCCGCTGTCCTTTCGAGTCAGGAAGCGATCCAGCCCTCGCGCCGGCCCCAGCCGCTATCGGTGGCGGTCACCAAACTTGTGATTCAAGAATTTTTCGTTGTGTTCGGCGCGTCATATCTGGCGAGCGCCATTTATCATGAAGCGATAGCGAAGGAGCTGCCCTCTTCTCATCTCTACATCGCCGCCGACCTTTTCCTGGCGGCGGCCGTCGAAGCGATTGCGCTCGGATTTGGCCACTACAAGAACAGCCAGTCGCAATCGCGGCATGCATTTCTGTTCAGCGGATTCGGAGCTGTCGCGCTGGCATTCTCGTTTCTGCTGTCAGCATTGTTTCTCTTTAAGATCACCGAGCTTTATTCACGTGCAACCTTCGTCTTTCAGTTCATAACGGTGGGGTTCGCCGTGCTGGCCGCGCGGGCATTCTGGCAGCCGCGGCTGCAATCGGCGATCGCCGCCGGCCTCGTCAACGCCCGCCGGGTGGTCTTGGTCGGGGACGCGATTGATCGGGCAGAATTTGCGAGCCGGCTGAAAGCGACCGCAATCGAAACCGTGGGTTCATTTCCGCTTCCGCTCCGGCAGGACCAGAACGGCGACGCAGATCCGCCGGAACACGCAGAACGAGAACTTCGCCGGTTGATCGACGGATGCCGACGCCTCAAGCCCGATGACATTCTGATTTTAGCCAAGCAGGACGGCCTGTCGCGGCTCAACGGCCTGGTCTGCGCCCTGTCGGAGGTGCCGGCCGGGCTGCACGTCGTTCTGGTGGACGCCGTTGCGTGTCTGGCAACCGCAAGAATCGTCGAGTTTGGCAACACCGTTACGATGCAAGTGCTGCGACCTCCGCTGTCGCAGCTCCAGCAGGCAGCCAAGCGCGTGTTTGACGTCTTCGTGGCCGCGGTGGGGCTCGTGGTCCTGGCGCCCCTGCTCGCACTCGTGGCGATTGCCATCAAGCTGGATTCGTCCGGTCCCGTTCTGTTTCGTCAAACGCGACATGGCTACAACAACGAGACGATCAAGGTATTCAAGTTTCGATCGATGACGCGGCTTGAGGACGGGGACGATTTCGTGCAGGCGGTGCGGAATGATTCGCGGGTTACGCGAGTCGGCGCGATCCTGCGGCGTACCAACATCGACGAACTGCCACAGCTTATCAACGTCCTTCGCGGGGAGATGTCGATCGTTGGTCCGCGTCCCCACGCCACTGCCCATAACAAAATGTTCGAGGGCAAGATTTCCGTGTTCTCGCGTCGACATGTGGTCAAGCCGGGGATTACCGGATGGGCTCAGGTCAACGGCTGCCGTGGCGCCACCGAGACGCTTGAGCAGATGCAGCGGCGCGTGGAGCACGACCTCTATTACATCGATAACTGGTCGTTTTGGCTGGACCTGCGGATCATGGTTATGACCTTGTTTTCGAAAAGCGCCTACACGAACGCTTATTGAATCCCGCTCCCCGAGTTTCCTATTGCACACGGACACGACCGGAAAAGCGGCGCCGAAGAAGCGCCTTTTCCGGCTAGGAGGAAACTTACCCGGCAGGACCGCGCCACCGGGTAGCAGAAGTTTCATGCGCTGCAGGTCGGGCCAGGCCCGGTGGAAAACTAGGAAGAAACTTACCCGGCAGGACCGCGCCACGGGTAGCAGAAGTTTCATGCGCTGCAGGTCGGGCCAGGCCCGGTGGAAAACTAGGAAGAAACTTACCCGGTAGGACCGCGCCACGGGTAGCAGAAGTCTCATGCGCTGCAGGTCGGGCCAGGCCCGGTGGAAAACTCTTTTGAATTTCGACTGGGGCAGGACGTGAAAAGCGGCCAACCGGCGATCACTCGCGGCCTTGATCGCTTGGATGCTCTTTGTCGCGGGCGGCGGCAGCCGGTCAAGGGTCTCGACCGCTTAAGCGGCGATTGGCGCGCGATTAAACGCGCGCCAATCGCCCTTGACCGGC
>Ga0209062_1000573_pt1 | contig 102339 bp, 93 predicted proteins | sample Coa_R2_2_FD_187158 | JGI IMG/M metagenome (GOLD analysis project Ga0209062, IMG submission 187158) | Surface soil microbial communities from Centralia Pennsylvania, which are recovering from an underground coalmine fire - Coalmine... | ecosystem: Environmental > Terrestrial > Soil >...
GGCGGGCTGATGCCCAAGGCCGCCCGGGAGCGGCTTGCGAGACCGCGCGCGGGCACCGCACCCGCTCCACCTTCACGAACGCCTCGCGAAAGCGTCCCTTCCGTGAGCGGGCTGCGGCGTATGTAACTGAAACGAGGACAGATGTCAAGGGGGATGTCGCCGAAATAGGGACAACTTGCGTTTCCCGGGCGCAGCGCAGCGCGCAGCGCAGTGGAGCGGTGCGCTGCCGACCCGGGACCGTCACAGGCTCGAATATTTCAGGAGCTGAGCTTGGGAAGACCCCGGATCAGCGGTGCACCACTTCGTGCTGCACCGCATCCGGGGAACGTCATTGGATTGTTTTTCGGGCCGGCGCAGCACGCAGCGAATGCGCAGTGGTGCGCTGCCGACCCGGGACCGTCACAGGCTCCGCGCTCGTGGCACGCGCGCCGCTTGCGAAGACCCCGGATCAGCGGTGCACCGCTCCGCTTCGCTGCGCGCTGCACCACGTCCGCAGAATGCAGTTAGGTCGCCATCGCGTGCACCTCCTGCGCTTTCGCGGTGCAGGCTGAGAGCAGAAAGCTCAGATCCGTGCCGGTCGAGACGTAGCGGGCGCCCATTTTGACGAATTGCGCCGCGAGATCGGGGCGCAAGGACAGCCCGCCGACGCCGACATGTTTGTTGTGGCGGCGGCAAACGTCGATGGCGCGCGCATAAGCCTCGCGCAGGCGGGGATGATCGTATTGGCCGGTGAGGCCGCAGTCGGCGAGAAAATCGTTGGAGCCGATCAGCACCATGTCGACGCCCTCGACCGCGACGATCTGCTCGGCTCGCGCGAGCGCGTCTTGGCTCTCGAACTGTACGACCAGCATGGTCGCGGCATTCATCGCGGCGTCGGCCTGCGCGGCCGGGAAGGTGCGATAGTGCAGATGGGGCAGGGGACCCGCCGCCGAGCGCTCGCCGAGCGGCGGAAATTTGGCCGCGCGCACATAGGCGCGCGCCTCGTCAGCCGAGCGTATATGCGGGGCGATGACGCCGAGCGCGCCGGCGTCGAGCACGCGCGAGACTTCGCCGGCGCCCGGCACGCGCACGAGCGGCGTGATGCCGGCGGCGAGCGCCGCCATGCAAATCTGGCCCGTCGTGTCGAGCGAGAAGCTGGCGTGCTCCATGTCGACATAGAGGCTGTCGAAACCGGCACTCGCGGCAATGCGCGCGATCTCGATGCCGCGGACAAGGCGCACAATCATCGAGGCGACCACCTCGCCGCGCGCAAGCTTCTCCTTGGCACGATTGCGTAGAATTTGGCCCGGCATCTTGTCAACTTGCTCTGACGTGGGGGATATTCGTCCGATATCTCACAAAAACCAAGAGTCGTCATGCCGAGGCGCCCACGCCTGAGCGCGGCCCGAGCGATTGCTGCGCGAGCGCTCGGGCGGCACCCTTCGAGGCGTGGCTTGGCGCGCGCCGCAGGGCGACGCGAGGGCATCACCTGTGTCCTCCTGACACGGCGCATTCGGGGCGTTATGCTTCAATCAAAAGGGAGCAGGGCCGTGAATTATTCGACCGATTTCAAGTGCATCAGGAACGAAGTGTCGGAGCAGGAATGGAAGACGCGCCTCGATCTCGCCGCCTGCTATCGCCTGGTCGACGCCTACGGCATGACCGATCTCATCTACAACCACATCACCGCACGCATTCCCGGCACCGAGCATCTGCTGATCAATCTCTACGGCCTGCTCTACAAGGAGATCACCGCCTCGAGCCTGGTCAAGATCGACGTCGAGGGCAATATCATTGCCAAACCCGACACGGACTATGGCATCAATGTCTCCGGCTATGTGATCCATGGCGCGATCCACAAGGCGCGACCGGATGTCGCCTGCGTGCTGCACACCCACACCCGCGCCGGCATGGCGGTATCGGCGATGAAATGCGGGCTGTTGCCGCTGTCGCAGACTTCGATCCGCTTCGTCGGCCATATCGGCTATCACGACTATGAGGGGCCGGCGATCGATCTCGACGAGCGCCAGCGCATTGTCGCCGATCTCGGCCCGCATGACGCGATGATCATGCGCAATCACGGCCTCCTGACCTGCGGCGCCACCATCCAGCAGGCGTTCAACACCATGTATCAACTCGAACTGTCGTGCCGCGCGCAGGTCGATGCGATGGCGGCGCGCACCGAACTGACTATGCCCGGCGAGAATGTTTTGGCGCATACCGCGCATCTCTATCAGCCGGGCACGCGGCGGCCCTATGGCGTGCTCGAATGGCCGGCGATGCTGCGGCTTCTGGAGGCGGAGCAGAAGAATTCCGGCTATCCGCCGTATTGGAATTGAGTTTTGTCGCCCCCACAGCTCGCTGCGGCAACAGCGTTGACCGGCGCCTTAAGCCAAGGCTGTTCCTCCGGACGCGGTGCAGCACGAAGTGGTGCACCGCTGATCCGGGGCCTTCACAATCTCGGCGTAGCGACTCCGAGCTCGTGACGATCCGGGTCTGCAGCGCACCACTCCGCCATAGCGCGTCGAAGACGCGCGTGAACGCGCTTACGGCTCCGTGCTGCGCTGCGCCCGGGAAACGCGGTGGCGGCCCTACCGCCGGCCGGGCTGCGGCAGGGGCGCTTTCGGCCGCGCCGATTGCGCTGCCAGAATCTGTTCGGCGCGCTCGATGACCGCGCGCGGCGCCACATCCTTCATGCAGACATGACCGTGCGGGCAGCGGCTCAATTGGCGCAGATAGCACGGCGCGCAGGGCACTTCGGCGCGCAAAACGGCGTCGGCGCGGCGGTAAGGCCCGGCCCAGACCGGATCGGTGGGGCCGAAAATGCCGATGACCGGCCGCTCCAGCGCCGCCGCCATGTGCATCGGCCCGGAATCGTTGCTGACGCAGAGGTTCGCGCGGCGGAGCAGCGCGGCAAGCTCGGGCAGCGTGGTCTCGCCGGCAAGGTCGATCGCGCCCGGCGCGAGGGCCGCCACCTGTTCGCACAAGGCGCGCTCGCCCTGCGATCCGATCAGGATCACACCGAACTTTTTTTGCAGGAAATGCCGTGCGACCTCGGCAAAGGCGTCGCTGCGCCACTGCTTGGTGTCCCAATTGCTGCCCGGCGCGATGACCAGAAGCTTTGCCTTGGCGAGATTGTAATAATCGAGCAGCGCGTCGATGCGCGTCGCCGCCTCCGGCGGAATGGGAAAGGAAAAATCGGCGGCGCCGCCTTCGATGCCGAGCATCTGCGCGGCGCGCAGATAGCGCTCGACCGGATGCAGATCGAGCGTCGGCAGCACGATGTGATCGGTATAGGCCAGAAAACTGCCTTCGCGTGCGCCCTGCCAGGCATGCCGCTTCGCCTCGGCAGGGATTTTTCGCGGCGAGGCGTTCCACAATGCGGCGCGCGGCCGATCGAAGCCGATTCGCACCGGCGCGCCGGTGGCAAAGGCGAGCACGGCGGTGCGCAGCTGGCCCTGCAGATCGAGCACGAGGTCATATTCGGCGGCGCGCAGCTTCGCGATCAGCCGCGCCGCGGCGAGGAAGAGCGCCGGCCGCAACAGCGTCGAGAATGGCGCCGACCATTGCTCGCGCGGGAATTCGATGAGGCTCGAGATCGCCGGATGCTGCGCCAGCAGTTCGGCGATCGCCGGCGTGACCAGCCAATCGAGGCGGGCATCGGGATAACGCCGCCGCAGCGCATTCAGCAGCGGGATCGTCTGCACGACATCGCCGACGGCCGACAGTTTGATCAGCAGGATTCGCTTGAAGTCGCGGGTCGCAAGATCGGCGGACGGCACCGGTAGGCCGGCTCCCTGTGGCCGAGGCAATTCGCCGGCAGCGTCGGCGGAAGCTTCCGCCTGCGGCTTGAACGGGACGGGCCTATTGAGCACCATGCCGGTCGATTGTAGCACGAACGCTGCCGGGCCACGAAATCGCCGGCGGCCTCGCGGGAGGAGACATGAGGAAAACGGCGATCGCGGCGGCGGCGCTCTTGGTCGCGGCCGGCACGGGTGCTCAATGCGCGCGCGCCGCCGGGAGCCGGCCTATACCATTGTGAAAGCGCAGATGCCGCAGATCCGCAGCATCGATCTTAACATCGCCACGACCTGGAAGGAGTTTTCTGCCGGCCGACATGGGCGAAGGCGCGCGGGCCGAAGTCGGCACCCGCATCCGGCAGGTGCTGTCGGGGGAGGTTCCGCCTTAACGACGGAGCCGGGATCTCGTCGGCTCCCTCGGGTTAGGCTTGCTTCTGGCTTCCTGGCGCCTCGGGTTTCAGGTGAACGATCAGACAGCAAATACACATTCCGAGCCCGACGAGTGGATATTTCAGGGCAACGCGCGCAGCGGCGCCGAAGACGAATAAAGTCGCGACCGATCGGACACGCATGACTCTGCGCTCCCTCGGCGAGACCTCTTTGACTGGTGCGCGGTCAATAAGCTCACGAATCAAACAAATGTAAGTTGCGTTTACCAGGAAGAAGACGGCGGCGCAGAAAGCAGCAGGCTGCGGCGCCAATTCGCTCACGGCCACCCAAGCCGTGGACGGCGGCGCGGCTTAGGCAGCGAAGCAGCCTCGTTCTTTCCGATCGTCGCTTGTCGAAAGTTTGTTGTGCCGCAGAAATATGCATCATGATAGATTTGGGGCGGATGTTCGGCCGGGGGGCAGGGTGAAACTGCTTTGGTTACAGGTTGTCCGCGGGCTCGCTGCAAACCTCGTCGTTTTGCAGCATCTGTGGGAGTTCGAACAGAGATATGGCGGGACGCGGTTGCCGATCTTTGTCCGCTACGCGGACCTCGGCGTAGACGTGTTCTTTGTGCTTTCCGGTTTCGTCATGGCGGCGATAGCGGGACGCGACGTGGGCCCGCTGCAATTTCTCTGGCGTCGCGCGACCCGGATTTATCCGACCTATTGGCTGGCAACGCTGCTTATGCTCGGCGCGTTCTTTGCGGTTCCGGGCCTGGTCCACGAGCCCATTGACAAGCTTTCGTGGTGGCGTTCGTTTCTGCTGGTGCCTGCGGTGCCAAATCAGCCGATCGTCAGCGTGGGCTGGACGCTTGTGCATGAGGTTTATTTTTATTTGGTCTTCGCCATCCTGCTAGCGCTTCGCATTCCCATTGTGACCGGCGTAATCGGATGGAGCGCAACAGTCATCGTGGCCAGCCTGTTGATCCCGGCTGAATTGCTCGATGCTTCGCCGATCCTTGCCGTGGCGACCAGTCCGCTCACTTTCGAGTTCATGATGGGACTTATCGTCGGCGTATTGTGCCTGAAGTGGCGGCCGCCGAACGGCCGCACGCTCGGCGTCATCGGCGGAGCGGCACTTGCGCTTTCGATTGTCCTGCATTTCCACTTTTTTGCGCACGACGACGCGATATTCGCCGATTGGCAGATGCGCCGCGTTGCGATGTTTGGCCCGCCGATCGCACTTATTCTGTATGCCGTCATTAGTTACGAGCGCGAAACGCGGCGGCCTGCGCCGGCTCTGCTGGTCGCGCTGGGCGACTGGTCGTACAGCACCTATTTGTTCCATTTCATGGTGCTGTCGGCCCTCGGACGCGCCGTGCAGGCGGTCTTTTTGCCGGCTCACGTCGTTTGGGCAACGACTGCACTCCTCGTGTTCGGCTTTGTTGTTGTGAACCTCGCCGGCGCGGCGATGTTCTTGCTCTTTGAGCGGCCGACGCTCAGATCGCTCAATCGCCTGCGTCCGCCGACATTTGCACAGCCCGCGGCGGGCTCCCAACCTGTAGTCACCGATGCTGCAAAAACCTGAGGCCTGGTGCGAGCTGCTCGTCGCCCTGTGCGTCGTAGTCGAGATCGTCGACAGCGAGCGGAAGGTCGCCGACTTCCTCTCCGTCCTGAGCGCGCTTGGCCCCGGATCAGCGGTGGACCCTCGCGGCGCGCGAAGACGCACCAACCGCCATGCTGCGTCTACGGAGAAACATCCTGGCGTCTCACTGCCGGCGCGATACCGGCTCGCGCTGTGCCGGAGGGAAAGCCGCCTGCAGGACGTCATTCACGGTCTGCGCCTGCAGCGACGGCATGGTATCGATGTTGAGGTGATCGATGCCGGGATCAGCGCTCAGATCCACATTTGAAACGACACCGCGGGAGCCCGGCGCCGGCGCGATCATGAAATGTTTGGTGTAATTGATCGCGGTGGCGACGTTCGCCGGAATCTGATGCGCTTCGGTGCCATCGAAAAGAACCAGAAGCGCGATCGGAATATTGTAGCGCGCCAGCGCATTCGCCAAGTCGACGATGGCGTCGGCGCCGAGCGAATGACCGATCAGCACGATCGGGCCGTGGTCACCGGCATTGAAGGTGGTCACGATTCGGCTGGCGGCGAAATCGGCATCCGCATGGTTCATCACGGTTGCCGAAATGCCGTCGGCCTGAAGCTTGGCGGCGAGGTCGTCCATGCCGAGCGAGAAGACGTTGAGGAAGCCGCGCAGCAAATAGACCTTCACCGGACCCTGCGCTTGCGGCGATTTGCGCGCCGGCTGCTGCGGGCGGATCGCGTTGTCCTGTGCGACATGCTGTGCGCTCTGCGGTGGCGCGGCTTGTGCAAGGCCGCTTTGCGCGACAGCGCGGCCGGGCATGGCGGCCGGCGCCGTTGCCGCTGCCAGAGCCGCGATCACGAGCCATGCCGCCATTGAAGATGTCGTTCTAAGCATTCCGGACCCCAATACCATGCCGCCGCCGCGGGCCGGCCGCGCGGCCACCGGTTGCCTGCAAGATCGCGCGAAATCAGAACGGCAGCCTCGCGCGCGAGACGCTCATCGCTTGAGATGCGCCCCCCAACTGTGGCTTAATCAAACGGCTTTGTAAGCTCGTCGTCGGCGTGTCGCAACATTGTGGAGTTGTAAGGGGCTGCGGCCGATCACGAGGCTGAGCGATGGAGTTGCCGAAGTCGTTGCGCCGTGCCGTCGACCGTGTGCTGAGCGGCGTTCCGCTTGCGGAGCTCGCTGCGGCGTGGGCGGCGCTGTCGCAGCGCTATCGTGAGGAACGCGATGACGGCAAGCGTCGCGTCGCAAGCGAGCGCGAGGCGTTCGCTTATCTCGCGACACGGCTGCCGGCGACCTATGCGGCGGTGCGCGCGAGCTTTGCCGCTGTCGCCGCGGCGCGGCCGGATTTTGCGCCGAAGGCGCTGCTCGATATTGGCGCGGGACCCGGCACCGTGCTGTGGGCGGCTGCCGACTGCTGGCCCAACCTCGCCAATGCCCTGCTGATCGAGGCAAACCCGATCTTTCGCACATGCGGCGAGGAGCTCGCCGCGCAGGCGCAGCTACCGCAGGCCAGCTGGCGCATTGCCGACGTCGCTGCCGACACAGTTGATGATTGGGCGCCGCGCGATCTCGTCGCTGCGGCCTATGTGCTGAACGAACTTGCTGAAAATGCGCGGCAGTCGATTGTGCAGCGGCTCTGGCGGGCGACTGCCGAGACGCTTGTCATCATCGAGCCGGGGACACCGGCCGGTTGGCAAGGCATCCTCGCGGCGCGGCGGCAGCTCATTGCTAGCGGCGCGCAGGTGATCGCGCCCTGTCCGCATGCGCAAGCCTGCCCGCTGCAGCCGCCCGACTGGTGCCACTTTGCGCAGCGCATCGCACGCTCGCGCCTGCACCGACAGACCAAGGGAGGCGAGGTACCTTGGGAGGACGAGAAGTTCAGCTATGTCGCGGTCTCGCGCGTGCCGGGAGCGCGTGCAAACCCGCGCGTCATTGCCAGGCCGCGCAAAGGCCGCGGCCGCGTCACGCTGAAACTGTGCCGACCCGACGGGTCGGCCGGCGAAACGCTGTTCTCGCGTCGCGACGGCGCAAGCTTCAAGCGCGCGGCGCGCTGTGACTGGGGCTCGTCGCTAGACCATGATGACCGTTAGACCAAGATGACCGCCATGTCATGATGACGGCCATGTCATGATGACGGCCATGTCATGATGACGGCCATGTCATGATGACGGCCGCGGCGCGTTGCGATGAATCTCGCCGATAAATCTTGCCGTGGCTGGCGGCGGTCAAAGCTTACGCGCAAAATGGTAACGTCCCGTCAAGCGACAGCACATCATTGAAACTCTTCTTTCAGATGTGCGTTCCTAGGTGCGGGGGCCGACGGATAGGTCGACGGCCATGCGTCCCAAGCCGCGTTCGCTCCTGCTCATCCTGCTCACATCCACGGCGCTTACGACCAGCGCGCTTGTCACCGGCGCGAGCGCGCAGCACCCGCGCTTCGGCGGTGGTGGAGGCGGCGGTGTCGCCGCAGTTCCGCACGGCGGCGGCGGTTTTGCCGCAGTTCCCCATGGCGGCTTCGCCGCTGCGCCGCACGTCGCCGCGCCGGCTCCGCATTTTGCCGCGCCAAGCGCGCCGCGCGCGAGCTTTGCCGCTCCGCATGTGACGGCGCCGCATGTGACGGCGCCGCATTTCGCGGCGACGCCGCACTTTGCAGCGCCGTCCCATTATGCCGCGCCGCACATTGCGCCACACAACTTTTCGGCAGCGCGCAATGCTGCGCGGCTGGCAGCACCGAATCGATTTGCCGCGCATCACATCTCCGCTCCCCGGCCGAGCGTCGCTGCTGCGCGGCACATTGCGCCGGGCGCAGCGAGCAGGCTCGCCCGGCACAACCTGGCGCCGCGCGGCCCGAGCGAACTCGCGCGGCACAATCCTGCGCCGCATAATCTCGCGCCGCGGCTCAGCCGTAACGTTCCGGCGACCTCGGCTGCCAGGCGGGTGACGACTCCTGCCGCCGGCGCGATGGCCAATCAGGCGACCGCCAATCGGGCACGCGAACTCACGCTCAACACGCCGCAAATGAAGCACCTGCAGATGCATTACACCGGTGGCTCGCCGATCTTGCGCAACACGACGCTCGCAAGTCGATCGTCGCACGATCCCGCCGCGCGCGCTTTGTCGCAGTCGACCTTTCGCGGCAATTTTGCGCAGTCCAATTGGGGGCACGATTGGGGTTGGCGACACCATCACCATCATCCCGTCGTCGGCTTCGTGCTCGGCTTCGTCGGGCCCGTATTCTGGCCGTACGCCTATGCTGACTGTATTGACTACATTTTCTGGCCCTATGCCTACGACACGTTCTGGCCCTATGCGTTCGACGATGTGTTCGAGGGCATCTATGGCGCCTACGCGCCCGAATATTATGCGCCCGAAGACACCTATGCCTATGCCGGCGGGCAGGCATCGAGCGCAGCTTACGCCGCTGCGACGGAAATCTCGCGTTACCCCTCAGCGACGGGAGTCTCGCCGCCATCGGCTGCCTTGCCGGGCGGCTCGCAAATTTGCTCCGGTCAAGCGCAAGGATTGACAGACTTTCCGATCGAGCGCATCGCGCAGCAGGTCAGTCCCGATCAGCACCAGCGGTCTTTGCTCGACGATCTAAAGGCGGCGACCGCGAGGGCGGTGAGCATTCTCCAGGCGGCCTGCCCGAACGAACTGCCGAGCACGCCGACGGGCCGGGTCGCCGCCATGCGCCACAGAGTCGAGGCGATGCTGCAGGCTGTGCAAGTGGTCCGGCCGGCGCTCGATGCGTTCTACAGCGCTCTGAGCGACGAGCAGAAGGAACGGTTCAATGCGCTCGACGAAGATATCAACGCAGCCGGCCACGAGATCGATGTCGGCGGGTTGTGCGCGCGGGCGGCCGGCCGCGGCACGGGCCTCCCGGTTGGCCGGCTGGAGCATTCGCTGCAACTGAGCGCGCGTCAGGACCGTGCGCTGAAGGATCTCGATGCCGCGTCGGCGCAAGCGGCAGACATTCTCAAGGGAAGCTGCCAGCCGGGTCGGACCCTGACGCCGACTGGGCGCCTGGCCGCGATGGAAGATCGCCTCAATTCCATGCTGCAGGCGATCAACACGGTGGAGCCCGCGCTGGTGAGGTTCTATGACTCGCTGGACGACGAGCAGAAAGCACGGTTCGATCGCCTCAATATACGTCCGGCATGAGGGCTTTGTCGGCGCATTGCCGCGCAACTGCGTCGCGGCGGCGTGTCGGTGCGCTCCATACCCTTAACCTTAAGCATGCTTCGCGCCGCGACGGGATGCATCGTGCCGTTGATGCGGTGCTTCTCCTGAAAGTGCGCATCTAGTGATAGCCTGCCCCGGCGCGCACCTTGCCGCGGAAGACCCAGTATGACCACGCCGTGTACATCAGAATGATCGGCAGCAGGAACAGCGTGCCGATCAGCAGGAATGCTTGCGTGCTCTGCGAGGAGGCCGCCTGCCACAGGGTGTAGTGAAACGGCACTATCATGGGCCAAAGGCTGATCGCGATGCCGATGAACGACAAAAGAAACAGCCCGATGCCGCAAAGAAACGGCGTCAGCTCCTGGCGGTGTGTCAGCGCATACCATGCGCCGAGGGCAATCAAAGCAGTGATGATCGGCACGGGAGACAGGAAAACGATGTTCGGCCAAGTGAACCAGCGCCGCGCGATGTCGGCATTGGCGAGCGGGGTCCAGATACTGACCGCCAGAATCGCGATCAGAACCGCGACCAAACACACACGGCCGGCGCGCCGCGCCCAGTCCTGCAGGTCGCCCTCGGTCTTGAGGATCAGCCAGCCGGCGCCGAGCAGGGCATAGCCAAAGATCAGCGCCACGCCGATAAAGAGCGCGAACGGACTCACCCAATCAAACGAAGTTCCGGCGAACTGCCTGCCGTCCACCTTAAAGCCCTGGATGAACGTGCCGAGGACAACACCTTGGGCGAAAGTGGCGACAATCGAGCCGCCGCAGAATGCGCGATCCCAAAAATTTCGCACAGCCGGATGCTTAAATCGAAATTCAAAAGCAACGCCGCGAAACACCAGCGCCAGCAGCATGATCAGAATCGGAAAGTAAACCGCCGGAATGATGATCGCGAAAGCGAGCGGAAAGGCGGCCAGCAGGCCGAGCCCACCGAATACAAGCCAGGTCTCGTTACCGTCCCAGATCGGCGCGATCGCGTTCATGACAATGGCGCGATCGCCCGGCGCAAGCCCATAAAGTATGCCGACGCCGAGATCGAAACCGTCGAACACGACATAGTAGAACACCGCAAGCCCGAGCAGAACTGTCCACAACGGCACGAGATCGAGCACCATCGCAGTTGCCTCTCAGCGGTCGACGCCGGCGCGCGCCGCATCCTCGAACGGGCGATTGGGCCGGCCGCTCTCGATCGCTTCGGCTTCCGCCTCGACCTGTTGCGGCCCGCGGCGTACCAGTCCGGCCATGAAGGCGATGCCGGTCGGGAACATGATCAAATAGACCAGCACATAGAGCGCCAGCGAGGCGATCACGTCGCCGCCGGTGAGCGACGGCGAAACCGAATCGGCTGTGCGCAGCAGGCCGTATACGGTCCACGGCTGTCGCCCAACCTCGGTCGTGATCCAGCCGGCCAGCACGGCGATGAATCCGAGCGGCGCGACCCATTGGCACAGGCGCAGAAACCAGATCGATTGCCACAAGCGCCCGCGCAGCCGCAGGATCTGTCCGGCAACGACGACGATCAGCATGATGATGCCGATGCCGACCATGACGCGGAAGGCAAAGAACGGCGGCCCCACCGGCGGTCGCTGATCCGGCGGCCATTCCTTGAGGCCTTTGATCGCGCCGGTCCACGAATGGGTGAGAATGAGGCTGCCGAGATCCGGAATCTCGATCGCGTCGCGCATGGTTGCCGCGGCATCGTCGGGAATTCCGAACAGCGTCAGCGGCGTCGGCTGCACGGTATCGTAGCGGCCCTCGATGGCGGCGACCTTGGCGGGCTGGTATTCGAGCGTATTGAGCCCATGCTGATCGCCCAGAAACATCTGCAGCGGCACAATGATGATGAGCAGGTCAAGCGCCATCCGCATCATCGTGCGCGCTTCCGCGGCGGCGCGGTCGCGACGCAGAAGCCAGGCGCCCACGCCCATCACCACGAAAGCGGTCGTGATATAGAACGCCGTGACGTTGTGCAGCAGCCGATAGGGGAACGACGGATTGAAGATGATGGCGATCCAGTCGACCGGCTGAAAGCGACCGTCGACGATCTTGTAGCCTTGCGGCGTCTGCATCCATGAGTTTGTCGCCAGGATCCAGAACGATGAAAACAGTGTTCCGGCGGCGACCATGAGAGCGGCAAAGAAATGCGCCCAGGTCGGCACGAGCCGGCGTCCAAACAGCAGCACGCCCAGAAACGACGCTTCCAGGAAAAAAGCCATCAGTCCTTCATAGGCCATCAGGGGCGACAGCACATCGGCGGTCGCATCGGTGAAGCGGCTCCAGTTGGTGCCGAACTGGAATGGCATGATAATGCCCGACACCACGCCCATGCCGAACGAGACGGCAAAAATCTTGGTCCAAAAGCCGGATATGCGGAACCAGATTTCACGGCCGGTGAAGAAGTAAAGACCTTCGAGCACGGCGATATACGACGCCAGCCCTACGGTGAATGCCGGCAGCAAGATGTGCCACGCAATCACCCAAGCCCACTGCAATCGCGACAGCAAAACTGGATCGAGCATCATTAAGCTTCGAGACTCAAATCAAAGCGTGCGTGCAATAGCTTCTCGAAACACTTATCACCTGTTTGCGTTCGCGGGAATAGCATTCGCATCAAGGTGGAACGCGCATGGGGGGCGTCCGCACGCATCCGCCGTTGTGCTGCCGCGGATTTCAAATGTTCTGCGCGCCGCGCCGCGACCGCGACCCCGGCGTTTCCCATTGATCACCATTGCTTCTTGCGGCACGTCATGCTCGCGCTTCGCTTCATTCGGAGTGTGCCAATTGAGACACATGCAAGCGAAGAATTGTGAGAGGGCAGCGCTCGCTGCCTCGCACTTTCCATGGTTTCAACATTCGCTTTGCGTAATTCGGCCCCGAGTTCCGGCTTGCATAGCGCTTGGGCGGTTTCGGGCGGGCGATTGCGCCGCCGCAGCCTTGCTCAGCCAAAATGGACGGACAGCCAAAGAGGTGCCCATGCGTTTGTCGGAAAGGTTGAACCAGCGTGAACGCGATGCCGGGCCGCGCGATCTCGATGCCGAACGCTATTCATCCGATCCGCTTCTGTTCAGCCAAGAAACCGGCATGTCCGCGGCGGAGACTCATTATTATCCCGACTCGCCGCCGATGCAGCCGCCGCCCTTTGCGTCCGCGCGCCACGCGGCTTTCAAGAGCAGTCCGATTGCCCGCAAGAAGCCATCCCTCGGCAAGCGGCTGTTCCGCGCGGTCGCCCGGTTTGTCGTTGCCGTTGCAATCGGGGCGGGCGGCACTCTCGCCTGGCAATCCTATGGCAACGAGGCCATGGACATCATCACGATATGGGCGCCCGCGCTCGGCCCGTGGCTGCCGCCCGCGACCGCGAGTTCGTCCGCGCCGAGCCCCACGCTCGCGGACGTGGTGGAGCAGATTAAACCGATGTCGGTCGACCTCGCGATCGTGCGCAGGAGCCTCGAGCAACTCGCCAAAAATCAGGAGCAGCTCGCCGCCAAGCAGGATCAGACCGCACAGGCCGTTGCCGCGTTCCAGCAGGCGGCGCAGGACATCAGACAACAGACCTCATCCCTGCCGCTGTCGCAGCCGTCGCACGTCGCCCCGCACAAACCCGCGCCAACTGCGCCGCCGCCGCTGCAGCCTTTGCACTGATGTGTTGGGCGCGCGAGCGGTAAAGCAAGGCGACCTTACGCCTTGGTCTTCGCCGCGGCATAGGGCCAGATCACGTCCCCAGTCTTCAGGTCGGGCGGAGTGAGCACGGTCTGGTAGCTCATGCCCCGCCACACATCGAGGCCGGCGCCCGCCTTGATGTCGTGATACTGGACCTGCAGCATGCGCGACTTCACGAACTCACCATCTTTATTGTAGGCGATGTCGCCCATGATGGTCGGCATCGTATGGCTGTGCAGATATTTCGCGATCTTGTCGTCGTCGAGGCTTTTGGTGCCCTCGATCGCATCGGCCAGGACCTGCAGATAGGCATAGCCCCAGGTGCCCAGATAGTAGCCGAGCGGATCGACGCCTTGGGCGGGGGCCCGTGCCTGGTACTCGGCGAGAAATTTCTGCACAGCCGGCGTAAGCAGCTTCGGTTCCGGCACCCAGGTCTCATAGTTGACGATGCCGTTAAGCAGCGGACCCAGCTGCTGCTTGATCGACGTCGTCTGCAGGCCGACCATGCCGCCGCCGAGCATTTTCGGCGTGTAGTCGGCCTCGTTGACGGCCCTCACCATGCCGACAGAATCGAGCGGGTAGGAGCAAATCAGAGCGAGATCCGCATTGCTCGACTGCATGGCCGAGACGATCGGCGTGAAATCGGTCGTCGACGGCGGATAGCTGCGGTCATAGACGAATTTGAAGCCATATTTCTTGGCATTGATCCGCGCGCCCTCGGCGGCGTTGTGCGAGAATTCAAGGTCGGCCCAAGCCATGGCGACAGTGCTGGGCTTGGGATTCTGCGCCGCGGCGACCTGAAAGAAGCCTTCAGTGAAGGCCGGCTTGGTATCGGGGCCGGACGGCAACATGGCAAAGTAGCGCGGGTAGTGGAACGCGCTGTTGACCGCAAGCGCAAACAGCGAAATGAAGACTTTGCCCCGCTCGATGATCACCGGCATTGCCGGTGCCGCCTGTGCAGTCGCGTAGGGGCCCACGACGAGGTCGCATTTGTCCACGTCGAGCAGCTTCGTGTATATGCCGGGCTCGTTCTGGGGCCTGGACTGATCGTCGTAGTAGATGATCTTGACCGGACGCCCGAGCAGGCCGCCATTCTTGTTGGTCTGTTCTTCCCAGATTTGCGCGCCGAGCAGAGCCTGCTTGCCGTTGGGCGACAGCGGACCGGTGAGCGCCATGGCAAAGCCGATCTTGATCGGCGGCCCGCTTTGCGAAAATGCGGGCGTCGCAACGAGAGCCGGCGAAAGCAGCGCGGCGCCGATGCCGGCATTCACGCCGCGGCGCGTGATCTTTTTGCTCATGTGGTTTCCTCCAGAAGGCTTCTTCGCCCCCTTGGTGACTTTCACTCACGTCGTCTGGCACTTGGTCAAAGGCGGATAGCTGCGCGAATAAACCGGGCGTGAGAGATATTCATTCTCCGGCCAGATCCAGAACTGGCTGACATTTTCGTAGGTCTTGACAGTCTTGTTCCAGAGCTTGAGCCCATATTTGGCGCCTTCGGTGCCAAGGCGCCGGATGTAGATGGTGCCGACCACATTGCCGAGATGATCGAACTTGATCGGTCCACGCGGCGTATCGGTCAAATTCACCGCCTTCAACGCCGTCATGAATTTCGAGCGGTCGCTGGGATCGCCGCCCACCGCTTTGAGCCCCGCATCGGCGACCTCGCAATTGACATAGAGGCCGGCGGCATAGAAGCCCGGGATCGAGTCGTAGTTCTTGAGCATTTCATCGACAAAGCGCTGGTTGCTCTCGTTAGCCAGATCCAGCGTATAGGGGCTTGCCGAAATGAGCCCAACCGCCTCCTCGCCAAAACTCTTGAGCAAGGCGTCGTCACCGCCGGTCTCGCCGGTGACCACCGGATATTGCAGCCCCGCATTGTGGTACTGCTTCATGAAGCGCAGCGGATTCGACCCGGCAAAACCCTGGCAGACACCGTCGCAATTGCTGATCTGCGCGATATAGGGCGTGTAGTCGGGCGTGACGATCGGCGTCCACAATTTGTCGACGATACAGCCGCCGTCCTGCTGGAAGGCTTCTTGGAAGCCGCCCATCTGCTCGTAGCCAAAGGCGAAGTCCTCGACGATGGTGACCACGCGCTTGAGTTTCATCTCGGTCGCCGCATGGTGGCCAAGCGGCTGCGTAGCCTGCGACGAGGTCGCCGATGCGCGCAGCAGATATGGATTCGGCTTGCGCTGGGTCAGATCCTGCGCCGCGGCGAGGCTGAGCGTCGGCAGCTTTTGCTCAATAATGTAGTCGCTGATGGCATAGAGCTCGAAGCTGGCGAGCGGGCCAAGGATGAGATCGACGCCGTCGCGCTCGACCAGCTCCTGCGCTTTGGTCTTGGCGCCGGCGGGATTGCCGCCGGTGTCGGCCGACACCAGGTCCACCTTGCGCCCGCCCATCATATAGTTCTTCTCTTTGAGATAGGTGACGACGCCTTGCTCCATCTGGATGCCGCCCTCGGCGAGCGGCCCCGTCTTCACCGTGAGCAGACCGAGCTTGAACGGCGCAGCCTGGGCGATGGCCGGCGCGGGAAACGGGCTCAAGGCGGCGGCTGCGCCGGCGCCGGCTCCGGTCAACAGCGCGCGGCGGGTGACCTTGCGAGGCGTCAGCTTGCGTGACATTTTTTTCTCCCTTCTGGTGCTGCGGCGACATGCAATCAAGAACCTGAAAGCACATGCCTCATGCGGAGGCGGTCAATTGCGAGACTCGCTGTTATCCCGCCGCGAGGGACGGCATCAGGCCTTGAGAGCGATGATGCCGGCGCGATGGTTCGCGTGAAGCGGCGCGGGCGCAACGTCGCTTATCAACGTCATCGGCTCGGAGGCCGCATTTTCATTGTCGTCGCGCACGAAGAGGTACGGCAAAGCGCGAAGAGCACGCGGCGTTTCCTGCAGCATCGCAGCCACCGCTTTTTGGGATAAGGCAAAGGTAGAATGTGATTGACGGCGATTTGTTCCTGCTTGGCGGGGGCTACAGCGCGCCTTCCTTTGAAGCCCAGAGTGCGTCAAAGTGCCACCCTCCGCCACGTTAGGCACCGAGAGGGCAACCGCATGAGCGAGCGCGCTTTCGCAAGGTTGTCATTTGCGATCAGCGTCAGCGCCTGATTGAATTTGCTTCGAGGCCGGCCCATCGCGTTCGCTCATGCTTGCATGTTGGGCAGCCGGTGTTGAACACATGCCGGTGTTCAACAATGAAGGAGTCTTCGGTGGCGACCATCGTTCTTGCTCATGGCGCGTGGTCGGCGGCGTGGGCTTGGAAAAAGATGCGGCCCCTGATGGCGGCGAGCGGGCACCAATTCTATGCACCGACCTACACGGGATTGGGTGAGCGCGCGCACCTGGCGCGTCCGGAAAACGATCTTGAAACCCATATTCAAGATGTCGTTGGTGTCATCAAATTCGAGGATCTGCGCGACATCGTTCTCATCGGCCACAGCTATGGTGGGATGGTTGCGACCGGCGTCGCCGACCGGGCTCGTGAACGCGTCGCGCAGATCATCTATCTGGATGCCTTTGTCCCGGAAGAGGGACAGGCCCTCGTCGACTTCTTGCCGCAGCAGGATCGGCAACGCATGCTTGACAGCGTCAAAGCCGGCGACGGTTGGCGCGTCGCTCCCAATCCCATTCCTCCCGACACGTCCGACGAAGATTCAGCTTGGATCGCGCGACTGCGCATGCCGCAGTCGGTCAGAAGCTTCGAACAGCCAATTCGCCTTCACGCCAAAGTGACACTGCCGCGTGCCTATGTTCAGTGCATGCGGTACGCCGATAAAAGCCCGTTCGGCCAGTTCGCTGCCCGTGCCAGAGCAGAGCGTTGGCCGTGTTACGAGCTTGATGCCAGCCACAGCCCGAATGTCACGGCGCCTGATGCGCTGATGGAGATGCTGCAACGCACCTTGTTGAAATAAGACCCGTCGTATCTCCGAATTGGGATCCGGAGATGCTGTTCGACCTCGCGTTGACGCGCGAATGCGCGTCGTGTCACGTTTTCTCGTTCTCTTGATCCTCTTTCTCGTTCTCTTGATCCTCTTAAGAATTGCCAGGGGCCGGCGGGGTTGCAGTTCGCCGGGTGTGGGAGGAGACAGGAAATGACCGTGGAGGTCGCGAAAATGCCCCCGGCAGGGACAGATCCGACCGCGGCTCGATCCCAATGACCGAGATCCCGCTGCGACCGACAATCGAAGTGGAAAGCCGCGGGGCCGCGCCTCTGCTGGAGATTGCGGGGGTCACGCTGCGCTTTGGCGGCATTGTCGCGCTTAGCGATGTGAGCTTCACTGTCGGCGAAGGGCGTATTGTCGGCCTGATTGGACCCAACGGCGCGGGAAAAACAACACTCTTCAATTGTTTGAGCAGGCTTTATCGGCCTGAGCGGGGCGATATCCGATTCAACGGAAAATCGCTGCGGCACGCTGCGGCGGCCGACATCGCGGCCATGGGCATCGGCCGAACCTTCCAGAGCCCGGCGCTGTTTGCCTCCATGTCGGTCCTCGACAATGTCAAGGTCGGCGCCCACCCACGCGGCCATAACGGACCCTTGCGCGATGCCATAACGCTGCCACAGGCCCGCCGCGAGGAGCGGGAGATCGATCGGCGGGCGCGCGCAATGCTCGCGTTCGTCGGCCTCGAAGACGCTGCGACACGCCAGGCCAAGAGCTTGGCCTTTGGTGCGCAAAAGCGCGTGGAACTGGCGCGTGCGCTTGCCGCTCAGCCATCGCTGCTACTTCTCGACGAACCGGCCGGCGGACTCAATCATGAGGAAGTGGCTGAACTGGGAGCTCTGATCCGCTCGGTTCGCGACAGGCTCGGGATCAGCATATTGTTGGTTGAGCATCACATGGGACTGGTGATGAGCCTTTCCGATCGGGTCGTGGTCCTCAATTTCGGCCGCGTGATCGCCGACGGGCCGCCCGATGATGTGCGCGGCAACGCGGCAGTCACTGAGGCGTATCTCGGGAAGCGACACTGATGACGCCGATATTGCAGCTGCGCGCGGTAAAGGCTTTTTACGGCCAATCCGAAGTCCTGCACGGCATCGACATCGCGGTCGAGCGCGGCGGCATGACCGTGCTGCTCGGCGCCAACGGCGCGGGAAAGACAACCGCCCTGCGCGCGATCTGCGGCACGGTACGACGCGAAGGCGAAATTATCTTCTCGGAACATCGGCTGAACGGACGCTCGACCGAACAGATCGCGCGATTAGGCATCGCCCATGTGCCGGAAGGGCGAGGAACGTTTGTCGGCCTGACTGTCGAGGAAAACTTGCGGCTCGGCGCCTACACCTGCACCGGCACGCCGCATGAGAACATGCAGCGCATGTACGCGTATTTTCCCATTCTCGCCGAGCGGCGGCGGCAACAGGCGGGCGCCTTGTCCGGCGGCGAGCAGCAGATGCTCGCCATCGCCCGCGCTCTAATGATGTCGCCGCAGCTCTTGTTGCTCGATGAGCCGTCGTTCGGATTGGCGCCGCTCGTCGTCGAATCGATTTTCGCGCTGGTCGAGCGGATACGACGGGAACATCGCGTGAGCGTGCTCCTGGTGGAGCAGAACGCCAGCCTTGCGCTGGAATTTGCTGATCGCGCCTATCTCATCGAGACCGGCTACGTCGTCTCATCCGGCAGCGCCAAAGCACTTGCCGACGATCCGCAAATTCGCCGTTCCTATCTCGGTTATTGAGAGCCCGCGATGCACCAGCTCCTGCAGCAAATTTTCTCGGGACTCGCTGCCGGCGCCATCTATGCAAGTCTCGCGCTCGCCCTGGTGATGATTTATCGGGCCACCAACCTGGTCAATTTCGCGCAAGGCGAAATGGCCATGTTCTCCACCTATATCGCCTGGACTCTCGTCAACGCGGGCTTGCCGTTCTGGGGCGCGTTCCTGATCACGCTGGCAGTGTCATTCCTCGGCGGTATGGCGATCGAACGGATTGTCATCCGCCCGGTCGAGAACGCGCCGATCCTCGCCGCGGTGGTCGTCACCATAGGGCTCCTGCTGATCTTCAACTCGCTCGCCGGCTGGATTTACAGTTACACGTTGCAGGAGTTCCCCAGTCCGTTTCCCGATCGGCCGCTGTTTGGTGCGCTGATGACGACCCGCGACATCGGCGTGATCGCGGTAACGCTGGTGGTGCTTGCGGTGCTGTTCTGCTTTTTCCGCTTCACGACGACCGGACTGGCCATGCGTGCCGCCGCGCAAAATCCGGAATCGGCGCGATTGTGCGGTATTCACGTCGGCCGGATGCTGGCGATCGGCTGGGGCCTGGCGGCGGCAATCGGCGCGGTCGCAGGCATCATGGTGGCGCCGGCCCTCTTCCTCGACCCCAACATGATGAGCGGCGTGCTGCTCTACGCCTTTACCGGCGCGCTGCTTGGCGGGATCACAAGTCCGGTGGGCGCCGTCATCGGCGGCTTGATCGTCGGCGTGACGGAAAATCTGGTCGGCACCTATCTCATCGCCAGCCAGCTCAAGTTCACAGTAGCGCTGATTTTGATCATCCTCGTGCTGCTGTTCAGGCCCAATGGCCTGTTTGGCACGGCGATCGTGCGGCGGGTGTAACGATGAGCGAAAGCCTCCCCGTCGGCGCCGCCGGAAAGCTTGCCCCGATCCGCGCGTCCGTGCCGAACGCCGCCAAGGTCCGCTGGCCTTGCAACTGGCCTTGGAACTGGCCTTGGAACTGGCCTTGGCGCTGGCTTGCCGGCGCCGCATTAATTGCGCTCGCCGTCGTGCTGCCATTTGCGCTCAGCAACTATCACGTCTTCACCCTGACCCAGGTGATGATCTACGCCATCGCCGTGCTCGGGCTGAACATTCTCACCGGCTACAACGGGCAGATATCGCTCGGTCACGGCGGCTTCTTCGCCGCGGGCGCCTACACGGCCGCCATCCTCATGCACCGCTACGGCGTGCCCTATTGGGCAACACTGCCGCCGGCCGGGCTGATCTGCTTCGTGCTTGGCGTGCTGTTCGGCTTGCCGGCGCTGCGCTTCGAAGGGCCCTATCTCGCGCTGGTGACGCTGGCGATGGCGGTGGCCATGCCGCAGCTGCTCAAATATTTCGACACCTGGACCGGTGGTCAGCAGGGCATCGTTCTCGTCAAGCCGCTGCCGCCGCCCGGGCTTGGACTCGACCGCGACCGCTGGCTGTACTTTTTTGTCCTCGCGGTGCTCTTGCTCGCCATGCGGCTCGCCGCCAATCTGCTCAACGGACGCACCGGGCGCGCCCTTGTCGCCATCCGCGATCACCCGATCGCGGCGGTCGCCATGGGCATCAACACCCCCCGGTACAAGACGCTCGCGTTCGGCGCCAGCACCCTGTTCACCGGCGTCGCCGGCGCACTGGCCGCTATTGTGGTCGGCTTTGTTGCCCCGGAAAGCTTTAGCCTGTTCCTGTCGCTGTCTTTCCTGGTAGGCTCTGCAGTCGGCGGCATCGCGACGATTGGCGGCGCGATTGTCGGCGGTTTTTTCATCGAGTCCGTGCCCAATCTCGCCAACGACGTCTCGGACGCGGCGCCGTGGGCGATCTACGGACTGGCGATGCTGCTGTTCATGTATCTGATGCCGCGGGGGCTGGTCGGGACATTGGGGCCCTGGTTCGTGCACGCCATGCGGAAATTTCGATCTGCGCGCGGCGCCCCGAAGTAATGGTGAAGAGTTGCAAAAACGGCGATGCAAAGCAAAGGGAGGTTCGTCATGAGAGCAAAGCAGAGACTTTTACGCGGCTTGTGCGCCGCCGCTGGGCTGATGCTCGCAACCAGTTCTCTCCATGCGGCGGGCCAATATGGACCCGGCGTCACCGATACCGAAATCAAGATCGGCAATACCAATCCTTACAGCGGGCCAGCCTCATCCTACGGAATCAATGGCAAAGTCCACGCCGCGTATTTTGCCATGATCAACGAGAGGGGAGGCATTAACGGTCGAAAAATCAACTACATCACGCGCGACGACAGCTACAGTCCGCCCAAGACCGTGGAACTGGTGCGCCAGATGGTCGAGCAAGACCAGGTGTTCTTGCTGTTCGCTACGCTGGGGACGCCGCCGAACATGGCGATCCACGGTTATCTGAACGACAACAAGGTACCGCAATTGTTCGTCGCCACCGGCGCCGATCAATGGAATGATCCCAAGCACTTTCCTTGGACCATGATGTGGCTGCCGAGCTACGGCATCGAATCGCGCATCTATGCGAACTACATCCTGAAGAATCTGCCGAATGCCAAGATCGCCGTGCTCTATCAGAACGACGACTACGGCAAGGACTATCTCAATGGATTGCGCGCCGGCCTCGGCGACAAGGCCGCCAAAATGATCGTGGCGACGCAGTCTTATGAAACCACCGATCCGACCATCGATTCACAGGTCGTGGCGCTGCAGGCGAGCGGCGCAGATGTGCTCCTGACGGCGGCGATTCCGAAATTCGCCGCGCAGACCGTCCGCAAGGTCTATGATATTGGCTGGAAACCCACGCACTTCCTTAATTCGGTCGGCAATTCGGTCGGTACGGTGATGAAGCCGGCGGGGTTGGAGAAAGGCGTCGGCACTATCTCCGCCACCTACATTATGGATCCAACCGATCCGCAATGGCAGGACACTCCGGAGTACAAAGAATGGCTTGCCTTCATGAACAACCACGGTCTTTCCGCCAACGTCACCGACGTCCAGGCGGCCATCGGCTATTCCTATGCGCAGACCCTGGTCGAAGTACTCAAGATGTGCGGCGACAATCTCACTCGTGAGAACGTCATGAAGCAGGCGGCGAGCCTGCATAATCTGAGGCTGCCGCTGCTGCTGCCGGGTATTACGCTTTCCACCAGCGCCGACGACTTCGATCCGATCAAGCAGATGCAGTTGCAGAAGTTCGATGGTACGACTTGGAAGTTGTTCGGCGAAGTGCTGTCCGGCAGCTAGTGAGGCATACTTTCAATTCGGCATCTGTCGCGCCGAATTGCGGCGCGACGGCCCCTTGCGCCGGATGATATGACCGATAGGGCGTCGCCGTGAATCGGCCTCGATGGCGTGCGGTCTGTGGCCTCGCAAAGCGCGGCCGCCCGACTGACCTGTTCGTAGATGCGACGATTTTGCCGCAAGTAAGCGACTTTCAGCAGATGGGCTTTTGCAGGAGCATGTAAGAGGCGCAATCGATCTTATGAGTTGCGGCTTCACGTTCCAGGCCGAAGGGGAGAGCAATGCCGCATGTCATCGTCAAGCTCTATGCGGGCCGAACCAAGCAACAAAAGGCGAAGCTCGCAGAGCAGATCACCAGGGCTGTCACAACCACATTAAAGTGCGGGGAAGAGGCCGTTTCTGTCGCAATCGAAGATGTAGAACCGAACGCTTGGACCGAGCAGGTTTATAAGAAGGACATTCTGCGCAGCCCTGAAACGATCTACAAAAAGCCCGGGTATAATCCGCTCTGAGCAAAGCACCTTACGACCAAGTTTTTGTCGTAATTGCAATAACTTGCCTGAAAGGCGCCAGCATATGCGCATATTTTTGCCCAAGCGGCAGGTTCCATTAATGGCTCCTCCGTCGGGGGAAGGGACAACACCGGACGACTCGAAAACTCCCAGTAACGCGTACGCCCGGCGTGCCCCGGGGCGGCGCGGCGTGTCCTAGGTTCTGGCGCGCCGTTCTCCGCCCTCGAGCGCAATCGCTTCGGACCGAATCGATCGCCGCTCGCGTCGGAAGACCGGGTGCCAGTTTTTCGGATCGTGCTCCAGGGGACTTGTTGTCGCGACGCAGATGAAGTCAGTCACCGTGGACGCAGCCAGTCCAAGGTGGAAGGATTTAACCCGGAGGTCATCAGCGCCCGCACAACGGCGCGCGTCCAAGCGTCCAATCTGTGCAGCGCGGACCAAAAGACGGGGACGCCCTTGCGGCACAGCTTGCGGATCCCTTGCGCCAAGCGCCTGGCTTTGCGGCGGACCTGGCGGCGGACATGGCGCTTTGCGCTCTCGGCATTGCCGGTGAGGACCCATAGCCCAATCGGAACAAACAGGACGCCGACGAGGATCAACTCGAGCCCAAATGAAAACGCCGCGACGTGATCGACCGGCCAGCGCCAGATCTCTTTGAGATAATTCACCTGCAGCGCGATCTTCTTGATCGGCGTGACGTGGACGCAATTCTCGCGCAGCCCATATTCCAGGTCGGCAGGGAAGCCGCCGAGCCCCAACAGATAGAGCACGCTGCGCTCGAAATTGGTCTTTCCATTTGCATGGTCTCGGCCATATTGGCGCGGCGCGTCGCTGAGGACGATCCGTTGATCGACAAGGTTGTCGAGGCGCTGCTCCCATTGGCTCTCATCGGTTTTCAGGCGAAAGACGGCCGCATACCATTCCGCGTAGCGGGCATGCAGCGTCGCGTCGTATTCCAGATCGGCATCGCTGCGTCGGTCTTGGCTGTCTTCGGCGCTGACCAAACGCGGCGCGAGCATGTCGCGACGCGGATTGTTTTGCCAGGCGCGGACCGCCTCGGGGGCCCGATCGTGATGCGCCTTGAGCTTGGCCTTGGCGGTGAGCAGTGCGGTCACAAAATAGGTGCGCGTGCAGCTCGCAGACGCTTCCCAGATTTGCGCGGTTTCAAGCGCCGGCGCGCTTGCCATATCGGCGCCGACCCAGACATAGCCGCTTGCCTTGCCGCGCGCAGCCTGCGCCCAGTCGAGCAGCGACACGCCCAAAAGCGCGCAGCCGAGCGCAATAGCAGCCAGACGAATACGATAAACAACAGGACGCACTGAAAAACGCCACCCGGCCCCTAGACAGCCTAGGTTCGGGCTCATTTGAGCCGGAATTAAGACAACGCGCCGGCATCCTTTGCCCGATTCGCCCCGCTATTCGAGGCGATGAGGCCGCACCATATTTCGCCGTGTGTCATATCTCCGACATATCGCAGTTGTCTCGCACTTGTGCGTTCCCATCGCGCTGACGCAGAGCGGTCCGTCCCGAACTCATTTCGCCCTTTGCGCCTGCTGAATGGCGCGCCAGACCCGATCGGGCGTGGCCGGCATTTCGACGTGGCGCACGCCGAGCTCCCACAGCGCATCGACCACGGCATTGATGATCACGCCGAGCGCCGGCACGGTGCCGCCTTCGCCGGCCGGGCGCAGGCCGAGCGGATGGGTGGGCGAAGGCACTTCGCTGATCTCGGTGATGTAATTCGGCAAGTCCGAGGCGCGCGGCATGGCGTAATCCATGAACGAGCCGGCGAGCAATTGGCCGCTCTCCGGCTCATAGTGCACGTGTTCGAGCAGCGCCTGGCCGGCGCCTTGGGCGATGCCGCCATGCACCTGGCCGTGCACGATCAGCGGATTCACGGCGCGCCCCACATCGTCGACCGCGACGTAGCTGATGATGCGCACCTGCCCGGTGTCGGGATCGACCTCGACCTCGCAGACATGCGCGCCATAGGGGAAGCTCGGCTCGGTGACGGTCTCGTCGCAGGCGGCATGCAGAGGCCCGCGCAAGTCGTCCGGCAGATCGCCGCGCTCGGTTGCGGCGCGCGCGACTTCAAATAATGTCGCGGCATGATTGGTGCCTTTCACGGCGAAGCGGCCGTCCCTGAATTCGATGTCGGCGGCTGCGGTTTCCAGAAGATGTTCGGCGATGCGGGCGGCTTTCTCGATGATGCGATCGGCTGATTTCTTGATCACGATGCTGGCGAGCCGCATGCCGCGGCCGGCATGCGCGCCGCCGCCCACACTCACGCGATCCGTGTCGCCGGTGACGAGGCGAATGCAGTCGAGCGGCACGCCGAGGAATTCGGTGACAAGCTGGGCAAAGCTCGTCTCGTGGCCTTGGCCTTGCGAGGGCACGCCGACGACGAGATCGATCGCACCTTCGGGCAGCACGGTAATCTCCGCCTTCTCGCGCGGCGTGCCGGTCGAAGTGTCGACGTAATTGGCAACGCCGATGCCGCGATATTTGCCGCGCCTCTTCGCCTCGGCGCGGCGGCGCTTAAATCCATCCCAGTCGCCGAGTCGCAGCGCGGTATTCATCACGCCGATATAGTCGCCGCTGTCGTATTCCAGCCCGAACGGATTTTTGTACGGCAGCTCCTTTTGCGTCACCAGATTGTTGCGGCGGATGGCGACGCGGTCAAAGCCATGCTCGCGCGCGGCGAGATCGATCAGCCGCTCCATCACGAACATCACTTCCGGCCGGCCGGCGCTGCGATAGGGGCGGGTGGGGGCGGTGTTGCTCAGCGTAGCGCGGGCGCGGAAATGGGCGGCCGGCACGCGATAGATGCTCGACATGATCTGCACGCCCTTCTGCACCATCTGAAAATTGGTGGCGTGCGCGCCGAGATTGCCGAGATTTGAGCCGCGCATGGCCAAAAACTTGCCCTTGTCGTCGAGCGCGAGCTCGGCTTCGACGACGAGGTCGCGCGCCTGGTAGTCGCTGAGAAACGATTCGTGCCGTTCGATGATCCATTTCACCGGCCGGCCGACCTTCCGCGCGGCCCAGGCGGTCAGCGCGAACTCCGGATAGATCATGCCGCGCGTGCCAAAGTTGCCGCCGACATCGGCCATCAGCACGCGGACTTTCTCCGGCGGCACGTTGAGAATGGCGGCGAGATCGTTCTTCAGCCGCACTGCGCCGCCATTGCCGGCATAGACGGTATAGCGCCCGGTCGCCGCGTCATAGGCGGCAAGCGCGCCGCGCGGCTCCATCGGCACGCCGGTGATGCGCGCGATCCAGGTCTCGAAGCGCGTCACATGCGCTGCGCGCGCAAAGGCCGCCACGGTCGCCGCCGCATCGCCGATCTCGGCATCAAAACAGATGTTGGAGCGTGACGGCTCGTGCACATGCGGCGCGTCCTGGCGCGCCGCGGCGGCGGTCTCCACCACCGCGGGCAGAACCTCGTAATCGACGACGACGCGCTCGGCGCCGTCCTTGGCAGCGAGCACCGTTTCGGCGATCACCATCGCAACCGCTTCGCCGGCGAAATGCGCCTTATCGGCCGGCAGCGGGCAATGCGGCGGCTCGAACGGCGGGGTGCCATCGGAGTTGCGCAGATGTTTTTCGGCGGGATGCGGCGACCACGGTTTGTGCGGCAGGGGCTTTAGGCCATCGGCCATGGCATCGGCGCCGGTGAGCACCGCAAGCACGCCGGGGACGGTTTTGGCTTCGTCGATCGCAATCGAACGGATGCGCGCATGCGCATGCGGCGAGCGCACCATCACCGCATGGACCTGGCCGGGCAGGTTCTCATCGGCGGTGTAGCGCCCGGCACCGCGAATGAGCCGAAAATCTTCGCGCCGGCGCACCGGCGCTCCGATGCCGGAGCCACTGGAGGCCGTATGCGCGTGCGCGCTTGCCGCTTGGTCCATGTCTCCTCCGCGCGCTTCATTGCGGATTCGCAAGCTGCCCTCGCGCCCCGCAATGACGCTGAGATGTTAGGGACCACCACGCGGGCTGACAACCTGTCGCTGCAGATGTAGAGAAGAACGCAGGAAGATCGCCATGGGAGAACAACTGGGCAAGCCGGTGTTGCGCAAAGAGGACCTGGCGCTGCTGTCGGGCCGCGGGCGCTATGCCGACGATCTGCCGGTGCCGGTCGGCACCTTGCACGCGCATGTGCTGCGCTCGCCGCATGCGCACGCCGAGATCGTACACATCGATACGGCAAAGGCGGCCGGACATGAGGGGGTGTGGGCCGTCATCACCGGCGAGGATGTGCGCAGGCTGTCCGATCCGTTCATGGCGGTGATCAAGACGCCGGTGACGCAATATTCGCTCGCAGTCGAGCGCGTGCGCTATGTCGGCGAGCCGGTCGCGCTCGTGGTGGCCGAAAGCCGCTATATCGCCGAAGACGCGGCCGAGCTGATCGACATCGATTACGCGCCGCTCGACGCGGTGCTCGATCCCGTCGCGGCCTGCGACGGCGCGGCGCCGCTCCTGCATCCGCAGGCCAAGACCAACGAAATTTCGGTGCGCGATTTCCGCTATGGGGACCCCGACGGCGCCTTTGCGCGCGCCGACCACCGCATCGCCATGACGGTGCCGTTTCCGAGGCTCTCCTTCACGCCGATCGAATGCTATGTCGTGGTCGCGCAGCACAATGCCGCCGAAGGCAGCTATGACGTGCTGGCCAATTTCCAGGGCCCGTTCTCGATGCATCCAGTCATGGCGCGCGCGCTGCGCGTCAGCGGGCCGAAATTGCGCCTGCGCATTCCGCCGGATTCCGGCGGCAGCTTCGGCATAAAGCTCTCGGTGTTTCCTTATGTCGTGCTGATCGCGCTTGCGGCGAAGATCACCGGCCGCCCGGTGAAATGGGTCGAGGACCGGATCGAGCATCTGGTCGCGGCGAGCTCCGGACCGAACCGGGTGACACGGATCGAGGCCGCGGTCGGCAACGACGGCCGCGTGCTCGGTCTCAGACTCGATCAGCTCGAAGACTACGGCGCGTTCTTGCGCGCGCCGATGCCGGGCCCGCTCTATCGCATGCACGGCGCGGTGACCGGCGCCTACGACATTCGGGATATTGCGGTAAGGAACCGCGTCGTGCTCACCAACAAAATGCCGGCAAGCCTCATCCGCGGCTTCGGCGGGCCACAGCTTTATCTGGCGCTGGAACGGCTGATGCATCGCATCGCGGTCGAATTGAAGCTCGATCCGCTTGACGTCATCAAAAGGAATCTGATCCCGGCGCAGAAATTTCCCTACCGCACGGCGGCAGGCGCGCTGTACGATTCCGGGGACTATGCGCGCGCCGTAGAGATCGCGATCGGGCAGGGCAGACTCGATGATCTCAAGCGCCGGCGCGCGGCGGCGCGCGCGGCGGGGCGCAGCTACGGCATCGGCTTTGCGGTCGTGGTCGAGCCGGCGATGTCCAACATGGGCTATCTCTCGACGGTGATGACCGCTTCGGCGCGCGAAAAGGCGGGGCCGAAAAACGGCGCGGTGTCGATGGCGACCGTAAATATCGATCCGCTCGGCGCGGTGACCGTAACCGCCGATGTCACGGTGCAGGGCCAGAGCCACGAGACCGTGCTGGCGCAGATCGTTGCCGAGGAGCTTGGGCTCACGCCCGACGACATCGAAGTCGTTCTGGAAATGGACACCGCCAAGGACCAGTGGTCGATCGCCGCCGGCACCTATTCGAGCCGTTTCGCCTCGGGCACCGCGGTCGCCGCGCACAAGGCTGCGGTGCAGATGCGCGAGAAGCTCAAAGCGATCGGCGCCAGGCAGCTTAATGTTCTGCCTGAGGACGTCGAGCTCGCGCAGGGGAAGATCAGAAGCCGCTCCAATCCGGACAATGCGCTGCCGTTCGGCCGCGTCGCCGGCACATCGAACTGGGCGCCGACACTGCTGCCGGAAGGCATGGCGCCGGCGCTGAGCGAGACCGGGGTGTGGACGCCGCCCGAGCTCGAGCCGCCTTCGAGCGACGACCGCATCAACACCTCGCTCACCTACGGCTTCATCTTCGATATGTGCGGCGTGGAGATCGATCCGGTCAGCTATCAGGTGCGCGTCGACCGCTATGTGTCGATGCACGATGCCGGGCGCGTCATGAATCCGGTCGTAGCCGCCGGCCAGATTCGCGGTGCGTTTGCGCAAGGCGTGGCGGCGGCGCTCTACGAGGAGTTTTCCTACAACGATGAGGGTGCATTTTTGAGTGGCACATTTGCCGATTATCTGGTGCCGACGGTGAGCGAGATCCCCGACGTGGAGATTTTGCATTACGAGTCGCCGTCGCCGCTTACCCCGCTCGGCGCCAAGGGCCTGGCCGAGGGCAATTGCATGAGCACGCCCGCCTGCATCGCCAATGCCATTGCCGATGCGCTCGGCGTGGATGAGGTGATCCTGCCGGCGACGCCGCGGCGCATCCATGCGCTGATGGAAAAAGCAAAGCAATGAAACCGCGGCCGTTCGATTATGTGCGGCCGGACACGGTCGAGGAGGTTCTGGAGCTGCTCGCCGAATACGGCGATGACGCGCGCGTGCTGGCCGGCGGGCAGTCGCTCTTGCCGATGCTCAATCTGCGGCTGCTCGAGCCGTCGCTATTGATCGATATTTCGCGGCTCGCTGCGCTCGACACGATTCATGATCGTGGCGATGCGATCGAAATCGGCGCCGCGGTCACGCAGAACAAGTTGATGTCGTGGGCGCCCCTGCAACAAAAGCTGCCGCTGGTCGCGCTGGCGCTGAACCATGTCGGCCATTTCCAGACGCGCAATAAAGGCACGGTATGCGGCTCGATCGCGCATGCCGATCCAAGCGCGGAATTGCCGCTCGTGCTCGCGCTGTTGGGCGGCGAGGTTGTGCTGCAATCACGGCGCGGCACGTTCACCCTCGCAGCGGCGGACTTTCACCAGGACATGCTGACCACGGCGCGCAAGGCCGATGAGCTGGTCGCCGCGGTGCGGTTTCCGGTCGTAAGCCGGCAGGGCGTCGCCTTCCAGGAGGTGGCGCGACGGCACGGCGACTTCGCCATCATTGCGGTGGCGGCCGTGATGCAAGATGCAGGGCAGGCGCGCGTCGGCGTCGGCGGCATGGCCGGCCGGCCGCTGCTGCGCGAGATCAAGGTTGAACGGGCGGCCGAGGCGATCGGCGCATGGGCCGACGAGCTCGAAGGCCACGAGGACCTGCACGCCTCCGGCGCGCTGCGCCGCGCCATTTTCAAGCGTCTCGGGCCGCCTGTGATCGCGGCGGCCAGCACAGCGAAGGTGGGAGGGACGGCGTAATGCGCCGCGTGAACCGCAACGAGCGCGTGCGCATTGCGCTCACGCTCAACGGCAGAAGACTTTCCGCCGAGGCCGAGCCGCGCATGCTGCTCTCCGATTTCCTGCGCCACGGTCTCGGCGCGACCGGCACTCATGTCGGCTGCGAGCACGGCGTCTGCGGCTCGTGCACGGTGCTGATCGACGGCGTCGCGCAGCGCTCCTGCCTGACGCTTGCCGTGCAGGCCGAAGGCCGCGAGGTGCGCACGGTGGAATCGCTTGCCGCGCCCGACGGCACGCTCAATCCGCTGCAGCAGGCCTTCCGCGCCAATCATGCGCTGCAATGTGGCTTCTGCACGCCCGGAATATTGATGTCGTTCACCGATTATCTCGCCCGCAATCCGAAGCCGACGATCGAGCAAATCCGCGACGTGCTCAGCGGCCATCTGTGCCGCTGCACGGGCTATGCCGGCATCGTCGCGGCGATAGAAGAAGTAGCAAAGAGGTAGGCGCCTTTATTCACCGTCGTCCCGAGGTGGCCGCGAAGCGGCCCTCGAAGGGTATCGGCCTGGGCGCCGCCTGGGTGCCGGGGGCCGCATCCTTCGAGGCTCGCTGCGCTCGCAGCTCAGGATGACGGTCCCAGCGCGAAGCAGCCGGCACGATGAAAAGATGACGCTTGGCGCGGCCCTTGCTATGACTTTCGCAGAAGCGACATCCGGCCAGCCGGGACCAAACAGGGCCAGTAGCGGATCATGAAAGACATTCTCGACAAGCTCGAAGAGCGCCGGATCAGCGCCCGATTGGGCGGCGGCGAGCATCGCATCGAGGCGCAGCACAAGCGCGGAAAGCTCACCGCGCGCGAGCGCATCGAGCTGCTTATGGATCGCGGCTCGTTCGAGGAGCTCGATATGTTCGTCGAGCACCGCTCGACCGACTTCGGCATGGAGAAATCACACATCGCCGGCGATGGCGTGGTCACCGGCTTCGGCACCGTCAACGGCCGCACCGTTTTCGTGTTCTCCAAGGACTTTACCGTGTTCGGCGGCTCGCTGTCCGAGACGCATGCGCAGAAGATCATCAAAATCCAGGACATGGCGATGCGGGCGCGCGCGCCGATCATCGGCCTGTTCGATGCCGGCGGTGCGCGCATCCAGGAAGGCGTGGCGGCGCTGGGCGGTTACGGCGAAGTTTTCAAGCGCAATGTCATCGCCTCGGGCGTCATTCCGCAGATCTCGGTGATCATGGGGCCGTGCGCCGGCGGCGATGTCTATTCGCCGGCCATGACCGACTTTATCTTCATGGTGCGCGACACAAGCTACATGTTCGTCACCGGACCCGACGTCGTGAAGACGGTGACCAACGAGGTCGTTACCGCCGAGGAGCTTGGCGGCGCCTCCGTGCACGCGACCAAGTCCTCGATCGCGGACGGCGCCTATGACAACGATGTCGAGACGCTGTTGCAGATGCGCCGGCTGATCGACTTTCTGCCGGCGAATTCCACCTCCGGCGTGCCGGAATGGCCGAGCTTCGACGATGTCGAGCGCATCGAGCCCTCGCTCGATTCGCTTGTGCCCGACAATCCGAACAAGCCTTACGACATCAAGGAGCTGATCCTGAAGGTCGTGGACGAAGGCGACTTCTTCGAGCTCTCGGAAGCCTTTGCGCGCAACATCGTCATCGGCTTCGGCCGCATCGCCGGCCGCACCGTCGGCCTTGTCGCCAATCAGCCGATGGTTTTGGCCGGCGTGCTGGACAGTGACGCGAGCCGCAAGGCGGCGCGCTTCGTGCGCTTCTGCGATGCGTTCAACATTCCGATCGTGACCTTCGTCGACGTGCCGGGCTTTTTGCCCGGCACCGCGCAGGAATATGGGGGCCTGATCAAGCACGGCGCCAAGCTGCTGTTCGCCTATTCGCAGGCGACGGTGCCGCTGGTCACCGTAATCACGCGCAAGGCGTTCGGCGGCGCCTATGACGTGATGGCCTCGAAACATATCGGCGGCGACGTCAATTACGCCTGGCCCACGGCGCAGATCGCGGTGATGGGCGCCAAGGGGGCGGTCGAGATCATCTTCCGCGCGGACCTCGGCGATCCCGAAAAAATCGCCGCGCGCACCAAGGAATATGAGGAGCGCTTTCTCTCCCCGTTCATCGCCGCCGAGCGCGGCTATATCGACGACGTGATCATGCCGCACGCCACCCGCCCGCGCATTGCCCGGGCGCTCGCGATGCTGCGCGGCAAGACGGTGGAGCTGCCCGGGCGCAAGCACGATAATTTGCCGGTGTGATCTTGATGATCCGTGTCTTTGCAGTCGCGCTCACTCTCAGCCTCGCGCTTATGCGCACAGCCGCGGCCCAGCTCGTCAACGAAAACCTCCTGGTCAGCGTGCCGGACGGCTACAAGATCGGCTTTCAGGACAAGGAGCCCAATAGCCTGATCAACGAAATGGTGCCGGAGAGCGAGACGGTCAACGACTGGACCGAAATGATCACGGTGCAGATTTTTTATAATCTCAGGACCGCGCCGGAAGATTTTGAGCGCAAAATGGCGAGCGGATGGGCGAATGCATGTCCCGGCGCGCGGATCGACAACATTGCAAGCGGGCCGGAGAACGGTTATCCGGCCGGCGTGTGGCTTTTGAATTGCCCGAAGAATCCGGCAACCGGCAAGCCGGAGATTACCTGGCTCAAAGTGATGGCCGGCAATGACAGTCTCTATGTCGTGCAGAAGGCGTTCAAGTTCACCCCCTCCAGGGATCAGGTCGTGCAGTGGATGAAATATCTGCGCGCGGTCGCGGTCTGCGATTCGCGGCTACCCGCCCGCGCCTGTCCGTCGGCCAAGAACTAGGCTCAATCGTCATTTCGGATTGCCACAAAAGGGGCAAGCGCGAATCCATAACCCGGCACGGGGATTATGGATTCCGGGCCCCTCGCGGAGCTTGTCATGGGTCGGAATAAAGGGGCGCCGATGCGGTCTCCCGCACGACAACACGCGGCTGTAGGATACAGGGCGTGAGGGAGGGGCTTGCAATGCGGCTTGGGATATCTGCCTTGGCGATGGGATTGTGTCTGACCCTGAGCGCCAGCATGGCGCGGAGCGACAGCGGTAAATGTGCGCGCACGCAGCACAAATATAACTCTATCGTGCACGCGATCAGCCATGCGCTGCGCGGCTATGCGAATTGCGTGTCGGACAGCAAAGGCGAAGATGATTGCTCGGCGGAATTCACCACGTTGAAATCGGCGCAGGATGATTTCGAAGAGGCGGTGTCGGATTATCAGACGGATTGCTCATAAGCGGCCGACCGTCGTTGCGAGCCATTGGGCCGCCCGCTTCGCGCGGACCCGCCGGCTCATCGCGATGACGAGGCTCAGGCCTGGCTTGGGAGTGGGCACATGAGAAAACCGATTCTGATCAGCACCGTCATATCAGTCGCAGTCGCCTGTGGTTCCCTGCAGGCGCAAGAACAGGGACAGGATCGGAAGCAAAGTATCCCAGTCGAACAGCAAAAGATCTCACGCCTGCCGCCGTTGCCGCAGCCGCTCGATCCGATCCTGCAGGAAATGTTCGACAAGCGCCGCGCCCAGGGCGGCGCCGTCATTAATCTGCAGCTTGCGACCGGACATGCGCCGAAATTCACGCGCGCCGCGAGCGCCATGGCCTTCACCATCCGCTTCGACGCCAAGACGCCGCGCCGCGTGCTCGAACTGATCATCATGCGCACGGCGCAGATTGTCGGGTCGGATTACGAGATCAATCAGCACATTTTGCTCGCAAAAATGTGCGGCTATAGCGACGCGCAGCTCGCGGCGCTGCCGACGTGGCGGACGTCGACTTTGTTCGACAACAGAGAGCGCGCGACGCTCTCTTATGTCGAGCAAATGGCGCATGGCGGTGATGTCGATGATGCAACCTTCGCCGCCTTGCAGAAGTTTTATTCGCCGCAGGAGATCGTCGAGATCACCTATACGGTCGGCAGCTACTATGCGAACGGCCTGCTCACCAAGGCGCTGCGCATCCAAGTCGAGACCGACGGGCGCGAGACCGTGGCGGGCAAGTGTTGAGAAAAACAGGAGGGCGCCATGCCCAGTACAATGCCCAAGGCTTATTTCATGGTTCGCTCGGTGGTCAATGAGCCGCTGCGGGCCGATTTTGATCGCTGGTATTCGAGCCATCACTTGCCGATGGCGCTCAATGAGTTCAAAGCGGAGAAATGCTGGCGCTTCTGGAGCACGCTCGATGCCGGCGTGCATTACGCCGTGTATCAGTTCGCCGATACGGAGCGGCTCGACTCGGCGCTCAATTCGGAGGGGTTTAAAATGCTGGTGGCCGATTTCGACAAGGCGTGGCCGAACGGCGTCACTCGCACGCGCGATCGCCTTGCGCTCGCCGAGGAGCGCAGCATCTGATCCCGGCCGCTCGTTTTCGCCAAAGCGCGGGCACCAGCTCCTCGGTTCCTGACGGATTGCCGCCGTCGCAGGAAAGCGCAGAGAATACTGCAGACCTGCCGCGCATCTGACGACGGGTGACGGACGCAGTGCGGCCGGCTAATGGTGCAGCCCTTTTTGCCGCTTCGAGCCGAGCTAAATGCATGTCGCGTCCATTGCCGCGGACATTCGAGGAGTTTGCCGTCTTTGCCGCGCCCGGCGTGTTTGTCGTGCTGTGGGCTTCGGGCTTCATCGGCGCAAAACTTGGGCTTGGCTATGCCGAGCCGCTGACTTTTCTGTCCGTGCGCATGGCGGCCGCGGTGCTCCTGCTGGCGCTGGTGACGCTTTTGACGCGGCCGAAATGGCCGAGCCCGTGCGGGATTGCGCACAGCGCAATCGCCGGTGCGCTGATTCACGGCTGCTATCTCGGCGGCGTCTTTGTCGCCATCGAGCACGGGCTCTCCGCCGGCATGATCGCGCTGGTCGTCAGCCTGCAGCCGGTGCTCACTTCGACGCTCGCCAATCGCTGGCTCGGCGAAAAGGTGCGTGCCCTGCAGTGGCTCGGGCTCGCGCTCGGGATAGCCGGCGTCTATCTGATCGTGCGTGACAAGGCGACGACGGGCGGTGCGACACCGCTTGCCTGGGCGGCCGGCCTGCTGGCGCTGTCCGGCATCACCGTCGGCACGCTCTATCAGAAACGCTTCGGCGGCGGCATCGATTGGCGTCCCGGCCTGTGCATTCAATATGGCGCGGCGCTCGCGATGTTCGCGCTCGGCGCCTTTGCCTTCGAGACGCGCCTCGTGCACTGGACGCCGCAATTCCTGTTCGCCATCGGTTGGCTGGTCCTGGTGCTCTCGTTCGGCGCGGTCTGGCTCTTGTATTATCTGATCCGTCGTGACGCGGCGACGCGCGTGGTCAGCCTGTTCTATCTCACGCCGCCGGTCACCGCGCTGATGGCCTTTGCGCTGTTCGACGAAGAACTTGCGCCGCGCGCGCTCATCGGCATGACGATCTGTGTCGCCGGCGTGTTCCTGGTGAACTGGAGGCCCAAATCCGCTGCACCTTGATTTTTTCCCTTCTTGCGACGGCAATTATGGTCTCCTCCACCGTAGCGAGCGTCGCATTCTCGTGCCCTGCCAACGCAAGGTAAAGGCAATCGCAGACGGAATGACGCAAGCGGATGGCAAGTTGGACAGCATTGTCGATCAACGGCTCAAACGAACAATTCCAGTGAGTTGCGAAATGGCCGAGCGAAGCGCCGGTGCCGTGTCGCCGGGCTCGATCTCACGACGCAAACATTTCTTGCAAATCGCGTTGACGATCTCGGCAACACCGATCGAGGGCGCAATGAGTTCGGCACCGCGCCTGCGCAGCATGGCCGCGCTGTCTGAACCGGTTCGGGGATCGACATTGCGGACGAGAATATCGACCGTTTCGCGCTTCATGATATCATCATGATATCGTCGATCGCGCTTGTTCTCGGGCCGACCTTACCGCCAGCCCCCGCCGCCGTTCACGTAGACCGTGTCGGCGGTCATGAACGGGCAGGCGTCTGAGCACATGAACAGCACGAGCTCGCCGATCTCTTCGGGCCGGCCGAAGCGCTTCATCGGAATGTCCTCGAGGAAACGCTGCACGAGCTCTGGCGAAGACTGCGCGGCGGCCTGAAACGGCGTCTCGATCGGCCCCGGCGAGATCGACAGCGCGCGGATGCCCGCCGCGGCGTATTCGCGCGCCACGCCCATGGTCATCGATACGACAGCGCCCTTGGCCGCGGCATAATGCACCGAGGAGCCAGGCCCGCCGCGCCGATGCGCCATGCTCGCCATATTGACGATGACGCCGAGCCCGCTTTTCAGCATATGCGGCAGCACCGCCTGCATGGCATAGAACGTGCCGTTGACGTTGAGGTCGAATGTCTTCTGCATCAGTGCGTCGTCGATCTCCAAAAATTTGGCGCGGCGGATCGCCGCGCCCGCTGAATTGAAGAGAAACTGCACGCTGCCAAAAGCGTCGATCGCGCGCTGCACCATGTCTGCCACCTGGGCGCGCGAGGTGACATCGGTCTTCAGCGCCAGCGCCTGGCTGCCCGCCGCATTGACGGCAGCGCTGGTGTCGCGCAGGCCCGCCTCGTTAATGTCGGCGCAGACGACATTGGCGCCTTCGCGGGCAAAAATCTGCGCGGTAGCGCGGCCGATGCCGCTCGCCGCGCCGGTGATGATGATGGTCTTGCCGTGAAAATAATCCGACGTCTTTGGCATGGCTGGCATCTCTCCCCGCCGTCATTCCGTTTTGCGCATGTCGTCGGCGGCAGGCCGGTTGCGCCGTTCCGGACATGCGCCGAAAACCGGCGAAACTTTGTCACGCCGCGGCTACGCCGCGCAACTGCTGCCGTGCGGAGTAAGGATCAGCGGCCGGAGAGCTCAAGCGGCAAGGAGACGCGCCGACCGCAATTGCAGAAGCGCGGTCTCGGCGGCGATCGGCGCCACATGGGTCGCCGCGACAGCGCAAGTCTCTGCCGCGCGGACCACGGGATTGCGCAGATAAGGCGGCTTGTGACACCACAAATATTCAAAGATGTGGCCGCTCGATTTGTGCGCAAGCCGAATAGTCGAGCCTTCGATCGCAATGTCGAAGCTCGGCTCGCTGCCTTGGACCTTCAGATTCGGCGAGCGCAAGCCGAAGGTCGCATGCAGCACGCGGTCGACATCCTGCGACGTGAAGGGCTTGTGCAGGAAGGCGCAGGCGCCGGACTGAAAGGTCTCATCTTCAGTCGCTTTGTTGTGCTCAGAGGAGATCATCACGACTTTGAGCCACGGCTGCACGGCGAGCAGCCATTCCAGTGTGGTCGGGCCGCTCACCCCCGGCATGTTGCAATCGAGGAAAACCACATCGAACTGCATATCGTGACACAGCGCCAGCGCCGTTTGGCCGCCCGCCGCCTCGGTGATTTTGCAATTGAAGACGCTGCCGTTGACGATCTTGAGCACGATCTGCCGCACGGTCGAAGAATCGTCGACGACAAGCACCCTGGTCGGTGAGGTAATCCGGTCATAGGTCTTGATGATGGCAAGCGCGTCCGCCGCGGTGAATGGCTTGAACAGAAATTCGTAGGCACGCAGCTTGATGGCGACCTCGACCGCTTCTGCCGCCGGCGGGCTCGACATCAGAGTAACGAAGGTCTGGATGCCCTGCTTGCGCGCCGACCAGAAAGCCTCGGTTCCGGACAATTCCGGCATCTGCACGTCGATGAAGGCGAGGTCGACATTGGCCGCATTGAGCAGCGTCAGGCAATCGCGACCATTGTCGGTCAGGCTCAGGCGCAGCGGCAGTTTTGAGGCTCGTGCCGCCTCGGTGAGAATGTCCTGAGCAACGCTGGAATCGTCGGCGATGAGCATATTGATCGTACGGGGCATTTTCCTTCCGTCCGTTCACAGCACGGTTGTCGCGGCAAAGACCCAGCCGCCGGCGCAGACCCGCTATTCCACGCGAGTCTGATTGCCGGCCGGCGAAAACGCCCCCGCAAAATCAAATCAAATGCATCGCATCCACCGGGTCGCTCCAGCCGTGCGCCGAAAGCGTCGTGTGCACGCTGTCGTGAGCCGTCTGTTCGCCAGGGCGGTGATCGGCGGCTTCTTTTACGTGATTGACCGCAGGCAGGCCGGCAAGAGGCGCGCGACAGGCTTTGGCCTTGAAGCGTCTGCTTGCGTGATTTTGCCGATCGGCGCGCCACCCGGCATGGCGTCGGTGCTTCCGCGTGGCGGACACGGGCCGGACAAGTGGCGAATTTTACGGCAAATTTACCAACCGAACTTATAGCATTTGCAGCGAATTGTCTCTTGCGTGGGGCTGCAACCATCATGCTCAACCGGTTCTCTGTCAGCGTTTTGCTAAAATCCGTCATCGCGGTCATGGGCGCCGCGATCATCATCATGCTGGCGTTGAGCGCTCGCGAATCATGGATGCAGCTCAGGACCGCCAATCGGATTTCCGACGTGGCGAATATTTCGGCTTACATGTTCACCGCGATGAACAGCTTGCGCGTCGACCGCGCCTCGACCGTGCGCGAGCTCATGGGCGATAAGCAGGTGATGAGCGCTTTGCTCAAGGACGCGCGTGACAAGGAGATGCCGGCCCTGAATGCCTTGCTGCCGGTCTTGGCGGCGACCGACTTTGCGGATCGCGACCAGGCGATCGCCGACCTCGGCGGCAAGATCAAGCGGCTCGCCGAACTGCAACAGCAGACCGAGGCTGCGCTGACGCAGCCCAAGTCGGCGCGCCCGGCGGAGCTCGGCGAGGAATTCAGCAAGCTCTGCCTTGCCTTGATGGACGCGCTCGATACGTGGGGCACGCGGCTTGTACGGCTGATCTCGCTGCAGGATCCCTATGTGGATCAGCTGCTCGAAATCAAGCAGCTCGCCTGGGTCATGCGCAACGCGGCCGGCGACATGTCGCTGTTGGTGTCGAACGGCGTCGCCGGCATTGCGCCGCCACCCGACGCGATGGTCGGCTATACCGGCAACAGCGCCAAATTCGATACCGCATGGGCCGCGGTCAACGACATCGCTTCGCGTCTGCCGCCGACGCCCGGGCTCGCGGCTGCCATCGACAAGGTCAAGCAGGACTTCCTGGGCAGCGGCTATCCCGAGCGGCGGCTGAAGGCGCTCAAGCAGCTGATCGCCGGCGAGCCGACCGGCCTCACCGTCGATCAATGGTCGCCGATGTCGGTCGGCAAGCTGTCGCTGGTGCTCGGCGTCGCCACCGCGGCGCTGGAAGCCGCCAAGGCACAGGCCGCCGCGCAAGCGGCGACGGCGTGGAACAGTCTGCTTCTGCAATGCGGGCTCTTGATGGCCGCGCTCGCCTTGACCGCCGGCATGATGCTCGTGGTGACGCGGCATGTCACCGGTCCACTGCGCCGCATCCAGTCGGCTATGCTGAGACTTGCCGGCGGCGACTTCGATGTCGTGCTGCCAGGCCTGCATCGCAAGGACGAGATCGGCGCCGTGGCCAATGCGGTCGAGCGTTTCAAGGTGCTCGCGGTCGAGAAGGCGCGGCACGAGGCCGACGAAACCATGAAGCGGCAACAGGCCGAAGCGGATCGCGCGGCGCAGGCGGCGCGCGCCGAGGCCGATGCGCAGGCCAGGGCGGCGGCCGAGCGCGCCAAGGTTTCGGAGGAGCAGGCCCGCGCCTTCCATGCGCTCGGCGCCGCGCTCGGCCGGCTTGCCGACGGCGATTTCACCATTCGCCTCGACGATATTCCCGACGCCTATCGGCAGATCAGAGACGACTTCAATCTCGCGATCGGTCGCCTGCATGAGACGATCCAGGCGGTCGCGGATTCGACCCGCGAAGTCGCCAATGCGGCGAGCGAAATCTCGACCGCGACCACCGATCTGTCGCAACGCGTCGAGGAGCAGGCGGCGAGTCTCGCCGAAACCTCCGCCTCGATGGAGCAGATTTCCGCAACCGTTCAGACCAATGCCAAGAATGCGCAGCAGGCCAACGAGCTGACCAATGCGACCCGCGGCGTGGCCGATCGCGGCGGCAAGGTGGTCGCCGAGGCGGTCACCGCAATGTCGCGGATCGAGGAATCTTCGCGCCAGATCTCCGACATCATTACGGTGATTGACGAGATCGCGCGGCAGACCAACCTTCTGGCGCTCAATGCCGCGGTCGAAGCCGCGCGCGCCGGCGATGCCGGCCGCGGCTTCGCGGTGGTCGCCTCGGAAGTGCGCAGCCTCGCGCAGCGCTCTTCGGAGGCCGCCAAGAACATCACCGATCTGATCGCCAAGAGCTCCGACCGCGTGCAGGAGGGTGTCGGCCTCGTCAACCGCGCCGGCACGGCACTCAGCGAGATCGTCGATTCGATCAAGCAGGTCGCCGATATCGTCGCCAATATCGCCACTGCCAGCGCCGAGCAGTCAACCGGCCTCGAGCAGATCAACAAGGCGCTGGCGCAAATGGACGACGTCACCCAGCAGAATTCGGCGCTGGTCGAAGAAAACAGCGCGACCGCCAAGACGCTCGAACAGCAGTCGCGCGCGATGCAGGAGCGCATCGCCTCGTTCAAGCTCGACGACGAGCCTGTGCCGAGCGGAGCGAAAATGCGTCCCGCCGCGCACGCGGCGTAAGGATGCGGCCGACTTCGTCGCCCGGACGGGCTCGACGCGCAGCGCCGAGCCTCAAGGGTGTCAGCCGCAACGCCTCAGCGACATCCTTCGAGGGCCGCTTCCCAGCCACCTCAGGAGGATAACTCTCTTTGTTTCCACCCCGGCTCTCAACCTCATCACTTGTGAGGATAATGGATTTCATAGTGCCGCCTCAGCCGGGGCTGTGCGATGCGCTCCGCGGCGCGTTCGGCGTTGGTGCCCCGGACGTGCCGCCGCCGGCCGCTGCAGCGGGAGGCGGGTTGGACGCCGCGCCGGAATTGAGGCCATAGAGCACAACGCCGAGAATGATGATGATGATAACGGCCAGCAGGGTCAGTCCGCTCGGGCTGACACGGCTCGTCGTCGCTTGCAGCAAAGGGTCGGGTTGCGGTGCCTCACCGCGTCCCGCTGTTTCGGGCGACATTTGTCCGCGCTCGACCGCATCGCGCTCTGCAGCGGATTGCTCGGCCATGATCGTGCCCCTGCTTGCCTCGCGAAAGACACCTGCTGCCAATAACCAAACAAGTCGCGGCGCAATTGCCCGGTTCCGCGCTGCCTCGGCGGCAATGCCGGCGCCAAATGGTCGGCGGCGCCGGCAGACAGAGCGACACCCGCATACAGCCCCGGCGGCAAGCGCCGAGGCTATATCGACGTGTAACGGGACGCTGTGATCGAGCGGTTAATGGCCGGTGCTCGGCTCGGTCGGCGCAGGCGCGCTATTCGGCGCCGGCCGCGCCGGATTGGCCGGCGTCGACGGCGCAGGCGTGCCGGACGGCGGAGCCATGCGCGTCGCCGCAGGCGTATTCGAGGCCACATTGGCTCCGTCCTGCCCCGGCTGATGCGACATGCCGAAGGCCACGGCGAGAATGACCACAACGAAAACGGCGGCCGCAATCCAGCCCCAGACTGCATTCGCCGCACGAGCGTCGGGATCCGTATAGGCGTCACGCCGATATGGATCATCCGGGTTGCGGAACTCCGAACCGCTGGTCCAATCAGACATGAAGGGTCTCCGTCCTTCGTGGTGCTGGACGATAACAGAGTTCCAAAGAGCGCCGTTCCCGCAGGGCCGGAATACCGGCCCGGCAAGCCGACATGGAACTCCGGGCATCCCCTATAATGGGCAGACCGCAGCTTGGCCGGACGCCTCCCTGTCCGCGCGTGAGCGTGAGCGGCCGGACCGGGATGCGACACATTCGAACAAAAACAAACATGGTTTTGGCCGTTGCGCTCATTATGGGAGCGGGCGGGCTCGGCGCCGCATCATGGCAGTCCTATCAGACGTCGCAGCGCGAAGCGGCGATCTTCGGGAGCCTGAGCGCGACCGCTTTTGAAAACGGCTTTTGCGATCGCGCCTTGCGGCTGGCGGTGGCCGGATTGCCGCCGCGCCGTGGCGCGCCTCTATCGTTCCAATCGCCGCAGCTGCAGGGCGAGCTCGCGTTTTTTGGCGCGAGTCATGACTGCTATTTTCAATCCGCGCTTACGGGACACAAGCAATTGCTGAGCAGCGTGGCGCTCAGCGCCGACGGCTCGCGCATTGTCACCGGCTCCTGGGACGGCACCGCGCGCGTATGGGACGCCGCTACCGGCGCCGCCCTCCTTACGCTCGCGGGGCATCGCAGCTGGGTGAACAGCGCCGCATTCAGTTCCGACAGCAGCCGCATCGTGACGGCATCCTGGGACAAGACCGCGCGCGTGTGGGATGCACGGACCGGTGCGCTTGTCGCGACGCTCACGGGCCACATCGATGCGGTGAACAGCGCCACGTTCAGCGCCGACGGCGCGCGGGTCATCACGGCGGGCGACGACGGCACTGCGCGCATCTTTGATGCTGCGACCGGCGCACTGCTGGTCACGCTCTCAGGACATACGCTCGCGGTCACCGGCGCTGCTTTCAGCCCGGACGGATCGCGCATCGTCACCTCGTCATTCGACACGACGGCGCGGCTGTGGGATGCCGCAAGCGGCACGCCACTGGCGACGCTCTCAGGACATTCTGCTTTGCTATGGAGCGCGCGCTTCAGTCCCGACGGTTCGCGGATCGTGACCGCATCCGATGACGGCACCGCCCGCGTCTGGGATGCGCAAACCGGAACTGCCGTCGCGACGCTCAGCGGTCATACCGGCCCGGTGCTCGACGCGGTGTTCAGCCCGGACGGCTCGCGCATCGCCACGGCATCGTTCGACGGCACCGCGCGAATCTGGAACGTCGAGACCGGTGCGCCGTTGGCGACGCTGTCGGGACACCGGGGCTGGGTCTGGAGCGCGCGGTTCAGCTCGGACGCGACGCGCCTCGTCACGGCATCGTCGGACGGCACGGCGCGCCTCTGGGATGCCGCAACCGGCAGCCTGATTGCCGCGCTTTTCGGCCATACCGGTCCGGTCTTCAAGGCGATCTTCGACGCAAGCGGGTCTCGCGTCGTCACCGCCTCCTTCGACCATACCGCGCGGGTGTGGACGCTGCGCAGAGGCGCGCCGCTTTTCGTTCTGTCCGGCCACGCGGGCGCGCTGAACAACGCGGCATTCAGCCCCGACGGCACGCGCGTCGTCACCGCCTCCGAAGACAACACGGCACGCATCTGGGACGCCAAGACCGGTGCCCTGCTCGCCACGCTTTCGGGTCATGCCAAGGCCATCAATCACGCCATTTTCAGCCCGGACGGCACGCGCATCGTGACGACATCGGATGACGACACCGGCCGCGTCTGGGATGCGCGCACCGGCAAGGCGATCGCCATGTTTGCGGTCGACGAGGATCGCGTGGTCGACGCCGCATTCAGCTCCGACGGCGCGCGCATCGTCACCGCGTCGTTCGACAATACCGCGCGCATCTGGGACACGCGAAGCGGCGCTCTCCTGGCCACGCTTGCCGGACATAAAGGCTGGGTCAACAGCGCCGCCTTCAGCCCCGACGGCGCGCGCATCGTCACCGCGTCTTTCGATAACACCGCGCGTGTCTGGAGTGCGGAAACGGGCAGGGTGCTTGCGACACTGTCCGGCCACACGGATCGCCTGCTCGCCGCCGCGTTCAGCCCCGACGGTTCGCGCATTGTCACCGCTTCGGCCGACAACACGGCGCGAATTTGGGACAGCAAGTCCGGCGCCGCGCTTCTCACGCTCCTTGGCCACAAGGATTGGGTGGACGGCGCTACCTTCAGCGCCGACGGTGCGCGCGTGGTCACGGCCTCGTATGACGGCACCGCACGCGTCTTTGACGCAAGAACCGGCGCCGCCATTGCGACGCTTGGCGGCCACACCGACCGGGTGCTGGGCGCTGCGTTCAGCCCCGACGGCGCGCGCATCGTCACGGCGTCCGCCGATAAGACAGCGCGCATCTTTGACGCCGCAACGGGCGTCGCCTTGGCGATGCTGGGGGGCCACGGCAACCAGGTGGTCAGCGCGGCGTTCAGCCCCGACGGCACGCGCGTCGTCACCGCCTCTTTGGACCGCACCGCGCGCATCTGGCAGCTCGATCCGATCGTGCTGATGCCGGCAGCGCAGCGCCAAGATTATGTCTGCCGCCAGCGCTTGGTGGGAGCACTGTCGTTCACGGATCGCGAGATGCAGGATCCCATGCTGCGCGGCAGGGACGAGCATCCCTGCGAGCGCGCCGGTCCGCTGAGCTTGACCTATTACCGGCGTGCGCTGGCGGCGATGCGAACTGCTTTTTCGCGCTAGCCTGCGATCCAGAGTCGCAGTACCGACCGTGAATCGCGACGCCTATCGCAAGCACGTGGAAAAGGCTGCGGCGGTCTTCAAGGAGCACGGCGCCTTGAAGATGGTCGAATGCTGGGGCGACGATGTGCCGGACGGCAAGCTGACATCCTTCCCGATCGCGGTGAAGAAAAAGGACGACGAGACCGTCGTCTTTTCCTGGATCGTGTGGCCGTCAAAACAGGCCCGCGACGAGGGCTTCAAAAAAGTGATGGCCGATCCGCGCGCCCAGCCCGACGTCAACCCGATGCCGTTCGACGGCAAGCGCCTGATCTTCGGCGGCTTCAAGGTTCTGCTCGAGGTTTGAGCCAAAGCTAGGAAAACCGTGCCTTTCCTGGGAGAATCGGCATCTCGCGCAAGACCGGCTACAAGATCATCGCCCGCTACAACAGTTGCGGCCTGGAAGGGCTGACCGACCGCTCGCGCCGACCTTACCGGCACGCCAACCAGCTCCCCATTCAGATCGAGACGCAGATACGACCGCACAATCGGCGGCAGTCGGCGGCGATGGCGTATTCCGGTGTGGCGCGCCACTTCGCGATTTTTCACTACAAAACAGTCGCGGGTACACCGATTGCAGCCTGCGATACACCCATGCCTGGCGCCGTTGCAGCGTCGCTGCCACGGTGCTCGCGCCTATGCGGCTCTGGGACGAAGCGTCGGAATGCCGCTCACATCCTCTTCGCGTTCCGCGTGCCAGGTATCATAAGCCGCCTGCATGCGTACCCAGACCCCGGCGCCGTCGCCAAACAACTTGCCGAGTCGAACCGCAACCGCCGGAGAGACCGGCTTGCGCTCGCGCAAAACGTCGTAGAGATGCTGCCGTGAAATGCCGAGAAGCTGCGCAATCTCGGCTTTGGTCTTGCCGGTCGCCGGGATCACGTCCTCTCTCAGCAAAGCGCCGGGATGGGTCGGGCAGCGATCTGGATTGCGCTTGGCGCCATAGACCATGATTGTCTCTCCTCAGTGATATTGTTCGAAGTCAACCCGACAGGCATCGCCGTCCTCGAATTCAAACGTGATGCACCACGGCCCATTCACATGGACCGAATAGCGCGTGGGTTTGAAGCCTCTCAAAGCATGAAAATCAAAGCCGGGGATGTTCATTTCCTGCGGCGTTGCCGCGACATCCAAGCGATCCAGACGACGAAGGACACGTTCATGCATTTTCGCATCGATCTTTGCCGTTCGCCCCTTCTCCCAAAGTTCCGCGAGAGGCTTGCTCTTGAAGCTTCTGATCATGCTGTTGACAGCGTAAGCGATTAGCTGACTGCTGTCAACAATTAGCTTACGGGCTGCGCGGGGTGGAGCAACAAGCGTAGCGCTCTTGTGCTACGGTGTCGCTGCCCCGCCAAGAACCACGTACTACCGCGCGCTGCATCATAACGCCACGGCGAAGCAGTAGTGCCCATGTGTGGACGGCCCCTGCGGCGCGGCCGACTGACCTTTGATGTTTTGCTCGCAATCAGCGGCCACTGCCGGGCTCGCTTCTCTTGGGTCCATTCTTTGGTTCGACCCGCACCGCGAGCATTCTTCCGTCCCGACCGCAAGTCTCAAAGCCGCCGCGCGCAGGGGCTGTCAAGCCTGGCCGCGTCTTCGCGGCCACCCTTGAGGGCTTGGCCTTGACTGCCCCGAGCACGGCGGCATGCTTGATCGGTTGGGACAAGGAAGCTGCTGACCCTGCAAGCCGCGCCCTTCGCGCGTGGCAACGACGCCACCAAAGTGTTACCTATGTCTCCGGTATCAAACGTAACCTATGTGTCCGGAACGGACCCATTGAGCATGGCGCGCTCGGAGAGATTCGAACTCCCGACCCTCAGATTCGAAGTCTGATGCTCTATCCAGCTGAGCTACGAGCGCCCGAGGTCGACGATGCGGCGCACAATAATGGCTTTGGCGCAAAAGTCACGACCGTGAAAAATCACGACGGTTGCGTGCCCGGCGCCCGCTTTTGAACGATCGCAAAAGGGGCGTGACAGGGCAAGCATGCGAGGGTCGGCAGCGGAGCTTTTGCTTTTCATGCTTGCCCGGTCGGGCGCTCAGGTTGAAACTGCCTGGGCAGCGCTACCGGCCGTAGCGCAAGCATGTCATAGAAGTTTCAGGAGGAGGATCAGATGGCGAAGAGCAAAAGCCTCGACGGCCGTCATCGCGACAAGAGCGGGCGCATCGATCGCAAGCACGGAAATACGCGGGTGGGGACCTTGCGCAAGGAATATGGCGAAGGCTTCGCCAAGGGCCGCCGCAGGGACATGATGCTGAAGACTCTGCTCAAGGAGACCGGCAGCACGTCGCTGCACGAATATTTGCGGCAGCATCACAGGTAATCGAGGTCATCGCGACAAAAACGACAAGAACCGGCACGGGCGGCGGAAGTGCTTCCGCCGCCGCTTACACCGTGTGTGAACGCACACCCTTACGCGATCGGCGCGGGATCGCGCGCGGTGTCTCTTTCGCGTGCCGTGGCCCTGGCGCTGTGGTGATGATCCTGCGGCGAGGCCGGCAGTTGCAGCACGGTCGCGGTTTGGCCGGGAATGAGCCGCGTCACCATCACAATCTGGCCGCCGGGAAATTCCAGCGCGTCATGATGCACGTGCGGATCATCCATGTTGACCTGACGGAAGCGCGCGACGCGATGTTCGATGCGCGCCTTGCCGAACATGCTGAAGGCGCGGTCGTACATGACCGGATTGTCGAAAGCGATCTCGGTGCCGGGTCGCAGGCAGACCGCCACATCAGGATGCCCGACTTCCGTGAAGCCGCGCGTGATCGAACGGGCAAAGTCCGTCGACACAAGCTTGTCCGCGACCTTGGCGGGCCGCGAAGCAATGAGATGCAGGCTGTAGTCGCACATGGGGGAGGCACTCCTATGGCGAGCCGCTATGAACGGCTCTCGCTTTGCTGAACCCTCTGATTGCTGAAATGTTCCGCCGAGGGCGCCTGCCGGCTTGACGCCCGCATCGCGCTTTTCGCTTTCCGAGTCAGGGAGATGGCGGCGGCCGCGCGCATTAAGACTGCAGTCGGATTGTGATCACGCCGGTGGGGCGCCCCGGGCGCGCCCTTGATTGCAATGCCGGCAATTGGGGCCTAGACCGCAGGAAGGGTCTTGCGTGGGCAGGGGGATGGACGACGTTAGCAAGCGGACGGGAATGGGCGGCGGCGCAGCCGCGGCGCAGGCGAGGGGCGGGCCGGATCGCGCCGACAATGTGCCGGCCGGCATTGTGATGATGATCATTGCCACAATGCTGTTTGCCGGCGCATCGGCGGCCAGCAAATGGCTGGTGGCGAGCTATCCGGTCGGCGAAGTGCTGTTTCTGCGCTCGCTATCCTCGTTCATCGCCGGCGCCGCGGTGATCTTACCGGTTTCCGGCCTGGCGGTGTACGCGACACGGCGGCCGCGCGACCATCTGGCGCGCGGTCTCTCCCAGTCGATCTCGCAGCTTTCGCTGCTGCTGGCCTTCAGTCTGATGCCGCTCGCGGGCGCGGTCGCGATCAATTTCTCGGCGCCACTGTTCGCCGCCTTGGTCTCCATCGTCTGGCTCAAGGAGCGGGCAGGCCTCGCGCGCGGGGCGGCGCTGCTTATCGGCTTTGTCGGCGTCTTGATCGTCACCAATCCGGGCGCCAATTCGCTGACGCTCGGCGCGCTGTTCGCGCTGATCAACGCCGTCATGTATGGCACCGTGACGGTTGCCGTGCGCGGCATGACCAGAACGGAATCGGCGAATACGCTCGTCATCTGGCAACTGACGGTGCTCGCCGTCTGCCATAGTCTTTTGTTGTGCTTGGGCTGGCGCCGGCCGTCGGCAATCGATGCCGCGCTACTGTTCGGCACCGGCTTCGTCAATGCGATCGGCCAATGGTTCTGGACCAAGGCGCTGCATCTGGCACCCGCCCCGGCGGTGACCCCGTTCTACTACCTGATGCTGGTCTGGGCCCTTGTCGTCGGCTTTGTGATCTGGGGCGACGTGCCGTCGGCCGGCCTTCTGATCGGCTCGGCCATTGTCGTCGCCACCGGGCTGTTTCTGTTCCTGCGCGAGGCGCGCCTGCAGCAGGCGCTTTCGGCTGCGCGCCGCGGCAAGTCATAGAGCGGCAAGACGCCACAGGGCGTAGCACCTGCCGATAGGCCCCCTCGGAAAGTTCTCGCCATGCCGCTAGACTCGCCCGCCGGCCACAAGTCGGAATGACTGAAAGAGACCAACCAAACAGGCCGGTAGGAAACGCAGAGGGGGGATACGTGCAACGCCGAGATTTTGTAAAACTCGCGCTGGCAGGTGCGGCGCTGCCGCTTGTGCCGCGCCGCGCGGCCGCGCTGGATTATCCGACCCGGCCGGTTCACGTCCTGGTCGGCCAGGCCGCCGGCAGCTCGTCCGACATCACCGCGCGCTTGGTCGCACAATATTTGAGCGATCACCTCGGTCAGCAATTCGTCGTCGAGATCCGGCCCGGCGCCACCGGCAACGTGGCAACCGAAGCGGTCGTTCGTGCGGCGCCTGACGGTTACACATTACTGCTCGTCAATTCGCAGAACACCATCAATCAGGCGATGTTTCCCGATCTGCCATTCGACTTTCGCCGCGACATCGCCCCGATTGCGATCGTGGACCGCGTCGCGCTGGTCATGGAAGTGCTGCCGACGTTCCCGGCCAAGACCGTTCCGGAATTCATCGCTTATGCCAAGGCCAATCCCGGCAAGATCAACATGGCCTCGGCCGGGGTCGGCGGCCCGCAACATGTGGCCGGCGAATTGTTCAAATACATGGCCGGCGTCAATCTCGTGCATGTGCCCTATCACGGCTCGACGCCGGCGCTGGTCGATCTGCTCGCCGGTCAGGTGCAGGTCATGTTCGACGTCACGCCATCATCGCTGCCGCATATCAGGCAGGGCAAATTGCGGCCGCTCGCGGTGACGACGCCGGAACGTGTCGATTTCCTGCCCGGCGTGCCGGCCATGGCCGAATTTCTGCCCGGCTACGAAGCGTTCGGCTGGATCGGCTACGGCGCGCCGAAGGGCACGCCCAAGTCCATCATCGACACGCTGAACAAGGCGGTCAACCAAGCGATCGCTGATGCGGCCGTCAAAGGGCGTCTGCTCGATCTGGGCGCGCTCGTGATGCCGCCGAATACGCCCGAGGATTTTGCGAAATTCATCGCCGCCGATACCGAGAAATGGGTGAAGGTGGTGAAATTCGCCAATCTCAAGCCGGAATAAGGATCATGCGCCGTCGCCAGTTTCTGCAGCTCGCCGCAGCTGCCGCCGCGTTGTCCGTCCGATCACAACGCGCCGCCGCCGATGCCTATCCGTCGCGGCCGGTGACCATGGTGGTGCCGTTCGCCGCCGGCGGTGGTACCGACATATTTGCGCGCATTCTCGCTGAAGGCATGCGCGGGCCGCTTGGCCAGCCGGTGATTATCGAAAATGTCGCTGGCGCCGGCGGCACGATCGGCGTGGCACGCGTCGTGCATGCACCGCCCGACGGCTATACGCTGTCGATCGGCACGCTGACCACGCATGTGCTGTCCGGGGCGCTCTATCCGCTGCAATTCGATCTGCTCACCGATCTCGCGCCGATCGCGGAGCTCGGCTATGAGCCGCTGTTGATCGCGACGAGAAAGTCGCTGCCGGTCAATAATCTCAGAGACCTGATCGCCTGGCTGAAAGCGAATCCGGACAAGGCGAGTGCGGGCATTCCCGGCGCCGGCTCGACCGGCAATCTTGCCGATCTTTCATTTCAGAAGACGACCGGAACGAGCTTTCAGTTCGTGCCCTATCGCGGCGACGGGCCGGCGGTGCAGGACCTCGTCGCAGGCCAGATTGATCTGATGATCGAGCCATCGTCGAATTTCGTCGCACAGGTGCAAGCCGGCACGGTCAAGGCACTGGCGGTGACGGCCAAGAGCCGCCATCCCGGCATGCCTGACGTGCCGACCGTGGATGAGGCCGGGCTACCCGGATTTTACGTGACGATCTGGTTCGGACTGTGGGCGCCGAAAGACACGGCCAAGGACGTGATCGCGAAAATCAATGCCGCGACCGTCGCCGCGCTGGCGGACGCGCAAGTTAAAGAGAAGCTCGCCAAGCTCGGTCAACAAGTCTCGACGCGTGAGCAACAGAGGCCCGAGGCGCTGCATGCCCATCAGCAGGCGGAAGCCGATAAATGGTGGCCGATCATCAAGGCAGCCAATATCAAGGGCGGATGAGCATTTTTGCGCCGCGGCGGGGGAGTCTATCGTGACCATTAAGCGCCGCAAATTTTTGCACGCCGGCGCGGTGTACGACCTCTCGCACGCATCAAAAAACCTCGGGCGGCGTGGACGACGGCTACCCGCCCACGCCACCCGCCAGGTGGGATGGCTGGTTGCCCTGCAACGGGCGAACCAGGAGGGACCCAACCGGCCGTCCTCATCAGAACGGCCGGCTTCTGATTTCGGCCTCAACCGACGTAGGCCGCCCGCTGCTGCTCTTCGGCTTCTTTGGCCGTTTTCGGCTGTGCCGGCAGCTGCAGGACCGTTGCCTCCTGGCCCTCGCAGAGCAGCGTCAAGAGCACGACCCGCCCGTCAGGAAATTCCAGCGCATCGTGATGGGCCGCGGCCTTGTCCTTGTTGATTTGCCTGAAAATTGCGGTCCGGTGACTGAGCGCCTTTTCGCGCCACGGGAATAGACCCGTCGCCAGGCACGACACGTCATTGGTAAAGGATAGCTCCGTGCCGGGGAGGATGCAGACTGCGGTATAGGGGTCGTCAACCGAGCAGAATCCGCGCGTGCCGGTGCCAAAATCACGCGTAATCAGCTTGTCGGCGACCTTGGCGGGCCGCGATCGCACATTGTGCAGGCTGTAGTCACACATTTGGGCTCACTCCAATTTAGTCAGCCCCATCGGCAAAACGAGCGGCCAAGCATTTAGTTTCGCAAGGCCCGCCAATTGTTTCACCATGCCGCCGGTGATCGCGCTGCAATAGCGAAAACAGGACCTAGAATCGTTATAATGCGCATTTGGTCGGCAATCGCCTTCCATGATTGACGAATCGGCATGCGCGCTCCGTTAATACGGCGGCACGAATTGCGCCGATTGCATGAAACAGACCGCCCCTGCACGGCCCGCCTCTGACGCCACGGCGCAACTGCAAGGCGCGATGTCGCAGGGCGCGCCTGTCATCGATCTCGCCGCCCGCGTCGCCGAAGGACTTGCCCTGCATCAAGCCGGACAGCTGGACGCGGCCGCGGCGATTTATCGGCAGGTACTGGCGACCAAGCCCGATCACTTTGACAGCCTGCATCTGCTTGGCGTCATTTTCCATCAGTGCGGCCGGCATATGCAGGCGGTACAGCAGATCGAGACGGCGCTTGCCGTCAGTCCCGATAATGTCTTCGCCTTGAACAATCGCGGCATCGCGCTTGGCGCGCTGGGGCGATTGCACGATGCGCTGGCCAGCTATGACCGGGCGCTTGCACTGCGCCCGGATTATGCGGACGCTTGGCTCAATCGCGGCAATGCGCTGCTGGCTCTCAAGCGCTGCGAAGACGCCATTGCCAGCTATGATCGCGCGCTCACGCTGCGGCCCGATTATGCCGAAGCACTGTCGAACCGCGGCAGCGCCTTGCATGCGCTCGGCCGCTTTGCCGACGCGCTGGCCAGCTGCGACCGCGCGCTCGCCCTGCGCGCTGATTATGCCGAAGCATTGCTGAACCGCGGCAACGCACTCAAGGACTTGCGGCAGTTCGAGGCGGCGCTGCAAAGCTATGATCGCGCCCTCGCGCTGCAACCGGATTACCTCGAAGCACTGTGCAATCGCGCGGTCGTGCTGCACGATTTGCAATGCTTCGACGAAGCGCTGTCAAGCTGCGATCGCGCGCTGGCGCTGCGGGACGATTTCGCCGAGGCCCATGCCAATCGCGGCAATGCGCTGCACGGGTTGGCGCGATACGAGGAAGCCCTTGCAAGCTATGATCGGGCGCTGGCGCTGCGCCCCGATCTCGCCGAAGCCCATGCCAACCGCGCCGGTACGCTGCAGGCGTTGCGGCGGTTCGACGCGGCGCTGGCCGATTACGATCGCGCAGTGGCGCTACTGCCAAACCGCGCCGAGACGCATTACAACCGCGGCAATGCGCTGCACGCCATTTTGCGTTTCGACGAGGCGTTGACATCCTATGGCCGCGCGCTCGCGCTGCGTCCGAATTATGCCGAGGCGCTCGTCAATCGCGGCGCCACATTGCAGAATTTGCGGCGCTTCGATGAAGCGCTCGCCGACTACCAGCGCGCCTATGCCGTGCGGCCGGATTTTGCCGACGCTCATTATAATGAGGCGCTCTGCCGTTTGCTGATCGGCGATCTCAGGCGCGGCTGGGAGGAGCACGAGTGGCGCTGGGACACTGACCAACACAAAAGCTTCAGGCGCAATTTCGCGCAGCCGCTCTGGACGGGTTCCGACGACATCGCCGGCAAGACGATTCTCCTGCACGCCGAACAGGGTTTTGGCGACACGATTCAGTTCTGCCGTTATGCGACTTTGGCGGCGGCACGCGGAGCGCGTATCGTGCTCGAAGTGCAGGCGCCGCTCGCTGCGTTGATGCGGGCGCTTCCTGGTGTCGCACAGGTCATACCGCGCGGCGAGGCGCTGCCGCATTTTGATCTGCATTGTCCCTTGCTCAGCCTGCCGCGCGTCTTTGCGACCGAGCTCGGGAGTGTGCCCGGCGCGACGCCGTTTTTGCATGCGTCGGCTGAGCTGACAGCGCATTGGCGCGAGCGGCTTCCCCGCTGCGACCGGCCGCGCATCGGGCTCGCCTGGTCCGGCCGCCCGACGCACAAGAATGATCATAACCGCTCGGTCGCGCTTGCGACGTTCCTGGACATTATTGCCGACGCGAACGCGGATTTTGTCAGCCTGCAACGCGAGGTGCGCGCGGCGGACACCGCCACGCTCAGCAGACGCGGCGACATTATTCACTTTGGCGAGGACTTGCGGGATTTCTCCGACACGGCAGCGCTCATCGCAAATCTCGATCTCGTCGTTGCGGTCGATACCTCCGTCGCGCATCTGGCCGGCGCTCTGGCAAAGCCGGTGTGGGTGCTCCTGCCGTTCATTCCCGACTGGCGCTGGCTCTTGGATCGCGACGGCAGCCCCTGGTATCCGACGGCGCGCCTGTTCCGGCAGGATGAGAGGCGGCGGTGGGATGGCGTGATCGCGCGCGTGAACACGGCACTACGCGAGTATATTCGGGGCCGCAGACCTGACGGTTACCCCCCATAGTCTGTGAGTTCGCGGCGCGGGATTTGAGGCTCTGCTCTGGCACTTCAATCACGCGCCTGCTAATTTCTGCAGTTGGGCATTTCCGAGATTGCTCCGTCCACGACACCATTCCGCGATCAGTGATAACGATTAGAAATTTATCGACTACTATGGCGGGCGAGTTTTGGCTGGAGGGAGGCGATGCAACGCCGCGCTTTTATTTCGCTGGCTGCGAGTGCAGCTGCCGTTTTGCGGCCGTTCAGTGTGTATGCGGAGCGGACAAGCATTGCGACGGTTGGCTTTCTCAGCAGTTTTCCGCCCGACACACGCCCAAAGTTCACGCGGGCTTTCGAGCGAGGGCTCAGCGAAAGTGGTTTCGTAAACGGACAGACTGTCGCGATCGAATATCGCTGGGCTGAGGCAGGTCAATACGAGCGATTGCCGACACTGGCGGTTGATTTGATCGGCCGCGGAGTAAGTGTTCTTTTTGCGACTCCAATCAATGCTGCTATTGCAGCGAAAAATGCAACCTCCACGATTCCAATCGTATTCGCGATCGGCAGCGACCCGGTTCAAATGCGCCTCGCGGCAACTCTGAACCATCCAGGTGGAAATTCCACCGGCGTGACCTTCCTTTCAGTCGAACTCGGGAGAAAGCGACTGGAGTTGCTCCGGGAGCTGAAGCCTAAGACTGCATCGGTTGCCCTGCTCGTGAATCCGAAAAATCCGACAGTGGCCGCGCAAATCAGCGAGAATCAGGCCGCGACGACGGCGCTTGGCTTGCGCTTCGATGTGGTGAACATCAGCCCACAGACGGACATCGAGGATGTTTTTGCAAGGCTTGTTCAACAGCGGGCTGATGCGGTTGTGATTGGCGCTGATCCGATCTTTTGGGATCTTCGCGGCCAACTTGTCGCGTCTGCCGCACGGCACTCCCTTCCTGCCATCTATTTTGCGCGGGAGTTCCCTGCTGCTGGCGGACTGATCAGCTATAATTCGGACTTCGCCGATTCTATTCGCGAGGCAGGTACATATGTCGGGCGAGTCCTGAAAGGCGAAAAACCTGGAGAACTTCCGGTGCTACAACCGACGAAGTTCGAGTTGGTGATCAACCTCAAGACAGCCAAGGCACTCGGCATAGCGGTGCCGCAAACACTGCTTGTCGAGGCCGATGAGGTCATCGAATAGTGCTGTGAAGTTCCTGTAGGGCTCAACGCGCAGCCGCGCTCAAGGTCCGACTTCAAGTTTGTCCTGCGCCGGACAATCCACATCGTCCGTCAGTTCCGTTTTGCGCGCACGCGGCCTAATAAACCACCACGCTGCGAATGCTCTTGCCGGCGCGCATCAGGGCAAAGCCGTCGTTGATCCGCTCGAGCGGCATGGTGTGGGTGATCATCGGATCGATCTGGGATCCTGCCCTCCATGTACCAGTCGACGATCTTTGGCACGTCGCTGCGGCCGCGCGCTCCGCCAAAGGCGCTGCCGCGCCACACCCGGCCGGTGACCAGCTGGAACGGCCGCGTCGCGATCTCCTGTCCCGAACCGGCGACGCCGATGATGATGCTCTCACCCCAGCCGCGATGGCAGCATTCGAGCGCGACGCGCATGAGCTTCACATTGCCGACGCATTCGAAGGTGTAATCAGCGCCGCCGATCTGATCGGCGCCGCTCTTGGTCATGTTGACGAGATAGGCGACGAGGTCGCCGTCCACTTCGGAGGGGTTGACGAAATGCGTCATGCCGAAGCGCTCGCCCCAGGCCCGCTTTTCGGGATTGAGGTCGACGCCGATGATCATATCGGCGCCGACCAGGCGCAGGCCCTGAATGACATTGAGTCCGATACCGCCGAGCCCGAACACGATGCACTTTGACCCCGGCTCGACCTTCGCGGTGTTGATCACCGCGCCGATGCCGGTCGTGACGCCGCAGCCGATGTAACAAACCTTGTCGAACGGCGCATCCTCGCGAATTTTGGCGACCGCTATTTCCGGCAGGACCGTGAAATTCGAAAACGTCGAGCAGCCCATATAATGATGAATCTTCTCGCCGGCGCGCGAGAAGCGCGAAGTGCCGTCGGGCATGACGCCCCGACCCTGGGTGGCTCGGATGGCGGTGCAGAGATTGGTTTTGCGCGAGAGGCATGACGGGCAGTTGCGGCATTCCGGCGTGTAGAGCGGAATGACGTGATCGCCTGTTTTGACCGAGGTCACGCCCGCGCCGACATCGACGACGATGCCGGCGCCTTCGTGGCCGAGGATTGCCGGAAACAGCCCCTCCGGATCGGCGCCCGACAGCGTGAACTCATCGGTATGGCAAATGCCGGTGGCCTTGATCTCGACCAGGACTTCGCCGGCATGCGGGCCGTCAAGCTGGATCGTCGTCACTTCAAGCGGCTGGCCGGGAGCCATGGCCACGGCGGCGCGGGTTTCCATGATTGTTCTTCCCTGGTACAGGCGAGACTGGGATCAAAACTCATAAATGCGGGGGCCAACTCGGACTCTGCGACCGATCATGCCCGGCTGCGGCAGGACGGCGCAAAGCGATCAGAGGCTGCGATCCAGATTTATGGATTTTGACCTCAGATGTCGACGATGACACAGGGAGAATCGCATGGCAAACCCGCAGCTCGCGGCGCCGCGGCTTAGCTTCATTTTTGCCGCCCGCGTAACGGTCGGCGCGCCGCTCGAACTTGGCGATGTAGCCAAGGGCTCGCGTCGCATCGTGCCTATTACCGGCGGCGAGTTTTGCGGGCCCGATCTGCGCGGCGCCGTGCTCCCCGGCGGCGCCGATTGGCAGATCATCCGCAGCGACGGCGTCGCCGAGCTAGAGGCTCGCTACACGTTGCAATGCGATGATGGCACGCTTATCCATGTCCGCAACGTCGCGCTGCGCCACGGCCCGCCCGAGATCATGGCGGCACTTGCGGCGGGCGGCGCGGTCGATCCGAACAGTTATTATTTCCGTGGTGCAACCTCCTTCGAGACTGCGGCGGCGCGTTATGCCTGGCTGACCCGGCATGTTGTCGTCTGCACCGGGCAGCGAAAAGCCGCATTGGTCGCTCTCGATTTTTATAAGCTGCACTGAGGTCGCAACGGTGATTGTGTCTCGCGGAGGAGCGTGATGGCGTTGACGGAGTTCGACGAGAGCGCGGCTATCGAGCGGTTCTGGCAGGCGCGTTGTGCCGGCGACTATTTCCCGGCCGAATGGGCAAGCCGGCTGACTCTGGATCAGGCCTATTCCATACAGCTTGGCGTGATTGGGCGGCGTATCGCGCTGGGCGAAAAACAGGTCGGCTGGAAGGTCGGCCTGACCGCCGCGGCGATTCAGCGTCAGTTCGGCTTTCATCAACCGGTCTTTGGCTGTCTGATGGCAGAAGGCCTCAAGCGCTCCGGGCTTAAATTCGCGCCTGACACGCTGATCAAGCCCGGCTTCGAGACCGAGCTGTGCATGCAATTGGGCGAGCCGCTTTGCGGAAAAATCGATGCCACGCGCGCACGCCGCGCGATCGAATTCTGCTTCCCAGCGCTTGAGATCATCGAGACCAGAGGCGATGCGCTCGCCCAGATGATACTCGCGGTTGCCGATAATGCGCAGCAAAAGGCCTTTGTCCTCGGGGATCCGATTGTCCTTAACGACAGCCTGGATCTGTCCAAGGTCGAGGCGAGGGTGGTGGTCAACGGCGCCGAGGTGGCGCGCGGCTTTGGTGAAGCCGTGCTGGGCGATCCCGTCAATTCAATCGTCTGGCTTGCCGGCAAATTGGCCGAACTGGGCCGGGGCCTTGCGGCGGGCGATTTGATCATGACCGGCTCGTTCGTACGCCAGTTTCCACTCGCGCCGGGCGATCGCGTGCGCGCGGATTTCAGCGGTATCGGCGCGGTCGAGGCCGGCATGGCGGGTTAGGCGGGTTCACCATGCGAACGGTGCGCGGGCGAGGCGCGGAATTGCCGAATGGTGAAGACCAATCGCGCGGCGAAACAGAGTGTAAACCTTGCCTGCCCTCTCAATGGATGGATCGCTATCGACCAAATCGCTTAAGCGCCCGGTAAAGGATCAAAGATAACTTGGGCCAAAATTGTGGTTTGTGCATGTCTACGGATGAACGCCGCTCCATACGGGTCCCGCCACGAGGGCTCGTGGCCAAAACGGGAAAGCTGCTGCTCGGGGGAGGGGCCGCGCCGATCGAATGTCATGTGGTCAATCTGTCGGCCGGCGGTGCGTGCCTGAAACTTCCGCAATTGACAAATGTGCCGAGGAATTTTGAATTCCTGCACGGCGCGACGCGCCAGGTCTGCCGGCTGGTCTGGCAACGCGGCTTGCTTATCGGCGTCAGCTACGAAGGTTCTAAACCAAAGTCACTGCATGCATCGGCTCTGAGCGGCGCGCCCAAGCAGAGCTTTCTTTCGCGGCGGCCGGTGTAAGACCAGCCACGCTTCCGACAGTTGCGATCCGCCCCCGGGGCGGCGCTTGCCATACCACACCGAATTCCGCGCGCCGATCAGGCGCAGGCCGGAACGAAGGGCAGCGACCACAGCGTGACGTGCTGATCGTCCATCACGAACATCATCAATTGCGGATCGTCGTGCTCGCTCTGGCGCTCGTTGATCGCATGTTCCGCATGGGACAGCGCGGCGCGATCGTCCGGCAATACGACGCCCCGCTGATCGTCCTCGATCAGATGGTCCGCACTATGGATCGTGAAAAAATACCGAGGCATTTGGACCACAACCAGCGCTTCGGTGTTTGTGTAACGACTATAGCACCATTTTTATGACGTCGCGCATAATTCTTGCGCGGCACCCGGCGGGCAATGAGCCGCAAGAACGGATGTCTGGCGAATTCGGCGCTTTATTCCCCGCCTGCCCAAAATTCTTGTAGGGCGCCGTCAGGCCCGACGTGCAGCCAGCGGCGCGCGCGGTTGCCCGAAGGCTAGCCTTTCTCGGGCGGAATCACGATCTGAGTCTGGGTGACCAGCGCGCAGAGCTTGCCGTCGCCGCGCGTGATCTTCGTCTGCCAGACCATGGTGCTGCGACCTTTGTGCAGAGGCGTACATTCGGCGTAGGCGGTGTCCCCGACGGGAATGACGGCGAAAAAATTGGTTTTGCTTTCAATTGTGGCGGTGCGCCCGCCCGGTGGCAGGTTGGCGACGGTCGCCGTGCCGCCCAGATTGTCGGCGAGCGCCATGACTGCGCCGCCGTGCAGCGTGCCGTTACGATTATCCAGCTCTTCGCGGACCGCAAGCTCGGCCGTGACCTTGTCGGGTGAGACATAAGTAATCTTGATGCCAAGAAACTTGGCAAAGGGCGGCTGCAGATCGGCAGGGGGATTCATTGGCAAGTCCTTGAAACGAATGCCAGCAAAAGGTGCTCGAAAAACATCGGCGCGGCAAACGCCGCGCCCGCACCGCTTGGCGGATTGAGGGTTTTACAGGATCGGCAGATCGGCAAAGCGCCAATCTCCGCCGCTCATCGCTTCCGCTCGTCCCCGCGAAAGCGCTGACGCAGAACTCGATTCCCGCTTGCGCGGGAATGAGCCAAAATGGATCCGCGAGGCTTGCCTCACTGCCGCGGCTGCGGCACCACGCGCATATAGGGCTTCGGCGTCTTCCAGCCCTGCGGATAGAGCTTTTTCGCTTCCTCGTCGGTGACCGCAGCGGTGAGGATCACGTCTTCGCCTTGTTTCCAGTTCGCCGGGGTCGAGACGCGGTGCTTGGCGGTCAGCTGCAGCGAATCGATGACCCGCAGCACCTCGTCGAAGTTGCGGCCGGTTGTCATCGGATAGACCAGGATCAGCTTGATCTTCTTGTCGGGGCCGATGACGAAGACATTGCGCACGGTCTGATTGTCGGCCGGCGTGCGGCCCGCCGCGGTGCCGGTGGTCGCGGCCGGGAGCATGCCGTACAGCTTGGAGATCTTCAGATCGGTATCGCCGATCATCGGGTAGTTGGGCGCAAAGCCCACGACCTCCTTGATGTCGCCCGACCACCTCTGGTGATCGCTGACCGGATCGACCGACAGGCCGATGATCTTGACGCCGCGCTTGTCGAATTCCGGCTTCAGCCGCGCCATGACCCCAAGCTCGGTCGTGCAGACCGGCGTGAAGTCCTTCGGGTGGGAGAACAAGACGGCCCAATTGTTGCCGATCCAATCGTGAAAGCGAATCTTGCCCTCGGTGGTTTCGGCTTCGAAGTCCGGGGCGGTGTCGCCTATTGCAAGTGCCATGAGAACCTCCGTCGCGTGGATTGGTTAAGCGGGTCGTGCCGGATGGATTTGACCAAGGTGCTTATCTTCTGGGCTCTTCCGGCATCTTCTCTGATCTTTCGGTGTTCTTCTTCGGCTTTCCATGCTTTTTAGCTTATGTACGGCGCACTGACTGCCAGTGCCAGATGTCACATCAGAATATTGCCTTGAGTCAAAAGGACAATTTGGCTTACCGCCGCGTCCCCGTGGAATAATCGTCCAAAGCTCTGCGGCCTCGGCAGAACATTTTCCAAACCATTTTTCACGATTGCGCAAGCCCGTTTGCCCGCCGTTGCCGGAACAATAGGCCGGCATTAACCGCGCTGCCGTTACATTGCCCAAACTCCGCCCTTCGCGGGCCACCGTCGCATCGGAGCCTTGCGTGAAGGGCTTTTGGTCGACCGCATCCGTCGCGAACTTTCGGCCGCGCGACCAAGCAACAAGGAAGCCGGCGGGATTTTGAAGAACAAAGGTGTCCGGGACTAATGACTGCAGAACGCCTCGATATCGAGACCCTCACGACCGTGATCGCTCGCTCGCCGATCGTGGTGGGGCGGGTGCTGCAAGGCGCCCTAAGGCCCGCGCCCGCACGGCGCCTGCCCGAGGGCTATGCAGACGCCGATATCGCCATTCTCGACTGGATCGCCGCGGAGGCTCGGCGCATGGGCCGTGCTCTGCTGCGGATCTGACCTCGCAAATTCAACGCTGCAACGCCGCCGCGGAGCACGTCATTGCGTCGCACCGGGAATGGTCGTCGTCGAAAGGCCGACAGTGCGGCCCGGAAAACCTGCAGCATCGAAATAGCGCGTCGACCCCACCATCTGCATATCGACGACGGTCACCAGTCCGTTCGGCGCAGGATCGGACGTCACGACGCGGCTGGTAACCTCGGGCAGAGCGCCGCCCGGCAAGGTTTCGGACAGCACGCGGCCGATCAGCTTGCCGTTGTCATGCACGTCGAGTTGCATGATCTGTGCGATCGTCCGTCCGAGATCGGCATTGCTCACGGGAGCTGGATCGACGAACTGCGATTTGAAGTCCGGGCCCTGCATCGCCATGAAATTCCAGGTATCGCCGCGGCTGAATGAGCCGTGCATCCCCTGACCTTGCTGCAAGACGGTATCGGCGATCTCCACAGTGCACCGCACCGGTTCGCCGCATAGGGTATCGAAGGAACGGAAATTCACAGCAATGGCCGGATGCGGCGTGATCGCGCTGCCTTCGAGCGCGATGTCGTCCAACGACAGGGTACCGGGGAATTTGCCGAGCTTTGAATCGACGAACAGCCCGCTGACATAGTCCTGCGCGAGCAGCGCATCGACGACACGCTTGGCGAGCGCCTTGTCACCGTCAGGGATATAGACCAGGTCCGATCCGCCGTTCGCCGCGACGACGACCTTCGGCTTATCCCTGTCACCGCCGATCAGGCCGTTGCCGGCTTTCGTGTGCTGACCGTCGCCGATGGTCTTGTAGCCGTCATCGGGATCGATGAGCGGCATATTCAGCGCATGCGCAAGATCGAGCGCGACAAAGCCGAGCGGCAGGCGGCCTTCGGGCGCATCGGCAAACTTCTGTTTGACGGTCCAGCTGGTCTGGCTCTCCTTTGCGATGGTCGAGAAGCCGTGGTCGGACGTCGTGATGATGTCGGTCGTGTTGAGCAGGCCGAGATCCTTCAGCGCGTCGCGAATCCGTGCCAGATCATTGTCGGCATTGCGGATGGCTGCAAGCGAGGTGGGGCCGTTGATGCCGGGCACGAGTGCGTTGAGGCTGTCGCCCTGATTGTGTTGCGTCCCGTCGGGGTCGCGCGACCAGAACACCAGGATGAACGGCTTGTTGCGCTCCTTGAACAGCGGCAGAACGACCTTGGTCGTGACCGCCACAAAATAATCCTGCTGCGCGACGTTGGCAGTAAGAGTTCCGGGCGTCGTCATATTGCCGGCGACGCCGTTGGGACCGCGAGCCGGCGCGGCAACCGCCAGGTTCGCCGCCAGCAGCTTCTGCGTCACCTCGGCGGAGAGCGGGACGCCTTTTGGCGTGCCGGTGGCATCATCGACGACAATAGTTTGATTTCCGGAGCGCTCGGTCGGATCGAAAATCAGGACCGGGCCGAGTTTGCCAATGGCGGCGGTGCTGTAGCCCTTGGCGCGCGCGAGCTTGAGGATGGTCGCCTCGTCGAGGTAGTTGCCGGCAAAGTGCTCGTCGATATCGCCGAGCACGACGTCATTTTCGAGAAACGGCGTCGAGCTGCCGCCGGCACCCGGCACCGGGAACCCGGCATAGATGGTGTTCGAGAAGTCGCCGGTATCGCCCAGCTGGTGGCCGGTCGCCATGCCCGAGGCATTGGCAGTGGTGAATGTCGGGAACAGCGAATGGCTGTTGCGCAGATCGACGCCCTCGCGCGCGAGGGCCGCCATGGTCGGCGCGGTGGTGTGGTCGACCAGGCGCGAGCGCAAGCCGTCGGCGACGAACAGGACCACATTGTGCGGCTGCGGCGTTGGCGTTTGCGCCCAAGCACGCGAGCCGGTGACGAGTTGCAAGATCGCGGCGCCGAGGAGAAGGATCCGACACATGGGCAGGCTCCGTCCAGAGGGGCAGGGGGATCGGGCGTGTTTTGAACGGGAGCTATGACAGTTGTGTGACCTGAGCATTGCGCGCCGATGCATCCATGTGCAGTTGCGTCGGCGTGTCGCCATGTGCAGACAATGCAGATCAGCACACAAAAAAGGCGGCCCCGAGGGGCCGCCAGGTACGCCTAGAACGGGTCCGCGACGGGAGAAGAAGCGCGGACCCGGACTTGCGAGCGGCCATCACGGCTCGCAAGCGAAGACGAGCGCGGAGGCGATTACTCCCCCTCGGTGCCGATCGCGTAAGCGGTCTCGCCGTGCACCGCGTCGTCGCCGACCTTCAAGGTCGCCTCGTCCATGCGCAGCGGCACGATGAAGCCGATCACCTTGAGGATGATGAAGGTCGCGATCGCGTTGAACACGATGATGAACGCGGCGCCCACTGCCTGCCAAAGCAGCTGGGACGGATTGCCATAGAGCAGACCGGTGACGTTCACGCCGGGCGCGTCCTTGTCGGTGCCGATATACAGCAGCATGTTCGGATCGGCGAGAAGGCCAACCAGCAAGCCGCCGCACAGGCCGGCGACGCCGTGGGTCGAGAACACGCTGAGCGTGTCGTCGACCTTCATCATGAAGCTGGTTTTCTGCAGCTTGTTCATGCTCAGCCACGGGATGATGCCGGCGACCACGCCGACGATGATGGCGCCCCAGCCGTTGACATAGCCGGCCCCGGGCGTGATCGCGACGAGGCCTGCGATCATGCCGTTGACGGCGCCAAGCACCGACGGCTTGCCGTAAGCCATCTTGTCGAGCAGCGTCCAGACCAGCAGACCCACCGCAGTGGCGGTATTGGTATTGAGCACCGCCGCGCCGGCATTGGCGTTGGCGAAATACGGGTCACCGCCGTTGAAGCCGTTCCAGCCGAGCCACAGCACGCCGGCGCCGGCCAGCGTGATCAACAGGCTGTTGGGCGGAAAGCTGTCGCGGTCGGCCTGCAGCCGTGGGCCGACGACCGCCGCCGCCACGAAGCCCGATGTGCCCGCGGCGAGATGAATGACGTAGCCGCCGGAGAAGTCGGCGACGCCCAGTCCGGCGAGCCAACCGCCACCCCAGATGCTGAACGCGCCCACGGTGTAAACGAGCGTCATCCACACCGGGCAGAAAATCATCCAGGCCGTGAAGTTCATGCGGCCGAGTACCGAGCCCGCCAGGATGATGACGGTGATCGCGGCGAAGACGAACTGGAAGAACATCAGCGTTGCCATCGGGAACGCCATCGGCGGCATGCCCGAGGCGGCCTCCGGCACTGTCGCCTGGCCGAGCGTGAACGCCGCCGACGTCGCTAGGCCCGGGGTGCCGAGAAAGTTTTGTCCGGCTATCGAGAGCCACGCCGGCCCAAAGGCCATGTTGTAGTCGAACAAGACCCAGACAACGAGAACCGATGCAAAGGCATAGATCGACATAAAAGCGGAATTGATCGCCCACTTCTTCTTGACGATGCCGCCGTAAAGAATGGTGAGGCCTGGAATGCTTTGCAGACCGACGAATGTTGCGGCAGCCAGTTGCCAGGCATTGTCGCCGGTATCCAGCCATGATGGTGACGGTACGAGTGCCATGTTTGTGCCTTCCCCCAATAAATCGCCGTGTGCGCGGTCGGCACATGGGCGAGCGATTGAACGGTCGCAAATTCTATGCCAGTTAATCAGACATATTTTTCAGACGCTTGGCCCCCTGGCGAGGCCGTGCTGACTAGAAAACCCGCAAACTGATTAGAAACTAGGCAAGGAAAGGGAAGGAGATGGGCCTGACTCGGCCACTGGCTGTTGCATTGAGTGTCATGGCCGCAGGAACTGCCGTCGAAGCGATCAGCGCCGAGGCGCAGCACGGTACCAGAGACATCACCTGCATGAATACTTCGAGCGGCGTCACATGGCAGATCAAAGTCGATTTTGATCGGAAAACGGTCGACGACAATCCTGCAAGCATCAGCGACAGCACGATCTCTTGGCGCGACGCAAAGGATGGCTGGAACTACTCGCTGGATCGCAGGAATGGCCACCTGACTGTGGTGTTGGCGTCCTCCACCGGCGGAAGCATGTACTTCCACCGATGCAAAATGGAAAATTGAAGCGCGAGCCCGCCGGTGGGAGCCGCGCAATCGCTTCAAGGCTGGCGCCGCCCGCCGCGCCTTGGGATCTGGAACGGGCACGATGGCTGAGCGGCTCTTGTCTCCGGTCAAAGCGACGGTCGGTTTTGCATCCGAGACCGGGCCGCGCGAGCGCAACGAAGATTTCGGCGGCGCCGTTTTCGGTTACGAACTGCCGAAGCCGCGCCGCGATATCGTCGCAGCCCTCGCCGACGGGATCGGCGGCGCGCGCGGCGGCCGAGTCGCCGCCGAGACGGCGGTGCGCGGTTTTCTTGACGGCTTCTGCGATCTTCCCGAGACCATGGAAGTGCGACGCGCCGCGGCGACCGTGCTCAATTCGCTCAACGGCTGGATCTACGCGCTTGCCAAGCGCGATACCAAGCTTGCCGGCATGGGCTGCACGTTTACCGCGCTGGTGCTGCGCGGGCGGGTCGCCCATATTCTTCATGTCGGCGATTCCCGCGCTTACCGGCTGCGCGGCGACCGCCTTTCATTATTGACGACCGATCATGTGCGCGAAGGCGCGAGCGGAAGGTCCAACATTCTCAACCGCGCGCTCGGCGTCGAGGCCGAGGTGCGGCTCGATTATGCGGCGCATCCGATCGCCCTGCACGACCGTTTTCTGCTCTGCAGCGACGGCGTGCACGCTTACCTGACGGCGGATCACATCGCCGACATTTTGCGCCAGCGCTCGGCCTCCGATGAAACGGCGCGGGCCCTGGTGACAGCGGCGCTGCAGTCCGGCAGCACCGATAATTGCACGGCGCTCGTGGCCGATGTCACCGAACTGCCGACGGCTGAGACCGCCGATGTCGGCGCCGACATCATGCAATTGCCGCTCATCCCGACGCCGATCGACGGCCAGACCGTCGACGGCTTTGTCCTGAAAGTGTTGATTTCCGACGGCCGCTATACGCGTTTGTTTGGCGCCTTCGACGAGGTTGAAGGCGGCGAGGTGGCACTGAAATTTCCCAAGCCCCAGGTCGCAACTGCAAAGACCTATCACGCTGCCTTCGCGCGCGAGGCCTGGGTCGGCGCCCGCGTGAACAGTCCCTATGTCGGGCGCATCATCGAATTGCCGCCCGGCCGGCAGACCTGTCTCTACACGGTGATGCCGCTCTATCAGGGCGAGCTGTTGTCGACGCGGCTCGCGCGCCGCCCGCTGATCGGCCTCGAAGAGGGACGCAACATCGCGATCAGGCTTGCGCGCGGCATTGGTGCGCTGCATCGAGCCGGCATCATTCATCGCGACATCAAGCCGGACAATATCATTCTGGAATCAGAAGGATCGCTTAAATTGATCGACCTTGGCGTGGTACGCGTGCCGGGTCTTGAAGACTTTCCGCCGGAAGATATTCCGGGCACGCTGGCGTATATGGCGCCCGAAATGCTTTCGGGCGAAGCCGGTAACGAGCAGACCGATGTCTATGCGCTGGGCGTCACCATGTTTCGCGCCTTCACCGGCGAATTTCCCTACGGCAATCTCGACGCGGTGAGTCCGTCGCGCAAAAGCCGGCCGACGCCGCTCGCCGAGTTGCGGCCCGACCTGCCGGCCTGGCTGCAGGCGGCGCTCGGCCGCGCGATTGCGCTCGATCCGTCGCAGCGCTTTCGTGACGTCACCGAATTCGCCGTCGAAATGGAAGCCGGCCCGTCGCGCGCGCCGCTTGGCGTGCGGCGGCCGCAGACGCTTTACGAGCGCGCGCCGGTGCGCTTCTGGCAGGGGATCGCCGCGATCCTCGCTTTGGTTGTTATCTTTCTGCTTTGGCATCAGCACTGAGCAAGCGAGAGGGAGGCTTGATGATGCGCATCCTTGGCTTCGCAGCGGCGCTCTTCGCTCTGGCGGCAACGGGCGCACATGCGCAGGATTATCCGACCCGGCCCGTTCGCATTCTCGTGCCTTATGCGCCCGGCGGCATTTCAGATATTGCGGCGCGCATTGTTGGCGCAAAACTCACCGAGGCGTTTGGCCGGCAGGTCATTGTCGAGAACCGGCCGGGCGGCAACGGCTTCATTGCGGTGACAGACGCGGTGAAATCGGCGCCCGACGGCTACACGCTGGTCATGGTGACGACCGGCGATGTGGCGATCAACCCGGCGCTGTTCCAACACGTCCCCTATAATGTCGAGCGCGATCTGGCGCCGATCGCAACCGTCAGCGATGCGCCCATGGTGCTCGCCACCAATGCCGACAGTCCGTACAAATCCGTCGCGGACGTGATCGCCGCGGCCAGGGCGAAGCCGGGTACGCTCAATGTGGCGACACCTGGCTACGGCAGCATCAATCAGCTCGTGCTTGAATCGATTGCGCTCAATACCGGAACCAAATTCGTGCACGTGCCCTACAAAGGCGGTGCGCCGGCAGCGCAGGCGCTGGTCGCCGGCGACATCCCGCTCGGCGTGCTAGCGAGCTCGTCGGTGGCGCCGCATGTGGCGAGCGGCAAGATTCGCGTACTCGCGATCACAACGGGGAAGCGCTCGCCGCTCAATCCGGATTGGCCGACGTTGCAAGAGGCGGGAGCGGGCGACATCAATGCCTCGAACTGGACCGCGCTGATGGCGCCCAAAGCAGTACCGCAACCGATCGTCGACAAGCTCAACGCCAAGGTCGTCGAAATCCTCAAACTTCCCGACGTGAAGGAGCGCTTCGCCGCGGGCGGCGTATCGACCATCCCGTCGAGCCCGGCCGAGCTCGCCGAGCGGATCAGGCGCGAGGCTGCCGTCTACCGAGTCGTGGTCGAGAAGGCCAACGTCCACGTCGACTGACACCGACCGGGGTACATTGACATTTTGCGGCGCCGCCACGAAGGTCCAAAAGCCGGTTCGCGGGATTCAATGCCTTTGCGATGTTCAAGCGAATCCTGATTGCCAATCGCGGCGAGATCGCCTGCCGCATCATCAAGACAGCCCGGCGCATGGGGATTTCGACCGTCGCGGTCTATTCCGAGGCGGACCGCGATGCGCTGCATGTCGAAATGGCTGACGAGGCCATTGCGATCGGGCCGCCGCCCGCCGCGCAAAGCTATCTGGCGATCGACAAGATCGTCGCCGCCTGCCGGCAAAGCGGCGCCGAGGCGGTTCATCCCGGCTACGGCTTTTTGTCCGAGCGCGAAGCTTTTGCCACGGCGCTTGCCAAAGCTGGCATCGTCTTCATCGGTCCCAATGCTCGCGCGATCGCCGCCATGGGCGACAAGATCGAGAGCAAGAAGGCCGCCGCCGCGGCCGGGGTCTCGACGGTGCCCGGCCATCTTGGCGTAATCGAAGACGAGCATCGGGCGATCGCGATCGCCGAACAGATCGGCTATCCGGTGATGATCAAGGCCTCTGCCGGCGGCGGCGGCAAGGGCATGCGCATCGCATACAGCCGCGCGGAAATTGCCGAAAATTTTGCGCGCGCACGCTCCGAGGCGAAATCGAGCTTTGGCGACGATCGTGTCTTCATCGAAAAATTCATTACCGACCCGCGCCACATCGAAATTCAGGTGCTCGGCGACAGGCACGGCAATGTCGTTCATCTCGGTGAACGGGAATGCTCGATCCAGCGGCGCAATCAGAAGGTGCTAGAGGAGTCGCCAAGCCCGCTCATCGACGAGTCGACGCGCAAGAAAATGGGCGAGCAGGCGGTCGCGCTCGCCAAGGCGGTCGGCTACGATTCCGCCGGCACCGTCGAATTCGTCGCCGGCCAGGACAAGAGCTTCTATTTCCTGGAGATGAACACGCGGCTGCAGGTCGAGCATCCGGTGACGGAGCTCGTGACCGGCATCGATCTCGTCGAGCAGATGATCCGTGTCGCCGCCGGCGAGCGGCTTTCGCTTAAGCAGAGCGACATCAAGCTCAACGGCTGGGCGATCGAAAGCCGCATCTATGCCGAGGACCCGTACCGCAACTTCGCGCCCTCGGTCGGGCGGCTGGTGCGCTATCGGCCCCCGGAGGAGGGCGCGCGCGGCGGCGTGACCATACGCAACGATACCGGCGTGACCGAGGGCAGCGAGATTTCGCTCTATTACGATCCGATGATCGCCAAGCTTGTCACGCACGCCGCTACGCGCATTAAAGCGACCGATGCGCAAGCCGACGCGCTCGACGCCTTCACCATCGAAGGCATTCGCCACAATATTCCGTTTCTCGCCGCGGTCATGCAGCATCCGCGCTGGCGCGCGGGCAAGCTGTCGACCGCCTTCATCGCCGAAGAATTTCCGCGCGGGTTCGAGCGCGTGTCGCCAACCGGCGAGGTTGCGCGCAGCATTGCCTGCGTCGCCGCGGCCATCGATCACGTAGTGGGCGAGCGCAAGCGCAAGATTTCGGGACAGCTGAACACCGCACTCACGCGCGAGCGGCGCCGCGCCATTTGGCTCGGCTCCGAGGAGATCCATGCCGATGTCGTGCATGAGGACAAAGCAGTGGTCGTCACCTTTGAGGACGGCGCACGTCATGTTCTGTCGTCGACCTGGGGGCCGGGCCAGCCGGTCTGGGCCGGCACGATCGACAACACGGGTGTTGCCATGCATGTGCGGGCGATCCCGAACGGCTTTGAGCTCGCCTTTCGCGGCATCGAGGTGAAGGCTTTCGTCTATACCGAGCGCGAGGCGCACTATGCGCGACTGATGCCGCTGAAAAAGCTCTCCGGCAGTGAAAAGGCGGTGCGCTGCCCGATGCCGGGCCTGGTCGTGTCGCTTGCCGTCACCGAGGGGCAGGAGGTCAAGGCCGGCGAAACGCTCGCGGTGATCGAAGCCATGAAGATGGAAAACATCCTGCGCGCCGAGCGCGACGGCGTCATCAAGACGATCCGGGTCAAGCAGGGCGACAGCGTTGCGGTGGATGCTGTGATCATGGAGTTTGCGTAACAGACCATGAACCGTCATCCTTAAGGTGCGCGCCGCAGGCGCGCCTCGAAGGGCGCCGGCACATGCGCTGACAGGCTCCTTCGAGGGCCGCTTCGCGGCTACCTTGGGTGACGGTGAACGAGACGATGCGGGCTGTCAGCTATCTGTTCTCGCCGAGCGGGCGGCTCAAGGTGCAGTCCTTTATCTATGGCTCGGTCGCCGTCTATCTATTCGGCCTCGCCTCACATCTGCTCACGACACCGGACGTGCTGCACCGCTTCGGCCTGTGGCCCTTCATCGCGGTTCAAGTGATCGTGATCTGGATCTGGTTTTGCCTGCATGGCAAGCGGCTGCACGATGCCGGCCGCTCGAGCGGCTTGGCGCTGGGCATTGCGCTGCTCTATCTCTTATCAGTGGTGCTGCTGCTGGTGATCGCCGACAGCTTCTTCAATACGGCAAGCGGTTTGATGGGCGACGCGAACGGCAGCGCGGCGCTCTATCTGCTGCTCGCGCTCTATGTCGCGGCAACCTTGATGGGATCGCCGCACTATGATCTGGCTTGGGTCGCAGTCGCGCTGCTGACGAGCATGGCCTTCGTGCCGATCGCCGTCGCGCTGGCCTTTACCGGCTGGGCGGCGACAAGGCCAAGCGCGGACGTCAAGATCAGCAAGGATTAGGCGGCCAACAAACATGCTGTATTTCGCCTATGGCTCGAACATGCACCAGGCGATCATGCGCAAGCACGCGCCGGCCGCACAATCGATTGGCGTGGCGACGCTGCACAATTACCGGTTCATCGTCACCGCCGACGGCTATGCGTCCGTCGAACCTGACGGTGAGAGCCGCGTCTACGGGTTGCTGTGGCGGCTCACGCGGCGCGATCGCGCCACGCTCGATCGGTGGGAAAATGTCGCCGCGGGGGCTTATCGCGCCGAGATGCTGCCCGTGGAGCGCGGGGGCATCTGCACGCCGGCGCTTGTTTACATCGCACGCAGGACTCCCACGGGAAAGCCGCGGCGCGGCTACCTGGAATGCGTGATCGAGGCGGCGCGCGGCTTGGAACTTCCGCCCGATTACATCGCTTGCCTGCAAGAATGGCTGGCCAAGGGGCACAGCACGCATCCGCGCTTCGGAGAATTTGGTTGAACAGGAGCCGGCAAGTTCATGTCCTTATTCATGGCCGCGTGCAGGGTGTCGGCTTCCGTGCCTGGACCGAATACACCGCGCTGACGCGCGGCTTGGAAGGCTGGGTGCGCAATCGCCGCGACGGCGCGGTCGAAGCAGTGTTCGTCGGCAGCGAGGATGCGGTGACGGCGATGATCCAGGCGTGCCGGCGCGGACCGCCGGGCGCGCGGGTCGACCAGCTCGCTCAACGCGAGGCAAGCTCCGATGAAATCAAATTGCGGCGCGGCGACGAGCTGTTCTCGGTCTTGGCGACCGTCTGAGAGTTGCGCGCAGGCGGGAGCGCATCGACGGTTGGGCCGAACAACGGCTCGAAGCTTGCACGCAACGCGACATCGACCTCGGGCATCGATGCGGTGACACCGAGATCGAACAGCGATGTGACCCCGCAACGCCGGTCGGCGATGCCGCAGGGTACGATGCCGGAAAAATGCGACAGATCCGGATCGACATTCAGCGCGAAGCCGTGCAGGGTCACCCAGCGCCGCACCCGGATGCCGATCGCCGCGATCTTGTCCTCAAAACCGTCGCCTTTGTCGGGCCGCGCCACCCATACGCCGATGCGGTCGTCGCGCCGCCCGCTGCGGACATTGAAGGCTGCGAGCGTGCGGATCAGCCATTCCTCGATGCTGGCGACAAAGCGGCGCACGTCCGGCGCGCGGCGCCTGAGGTCGAGCATCACATAGCCGACCCGCTGGCCGGGCCCGTGATAGGTGAACTGACCGCCGCGGCCGGCGATGTGGACCGGAAAGCGCGCCTCGATCAGTTCGGACGGCCGCGCCGAGGTGCCTGCGGTATAAAGGGGCGGGTGTTCGAGCAGCCAAACCAGTTCCCGCGCGGCGCCCTCGGCAATCGCCTCCGCCCGCGCCTCCATGACGGCGAGCGCGCGCTCATAGGCGATCACTTGGTCGCTGACGAGCCACTCGGCCGCCGGAGCGCCGGCCGCCGCTTTGAGCCCAAAGATCAGATTATCGCGCCTGTTAACCACCTTGTAACCATAGCGGGTTCAAACATTTAGGGCCATCGGGGCCGGGCGCGGCCAAGCGATTCCGAAACACACCGGCGCGCGGGGGCAGAAGTCAGATAAGGGGGCGTGCTGCAAACGCCAAAGGGGGCAAAGTGCCGACGCTTGAGAATGTCTCGATCGACATTGCGGTGGTGCTCGGGACGAGCTCGATGCCGATCCACCAGGTGCTCCGGCTCGGCCGCGGCGCCATCATCGAGCTCGATGCGACGGAAGACGACGAGGTGAAGATTCTCGCCAATAATTTTCCCGTGGCGACGGGCACGGTCGTCGTCAACGGCAATAAGATTGCGGTCGAGGTGCGCCGGCTTTTGCCGCGCAACCCGGAGATCGCCTAGATCGTTGAACGGACGTGGCTTTCCGGCGGCCTGCCGCGGTCGGTTGAGGGCCCGTAAAGGGCACATCGGCTCTTGTCCGGGACTGCCCTAGCTGTTACATCCGCGCCGTCGCGCGCCGGTCCGGCGCGCTTCCACTCCACACGCGGTCGTGGCGGAATTGGTAGACGCACTAGCTTGAGGTGCTAGCGGGGCAACCCGTGGAGGTTCGAGTCCTCTCGACCGCACCAGGAACCATATCGGTTGCTGTTTTCTCAATAAGTTACCGAAGTCACTGCCACACTAAAGGGCACTGATGGCGGAGGACGAAATTCGGAAGATGATGGAGTCTATGAACGCTCGCAATAGCGGGCGCGATTTTTGGTACTCAAAAGACAAGCCTTTGATGGAGTGGGGAGCGGTTTGCGAGATACTCGTAGCGGCAGGTCTGAAAATTGAAGGCGATGTTACCAACAGAACCGATGACCCTCCCGACTGTGAAGCAGTAATTGATGGGGAGCGGTGCGGGATTGAAGCGACGGAGTTGGTGCATCAAGAGGCGTTGGAGCAGACAAAGCACACGGGCCAAGAACTGCATTTTGCATGGGACAAGGAAAGCTTTTGCCGGGAGCTTCAGGCTCGGATTACCCGAAAAGACTGTGCGGACAAAGTGAAGGGTGGTCCGTATCGAAGATACATACTTGTCGTTTTTACGGACGAGCTTTTTCTCGACAGAAAAACCGTTGAAACCTTCATTGCAGGCGTTTCATTTAGAGCAACATTTATAACGGACGCATTTTTAGGACTATCGTATGATCCCGCGATCAAACAATGCCCCGCATTTAAGCTCCTGACCTGAGCCCCAACTTTCATCCAGCGGGGAGTAGAGTTCCAGGTTGATTTGAGCCTTTCTGGGTCGGTGGCGCAACGGGATGGGGCGCGGAGCCCCCAACACAGCGCAGCGCCTCATCCCGTTGCATTTTGAGGGCGCTGAGTTCGGCGAAGATTGACGGCGCGAGATTATTGAGGCCGCTGTGCGGTCGCACAGTGTTGTAGTCGTCTTTCCAGGTCAGGAGAGCTGCGCGCGCGTGCGCCAAGGACGTGAACAGCGTCTCGTTGAGCAGTTCGTCGCGCAGCCGGCCATTGAAGCTCTCGATGAACGCATTCTGCTGCGGCTTGCCAGGTGCGATATAGTGCCATTCGACCCGATGCTCCTGCGCCCATCGCAGCATGGTCATGCTGGTGAACTCGGTGCCGTTGTCGGAAACGATCATTGCCGGTCGGCCGCGGTGAGCGATCGTGGCATCCAGCTCGCGCGCAACCCGCAAACCGGGCAGCGAGGTATCGGCGACCAGCGCCAAGCACTCGCGGGTGAAGTCGTCGACGATCGCCAGGACACGGAAGCGGCGCCCGTCGGCCAGCGCATCAGAAAGGAAATCTAGGCTCAAGCGCTGATTGGGGCCTTGCGGGATCGCCATCGGCGCCCGCGTGCCCACGGTGCGTTTGCGACCGCCCCGCCGCCGCACTTGCAGCCGCTCCTCGCGGTAGAGCCGGCGCAGCTTCTTGTGGTTCATGGCAATGCCTTCGCGTGCCAACAGGATATGCAGCCGCCGATAGCCGAACCGGCGGCGAATAGCGGCCAGCTCGCGCAGCCGCTCACGCACCGCTTCATCATCGCGCCGCCGGCTGCAATAGCGGACCGAGGTGCGATCAGCTCCAAGCGTTGAACACGCCCGCCGCTCGCTGACCTCAAACGCGACACGAAGGTGAGCGACGGCCTCTCGCTTGGCGGCGGGCGTCACCATTTTTTTGTCGCGATATCCTTGAGCATCGCATTGTCGAGCATCGCCTCGGCCAGAAGCTTCTTCAGCTTGGCGTTCTCGTCTTCCAGCGTCCTCAGGCGCTTGGCGTCGGAGACGTCGAGCCCACCGAACTTGGCCTTCCACTTGTAGAACGGCGCTCGAGATCCCGTGCTTGCGGCAGACGTCGGCCGTCGTCGCTCCGGCCTCCTGCTCCCGCAAAATCCCGATGATCTGCTCTTCCGTGAAACGGCTTGCCTTCATGTCCATCCCCCTCAGGGTGATGAACTCCACCCATTTTTGGAGGAGATTATGGGGCTCAGGTCACGTCGTGCAAACTTCAACCGTGTCGAGCAATTCTACAGCGTCGGGAAACCGCTGTTCGCGAAGTACATGCGGTTCTCTCAGACCATACCGAAGCGAAGGCTGTTTCTGTGATAAAGTTCGCTGATGTTCTACAGATGCTTGTTTGCTTATTTTCCATCTGTGCTGCCGGTCTGTGGCTTAAGTCGGCTACGATAGAGATTCCAAATCCTACTGAAAACACGACGTGGGCCGGTACGGGACGCTTCCCGGACGCACTCCGAGCGCAGTCGCGATGGAGCGCGGCAGCGGCAATCTGCGCAGCAATAGCTGCGCTCATGCAGGCGGCAGCGTTTGCTTATCCATTCCTTGTCAGCTTGTTTTGAAAATTTCAACGTGCCTTCCAACCCGCTATCGCCAGGTCTTCCCCGACATGCTGGATCTTCTGATCATTTGCGTCGATGCGGGGCTCGCGCTTGAGGCCGCTTTCGATCGCATCCGACCGGAAATCGCCAAGCAATGTCGCGAGCTTGGCGCCAATCTCGACCTGATGGGCGCCGAGATGCGTGCCGGCCGCAGCACGATCGAAGCGCTCGGATCCTTTGCCGGCCGGCTCGGCCTAGACGAAGCCGGCTCTTTCGTCACTATGTTGCGCCAGTCGCTCGAGCTCGGCAGCGATATCGGCGATTCACTGCGAGTCTTTTCCGAGGAAATGCGCGATCGCCGGCTACTATTGGCCGAGGAGGCCGCCAACAAGCTGTCGGTGAAGATCGTGCTGCCGCTTGGCCTGTTCATCTTTCCGGTCATTCTGCTGGTGATCATGCTGCCGGTGATCATAAAGCTGATGTCGGTGTTGCGGTGAAACGACGCTGGCGCACAGAAATCTCGCCGCTCGATTTTGCCGATGGGTTGACTTGCGGCACATCCGGTCCGATGTCTGCGGGCGAGCCATCGGAATACCAGGCGCTCATTGCGGTGCTCGTCGCCGCGGTGAGGCCGATCCCGCGCGTGAGCCGGGATTTTCCGATGGCTCGCTCAGCGATTTTCCGATGGCTCGCTCAGCGAGCACTGAGTCAGCGAGCACTGAGTCAGCGAGCACTGAGTCAGCGAGCACTGAGTCAGCGAGTACTGAGCCTGGCCGGCGTTGATCGTCCCGCCGGCCGGCAGAGCCGCCACCGCGTTTTCCGTTTCAATGGAATCGGAAAACGCTCCCGGGTTTTTCTTTTGTCGCATTTTCTTACGGAAAGCCGGTACCCACTTTTCCGGAAAATGCTTTAGACATCAGTGGTGAGCGGAAACGCTTTTTACGCAGCCAGACAACAGCTCGCCGGATGTCGCATGGCTGACATCGCCCAGGCTGAGCATGCCGGTCATTCGCTTGCTCTTGTTGATCACCGGCAATCTGCGGACCTGCAGCGCCTCCATATGCTGCACCGCCTTGGCGAGGTCTTCGTCCTCGCGGCAGCAGTGGATGCCCTCGCTCATCACATCACGCGCGGTGGCACGGCTGGCATCGAAGCCGTCCTGCGCCACGCCTTTGCAGACGATGTCGCGGTCGGTCACCATGCCGACCAAGCGATCGTCCTCGCCGATCGGGATCGCGCCGATGTCATGCTCGCGCATCAATCTTGCGATTTCGGCGACCGGGGTTTCCGGGCTGACCCAATCGACGCCCCGGTGCATCGCGTCTTTGACTTTCATGATGGGACCTCCGTTCTCGGTCCCTCACCCTGCGGCACGCAGTATAACACGGATCGATCCGTTCGGCACCGACCATCACGATTTCGCACATAAGAGATTGCGTGCAACGGATCGCTCGCAGATCGCTGCTCGATTGTTTGCCCGGGCGCGCGGGAGGGTTGCCAGGCGCGCGCGGCGCGCGATCACGTCGATTGGACTTGCGATGGACGTTGCTAGGCCGCCCTTCGAGCGTTTACGCGTTCATCGGTCAATCTCGCCGAAAACGATATCCAGCGAGCCGATGATGGCAGACACGTCCGCGAGCATATGGCCCCGCGACAGAAAATCCATCGCTTGCAAATGTGCATAGGAAGGCGCGCGGATCTTGCATTTGTACGGACGGTTTGTGCCGTCGGAAACAAGATAGACGCCGAATTCGCCCTTGGGCGCCTCGACCGCGGCATAGACTTCGCCCTTCGGCACGCGAAAGCCTTCGGTGTAAAGCTTGAAGTGCTCGATCATTGCCTCCATCGATCGTTTCATCACCGCGCGCCGCGGCGGGACGATCCTATGGTCCTCCACAATGACCGGTCCCTGTCCTTGGGCTGTGCGCAGCCGTTCGATGCACTGCCTCATGATGCGCACCGATTGGCGCATTTCTTCCATCCGCACCAGATAGCGGTCGTAGCAATCGCCGTGCTTGCCGATCGGAATGTCGAAATCGAGCTCGGCATAGCACTCATAGGGTTGTGCCTTGCGCAGGTCCCAGGCCGCGCCCGAGCCGCGCACCATGACGCCGGAAAAGCCGCGCACCCAGGCATCTTCAAGTTTGACCACGCCGATACCGACATTGCGCTGCTTGAAAATGCGGTTCTCGGTGAGCAGCTCCTCCAGGTCGTCACAGAATTGCAGAAACGGGTCGCAGAACGCCCAGATGTCGTCGATCAGGTCCGGCGGAAGATCTTGATGAACGCCGCCGACGCGAAAGTAATTGGCGTGCATGCGCGCTCCCGACGCGCGCTCGTAAAAGCCCATCAGCTTCTCGCGCTCTTCAAAGCCCCACAATGGCGGTGTGAGAGCGCCAACGTCCAGGGCTTGCGTCGTGACGTTGAGAAGGTGCGACAGCAGACGCCCGATTTCACAATAGAGGACCCGGATCAGTTGGCCGCGCTTTGGCACTTCGATGCCCAAAAGCTTCTCCGCCGCGAGCACGAAAGCGTGCTCCTGATTTATCGGTGCGACGTAATCCAGGCGATCGAAATATCCGATTGCCTGCAAATAGGTCTTGTGCTCGATCAGCTTTTCGGTGCCGCGATGGAGAAGTCCGATGTGCGGATCGACCCGCTCCACGACTTCGCCGTCGAGTTCCAGAACAAGGCGCAAGACGCCGTGCGCGGCAGGATGCTGCGGCCCGAAATTGATCGTGAAGTTGCGCCCTAGTTCGTCGGCCATTACCGGCTCCATGACGGCCTTATAGCCGCACGATCGCGCAGCCGCATTCGGCCAATTGCCGTTCGACGCCGACAAGTTCTTGCAATTCAAGTTCTTGCAATTCAAGTTCTTGCAATTCGGCGATGTACAGATCCGCCAAGCTTCGCATTTCCAGGTGTTCTCCGTAATGTCGCAAGCGGCGAAAGGAGGCGAGTTCCCGCTGCAGGCTTAACGAAGCCGCGGTTTGAATGTTTCCGCAAGCCAGTGCCGGCGCTCGTCACTCGGAACGCGCAGCAAATGTCTGGCCATCACTTTTGAGTGAGCCTGCGGAACCGTCCGCTCAGAAGCCGTTCCGCGCGTTGAGCAAAGGCACGACGACAAATATCGAGAAATATCGAGCGAAAGGAGAGCCGCGTGGCGGAGCAGTCATCTCAACCAAAGGGTCCCGACCTCACACAAGGCGTGGCGCTCGGCGACATTCCCGACGGCGGGCTGCTCGGCGGACATGTGGGCGACACCGCGGTGCTTCTTGCCCGGCGCGGCGACGAGCTTTTTGCGGTCCAGGCGATTTGCTCGCATTATGGCGGACCGCTCGCCGAGGGCCTGATGGTCGGCGATACCGTGCGATGTCCGTGGCATCATGCGCGGTTCTGCCTGCGCACCGGCGAGGCGATCGGTGCGCCAGCGTTTAACGCGCTGGCCTGCTGGCGCATCGAGAAACAACAGGGCAGGGTGTTCGTACGCGACAAGATTGCAGCGGACGGGGCAAAGCCGCGCCCGGCGCGAAAGCAGGCCGGCAAGCCGGAGCGCATTGTCATCATCGGCGGCGGCGCGGCCGGCTTTGCCGCCGCCGAGATGCTGCGGCGGGAGCGGTTCGACGGCAGTCTCACGCTGATTTCCGCCGATGACGAAGCTCCTTACGACCGGCCCAATTGCTCGAAGGACTATCTTGCCGGAAGCGCCCCCGAGGACTGGATGCCGCTGCGGCCGCCCGAGTTTTACCGGGAGCAATCGATCGAGCTCTTGCTGCGCACCGAAGCGAGCGCGATTGAGACCAGCAATGGCAAGGTCACGCTTGCGGACGGACGGCAAATTCCATTCGACAAGCTGTTGCTGGCGACCGGCGCCGAGCCGGTTCGTCTTGAGATTCCCGGCGCGCAGGAGCCGCACGTCCACGTGCTGCGTTCGCTTGGCGACTCACGCGCGGTCATTGCCAAGGCCAAGACCGCGCGGCATGCCGTCGTGATCGGCGCAAGCTTTATAGGTCTCGAAGTCGCCGCGGCGCTGCGGGCGCGCGCGATTGAAGTCCATGTCGTGGCGCCGGAGCGGCGGCCGCTCGAACGCGTGCTCGGCGCCCCATTCGGCGATTTCATCAAGCAGATCCACGAAGAGCACGGCGTCGTCTTCCATCTTGAGGAGACGGCCGTCGCCATTGATGGCACCAATGTCAGGCTCAGAGGCGGGGCGACCCTGCCGGCCGATCTGGTCGTCGTCGGTATCGGCGTGCGGCCACGGCTGCGATTGGCCGAGCGCGCCGGACTGAAGATCGACCGCGGCGTGGTCGTGGACGCCTATTTGCAAACCAGCGCGCCTAATATTTTTGCCGCCGGTGACATTGCGCGCTGGCCGGATCCGCATAGCGGCGAGAATCTGCGGATCGAGCACTGGGTGGTGGCCGAGCGCCAGGGCCAGGCCGCGGCGCGCAACATGCTCGGACAAAAGCAGCGATTCTCCGATGCGCCCTTCTTTTGGAGCCAGCATTACGACGTGGCGATCAACTATGTCGGGCATGCCGAGCAGTGGGACAATCTCGCCATCGAAGGCGACATCAGCGCACGCGATTGCCTGGTGCGCTATCTCCGCAACGGCAGAGCATTGGCGACGGCGTCGATCTTCAGGGATGTCGACAGCCTTAAAGATGAAGAATCCATGGAACACGCAGGCACTGAACACGCTTAGGCGCGTCGGTCTCTGCCGGTCACAAGGGCGGCAAACTCAGCGAAAGCTATTGATGCGCGTATCGCGTCGGCATGAACGAGGCGGCGAGGGTCTTGGAAAGCACATCGGCACGATGGCGGTGGTGCTCGCCGCTGGCGCGTTCATGGCGACGACCGCCATGGCGTCGCTCATGATCGTCCGAATGCGCGTCGGACTTTCTGCGCTGAGAGGATCCGCGGTGCTTTTTGACGGCCTGCGCGGCGGCGCTGGTCTCTTTCGACGCAACCGGCCTCGGCTGTTCAGGCCACTGCACATTCGCACTGTCGTCGGCAACGCCTGAATCGGGCTGGAAGGCGGCAGCGTCCGGCGCGGGCAGGGCGGCCTCGTCGGACTTCAGAGCATCAGTTGAAAGCGCGGCGGGCTGCGGCCAAGCCGGCTTGACGTGGGGGTTGTCGGCGCTGTTGGGAAGATTGACCTCTCCCGGAATTGCTGATGCGAGCATGTGCGTCTTCGGCTTCCGCGCCATGGCGATCTGATAAGAGGCCGACGGCACCACCTGCACGATATGGAAGCCGTTGTCCTTGAGCGCCTTGAGGAGGCCGGGCAGCGCAGCGACCGTCTTTGGATGGATATCGTGCAGCAGCAAAATGCCTTTGCCGCGCGCCTGCAGGCGGCTTAGGGCCAGCGACTTGATCTGCTCCGGCGTGATACCATGATGCCAATCGTCGGCCACGACGTCGGAGGAGAAGACGATAAGATGGCGTGCGGCGAGTTCGTTCTCGACGGTGTCGGAGCGATCGAGGCCGGGCAGCCGGAAGAAGGGCGCGAGATATTTGGTGTCACCGAGCGCTGCGCCGACATCCGAAATGCCAAGATCGATCTGCCGCCGCATGCGATCGATCGGCAATTCGCCGAAATGCATCGGATGGTCTTCGCTATGCGTGCCAATCGTGTGGCCTTCCTCGTAGATGCGGCGCACCACGGCAGGATAGGCGCGCGCCATTTCGCCGACCAGGAAATATGTCGCCTTCACGCATTGGGTGGCGAGAATATCGAGGATCTGGTTGGAATAGGGCGGCAGCGGGCCGTCATCGAAGGTCAGAACGACCTCTTTGTCGTTCAGCGGCAATGTATCCGGATATTGCATGCGGCCGATCCGCTTGTAGTCGGCCGGATCAATGGCGAGCACGCGGCTGGTGCCGAGCGCGTCCGGATTGCCGGGGCAGTTGGCTCTGCCCTGCGTCGCGGCCGCGTTCAGCGGCGCCGTGGCGCCATCCGGTGATTTTGGTGCCGCGACATCTTGAGTCTTGCCGGCGGTGCCGTCCTGCTGATCAGGGGGCGAGGTGTCTTTGGCCGTATCCTGTGCGTTGTCCTGTGCCTTGGCGGTGTCGTGGCCGGGTGCGCCCTCCTGCACGGGCGCCGCTGCACCGTCTTGGCCAGGAGCGCGCACGCTGCCGCGCGCGGCCTCCGGCGCCCTGTCCTGGGTCTGGTCTGGCGCCTCGTCTTGCCAGTTGCTGTCTTGAGCCTTGTTGTCTTCCGCCTTGGCGGTCGCGCTGCCGGGAGCGCGGGATGAGTGGCTGTCCGCCGCGGCCGCGCCCCGCATGTCTTCGGCGGCGCTATCTTGACGGGCGACCGCCGCGCCATTTTCGGCCCGCGCCGGAACGGCGACGAGCGGCGCCCTCATTAGGGACGCACTTATCACTATGGCAGCCGCAGCCAAATAGCATGCAAGCCTTTGCATCCGGCAACCCTTGCAACGCGGCGATTTTCGCCGGCAACACCTGTTCTCGCGCTAGTTACTGGTAACCTTGGTTAACAGAGCGTGAACGGACCTCGTCATGTGCTGCGGCAAATTGTTGATAACGAGTGCAAAAATGCCACGCTCCGGCGAATTTGCCGCGGTTTGACCCTTTCCTCGGCGTTAATCCCCGCCGCCTAAGCTTCGTCCCCGCAATTGTTGGTGCGTGGGGTGGGAATGATGGTCGCTTCGGCTGCCCGAACCTGGTGGGCCCGGCGGCCATGGCGCGGACAGGCCGGTCCGTCGGCGTTTGGCCGGACGACCGCGCGCATCACCACCTTCACGCTCCTTGTGCTGAGCCTGGCGGTGATCGCCTGCGCCGCCGCCGGACTGACCACGACGCTGCGCAACGATCTTCGGCAGGCGGCCGAGCGCCACAGGATGCTGCAGGCAACGCTCAGCGAGCTTCGCGGCACGCTCAGCGCCGATGGCCGTTTCGATCATGCGCAGCTTGGCGTCATCGAACGCCGCACCGGCTTGAACGATTTGCGCTTCGATAGCGACTTGGCGGCGGATGCAGGCCGCGAAGTGCAGTCGTTGCATGACGGACAGGGCCGCATTGTCGGCTGGTTCAGCTGGATGCCCGATCGCTCGCTGATTACCAGCATGAACCGGCTGTGGGGTGTGGTCGGCGCTGTCGGCTTGCTTCTGGTCGTTGCCGCAGTGGTTGCACTGCAGACGACGCAGCGGCTGTCGCGCTCGGTCGCGCGCAGCGCCGATACAATCCGCAAATTGACCACGCAGGATTCACTGACCGGGCTGCCGAACAGACGCGTCATGCTCGATCGGCTCGATCAGGTCGTAGCCGGCCGCGCCGGCGGCGTCGTCGTTTTCGCGCTCATTGACATTGACGGCTTTCACGACGTCAACGAAACGCTGGGCTGGGCCGGCGGCAATGCGATGCTCGCCAGCATCGCCGACCGCTTCAAGGCGCGCCTGCCGGCGGGCGCCATCCTGGGCCGCTTCCAGGATGATGAATTCGCGGTGATTGCAGGCGGGCGCGAAACCGGCGTCGCGGCCGCGCTCGTCGAGGCGATCAGCGCGGCGCTCGCGGCGCCGATTTTCATGGACCAGATGTGGCAGATCAGCGTCAGCATCGGCCTTGCGCAGGCGCCGGAAGACGGCGTCACGGGTGATGAGCTCAGCCGCCGCGCCGCGCTTGCTCTGCGCGCAGCCAAGCGCCGCGGGCGCGGCTCGGTACGCCGCTTTGTGCCGCAGATCCAGGAAGAGCACGCGGAACGCCGTTTCCTTCTGCGCGAGCTTGAAGCCGCGATCCGCAAGGAAGCCTTTGACGTCCACTATCAGCCGGTCGTCGCCGCGGAGGGCGGCGGCGTGGTCGGCGTTGAGGCGCTGCTGCGCTGGACCCACCCGACGCGCGGCCCGATTGCGCCGTCCATGTTTATTCCGCTCGCCGAGGAGAGCGGGCTGATGAACGGGCTTGGCGAGATCGCGCTGCGGCGGGCGCTGGCCGATGGCGCGCGCTGGCCGAATTTGTTTGTTTCGGTCAATTTGTCGCCGGTGCAGATGCGAAGCCCCGGTCTGATCGAGTCGATCCGCATGGCGCTCGCGCAGAACGACATGGCGGCCACCCGAGTCGTGCTCGAGGTCACCGAAGGCATTCTCATCGACAATCCCGAAGAGACCCTGGCAAAGCTCGAAGCTTTGCGGGCACTCGGCGTCTCGACTGCGCTCGACGATTTCGGCAACGGCTATTCCAGCCTGAGCTATCTGCAAAAATTCCCGTTCGACCGGCTCAAGATCGATCGTGCCTTCGTCGCCTCGCTGGGAACGACCGGCAATGCCGGCGCGATCGTCCAGTCCATCGTCACGCTCGGCCATGCACTCGGCATGAAGGTTCTGGCCGAGGGCGTCGAGACCAACGAGCAGCGCGTGCTGTTGCGGCTGGCCGGCTGCGACGAAATGCAGGGCTATCTGTTCGCAAAACCCTGTCCCGCCGAGGCGATCGACAAGATCCTGTCGCGCAGCGCGGCGCGGTTGAGCGCCCGCCGCGCCAACGGTTCGACGGGCTGAGATTGGTCCGCTGACAGGCGTGTCAGCAGGGGCTATCTATAAGCACAACCTCGCGGCGTCTCAAGCTGCGGGAAGGAGCGCGTCATGCTGGCCAACAGCCTACCGGGGCTCGATTTCGCCCTCGGCGCCGAGATCGAGATGCTGCGCGAAACCGTGCGCGGTTTTGCCAGCGACAAGATCGCGCCGCTGGCCGCGGAGATCGACCGCTCGAACAAATTTCCGCGCGAGCTGTGGCCGCAGCTCGGCGCGCTCGGCCTGCTTGGCATCACCGTCGAGGAAGAATGGGGCGGCGCCGGCCTCGGCTATCTCGCCCATTGCGTGGCCATGGAAGAGATTTCGCGCGGCTCCGCCGCGATCGGGCTGTCCTACGGCGCACATTCCAATCTTTGCGTGAACCAAATCCGGCGCAACGGCACCGAGGCGCAGAAGCGCCGCTACCTGCCCAAGCTGATCTCGGGCGAGCATGTCGGGGCGCTGGCGATGTCGGAGCCGGGCGCCGGTTCCGATGTCGTGTCGATGCGCACGCGCGCCGACCGCAAGGGCGATCGCTATATTCTCAACGGCTCGAAAATGTGGATCACCAACGGGCCGCTCGCCGATACGCTGGTGATCTATGCCAAGACCGACCGTACCGCAGGCGCGCGCGGCATCACCGCCTTCATTGTCGAGAAAGATTTTAAGGGCTTTTCGACCGGCCAAAAGCTCGACAAGCTCGGCATGCGCGGCTCCGATACCGGCGAACTCGTTTTCGAGGACTGCGAGGTGCCGGCGGAGAATGTGCTCGGCGTGATCGGCAATGGCGTAAACATTCTCATGTCAGGCCTCGATTATGAGCGCACCGTGCTGGCGGCAGGACCGCTCGGCATCATGCAGGCCTGTCTCGATATCGTGATCCCTTACGTGCATCAGCGCACGCAATTCGGGCAGCCGATCGGCCGCTTCCAGCTGATCCAGGCAAAGCTCGCCGACATGTATGTGACGCTCAACGCGTCCAAAGCCTATGTCTATGCGGTCGCCAAGGCCTGCGACCGCGGCGAGACAACGCGCGAGGATGCCGCGGGCGCCATCCTTTATGCCGCGGAACGCGCGACGTGGATGGCGCTCGAGACCATCCAATGCCTCGGCGGCAACGGCTATATCAACGATTTTCCCGCGGGGCGGCTTCTGCGCGATGCCAAACTTTATGAGATCGGCGCCGGGACCAGCGAAATCCGGCGCATGCTGATCGGGCGTGAGATTTTCGAGAAGACACGGTGAGAGGTCATTTCGGATCGGGGCGGCGCTGGTCGCGCTTTGCTTGGCGTTCACGCCGGCGTCAAGCTTGGTCGGACGCCCAAAGCCTATAGCGCAGGAAATCGCTGCGATCCGCGGCGGCACGGCGAAAGTTCCGGACGATGCAGACAAGGTCGAGCGGCAACGCCCGTTTGGTCTGGTCGCCACAGCTTGCGCCACAAGCCTGCCCGCTCGTTTGATGTTGCCGCCGCCACGCCACCGGCCGGCCCTTCAAGGAAATTAGCTGCCGAGCCGCCGGTCGAATTCCAGGACCGCATTGAGCAAAACCTGCGCGCCGGCCGCGCATTCATCGAAACTCGTCGATTCCGCCTCGTTGTGTGAAATGCCGCCGCGGCATGGCACGAAGATCATCGTGGTGGGCGCAACGCGCGCCACATAGGCGGAATCGTGTCCGGCCCCTGAAATGATGTCGCGCGCGGCGAAGCCGGCTTTCGTCGCGGCAATGCGCACGCAGTCGATCAGCTCGGGCGCGAATTGCACCGGCGGCGAGCTCCAGATACGCGCTTCCTGATAGGCGAGGTTGAGAGGCTGAAGAATACCGGCGAGCGCGGCGCGAAGCTTTGCTTCCATCAGATCGAGCACCTGCTCGTGCGGATGCCGGAAATCGACCGTGAAAAATACTTCGCCCGGAATCACGTTGCGGCTGTTCGGCCGGTTCTCGATCAGGCCGACGGTGCCGACTGCATCGGGAGAATGTTCGCAGGCGATGGCATCGACGCGATCGATGACGCGCGCTGCGCCTAAAAGCGCGTTCTTGCGCAGCGCCATCGGCGTCGTCCCGGTATGGGCGTCCTGGCCGGTAATCGTGACCTCGTACCAGCGGATGCCCTGGATGCCTTGCACCACGCCGATCATGCAACCTTCGGCTTCCAGGATCGGACCCTGCTCGATATGCAATTCGAACATCGCCGAGAATTTACGGCTGCCCGCCTTCTCGCCGCCCCGATAGCCGATGCGCTCAAGTTCCGCGCCGAACGTCCTGCCGTCGCGATCGGCGCGTGACAGCGCGTAGTCGGCGGAAAACACGCCGGCGAACACTCCGGAGGCGAGCATCGCCGGCGCAAAGCGCGCGCCTTCTTCGTTGGTCCAGTTGACGATCTCGATCGGTGCATTGGTCTGGTAGCCGAGGTCGTGCAAGCTGCGCATCACTTCAAGCGCGGCGAGTACGCCGAGCGCGCCGTCAAACTTGCCGCCGGTCGGCTGAGTGTCGAGATGCGAGCCCATGGCGATCGCGGGCAAAGCGGAATTCTTGCCGGGGCGGCGCGCGAACATATTGCCGACTTCATCGACCGCGACGCTCAAGCCGAGCGCTTGACATTGCGCCTTGAACCAGTCGCGCACTTGCCGGTCGAGATCGGTCAGGGTGAGGCGACAGATGCCGCCTTTCGCGGTCGCGCCGATCCGCGCGGTCTGCATCAGCGTGTCCCACAGCCTCTGCGCGTCAATCTGCAGATTTTGCAATTGCGTTTCTCCGTCATTTGAGCAGGAAACTGGTTCGCAGGACGAGTGCAGCGACCGAGTCGGCCGACGCACGAGCCGCTCAGCGGCCTGATTTTTAGCATGCTTTCGGCTCACTAACTCATTGAATCCATGTCGAATCAGTTATGATGCGCCCGGTTGTCGGGGGACTATTTGCCGCGGAGCGAGCGCATGCTGCGCGTACGTTTGAAAGCGGACGGGCGTCTGGTCGAGATTCTGCCCGACGGCAGCGAGCGGCCGATCCCAACTGATCCGCAAGCGATCCGCACAGCCGCGCATAATGCCGCGCGCAGCGCGGCACTCCAACATCGCCAGAACGATGCGGTCTATGCGCGTACGGTGCGCGGACGGACCGGTCTCACCCAGGCTGCCTTTGCAGCGCGGATCGGCGTGCCGGTGGAAACGGTGCGCAATTGGGAGCAGGGCAAGCGATCGCCGCGCGGCCCGGCTCGCGCACTGCTCAAAGTCATCGAGCAGGCGCCTGAAGCCGCTTTTGCGGTTCTCGGCAAGCCGCGCTGAACCAGGCGCGATCGACAATCATCGCGCACAGATCGGCGCGCGCTCTAACAATCTTGGCCGCGCCGCCGTCTGCGGTATGGGCTGGAATTGCCGGCTCCGATGGAGGATGCTTGTCGCAACTATCAGGCGAAGGAGAGCCCGGGGATGGACGTCATCGAGGCTCATGGAGCGCGCATTCCGGTCATCGGCTTCGGCACAATGACGCTGAAGGGGGATTTATGCGTGGAGCTGGTCGAGGCCGCTTTGCAGCTCGGCTACCGGCATCTCGACACCGCGCAGATGTATGGCAACGAGCGCGAGGTCGGATCGGGCCTGCGCGGCTGCGGGCTCAAGCGTGAAGACGTGTTTCTCACCACCAAGGTCTGGTTCAATCGCCTGGCGCCGGGCGATTTCGAGCGCTCGGTCGACGAAAGCCTGGAGAAGCTTGGTCTGCCCTGGGTCGACCTGCTGATGATTCACTGGCCCAACGCGCAAATTCCGTTGAAAGACTCGATTGCCTCGCTCTGCAAAGTCAAGAAGGCCGGGCTTGCCAAAAACATTGGCATCGCCAATTTCAATATTGCGATGATCGACGAGACGGCGGGCGTCGCGAGCGAGCCGATCGCGGTGCTGCAGATTGAGGCGCATCCCTATCTCGACCAAAGCAAAGTCATTGCGGCCGCGCGACGCCACGGCATGGCGGTGGTCGGCTATTGTCCGCTGGCGCGCGGCAAAGTGCCCGGCGACGCGACGCTGCAGAAAATAGGTCGGACCCACGGCAAGACGGCGTCGCAGGTGGCGCTGCGTTATCTCGAACAGGAGCGGATCATTCCGATCCCGCGCACCTCGAAGCGCGAGCGCCTGGCCGAAAATCTCGGCAGCCTCGCGTTCTCGCTGAGCGATGCCGAAATGGCGGAAATCGGCAGGCTCAGGCGGCCCGATGCGCGCATAGTCAGTCCGCCGCAAGCGCCGCAATGGGATTGAGCGGGACGAAGACAGGTGAATTCGGTCGTATCGATACCAGGTCTTGAGGCCAACGGAGCAAAAATCCCGCTGGTCGGCCTCGGCACCTGGGAGCTGCGCGGGCGCGCCTGCGCGCGGATTGTCGAACAGGCGCTGCGGCTGGGCTACCGGCATATCGATACGGCGGAGATCTACGACAATGAACGCGAAGTGGGCGAGGGCATCCGCGCCGCGGGGGTGCGACGCAACGAGCTCTTCATCACGACGAAAGTGTGGCCGTCGCATTTTGCACCGCGGGCGCTCGAACGCGCCGCCCGCGAATCGGTCGCCCGGCTGCGCATGAGCGAGGTCGATCTTCTCCTGTTGCACTGGCCCAATCCGCAGATCCCGCTCGCGGAGACGCTCGGCGCGCTGTGCAAGGTCAAGCGCGACGGTCTCACCCGCCATATCGGCGTTTCAAACTTCACCGTCGCGATGCTCGACGAAGCGCTGCGGATCGCAGCCGAGCCTCTGGTCTGCGACCAGGTCGAGTGCCATCCGTTCCTCGATCAGTCCAAGGTGATCGCGGCCTGCCGCAGTCACGGCATGGCTGTGGTCGCCTATAGCCCGATCGCCCGCGGCAACGTGCGCAATAACCGGGTGCTCGCCCGCATCGGCGCCGTGCACAAAAAAACCCCGGCGCAAATCTGCCTGCGCTATCTGGTGCAGCAGAATATCGCGGTCATTCCACGTACCAGCAAGCTCGACCGGCTGTCGGAGAACGCGTCGATCTTTGACTTTGTGCTGAGCGAGGCGGAGATGGCCGAAATACACGCGCTGGCGCGCCGCGAGGGGCGCATCGTCGATTTTTCCTATTCGGGGCGCATCGACTGGGATTGATTCGGAATTACAGTGACAGTGCAAGATCACGGAATTGACGGCTACGCGGGGGATTGGTGCGCATGGCCGACGACGCGGGCGAGGCGAGCCATGCGGCATCATGGCCGCAGCGCGACATCGTATCAATTGAGTGCACTGTCACCGTAATTTGCCGGAGCGGGCATGAGCTAGCGTCCCGAGAATACTATGCCCGGTTCAAGCGTGAGCGCACAACGTGCGCTGATTGCGGCGGATACGACGCTTACAATGAACACCATCAGTGCGCCAACGGCCGGCGTGAACCACATCATCCGAAACGGATAATCAGACCCTGTCAGAAACTGACCGGCTACGGCGCACACGCCCAGGCCCAATCCCGTTCCGATAATCGCGCACAATGCCGCTTGCACAAAGATCATGGTCATGAGCCGTTGCGGGGTGGCCCCCATGGCTCTGAGCACCGCGTATTGCCTGAGATTTTCGTTGGTGAACATGTAGAGTAGCACGCCCATCACGCCGAAGCCGACCAGAATCGCGATCGAAAGCATGGTTTCAATATCGCCGACATCCTCGGAATTAGCGAGAATCCACCACACCGTGTCGGCCTTGAAATCGTCGGATGCGCGGGCGCGCAATCCAGTGCGGTCTTCGATGCGTCTCGCCAACGCACGCGGCGCGAGCCCTGGTGCTGCAGTCACCAAGACAAATGTCAAACGTCGCCGCTCAGGCAGGAGAATGCGCAGCGCATTGGAATACGTCGTGTACAACAACGGCCGCGGCGGATAGCGCGACAAGGCCCGCGCTCGACCGACAACGGTAACGCGGCGGTCATTGACTAATAAATCATCGCCGGGGCCGAGCTTGCGCGTGGGCACGTTGAGACGCGGGGGGCCGCCGTACCATTGGTCAGCCGTCTCGACCGGCGTTTGCAGTTTGCCGGTGGTGCCGCCGGGGTCGACGATCACAGCATCGGGCGCGCGCAGAGCCATAGCCGTCACGCCGTCCTGCAACGGCGGCACGCCGGCCAACGTCGCATCGTCTACGCCGACGACCTGGAATGACTGGAAGCGGCCGTTTGGAAAGCGAACGTCGGCTCTGCCGAGCGCAAGCGGCACCGCAGTTGAAACGCCCTCGACGCTGCGCACACGGTCAAGAGCAGAGCTGGGCATATTGGTGGTCGGCTCGACCGATCTGACTGCAGGATCCATGACCCAGACATCGGTCCTTGGGTTCTCCGTGATCAGCGCAAAGCCGCGGGTCATGAAGCCGGCAAAGTACGACCCAGCGAAGGTGACGAGGAACGACGTGAAGGCAATGCCGATGAGAAGGCCGGCATATTTCACTCGGTCCCCGAGCAACATCTTCACCGCCACGCGAAGCATCAGGGCGCATGCCTATCGAGCTCGGACGTGATGCGATCGGACGGCCCGAGCTGTCTATTCTTCCCGGTCGGAACAGGAGGCGCCTCAATGAACACATTCATCCGCTGGCCGATATAGACAGGCAATGTGCCGTGAACGAAACTGTAGATGACCTGCAAGACGCGCGTATCGGTTCGCTCAGTACTAGCGCCGGTTAACGACGTCTTCGGCACGACATAGCGTTCGATCCTCTCGAACTTAAGCGGCGCGTTGATCTGAGGGTTGCCGGGGACATAGGCCACAGCAGGAGCGGTCGACTCTACCCGCCAGGCATCGGTTTCATCGATATCGACGCGAATGTTTAGAATGTTGTCATCGCCAAACAGCATCAGAGGCGGAGAAACCGTACCGCTTTGGGCGAACTCGCCAAGATGGGTGTTGATCTGCAATATGCGACCATCGACCGGAGCTCGGATCGTGTGCCGCTCAATATCAACGTCGATCCGATCGGCCTGTGCTCTTGCGACCGTAACTGCCGCCTCAGCGATGCCAACGTCATAGCGCCGGTTTGCCAAATCCACGGCGCTGATCGAACTGCCCGAAGTCAGACCTTGTCCAACCTTGAGCAAGTTCTGGGTCTTGTCGAGGTTCGCTTCCGCTTCCTGCACCCGTGCTGTCGCGACTTGGAGCTCAGCGGATAGGTCACGCGCGTCAAGCTTAAAGAGTGGTTCTCCGGTGCCGACCCAATCGCCCCATTTGACAAAGATAGCATCGACAATTCCCGAAACGGGCGTGCCGATCGCTATATTGCCGGTGCTGGCTTCAATGAGACCGGTCCCGGCGACGTAATTTTGGTACGGCGCTCGCGCTGACGGCAACGGCGCCGGTGCGGCCGGCGGAGCCTCGTTGCCAAGAATGACAGCGGCAATCGCGGCTATGAAGCCAATTCCAGCAAGGAAGGGCAGCACGTATTTGCGAGTCATGGCACTTGCTCCCGATCCTTGCCCTCCACGATTTCTGTGATCCTGCCATCGTCCATTCGCGCAATACGATCGGCGAACTCGAAAATGCGGTGATCGTGGGTGACCACGATGACCGTTCGATTGGACTTCTCCGTGAGGCTGCGCAGCACTTCCATGACCGCGTGCCCAGTCTCGTGATCGAGATTGCTGGTTGGCTCATCACACACCAGCAAAGCTGGATCATGCACCACCGCCCTCGCGATTGCCACTCGTTGTTGCTGGCCGCCACTGAGGTTTGCCGGGAGCGCGGTAGTCCGTGCGCCAAGCCCAATCGTTGCAAGCAGCTCGTTGGCGCGGGATTTAGCGCTCTTCCAAGGGACACCTTCGATGAGCAACGGGATCGCGACGTTCTCGACCGCGGTAAGCGCAGGAAGCAAATTAAACAACTGAAAAACGAAGCCGATTGATTTGGATCGGAAAACGGCGCGTTCTTGCTCACTCATGCGCTGTACGTCGCGCCCGAGCACGTTGCACTCCCCTGCATCATGATTGAGGATGGTCGTGATGACTGAAATGAGCGTCGTCTTGCCGCACCCGGACGGGCCGACGATCATGAGGAGTTCGCCGCGTCTGACGTCAAGATCAATACCACGGAGTGCGGCGACCTTGGCCTCATCGCTGCCATAGCTTTTTGTCACACCTCGGCAGGAAACAACAATGTCGCATCCCGGCGCCGAGGTGGGTGCCGATTGCATCGAACCAAAAGGCTCCGATCGTACCAAAGGGTCTCCTGGCGATAGCACGGTGGCACATGCCTGACCAAGAGATAAAATGACCGCATGCGCGGTGATAATAACCTTTGGAGCGCGAATGGGATTACTGAATTACGGTGACAATGCACTCAATTGCGTCCCTCGCCAACAGGTTTCTGTCCGCGCTTGCCGGGCCGCAGCCGGCGCGGTGAGGCGTTCGGTGCCGGCGAGAAAGCGATCGTCGCCGAGCCGGCGCCGATACATTGAGTTAGCAGTTAGTCGCCGTCGCCGAAGTTGGTCGCCGTCGCCGAAAAACGTGCGCACCCGACCGTTGCTCCGCCGCGTGACATGGTGCGGATGGCCGGAAACGACGAGGCGGGCGAGGCGAACCATGCGGCATCATGGCCGCAACGCGACATCGTATCAATTGAGTGCACTGTCACCGTAATTCGTAATTGTCGTAATCGCAGTTGCAAAAACAGAAGGCCGCGCATCAAGAGCGAACCGGATCAATCACTTCCAAAAACGGAAATCGGTTGAAATCGGTATCCCGCGTGCAAATTTGGCGTATGCCGTGCTCACGCATCAATATGGCGGTGTGCGCGTCGTGCACCAGATTGCCGGCCAGATCGGGCAATTCGGAGAGGGTCTCGCCTGCAACATCGGGGTGGCGTTGCGTCGGAACGAGAATGCCGAGGCCCGGTGACTCCAACAGCGCCGTAACAAAGCTCCACGCTGCAGTCGCACTCCAAGGTCGCAGCATCACCCGTGGATGCGTCGTGACGCGCAAGAATTCATAGATGATAGGCCATGTCGTGTACCACGCATCCGGGCGGATCCGCTGTCGGTCCAGCCATCCGCGACATCCGGCATGAAAATGCGAGTCGGCGTCGGCGGCATACACCAGCACATTGGTGTCGACGACGAGCACTATCGACCTTCCATGGCGTGATAGAGGGCATCGCGGTCGGCGATGTCGACGCGGATGCCGCCGCTGTGAAACGTCGGTAGCGGCGGAATTGTCCCCCGCCGGCGCGGCGATCGCAGCAGCAAACGTAGGGCCGTCTCAACCAGTTCGGACATGGTGCGACCTTGCCGCGCAGCCTCGCGCCTGAGTTCGGCCATCACGGTATCGTCTATATTGAGCGTAGTCTTCATATGGGTAGCCATATCACAAGGATGGGAGTACGGCCAGAGGTCCGACTTACATTAATTACGGTGACAGTGCACTCAATTGCGTCCCTTGCCAACGGGGTTCGGTCCGTGCTGGCCAAATCGATCGTCGCCGAGCGAGGCGGCCGATACATTAATTTAGTCGCCGTCGCCGAAGTTGGTCGCCGTCGCCGAAAAACGTGCGCGCCCGGCCGTTGCCCCGCTGCCTGACATGGTGCAGATGGCCGGGAACGACGAGGCGGGCGAGGCGAGCCATGCGGCATCATGGCCGCAACGCGACATCGTATCAATTGAGTGCACTGTCACCGCAATTACGCTAATTCTACAATTGCTGTGACTTTCCCGGTCTCGCGCCAGTCCCGCGCCAAGCGCGGGTCGCAAATGACACGCTAAAACTCCACGTCGAGCTCTTCCAGTTCGTCCGGCTCAACCTTGGCGGCGGCGATCCATTCCTGCATCAGCGGATGCGTCATCATGGTGTTGCAATAGGCCAGCGCCTTCGGCGCGACGGCAACGTCGTAAGTGGTAAAGCGCGAGCAGACCGGCGCATACATGGCGTCGGCGGCGCAGGGCCTGGGCCCGAATAGATAGGGGCCTTTGTACGCGTCAAGGCATTCGCGCCAGAGCGTAGTGATGCGATCGATGTCGCCGCGCGCACCCGCCCAAGCTTTGAAGCCCGGTAAATGCGCCTTGATGTTCATCGGCAGCGCCGAGCGCAGATTGGAAAAGCCCGAATGCATCTCGCCGCAGATCGAGCGGCAATGCGCGCGCTGGGCCCGATCGGAGGGAAAGAGTCCGGCCTCCGGCGCGATCTCGTGCAGATATTCGGCGATCGCCAGCGTGTCCCAGATTTTCAGCCCGTTATGGGTCAGGCATGGCACGAGAAAGGACGGCGACAGGAGCAGCAATTCGGCACGGGTTGAGGGATCGTCGGTCGAGACGTTCTTCTCCTCGAATTCCAGCCCGGCCATTTTGCACAGCAACCAGCCGCGCAGCGACCAGGAGCCGTAATTCTTGCTGGCAATGGTGAGAGTAGCTATCGACATGCCGGGCGCTCTCTTGATGTTGAGACAAGGAAATCAACTACTTACGCGTAAGCGGCGATTCCCCGTTGACACCGCAAGAGGCAAGGCGAAAGCCCGGCAACCTTAGCGCCCATCTCCGCTGTGCAGCATGTTCACATTTTTGTCGCAGCGCAACAAAAAATCCACTAGCTTTCTTCTTGCTGGGGGGTCGAGCTGTATCTGTCGGGAGATGCGGCGCGCCCGTTGATGCGCAAGCTGTATCTCGGGATGCTGTATCTCGCTTATCAGTTGCAATCCGACATTATGACGCCGGTGCGCGCCTGGGCAGGCACTTGGGCCGGCACTTGGGCCGGCATGGCGGCCAATTCCGGAAAGCCGCCGATGTTCGCCGATCATCCGGCGATGCGCAATCTCACCGCGGTCTATGAGCTGGTTGCGCGGGCCGGGCTCACCCATACGCGCCCGCCGTTCGGTATCGGCTCGGTCACGGTCGGCAATCGCGAAGTCGACGTGCGCGAGGAGGCGGCGCTGATCACGCCCTTCGCCACGCTTTTGCATTTCAAGAAGGACATCGCCGCCGCCCAGCCGCGCGTGCTGTTGGTGGCGCCGCTGTCGGGACATTTTTCGACGTTGCTGCGCGCTACCGTGCGCACCATGCTGCCCGAGCACGACGTCTACATCACCGATTGGCACAATGCGCGCGACATTCCGCTGACCGCGGGCCGTTTCGGTGTCGATGAATATACCGACCACGTCATAAAATTCCTCGAGACGATCGGGCCCGGCGCGCATGTGCTTGCCGTCTGTCAGCCTTGCGTCGCCGTGCTCGCCGCCACCGCGGTAATGGCGCAGGGCGGCAATCCGGCGCAGCCGCGCTCGATGACCTTGATGGCGGGCCCAATCGATACCCGCATCAATCCGACCGCCGTCAATGAGCTTGCAAAAAAGCGCTCGATCGGCTGGTTCGAGCGCGCGCTGACCGCATCCGTGCCGCTGCGCTATCCGGGCGCCTTCCGCCGCGTCTATCCGGGCTTCGTGCAGCTCGTCGCGTTCATGAGCATGAATATCGACCGCCACGTCAAGGCGCACAAAGAGCTTTACGAGAATCTTGCCAATGGCGAATGGGAGAAGGTTGCCGTCACCAAGGCGTTCTACGACGAATACTTCGCCGTGCTCGATCTTACCGCGGAATTTTATCTGGAGACCGTGCGGCTGATCTTTCAGGACCACGCGCTGCCGCTCGGCAAGCTCGAATGGCGCGGACAGAAGGTCGATCCGTGCGCGATCCGCCGGACCATGCTGCTCACTGTCGAGGGCGAGCGCGACGATATCTGCGCGGTCGGCCAGACGGTCGCCGCGCATGACCTGTGCAGCAAGCTGCGGCCTTATCTGAAGCGCCACCATATGCAGGCCGGCGTCGGCCATTACGGCGTGTTCTCCGGCAGGCGCTGGGAGAGTCAAATTTATCCGATCCTGAAGAATGTGATTCTGTCGAGCGAATAAGTTTCCTGGCCGGCTGTCTGACACGCCATGCAGCATGCCGTCCCGGCAAGAGAACCCGTCGGACCATCTGGTTCCGAATTGCCGTGATTGGGCGATGACGGCTGACGTTCTACCGCATGGCCGCGGCGATGTTGCCCCCGTCGACGGTGGTGACGTCGGCGGTCGTTTTTAGCGCCAGCGCCTGGTGCAAAAACGCCTGCGCGACATCGTCGGCTGTCACTTCGCGGCCGAGCAGATTGCCGCTCATATAGTCCTTCTCACTCAGGCCGCGCGCTTTGGAGCGCGAGGCGATCATTTCGCTGGTCAGAAGGCCCGAGCGAATCCGGTCCGCATTCACCGCGTTGGAACGGATGCCGTCGGGGCCATGATCGAGCGCATATTGGCGCATCAGCGCGAGCAGCGCTGCTTTCGGCAAGCCATAAGGGCCAAAATTCGGTCCCGGATTGACCGCCTGTTTCGATGCATTGAAAAGAAGACAGCCGCCGGTCCCCTGCGCCAGCATGATTTTCACCGCGGCCTGCGCGACCCGCTGGTGACCAAAAAAATTCAGCTCGAAGCTTTTGCGCAGAATCTCCTCGTCGACCTCGCCGATGCGGCCTTGCCAGGCCGCGCCGGCGTTGGAGACGAGGATGTCGAGGCCGCCGAAATGTTCGGCGATCTTGTCGAAAGCGGCGCGCACTGCGGCTGCGTCGGTCACATCGCATGCAAGCGGCAGCGCTGTTGGGCCGATCGCTTCGGCCTGTTCGCTCGCCGCCGAAAGATTGACATCGAGCAGCGCGACCTCGGCGCCAGCCGCGGCAAAGGTTTTTGCCGTCGCCGCGCCGATCGCGCCGCCGGCCCCGGTGACGGCAACGATCTGACCTTGCAGCGGCAGTTCTTCGCGACTGCCGAGCTTGGCCTGTTCCAGCGGCCAATATTCGCAATCGAACATGTCGGCTTCGGAGATCGACTCGAAGCTGCCGGTCGCCTCGGCGCGGCTGACGCTTTTTGCCCAGGCTTCGGCGATGTCGGCGGCAATGACCGCGTCTTTTTTGCTGCGGCCGAGGCCAAACAGGCCGAGTCCCCGAACCAGCACCACGCGGGGCAGGGGATCCAGCTCGCGTTTGATGCCCCCAACGCGCGCGTTGTGGCGCCGGAAATAATCCCGATAGTGCGCGACGAAAGCCGCCGCCGCAGCGCGCGCAGCCGTGGCGAACTCGCCAAGCTTGCCGGCTTCCGGATGCGGCAGCACGAGCGGCCAGTTTTTCGTGCGAATTGTGTGGTCAGGCGTCACCACGCCGGCTCGGCTGATGCGATCGAGATCGGTGGAGTCGAGGAAATTTCGCAAACCGTCGCTGCCGCGAAATTCAAGCACGAGCCGCAACCAGGCGCCTTCGCGCTCATCCTCCCTGAGGCTGCATGCGCCTCGCACCAGCGGCGCGACTTCGGCGACCGGCGCAATCTCCCGGAAGAGGCGCGCATAGACCGGAGTCCTGGCATTGCGCTCGATGAAGCGCTCGGCGAGGGTGACCATTTCGATCATCCGCTCATAGGCCTGGCGCGCCGTATCGCCGAAGGTGACGATACCATGCTTGCTGAGGATCAAGCCCTCGCAATGCGGCGCGCGCTCGAATACCTCGATGGCTTTCCTGGCCAATCCGAAGCCGGGCATCAGATAAGGAACGAAAGCCAGCCGCCCGCCAAAAACCTCCGCGCATTTCTTCTCGCCGTCCGGCTGATCGATCACGCCGAGCACGGCGACGGCATGCGTATGGTCAATGAATTTGTGCGGCAGGAAAGCATGCAGCATCATTTCGACCGACGGATTGGGCGCTGCAGGATCGATCAGATTGGCGCGTTCGTGGCCGACGAGCTCTTCGTCACCGATCGCCTCGAGCGCGCGCAGCTTGCGCATCGGTTCAAGCCGCACGGCCACAAAGCCGTCGGGTGCGACCGTTGCCATGTCGGCACCGGATGATTTGACGCGTAGCACCTCGACCGTCTCGCCGAAGCGGTCGCGTGCCAGCGTTTTGACTGACGTATTGCCGCCGCCGTGCAGTACCAGATCCGGATCGCGCCCCAGCAACCGCGTCGTGTAGACGCGCAGCGCCAAATCGCGATCGATGCCGGATTTCGCGGCCTGCGCGATGACGGCTTCCGCCTCACGATCGACCCAGCCGCTTTTCATGGCGCATTTGTTTGATCAAGCATGCGCGGGACCGTCTCGGCGGCGGCGCCTTAGCCGCCGCCAGCGAAGCGGCGCGACCACCAGCCGGTGCGGCGCGGGCGCTCCGTCTCCTGCGCGTCGTCGCTGCTCGTTACGATCGGTTCGGGCGCTGGCGGAGGCGGCGAGCTCGGCACGGCAACTGACGCGCCATTTTCGGTCGCAACCGGTGCAGGCTCGCGCACCGTCGAACGGCGGCGGACCGGCTCTCGCTCTCCCGCTGGTGGGTCAGACGCACTTGGCTCGGGCCCCCGCGATGCGGGCGGCGGCTTGTCGAGATCGGCCACGGCTTGACCGAGCTCGGGTTCGGCCGGAGAAGGCGCGCTCAATTCATCGGTTGCGGCATAGGTCGCTTCGGCGCCGCTTGGACCAGCGCCGGCATGCTCGGCCTCATGGCTCCGGTCATTGCTCCGGTCATGGCCCCGCTCTTGGTCTTGCTCGAAATCTTGGCCGTGTTCTTGACCGTGCGCGTACGCAGCCTCGCCACGGCCCTCCGCATGGCGCTGGCGGTTGCGCCGGCCGCCACGGCGGCCGCGCCGCCTTCGCCGCTCACCGCCTTCGCGGTGCGGTTGGCCGCTCTCACGTTCCTGCAGGGCAAATCCGCCCTGTCCGTCCTCGTCATCCCTCTGCGCTTCATCGGCGCCGGCGAAAGCGTCATCGGGAGCGCTGATGGCAACATGCTCGCGAGCCTGCTCGTAGTCGGGCTGATCGTAGGCCTGCGCCTGATCGCCGCCGTTGCGGCCGCCGCGCCGCCGGCGCCGCCGGCGCCGGCGTGCACCGGCTTCGCCCTGTTCCGGCACGGCCGTGGCAGATTCGTCGGCGCCTTCAACGCCCGCGTCCTCGACCGGGACAAAATCTTCGAGTTCGTCTTCGTCTTCCAGCGGCGCCGCGGCGGCCTGCGTGCGTTCGGCAAGCGCCTTGGCGGCTTCAACCGTATGCACCTGCTCGCCACGGTCGATCACGAAGGCCTGCGGTGCGGCGACAGTTTCATCAGCCGCCACGGTAACAGTGATGGCGAAGCGCTCCTCGAGCGCGCGCAGATGGGCGCGTTTCTGATTGAGCACATAGAGGGCAACATCGGGCCGGGTGCGGGCAATAAGATTGTGGGTCGCGCCCTTGATGAGTTGCTCTTCGAGCGCACGCAGCACCTGCAGCGCCAGCGACGATACCGAGCGGACGTGGCCGCTGCCGCCGCAATAGGGACATTTCTCGGTGGAGCTTTCCAGGACCGAGGTGCGGATGCGCTGGCGCGACATTTCCAAGAGGCCGAAATGCGAAATGCGGCCGACCTGAATGCGCGCGCGATCGTGCTTCAGACATTCCTTGAGCCGCCGCTCGACCGCGCGATTGTTGCGCTTTTCATCCATGTCGATGAAATCGATGACGATCAGCCCGGCAAGGTCGCGCAGCCGCAGCTGCCGGGCGATCTCATCGGCCGCTTCGAGATTGGTCTTGAGCGCAGTGTCCTCGATATGATGTTCGCGCGTGGCGCGACCGGAATTGACGTCGATGGCGACCAGCGCCTCGGTCTGGTTGAGCACGACATAGCCGCCCGAGCGCAGCTGCACGACCGGCGAGAACATGGCGTCCAGCTGATTCTCGACGCCGTAGCGCGACAGCAGCGGCTGGGTGTCAGTGTAAAGCTTCACATTCTTGGCATGGCTCGGCATGAGCATGCGCATGAATTCCTTGGCCTCGTTATAGCCGTCGACGCCGGCGACGATGACGTCCTCGATATCCTTGGTGTAGAGATCGCGGATCGAGCGCTTGACCAGGGAGCCTTCCTCGTAGACGAGCTTCGGAGCGGTCGATTTCAGCGTCAAATCGCGCACCGTCTCCCACATCCGCAACAGATATTCGAAATCGCGCTTGATCTCGATTTTAGTGCGGCTGGCACCGGCAGTGCGCAGGATCACGCCCATGCCTTCCGGCACTTCGAGCTCGGCCGCGGCCTCCTTGAGGCGGGCGCGATCCTCGGCATTGGTGATCTTGCGGCTGATGCCGCCGCCGCGCGCCGTGTTGGGCATCAGCACCGAGTAGCGGCCGGCAAGCGAGAGATATGTAGTCAGGGCTGCGCCCTTGGTGCCGCGCTCTTCCTTGACCACCTGCACCAGCATCACCTGCCGGCGCTTGATGACTTCCTGGATCTTGTACTGACGACGATAGCGCGGCGCACGGTCGGGCACCTCTTCCAGCGCGTCGGCGCCGCCGACCGATTCCACCACCTCGGCCTCTTCGCCGTTCTCCTCGTGAATCTCGCTGAGTGTCGCCTCGCCATTCTCGGCAGTGCCTGAACCTACAGACTCTTCGAGATGGTCGACGGCGTGTTCGCCGAGCAGATGATCCGCGGCGGCGCCCGGCTCGGCCGCGGCGACCTCATCAGCTTCCGGCGCACCTTCGGCTAAAGTCGCAAGCGGCTCGTCGGTGTCCTCGTCAGCTTCCGGCTCGTCGCCCGCGGCGGCGCGGAGAATCTCGACCGGCAGCGGTTCAGCCATGGGGCGCGATGATTCCGCCTCCTCCGCATCCGACGAAGCGGGTTCTGTGCCGTCGGCAGCCGCGCCGCCGACGGTTTCGATCGAAGGCGCTTCGATTGCCGCCTCGTCGCCTTCCTCGGTCGGCGGCACAGCATGGTCGGCTGAGTCCGCGGCAGCGGTTTCGGCCGCCTCGCCCCGCATCACTTCGTCATGGCGTGCCGCCGGAAAGGATGGCTGCTGCCGGCGCCGCCGCGAGCGGCGGTCGACCTCGTCCTCGGCGGCGCGTTGGGCGCGTTCTTCCTCCGCGATCAAGGCTTCGCGGTCGGCGACCGGAATCTGATAGTAGTCCGGGTGGATTTCGCTGAACGCCAGGAAGCCGTGGCGGTTGCCGCCGTAATCGACGAAAGCAGCCTGCAGCGACGGCTCGACCCGCGTCACCTTCGCCAGATAGATGTTGCCACGAAGCTGTTTGCGGTGGGCGGATTCAAAGTCGAATTCCTCGACGCGATTGCCGCGCAGGACCACCACCCGGGTCTCCTCCGGATGGGTCGCGTCGATAAGCATTTTGTTGGCCATTGTTGAATCTCACGCGGGCCCGCATGCGCCTGCGCTCTGCGCCGCATCGGCGCAAGGCAAAGGGCACAGACCCAATTGTCGGTGAAAGGGACGGATCGGAAAGGCAGAGACTCCTAGCGGGAAAGATGATCGCGCGCGTCTCGACGCTGCCGCGCCACTTAGGACCGCACCTGAAGCTGGCCGCGTGGGCCTGAACCCAATGAACTGGGACCTCTTTCATGAACTCCGAACCGCAATGAGGCGGCGGCGCGGGACGCCACCGCAATTTCGCTAGGCGCCGACGGCGATGATGCGACACGTTTTCCGAAGCTTTGCAGCAAGCGGTAACCGCGCCACGCGTCTCAGACTCCGGCTGTCCTCTTTCTTCGAGGGTATCGGTGTCGCCTGTTCGTCCCGCCTGCCTGGCACCGAATCGTGTTGCAAATACAGATGGTTGCAATCGGACGCGATTGCAAACCCCTTGCAACAACAGCGCCGCAGCAGTGCCAAACCCACGCCCGCCTTGCTCCGGTCACGTTCCTCCGGGAGCCAATCTTGCAGCGGACGTCACCGGATGCCCTAACGCGACACAACCGGAACCTTTCACCGTCAGCGCTCCCTTTCTAAGGCGGCCTGTGGTGAATTGGCAAGCCGCCTGTGAGGCTTGGCCGGGAACCGGTGAATTGCGCGGGTTTTCCGAACCGTGACCGCCGCGTTTAACTGCAGTTAACCATGCAAGTCTAAGGGAGTGAGGGGGCAGGATGGGGTGGAAACCGATGGCTGTCCGCGCCGCGGCCTGGACGCTTCTCGGCATGTTCTATGCCGGCATGGCCGCGGGAGCGGCTCTGGCCGCAGATGGGCCGGCCGCGGTGCCGGCCGCCGACTCGTTTCCAGTCGCGACCGATGCACGAGTCGGCGGTGACGACGCGCAAACGCGGTTTGTGATGGACTTCGACCGCAGGATCGATCTGCACGTCTTCACGCTGGCCGACCCCTATCGTGTGGTCGTCGACATTCCTCAGGTGCGCTTTGCGCTTCCGCCGAATGCCGGACAGAGCGGACACGGTCTGGTCAAGGCGTTTCGTTACGGCCTGGTGATGGCGGGCGGCTCTCGCATCGTTCTAGACGTAAGCAAGCCGGTGCGGGTCGACAAGGCCTTCACCGTCGATGCTGCCGATGGTGCGCCGGCACGTCTGGTGCTCGACCTCGCCGCCACTGATCGCGAAGACTTTTTGCGCAAGATCGCGCAGGATGAGAAACTTGTCCGCGCCGAGAGCCGGCCGGCGCGCGCGCCGTCGCCGAACATTGCGGATTCGCGCCCGCTCGTCGTGCTCGACCCCGGCCATGGCGGCATCGATACCGGCACCAAGGCGCCAAGCGGGGAGGCGGAAAAGGACATTGTGCTCGACTTTGCCGAGCGTTTGCGCGACCGGATCGAGAAAAGCGGCAAATACCGCGTGCTGATGACCCGCACCGACGACACTTTTGTGCCGCTCGCCGACCGCGTTCGGATCGCGCGCAATGCCGGCGCCGCCCTGTTTGTTTCAATCCATGCCGACTCGTTGCCGCGCAAGGAAGGCGATGCCCAAGGCGCGACAGTCTACACGCTCTCCGAGACGGCGACCGATCCGGCGGCCGCGCGCCTGGCCGAAGAGGAGAACCGGGCCGACGTGATTGCCGGCGTTGATCTCAAGACCGAGCCGGATGACGTGGCCGGCATCCTGATCGATCTCGCGCAGCGCGAGACCAAATCCTTTTCGGTGCAATTTGCCCACAAGCTCGTTGGCCAGATGAAGGAGGCGACGCGCCTGCACAAGCAGCCGATCAAGTCGGCCGGGTTCCGCGTGCTGCGCGCGCCGGACGTGCCCTCGGTTCTGGTCGAGCTCGGTTACGTATCGAACAAGCAGGATCTGCGGTCGCTGTTGTCGAACAGCTGGCGCGACCGCACCGCTGATGCGATGGCGCAGGCGATCGACAGCTATTTCGCCACGCATGTGGCGGGAACCCGCAGCAGCGGCGCAAACTGAGGCCGCCTAGGAGCCTGTCCAAGTAGTCGCTGGTCAAGTTTGGACGAGTCTGATTCTTTGTGGGGCTATGAGCAAGGATTTTCGCCCCTGGAAGATTGATGACGCGCAGCTTCTGCCGCCGCGCGTGCAGGACTATGTACCCAAGACCCACCTGTCGCGGCTGATCGTGGCGCTGGTGCGGGAG